>PJQF01000032.1_pt2 | contig 84456 bp, 69 predicted proteins | sample 1503741 | NCBI WGS metagenome assembly PJQF01 (sample SAMN07775949, study PRJNA414020) | Biofilm metagenome, whole genome shotgun sequencing project. | isolation source: biomolecule (vanillin) treated reverse osmosis membrane biofilm | place: India: Nagpur | collected 2017-03-21
GCGGTACTGGCGGTGGCACGGGTGGCGGAACCGGTGGCGGTACTGGCGGTGGCACCGGTGGCGGTACTGGCGGTGGCACCGGTGGAGGAACCGGTGGCGGTACTGGCGGTGGCACGGGCGGCGGAACCGGTGGCGGTACGGGTGGTGGCACGGGCGGCGGCACTGGCTCGGTAACACCGCTGGTAACAGGCCAGATCGTCGGCGCCCTGGGCACCACCGTCGGCAACGTAGGCACAGCGGTGGGTAACATTGGTTCGAGCTTGAACGGTGTTCCAATTGTCGGCGTTACCGCTGGCGGCCTGGTCACGTCCACCGGCAATGCCGTCACCAGTATCGGCACCGGTGTCACAACAGGCCTGGGCTCCCTGGGTACCGACAGCAACTCCCTGGGCAAAACGGTTGCTGGCGTAGGCACCGGCGTCGCCAATCTGGGCACCGGCGTGTCCACTGCGGGCCAATCCCTGGGCACCACACTGAGTGGCGTACCCGTGGTGGGTGGCTTGACCGGAGGCGTAGGCACAGCAGCGGGTGGATTGGTTAATACTGCCGGTCAGGCAGTCACCATGCTCGGCGATACCCTTAGCACCGCCAGCACCACCGGCCCACTGGGCTCGTTGACGAATACGGTGGGCAGCAAAGTGCTGGTGCCTGTGGTTTCCCTGGTGGAAAACACCACCGGCAACCTCGGCACGGCCACCGGCCTGGGCAGTCCGGTCAATGGCCTGCTGAATAAAGTCGGCAGTACCGTCACCGGCGTGGGCGGTCAAGTCGCCAGTGCCGGCGGTGCCGGCAACCCTGTCACGACGGTGGTGGGCGGTGCATTGACCGGGGTTGGCAGCGTGCTCGACAAGTCCGGCGGCTATGTCGCTCCTGCCAGCGCTGCGCCAGCCTCAGGCATACCTGAATTGGTGGGCGGACTGGTGGCCAATGTGGGTAACGGGCTGAATGCCGGCAACACCAACGGCACTGTCAGCGCAGCCGGTGTAACCGGCGGCGCACTGGGCGGCACCGTCGCCTCGCTGGGTACCGTGATCGGTGGCAATGGCGTCGCCAATACGGCCGCCACGGCGCCGGTGGCAAGCGTGGCCACCACCGTCGGCGCGGCCCTGAACCCTGTGACAACCGGTGTTGCCAGCCTGACGCAAAATGTCGGCACCACCACAGGCGTCGGCGCTCCGGTCAACGGTCTGGTGACCCAAGTCGGCGGTGCAGTCAGCGGCGTCGGCACCACGTTGACCGCCGCCAACGCCAACCCGGTGACTAACGCCGTGGGCACCACCGTCACCGCCGTCGGCAACACCGTGGGCGCGGTAGGTGGGTTGGTCACCGGCGGTACCGGCAGCGGTGGTGGCCTGCTCGGCGGTCTGACCGTCGGCGCCGGCACCAGTGCCCCGGCCAGTGGCACCACCAGCACCGGCACAAGTGGTGGTCTGGGAGGGTTGTTAAACGGTCTGACCGGCAAATAATAGAATGCACCTGGCCGATTAGACGGCCTCCCCTACAGCGCCTACGCTTGGTTGAGACGAGAGACCCTATCAGTCTCTCGTCTTTTTTATAGGGCTTGATGCCACGCCCTCCCGAACCGCGTCCCAGAACCCGGCGGGCCCGAGACGCTGCTGCAGTCTGACCATGGAGTGTCCTATGCGCGTGTTGACTCCGTTGTTTTTGCTTACCCTCAGTGCTTACGTTCAGGCTGAGACCCTTCCCAGTTTCCTCAACAGCAACGACACCATTCGCAACCTGCCGGTGCCTAACCTACCTGCCGACGCCTATCGACCCGTCACGCCACAAACCCAGGTGCCGCAAGCACCCGCCACCCAGAACCAGCCGTTGCAGATGGACACCAAAGTCACCATCCGCAAGCTGCAGATCGAGGGCGGCACGATCTATCCACTGACCGAAACGGCCCAGGCTTACGCAGCGTTGCTCGGCCATGAAACCAACCTCGCGCAATTGATCGAAGCCACCCGCAGCATCACGCGTCGCTATCAACAGGACGGCTACCTGTTGTCCTACGCGTTCTTGCCGCAACAGACCTTCGAAAATGGCCTGGTGCGCGTGGTATTGGTCGAGGGGTACATCAAGGATTACCAGCAAAGCGGTGACATCGGCGCGGTGTCGGCCTACGTCGACAAACTGGCCAACAAGCTCATGGCCGAACGCCCTCTCACGCGCAAGACGTTCGAGCGCTACACCACCCTGATGGGGCGTATCCCCGGCGTGACCTTGCAGGCGCAAGTGCCGCCGCCGGGCACCACTGATGGGGCCGCGCACATGAAGATCGAAGCCACGCGCAAACCCTTCACCACCAGCATGAGCCTGGTCGATGACAACCGTAACGGCACGCAAGCATTGCTCACCGCTACCAGCAACTCCCAGACGTCGATGGGCGAGCAATTCTACGTCAGTGGTTTGTTCCCACCGGGTGACGATAAACAGCACTACTACCGCGTGGGCTACAGCCAGTTCATCAACGCCGAGGGCAGCCAAGTGGTGGTGGGCGCCGAGCGCTATCGCGCCGACCCCAAAAGCAACATCCAGCTTAACGGTGGCTTCGAACTCAAACCGCATCAGTCGATTGATCGCTACACCATCGGCCTCAGCCATCCGCTGATTGCCTCACCGAATGAATCACTGACCCTGGCTACACGCCTGTACGCGGTGGACCAAACCACGCGCTATCAACTGGTGGGTTACCCGCAGCGTTTCGACATCGAAACCAACCTGCGCGCCCTGGCCTTCGAGAGCGACTGGCGCAAGTCCGACACGCGCCAACTGCGCATCCTCAGCGCCGGGCTTTACCAAGGCATCAACGGCTTGGGCGCCACGACGCGCAGTGACCTGGAGGTGACCAAACCCGACCTGGACTTCTTCCGCCTGCGCCTCTCCGGCGTGCAAAGCGACAAGTTTTTCGATAACTGGCAGGGCGTGCTGTCGGGGGCGTTCTACTGGAGCGACAGCACCTTGCCCGACAGCGAGCGCGCCACATTCGGCGGGCAGAACTTCGGCCGCGGATACCCCGATGATCAAGCCTCAGGCGACAAAGGCTGGGGCGCGGCGTACGAGGTCAACTACAGCTTCAATCGCGCCGGCGAGTGGCTCAAGGTTGTGCAACCTTATGTGGTGCTCGACCGTGCCAAGACCTGGTTCAACGAACTGCCAGCCAAAAGCAATGACCTGTCATCCGCTGCCGTGGGCGTGCGCTTTGGCGATAACAAGTACTACAACATTGCGCTGGAAGCGGCCAAACCGATGTCGGACATCGCCCTGGACAGCTTCAATCGGCGCCCGCGTTATACGCTGAGCTTCAGCTATCAACTCTGAATGAGGAGACTGTGCAGAGGGCGTTAACGCCCTCTCACAGGGAGGACTTTCTCAGCGGGAAAAGGCTGTCGAGGGTATCGAACAAGCGCTTCAGGTAAATCGGTTTGCGGAACAGATCCAGCACTTGCAGACGCAACATATCGCTGACGTCATCCATCTCGGCATGGCCCGACATCACGATCACCGGCAAGTGTTGACGAGCGGTGTGTTCGCGCAAACGCTTGATCAACGAGATACCACTTTCCTCGGGCATCCGCAGGTCGGTAATGACCAGCGCGATATCGGGGTGCAGGGTCAGTTCCTGCAAGGCAAAGGTGACGGAGGTCGCCGTAAAACAAACGAAGCCCTCGTTCTCCAGCGATTCCGCCAGTTCAACGAGGGCATCTTCTTCGTCGTCCACCAACAGGATCTGTTGACGGCAAGGTATAGCTGCAGCATTCATAGGCACTACCTGATGTTCCCAATCAACAACGTGTGCACTCAACAGGAGGCCGTCTAACACTCACAACGTGGTAATGGCGGTCTGGATTCTACCCATGAAGGTCGTAATCTGAGGTCCTAGCGTAGTCCCGGCTGCCAGTACCACCAGCGCTACAATTGCAACGAGAATAAGGTATTCGATCGCCGTTGCGCCGTCCTTGCGCTGAAAAAATACCTGGAGTTGAACATACAGTCTCATCAACAGATTAAAGACCTTCTTACTTCTCCTCTGGCGACATGACGCCATATCAAAGCTCTGTGCACGCGACTTGCAGTGACGACTTACGTTGCCGTAATGGCCGTCTGAATTCTTCCGAAGAATGCTGTGATCTCTGGCCCCAGCGTCTTCCCGGCTGCCAGTATCACCAATGCGACAATCGCCACGAGAATGAGGTATTCAATCGCCGTAGCGCCATCCTTGCGATGAAAAAGCAACTGAAGTTGCACATGGAGTTTAATCAATAGATCAAGAATCATCGGACTGCTCCCTGGGCGACCAGACGCCCTGCCTCGGTGCTGCACAGTAATTGCGATGTGCCATCTGAGCATTGTCAACAAACTTCCCCCTCACAACTGTAAGAAGGGATTAATCACAAAGTAGTGGCTGCTTTGCTGACCCGCTAAAGCCTCGATTTCAAAGGCCGGTTTGTGCGCCACAAAGAAATGTTGCTGTCAGTAATGGCATTTTGTCCTAGCTGAACTACCTTCAAATAGCTAAATAGTTAGTTACCGTTCATAGCAGCCGGGTTGCGGAATTAGCCTGTTTGGATAGTCGGGTTTTAGTGCAACGGGAAAGGGAGAGCCGTCATGAACACGCGTTTGAGCATGGTACTGGCGGGCGTGCTTTTGATAGGTGCGCTGTTTGCCGGTTATTGGGGGCTGGTGCTCAGTCGTCAACCTGCCCCTTTGCCGCCACCACCGCCACAGGCTGCACCTGTCGAAAAGGCGGTGGCCGTGGTGGAAGATCAAACCCGCCAACCGGTGGTGGTGTTGGCCCATGATGTACCGCCCTTTGTTGCGCTGAATGCCGCCGACCTGGCCGTGGAAAAACTGCGCACAGTACCCGCCGGCAGCTTGACCAGCGTTGACCAGGCCATCGGCCGCACGCCCTGGCGAGCCCTGCGCGCCGGCACCTGGCTGAACGATGAGAGCTTCACCGCCGGCGGCCCGCTGGCCCGCATGATCCGCCCGGACGAACGCGCCCTGGCCGTCGCGGTCGATGAAGTAATTGGTGCCGCTGGCCAACTGAGTCCCGGTGACTACGTGGATGTGCTGCTGTACCTGCGCCAGGACGCCGCCAACCTCGAACAATCGGCACAAGTGGTGGTCCCGGCCATGCGCCTGCTCAGCGTCGGCGATCAAATGGGCCTGACCAACGACGGTGCCCCGGCCACACCACCGGCGCTCACCGCCGAGGAAAAAGCCCAACGCCACGCGCCCTCTCGCACCGTGGTGCTGGCAGTGCCCGAGCAACTGCTGAGCCGCCTGATGCTGGCGACCCAGGCCGGCACCTTGCGCCTGGCGGTGCGCAGCGCCGATGAACGCTTGCTGAGCCACTACTGGGCCGGCGAAAGCGATGCGCCGGGCAACCTGCAAAGCGCCAACCGCGATCTCTACCAATTCACTCAACTGGCCTTTGCCCAAGCCCCGAAAAAACTCGCCCAGGGCAGCCCACGCCGCACCGGTGTTGAAGTGATACGTGGCAATCAAGCAACCCAACAAACACCCGACTGAACAAGGATGCTGTGCATGAGCCGACGTTTCGCACCGGTGTTCACGCTGAAAATCGCCTGTGCCCTGATGCTGTCGAATGTGTCTGTGGGTATGGCCGTGGCCGCCCCAGGCAACTGCGGCAGCCTGGGCCAACTGCCCGCCGCACTCTCGGTAGGCGAGGGCCTGCAACAGGAGCTGCAATCACCCGTCGCGATCACGCGCCTGGCGATCGGCGACCCGAAAATTGCCGATGTCCACCTCAACGGGGATCGCGGTTTCCTGCTGACCGGTGTCGCTTCCGGCACCACCAGCCTGATGGTCTGGACCGCCTGCTCGAACACCCCGCGCCAGAGCATGGTGTTCGTCAAAGGCAAGGCCACCTCGGCCCTCACCAACCTCGCACTGTCGCCTTCCGATGACCCGCTGCTGCCCAGCCAGGTGCAGACCGATATTCGTTTTGTCGAGGTCAGCCGCACCAAGCTCAAGGAAGCCAGCACGTCGATCTTCGGGCGCGGCGGCAACTTCCTGTTCGGCAGCCCCAGCAACGTGGCCAACCCGGTGAGTACGCCGTTTCGCGGCAACCTGCCGGTCAACGGCGACACCTTCAATATCGGCTTCGGTGGCGGGCGTGTCTCGGCCATGATCAACGCCCTGGAAAGCAGCGGTTTTGCCTACACCCTGGCGCGTCCAAGCCTGGTAGCCATGAGCGGCCAGAGCGCGACGTTCCTCGCGGGCGGCGAAGTGCCGATTCCAGTGCCCAGCAGCGGTAGCAACAGCATCTCGATCGAGTACAAGGAGTTCGGGATTCGCCTGACGCTGACCCCGACCGTGATCGACCACAACCGGATCTCCCTCAAAGTCGCACCGGAAGTCAGCGAGCTGGACTACACCAACGCGGTGATCATCCAGAACATTTCGGTACCGGCCCTGACCATCCGCCGCACCGACACCAGCGTATCGCTGGCAGACGGTGAAAGCTTCGTGATCAGCGGCCTGATCAGCAGCAACAACAGCACCAATATCAGCAAATTCCCCGGCCTCGGCGACATCCCGGTCCTGGGGGCGTTCTTTCGCGATTCCTCGGTCAAACGCCAGGACAAAGAACTGCTGATGATCGTCACGCCGCACCTGGTGCAACCGTTGGCGGCCAACGCCCAACTACCGTCCTTGCCGGGTGAGAAGCTGCGCAACTACGACCCGAACTGGTACCGCCTGTATTTTCTGGAAAACGGTAATTTCGACCGACTCAACGGTTTGTCCCAATGAGCGATAGCCTGAGCCAGACGTTTCTGGCAATGACGCGCAATACCACCGACCTGGAATGGCTGCAGGGCGCGCTGGCGCCGCTTGGCCAAGTGGTCAGTGCCGGCAGTGGCACCCTGGACGAGCTGCTGGCGCTGGTGGATGTCACCTTCGCCAACCTGGTGTTCATCGGCCTCGACCGTGAGCACGTGGTCGCCCAAAGCGCGCTGATCGAAGGTGCGCTGGAAGCCAAGCCGATGCTGGCCATCGTCGCCCTCGGTGACGGCATGGACAACCAGTTGGTACTCAATGCAATGCGCGCCGGGGCCCGGGATTTTGTCGCCTACGGTTCACGCTCCAGCGAAGTCGCCGGGCTGGTGCGCCGCCTGAGCAAGCGCTTGCCGCAGGTCACCACCAACACCCAACTGGGCGGCCTGACCGTGCTGTACGGCACCCAAAGCAATGCCGACGGCGCCCTGCTCACCAGCCATTTGGCGTTGGTCGTGCAAAAGAGCGGCCAGCAAACGTTGCTGCTGGACCTGGGCCTGCCCCGCGGCGACAGCCTGGCGCTGCTGGGGCTGGAAAGCTCATTCAATTTTGGCGATGCCCTGCGCCACCTCAGGCGGTTGGACACCACCCTGATCAACAGCGCGTTTACCTCAGCCGAAGACGGTCTGCGCATCCTCGCCTACGCCCCCAACGACGAGCCCCTGGAGCTGACCAGCGCCGCCGAGCTGTACATGCTGCTCAGTGCCTTGCGCCAGCACTTCCAACACATTGTGGTGAACCTCGCCGGCCAACCGGACAGCGAAGCGCTGCGCACGTTTGTCAGCCACTGCGACAAGCTGTTGTGGTGCGCCGACCAGAGCGTACTGGACTGCCGTCGCAACCTTGGCGTGCTTAAACAGTGGCGCGAAAAAGGCATGAAACTGGAGCACGCCAAGCTCTTGGTCGACCGCTATATCAAAGGCTGCGCGCCCGATGCCGAGGCCTTGGGCAAAAGCTTCGGGCTGGAAGTGATCGCCGTGTTGCCGTTTAGCCCGGAGGTGCGCCTGAACGCCAAGAACCAGGGGCAAACCCTGTTTGCACTGGCCCCTCGGGAAAGCCTGACCCACGCCCTGAAAACCCTCGGCGAGCGCCTCGCAAAACGCTCGGAAGGCATGAAGAAACCGTCCAACACCTGGCTTGAACGCTTGCTGGGAGCCGGCAAATGAACGGCGAAAAACTCTTTGGCACACCGGCTCGCGAATTCGGGGGCAATACGGACCACGACGGGCTGAAGCTGGTGCTGCATCGTTACATCATCGATGCCATCGAAGAGTCGGGGAAAAACCTGCTGGAGGGCTCGCGCCAGCTGTTGGCGCAGTTCGTCATCGACAAAGTCGCTGAATACATCAACCGCCTGCACCTGGCGATTTCCCGTTATGAGATGGAACGGCTGGCCGAAGAAATCGTCGACGAGTTGACCGGTTTCGGCCCACTGGAAGTCCTGCTGCGCGACCCGTCCGTGACGGAAATCCTGGTCAATGGCCCACACCGGGTGTTTATCGAGCGTGACGGTTTGCTGCACCAGAGCGACCTGCGCTTTATCGATTCGCACCACGTTGAGCGGGTGATGCAACGCATCCTCGCACCGCTGGGCCGGCGCCTGGATGAGTCATCGCCGATGGTCGACGCCCGTCTGCCCGATGGCAGCCGGGTCAACGCGATCATCCCGCCGATCGCCCTCGATGGGCCGTGCCTGTCGATACGTAAATTTCGCAAGGACATGCTCAAGAGCAGCGACTTGGTCGCGATGCAGACCATCGACCAGAACATCTTTGACTTCTTCCAGGACGCGGTCGGCAAGCGCTGCAACATCCTCATCAGTGGCGGCACCGGCACCGGTAAAACCACTTTGCTGAATATTCTCAGCCAATTGATCAACCCCCATGAACGCCTGGTCACCATCGAGGACGTGGCCGAGTTGCAACTGGGCCACCCGCACGTCGTACGCCTGGAAACCCGCCCGCCGAACGCCGAGGGCCACGGCGAGGTCAAGGCCAGCGACCTGATCCGCAACGCCCTGCGGATGCGCCCCGACCGCATTATTCTCGGCGAGATCCGTGGTGTCGAAGTGCTCGATGTACTGACCGCCATGAACACCGGCCACGACGGTTCCATGAGCACCGTGCACGCCAACAACGCCGGTGATGCGCTGCTGCGCCTGGAAACCCTGGTGGGGTTGACCGGCCGCGTGGTGGCGGAGAAAACCCTGCGGCAAATGATCTGCGCGGCCCTGGATGTGGTGATCCAACTGACCCGCCTGCCCGACGGGCGTCGTTGCGTCAGCGAAGTGGTCGAGGTGGTGGGCATCCGCGAAGACGTCTACGTGACTAACACCCTGTTCCGCCATGACCGGCGTACCGGTTTCGGTTTTCTGCGTGAAGCGGTCAACCCTGCCGGCGAAAAACTGCGCCGCGAACCGACACTGCCTTGAAGGAGGCACAACCATGACCGGGGCTATCCTGCTGCTCATCTGCCTGATCCTGATCGGCCTGTCGCTTCGGTCCTTTCAAAACGGCCTGCGCCGCGCCCAGACCGAGCGCGTGCTGGGCCGGCTCGCCGAAGGCCAGCCGCAACTGACCGAAGAGGCCGGCCAGTGGAGTGGCGTGGAAAAAATGTTCCTGCGTGCGGGCCTCGGCAAACCCAGCGACAGCTTGGGGCTGTGGCTGACGATGTGGGCCCTGGGCGTCGTGCTGGGTGGGTTGGTGGCCGGTTGGGCCGGCCTGCTGGTGATGCTGGTATTGCCGCTGTTGCTGTTGCGCCTGTACATCGCCTGGCGCTACCAACGACGCATCAAGCGCATGATCGAACAGTTACCGCAATTGCTCGACCATACCGTGCGCAGCCTCAAGGCCGGACGCACGTTGGCCGATGCGGTGCTGGGCGGTATCGAGATCACGGAGGACCCGCTGCAAGAAGCCATGGGCCGTATCCGGCGCAACGTGCAGTTGGGTGTCAGCCTGCCGGAATCCGCCCACGACTTTGCCGAGTTCTACGAGCGTGATGAGTTTCGCCTGTTCGCGTTGGGCCTGAAGGTCAACCATCGCTATGGCGGCAACGCCAGTGAACTGCTGGAAAACCTGATCAAGATGATCCGCGAGCGCGAGCAGGCCGCTCGCCAGCTGCGCGCCCTGACCGGCGAAACCCGGGTGACCGCCTATGTGCTCACCGCCCTGCCGATCTCGATGATCGGCTACTTCCTGGCGGTGAACCCCGCCTACCTGATGACGATGTGGAACGACGGCACCGGGCGCATGCTGTTGTTCGTGGCGCTGATCATGCAGCTGTTGGGCTGCTTCACCTTGTGGCGCATGTTGCGGAGCGTATGAGATGGCTATTTCGTTGCTGATCAGCGCCGTACTGTTCCTGGCTGCCCTGGCGCTGGTGCTGGCCAACTTGATTAAACATCGGCGCAGCCAACGCCTGGTCGCCCAGCGTTTGCAGGGCCAGATGGGCAGCGAACACAAGCTCGGCAACCTAATGCGCCAACTGGGCAACAGCCCTTTGGCGCAGCGTTCGGTCAGCCTGGACAACGAAACCCAAACCCTGCTCAACCGGGTCGGCTGGCGCCAGGCCTCCCAGCGCTCCATGTTCGCGGCCATCCAAGTGGGCACCCCGTTACTGCTGTTGGGCGTTGTGCTGGTGGGCCAGCAACTGCTGTTTCCCCACACGGCGTCGCCGTGGCTGGCGCCCTTGATTGGCCTGGGCATCGGCTACCTGCTGCCCAAGCGGATTCTGGCCAGGGCCGCCAATGCGCGGCAGCAACGCATTGCGCGCGAGGTCTCCACGTTCATTCCGCTGCTGCGCATTCTGTTCGAATCCGGCATGGCGGTCGAACAAGCGCTACGCGTGTTGAGCATTGAAGCGCAGCGCCTGCTGCCGGCGCTGACCCATGAACTGCGCCTGATCCTGACCCGCGTCGACTCCGGCCTGGAACTCAGCGAAGAGCTGGGTAAAACCGCCAGGATGCTGGCCGTGGACGAATTCACCGACACCTGCACCATCCTCCAGCAACTGGTGCAGCAGGGCGGCGGCGCGATGAAATCGTTACTGGCGCTCAAGCAATTGCTCGACGACCGACGCCTGACGCGCATTCAGGAATTCGTGTCGAAAATGTCCGCGAAAATGTCGGTGGTGATGATGGTGTTTTTGTTTCCCGCCCTGCTGATCGTGCTTGGGGGGCCGGCGTTTATCGGTATCTCTCGGGCCTTGAGTAACTTATGAGGAGCGCCCGATGAAAGCCTTGATAGCCGGTATGAGCCTGTTACTGCTCGGCGGTTGCGCCACCAATGGCCAGACCCCGTGGGGCGCCCTGACGGCCACCGGCACCTGCCCCAAGCCCGGCGCCGACCAGGAACTGTCGCTGAACCTGGCCGATGAAATGGCCAACGACGGCAAGCTGCACGCCAGCCTGGCCAACCTGCAGAGCTTGCCGGCCACGCTGCCCCAGGTGCGCCTGCGCCAGGCCAAGGCTTATCGGTTGCTGGGACGCAGCGAGGCCGAGCCACTTTATCGCAGCCTGCTCGGCACCTGCATGGCCGCAGAAGGCGAACACGGGTTGGGGCAACTGGCCTCGGCCAAGGGCGACAACGGGCAAGCCATGTCGCACTTGCAACGCGCGGCGCGACTGGCCCCGACCGACGAAAAGATCCGCAACGACCTGGGCGTGGTGTACCTCAACCAACTGCGTCTTGAGGATGCGCGATTCGAATTCTTGACCGCCATGGAACTCAAGCAGAGCGACCCGCTGGCGGCGATCAACCTGGTGACCCTGCTGATCTATCAGGACAACTGGCAGCAGGCCGCGCAACTGGTCACTCAAATGGGCCTGAGCCCCGAACAAGTCACCGATGCCCAGGCCAGGGCCGAAAAACTCAAGGGCTCCAGCGCAACCGTCGCCAAGGCCAAGGACCAGATCGCGACGGTCGTCGATCCAGCCAGCCACCCGAGGAATTGATCATGAACGTGCCTTATCTGACCAGCCTGGCAGTGCTGGTAATGCCCCTGAGCGTGATGGCCATAGAACCCGGCCCCTCGTCGCCGCAGCAGGCAGTCACCGAGAGCTGGCTGACCTTGCAGACCAGTGGGCGTGCCGCATCAACGACACCGCAAAAGGCCACGGCCGCAGAACGCGAACAAGCCGCCCAGCGCTTACTGGAGAGCTACAAGCATCCGATTCCGGAGTATTTCGAACAGAAAGTCGGTGGGCAGACCCAAGGCAGTAATTGAGCCAATCCGGCACCCGCGTCGTGCCAAATGGAGGAGCGGGCTTGCTCGCGAATGCGTGGTAGCAGCCGAGACATCCTCAGCCGATTCACCGCTTTCGCGAGCAAGCCCGCTCCCACATTTTGGCCGAGTGTGAAAGGACAGGTCAGTGGGCAGTGACACGCTGGCGCATTGCCGAATTGTTCGGCGATAGCGCCAACGCCAATTGCGTACGGTTATGCATGTGGGTCAGGCGTAGAACCTGGGACACATACAGCTTCACGGTGTTCTCGGTAATGCCCAGCTCGCAGGCGATTTGATAGTTGGTCTGCCCCTTGCCCACCAGCCGCGCGACGTCCAACTGACGCGGCGACAATTGGTTGAAGATCGCCGGCGTTTCTAACGGCCCGACCTCCTCGGCCGAGGCATCTTCGCCTTCCAGCACTTGCGGGCTGCGGCGCACCTTGTCGAGGTCCTGGTACAGATCATTGATGGACTCGGAAAGAAATTGCAGCTTCTGGTTCAGGTGCCCCAGTTGCAGCTCCTTCTTGCGCTCTTCCAGCGCGGCTTCCTGGCGCTGCAAGCCTTCGAGCAACTCGTGCAGGTTGATCGGCTTCTGGTAGTAGTCCGCGATCCCCGCGCGCAGGGCCTTGATCACATCTTGCTTATCGGCGCGGCCGGTCAACATGATCGCCTCGAAGGCGCGCTGTTTGCCGGCCACCTTTTGCAGGGCCTGGACCAGCTCGATGCCGTCCATGTCCGGCATATGCAGGTCGCACAGCACCAGGCCGATCTCGGCGTCTTCGCTGAAGCGTTTCAAGGCCTGTTGGCTGGACTCACAAGGCACGCAGCGGAAACCGCTGCTTTCAAGGAACTCACAGAGCTCTTCCACGATCAACGGCTGATCATCGACTACGAGCACTTTTACTGCAGAGGTAAGCTTGTTCACGCGCGACTCCATGCCTTGCAAGCCAATAGTTTGACTAATCCTTCACCACGAAATATTCCTGCACCTGCGTATTAAACGTAGACGTACTTTCTGACTATGTACATAGCGTTAATACCCTCTGACGACTAATAGATCCAAAACCAGGCGAGCGCAAAGCCCACCAGTAAAAACGGCGCAAACGGCAATTTTTTTGACGAGTTCGGGGCCAGGTACAGCAGATGCGTTTTAAGCCCTTGACGCATAAGCGGCCACAGTTTTGGCGCGAGTAACAACCAGAGCACATTGACGGCCGCAGCGCCGACAAATGACCCCAGCAAATACTCGGCATTCGATGCCAGCGCCAGCGCCGCAAGCAGCTTGACGTCCCCCGCCCCCAGCCGGCCAAGGGCGTAACCGGGCAAGGTCAACAGCAGCGCGAGGATAAACGCCCACAACCCCTGCGCGACGGATGCACCGAGCCAGGTGTTGCCCGTCCACACAAGATAAATCAACGCCAACAGGCCCGCGCCCAGCGTCAGGCGATTGGCAAGCAATCGTTGCCGGGCGTCCTGCCTCGCACACAGCGCCAACCACAACAGCACCACCGCAGCTTGGATCACTAAAAAACGTCCCTTTTCGCCGATTGATTCTATGCTGATATCAAGTAGTAGCCGTCAGGGTAGACGCGGTGATGAAAACAAGCCTCCCCAGTAAGCAAAAAGGCACGGCAGCGATCGAATTTGTGGCCGTGTTTGTGATTTTTTTCGCCGTGTTCTACGGCATGGTCAGCTATAGCCTGCCGCTGCTGCTCTTGCAGTCGTTCAACCAGGCAACCGCCGAGGCCGTGCGGCTGAGCGTGGCCCTGGACCCGACGATGCCGGGCTACCAGGCCGCCGTGCAGAGCACCGCCAAAAACGCTATCACCACGCGTTTGTATTGGATTCCGCCGGCGTACAACTTCAACATCAACCAAATCAGCACCACCTTCAACAACGGCCTGCTGTCGGTGCAGATCAACTACCCGTCGGCCAATCTCCAGTCGGTCATGCCCTTTATTGTCCTGCCCGGCATTGGCACCGTGCCGCAATTGCCGGTGACGTTGCAGGCCCAGTCGAGCCTGCAATTTTGAGTTCCGGCGACAAACTCCTCGGGCGCCTGCTCGGCCGCAGTAGCGCGCTGGCTATCGACACGCCACTGCCCCCGGCTGCCGGTTTGCACATGCAGTTGGATGCTCAAGGCCATGTGCTGGAGATCAGCGGCACGCTGCGCCCGCAGTTGGGGCACCCGATGAACTCGCCACGCTTGCACGACCTTCTGTGTGCCCATAGCGCCCTGGCAGTGGAAGGTGTGCCGGCCGATTGGCAACGCCACAGCCTCGACCTGGATTTCCACAGCGTAGCCGGGCACATCCTGCACACCCGGGCGACGATAGAAGTCCACGAGCACGGCTGGCTGTTGCATGCCGTGGATATCGGCGATTTGCTCGGCGGCCGAGACCGGGCCGAACAGCGCGAACAGAACCATCAACTGACCAGCCGGGTAAGTGAGCAATTGCGCGTGTGCAGCCTCAGCCGCCTGCCCGAGGTGTTCAATGAACAGTTGTGCAGCGTCGCGCAACGCTGGCGTATCCCGTGTGTCGCCCTCGCCTTGCTCGATCAGGAAGATCAGGGCTGGATGATCTACAGCCAGTACGCCAACCATGACGCCCCGCTGTTCTGGCACGCCGGTCAGCGGCTCGGCACCTGCCTGGACAGTCTCAACGGTACGACGCCGCTGAGCCTGCAAGCCCCCTATGGGCGTGGTGAACACCCGCGTTTGCATAGCGTATTTGGGAATGCCGATGGTTTTCTGGTGCCCTATCGCGATGGCCAAGGCGTCGCCGCATGGCTGCTGTGCGGCGCCTACAGCGGCCAACCGCACACCGGCGATCGAGACTGGCTGAACCTCGCTGCTGCCCTGGCCGCGCCATTGCTCAGCCGCCTGCGCGAACACCGTCACCATCAACAACTGGAACGCCTGGAAGCCCTGCAAGGCTTGCTGGGCACTGGCTGGTTTGAGTTGTTGCCCGCGAGTGACGAAATCCAGCTCGCCCCCCAATTGATACGCAACCTCGACCCGGAGGAAGGCCCGACTCGGCAACCTCTGGACACGTGGCTGAACCTGATCCACCCCGCCGACCGCCAGGAGCTGCACAGTCGTCTGCACGACCTGCAAACCCTGGGTAAGCCGTTGCTCGCCAGCGTACGCCTCAACCGCAGCGACCCCGACCGGCCGCCGACCTGGTATCGCGTGCAGGGCCAAGTGTTGGGCGCCGGTGAGCAACGTCGATGGGTCGGCTTTATGCTCGATATCAGTGACATCAAGAACCAGCAACTGCAAGCCGACGCCGCCCACGCCCGGTTGGACAACCTGATCGCCAGCTCACCGGCGGTGATCTATGTGCAGCGCTATGTGAACGGGGCCCTGCAGCCGGTGTTTTTCAGTGACAGCCTGCTCCCCTTGCTCGGCCGTACACTCGCCGAGTGCAACCACGACAGCCTGGTGCAATGGGTGCACCCGGACGACCGCGACCTGTACTTCCAGCGCACCCGCCAACTGCTGCGTGAAGGCAGCGCGCGCAGCCGTTATCGTGTGCAGGACAAACAGGGCGACTACCACTGGCTGCTCGACGAAGCCAAGTTGCTGCGCGACGACCTTGGCGTGCCGGTGGAAGCGGTCGGCCTGTGGCTTGATGTCACCGAGGCGACCCTGGCGGCGCAACAGGTCAAGGACAGCGAGGAGCGCTACCGAATCCTCGTCGAAGACTCCCCGGCGATGATTTGCCGCTACCGCCCGGACCTGACCCTGACGTTTGGCAACACGCCATTGGCCAACTACCTGGAATGTTCACCCGCACAGCTGCACGGGGTGAACCTGGGGGACTGGCTGTCGACCGAACAGCGCGAGGCATTTACCCACCGCATCGGGCAACTGACGCCGGAATTTCCCGTCAGCACCGCCGAAATCAGCCTGCAATTACCCGGGCGTGAACATGCCTGGTGGGTGTGGTCGGACCGCGGGGTATTTGATGAGCACGGCGCATTGGTGGAAGTACAGGCCGTGGGCCGCGACAACACCGAGGTGCGCCGCTCTCAGCAACAACTGACGCAAAGCGCGAAAATGGCCACCCTCGGCGAAATGGCCACCGGCCTGGCCCACGAGATCAACCAGCCACTGAATGTGATGCGCATGGCCATCGTCAATGTGCTCAAGCGCCTGGGCAATGGCGACGCGCAGGTCGATTACCTGACCGAAAAACTGCAGCGCATTGACGCACAGGTACAGCGTGCGGCCCGTGTGGTGGACCACATGCGCGTGTTCGGCCGCCGTTCGGAGATCGAGCAACAACCCTTCGACCCGGCGCAGGCGCTGGAGGGCACACTGTCGTTGCTCAGCGAAGGCCTGCGCGGCAAAGGCGTGGACGTGCGCCTGACCCAGGCGCAGGTGCCGGTGCAGGTCAAAGGCTACATCGACCAACTTGAACAGGTGTTGATCAACCTGATGGTCAACGCCCGCGATGCGCTGGTCAGCCAACGCGAGAAAAACCCCGCGTTGCGCCCCTGGATTGCAGTGCACACCGAACACGACAGCCGCCACGTACGCATCTGGGTCGAAGACAACGGCGGCGGCATCGACCCACGTTTACTGGAGCGAATCTTCGAACCGTTCTTCACCACCAAGCCGATTGGCGTGGGGACCGGGTTGGGCTTGTCGGTGAGCTACGGCATCGTGGAAAACATGGGCGGGCGCCTGAGCGTCAGCAACGGTGAACACGGCGCGCGGTTTTGTATTGAGCTGCCCAGGGCCACCGACGCTTAAATCACCAGGTAGGCTTCGCCGGTCTGGCCGCAGGTCAGGTTGGCGCCGACGTTCACATTCGCCAGGCTGATCCCCAGGCTGTTCAACAGGTTGTTCAGGATCGGGTTGAGCAATGGGGCCAGCAGGCTATCCACGACCGGCGTGACGATGGCGCTGACACCGCTTAACAGCGAGACCGTATTCGTAATCAGGCTACCCAGCGGGTTATTGCCCACCGGCTGATAGGCGGTAATGCCCACGCCACTGAGGGTGGTGGAAAGGCTGCTCACCACATTGGTGGCGGGCGTGGCGGCCAAATAGCTAGGCGTAAGGCCTACGTTGGGTGGTGTGGCAAACGGCGTGGGGCTGGAAAACACCTGGGTTTGGCTGCTCCCCACGATCGGGCTCTGCACCTTGATGCCGATCCCGCCGCCGGCAAATGGCACCCGGGGACCGCAACTGCCGATAAAGGCAATCATGTGACAGGTCTTGGTGCCAATATCGATCAGTGCCAGAGGGGCCACCGTCATCGGCTGTGTGGTGGAAAACGCATTCGTGATCGCGCCCACATTCAGCGATGCCACAGAGGTTGTGGTGTTGGCCGTCAGACTCTTGGTACCTGCGTTGCCGGTTGGGCAGCTGTACGCGGTGACATAACTGCTGGCGCCCCCGGCATCCAGCACGATGTTAAGCGGCAAGTTGCCCGGCAACGGCAGCAAATCCAACTGTTGGCACCCAGCCCCCAGCAAACACAGCGCCGAGTTGATGGTGGTCACCAGGTTCAAGCTCAGCAGGCCATTGACCACCGGCGTCAACGGCCCTACCAGGTTATTCACCGCGGTGGTCAGCCCTGACAAGCTACTCAACACCGGCAAGCTGACCGTCACCTGCGTGCGCACCTGAGCGGTACGGACATAAATCGCATTCGGCCCCAGTGGGTTGGCGGCGGCCAGTGCCGGGTTGCCAATGGCCGACAATTGCGGTGGCTCAATCACTTTGACTTGGGTGGTGATATTGGCCAGCCCCAGCAGGCTCACCGGCAAGGTTGCCGCCACCGCGCTCTGGCTGTTGGACAGTTGCACCACGCCCTGGATCAGTTGGAACACCTGCAGGTTGGCGTTCAGCGCGGCCGCGGTGGTGCCCGTCTGCAATTGCAGGATTTGCCCGAGGGTCAAGGGCGCCTGGTTGATCGCAGCGACTTGCAGGTTGCCCAGCGCCGTCAACACGTCTGCCGTCGCCCCGTTGGCGGTCAGCACGCTGATCGCGGCCTGGATCAACTGCGACGCGGTGACCGTGGTGTTGAGCAACTGGGTGTAGTTACCGGCGGCCACGTTCAGGTTGACCGCCAACTGGTTGAGGTAACTGAGCAGGTTGATATTGGTAGTGAGCAAGCCGTTCCAGCCCGCCAGGGTCAGGTTGACGTTGCCGCCGAGCAAGCCGCTGAACAACGGGTTCAACAGGCTCGCGCTGGCTGTGTTGACGCTGGCCAGGGTGCTGTTGATGGTGAGCTGGGCCAACGATGGCGCAGGCTTGGCCGCCACTGCCGTCGCCGTCAAGACGGTGTTGACGCTGATCGGGCCGCCGGAAACGAGTGCCCAGATCCCGCCGGCCACGCTGGTCGTGACAGTTTTGCTGAGCACCACTTGAATCGCCGATGACACCGCAGGGTTGGCACTGAAGGTGCGCACCCCAGACGCGCCAGTCGTTACCGTGCCGCAAAGGGTCGCCAGGCTATTGCCGTTACCCACCACAAAATGGTTGCGGGCCACACTCTGCGCCGCATAAGCCGCTGCGCTCAGGCCCGCCACACAGGTCCCGCCGCGACTCACGGCTTCCAGTGCCGCCGTATCCGCCACGCCTTGCAGCTTGCGTTTCTCCAGGTACAAACGGCCGCTGTCGACCACCAGCAACGTGCAGACCAACACCAACGCCAACACGCCAGCCGCCATCAAGCCAATGGCACCGCGCTGCTTGCAAGCCAATCGGGGAGACATCGAGCACTCCTGTGCCGGCGAGTTGCCGAGCGCTTACTCTCCTGGGGTGTCAATGAGTGTAGACAAGGGCTGCGGAGGATGACGGGCAAATGCGGGAGGCGGTTTGCTCCCGCACAGCTCAGGTTCAGTGCGGTGGGTAATTCGAGAGGATCTTGGTCACGGTGGTGCGGATCGCATTGCTGCGGTCCTGCGGGTTCGGCGTGCTGCTCATCATCTGCTCGTCGCTGCCACGCCACACCAGCTTGCCATCCTTGCCGTCCAACAGGTCGACCTGCAGGGTTGCGACCTTGTAGGTGATGTTGCGCGTTTCGTTGTACATCGGCGCGCCCCAGTACCCGTTCCACGGGCCGCCCCAGGCGCCGCCGTAATTGGTCGTGACTTGTTGCTGGCGGTCTTCGACGATCAGGTAAACCTGCACGTTCAGGTCAGCCTTGGTGCCTGCCGCTGCGGGACGCAGGCCGCGCTGGTCAAGTTGTTCAGCCACGGCCTGGCGGATGCGTTGCTCAGTGAGGTCGCTCTTGATGCGCGGGTCATCCGGGCGATATTGCAGGGCCGGGTCCTTCCAGGCCCAATTGCGGTAGGCACCGAAGTCGCGGCTGGCGTCATAGTCGTTATTGACCTGACTGGTCTGGCAGCCCCCCAGCAGTAAAACAACAGCAAGTGCAGCGAAGCGACGAAGCATGATTGTTCTCCAAAAAACGCCATAAGCCTGAGATGAGAATAGCGGCTAACTGGGCGGGTAAGCCGTCATGGCCTTCTGCATGGCTTCGCGCAGCGCATCCGCCCGCTCGCTCAAGCTGCCCTGGCTGGTCGTTTCGGCGCTGGTGCTCCAGACCGGCTGGCGGGTGCGGGCATCGAACAGGCTGATACGCGCCACCGCCACCGTCACTTCATAGGTGCGCACCACCGGCACCGAGTTGTACATGCCGTAACCGTTGCCATAGCGGTTATAACCACCGTAACCATAGCCATAATCGTCCTGGACCTGGCGCAGGCGTTTTTCCAGGCGCACGTCGGCGCTTACCAGCAAGTCGGGCGCACGGTTGTCATGCAGGGGGCGCAAGCCGCGCTGGTCAAGGGCGCCGCTGACCGCCTCGGCAATTTGCGCCGAGTCGGCCCACGCCGAACCCGCCGGCAGTTGGCCGTTAAGCCAGGCCCAACTGCGGTAGGCGCCATAGTCGCGGACCGGCGCCGGGTAAGCGCTGGCATCAAAGGTGTTGGCCGCCTGTGCCGGCGCCGGTGGCATCGGGGCCGAGGCGGCCACGTAAGGATTCGGGCTGGAGCATGCGCCCAACCCCAGGGACAACAGGATCAAACAGAGACGACGCATTTCGACCTCCGCAGACTGGGCCGCTTAAACCGGACGGCATATCCAGTGTAAATAACGCCCAAGTCCGGCAAAGCTTGGGTGACGACGGTGAGCGAGTTCCATCTCTACAAGGTCCTGTAAATCCGCGCGGGCCTGGAATTCCACCGGCATATAGTCGTGAAAAACCCGCACACCACTTTGGCTTTCGACCTGCCAAAGCCCGTCGAGTTGCGCCGCTAATTCGCGGGGGTCGAGGGGCTGTTGCGGGGTCAGGCTCTGCTTTTCGCCGGCCATGTCGTTCTTGCGCATTTTGCGGAAGTGGCCTTTGAGCAGGTTGCGATAAATCAGCGCATCACGGTTGTAAAACGCCAGCGACAACCAGCCGCCGGGCACCGTGAGTTGGTGCAGCACCGGCAGTATCGCATGGGGTTCGGCCAACCATTCCAACACCGCGTGGCACAGCACCAGGTCGTAAGGCTCGGTGAGTTGGCCAAGCAGGTCCTGCCAGGGCGCGTGAATAAAAGTCGCGGTCTGCCGCGCATCGGCAAAGCGTTGGCGCGCGCCGTCGAGCATCGGCTCGGCGGGCTCGGCCAGCGTGACCTGATGGCCGCGTTCGGCCAGCCACAACGACATATGCCCCAGGCCGGCGCCGATATCCAGCACACGCAACGGGCGGTCCGGCAGGGCTTCAGTCAGGTCGGCCTGGAGCACCGCCAGGCGAATCGCACCTTTGGCGCCGCCGTAGATTTTCTCGGCGAAGCGCGTGGCCAACTGGTCGAAATGACGATCACTCATGGGCAAACCGCCGTTCGCTGTCGGCGAGTTTCGCGCGCACCACTTCATTCATGTCCAGGCCCAGCTCACTGCACAGCAACAGCAGGTACAGCACAATATCGCCGACTTCCTGCCCGGCATGGGCGAGTTGGTCTGCGGGCAGTTGCCGCGACTGGTCTTCGGTCAGCCACTGGAAGATCTCCACCAACTCGGACATTTCCACGCTGGCGGCCATGGCCAGGTTTTTCGGGCTGTGGAACTGCTTCCAGTGATTGGCATCGCGGATACGGTGCAGGCGTTCGGTGAGGTGTTCGAGGTTCATGCGGGGGCTCCTGAAGGTGTATAGCTTCGGGCGGATGATTAGCGAAGGCAAGTGAATCCCTGCACGCCGTAAACCTCTATGCTAGAAGGGAACTCGCGTGCGCCGATAACGACCAAAGGCTCAGGTCCGGCAGCTACGCCCACCTATTCATCAGGACACACACATGCAAACAGACTTTTTCGGCTGGCTGGGTCTCAAAATCGGCCAGATCATCCACTTTATCGTCGAGCTGTTCAGCGGGCTGTTCAACACGCTGTCCCATGCCGGCGGCGATTTTGTCGACGGACTGTCCAAATCCCTGGGCATGGATACGTCGATCATCAGCATCATCACCCTGATCATCGGGCTGTTGCTGCTGTACTCGGCAGTGCGCGCGTTTATGCGGGCGTCGATCATTGCCGGGATTATCTGGTTGATGCTGGGCCTGTGGCTGCTCAGCTGGGTTGTGCACTGATACTTGAAAACACTCACGTTACTCACCGACTGGCGCGACCGCCCCACCCATCGCCGCGTCTGGGCCCTGGCCGCACCGATGATTTTGTCGAACATCTCGGTGCCGCTGGTAGCCCTGGTCGACAGCATGGTCATCGGCCACTTGCCACACGCCCACCAACTGGGCGCCGTGGCCGTAGGGGCCAGCCTCTATACCTTCCTCGCCTGGGCCATGGGTTTTCTGCGCATGGGCTCCACCGGGTTTGCCGCGCAGGCCGCCGGGCGTGGCGATGGTGCAGCGTTGCGACAGGTGCTGCTGCAAGGTCTGCTGCTGGCGCTGGGCCTGGCGATGCTCTTGGGCACGGTGGGCATCCCGCTGAGCCAGTTGGCGCTGGAGTGGATGCAGCCCTCCCCCGAGCTGAATCAACTGACCCGCGACTTTTTCCACACGCGTTTGTTCGGCCTGCCTGCTGCGCTGGCCAGCTATGCGCTGGTCGGCTGGTTCCTCGGCACGCAGAACGCCCGTGCACCGTTGGCGATTCTGCTGACCACCAACCTGGTCAATATCGCCCTGAACCTGTGGTTTGTACTGGGCCTGGAATGGGGCGTAGTCGGCTCCGCACGCGCATCGGTCATCGCCGAATGGACCGGCGCCCTGCTCGGTCTGGCGCTCACGCAAAACGCCTTGCGCGCCTATCCCGGGCATATCGCCTGGGCCGCACTCAAGCGCTGGCAAAGCTGGCGCCCGCTGCTGGCGGTGAACCGTGACATCTTCATCCGCAGCCTGGCACTGCAGTCGGTATTCTTCATGATCACGGTGCAAGGCGCCCGTCTGGGTGATGCCACCGTGGCGGCCAATGCGCTGCTGCTCAATGGCCTGCTGCTGACTGCGCATGCCCTGGACGGTTTGGCCCACGCAGTCGAGGCCCTGTGCGGGCATGCCATCGGCGCCCACGACCGCCAGGCGTTACGCCGTGCATTGGTGGTCGCCTGCGGTTGGTCATTGATCGCCAGTGTGGGCTTCGCGCTGCTGTTTACCTTTGGCGGCCACCTGTTTATCGCCATGCAAACCAATATCCCCAGCGTGCGCGAAACCGCCGATATCTACTTGCCTTATCTGGCGGTGCTGCCGCTGATTGCCGTGTGGAGTTACTTGCTGGACGGCCTGTTTATCGGCGCTACCCGCGCACGGGAAATGCGCAACGGCATGCTGCTGACCGTGGTAATTTTGCTGCCGTTCGCGTGGGTCTTGCAGGGCTACGGCAACCACGGCTTGTGGATAAGTTTCCTGTTGTTCATGGCCTTGCGCAGTCTCACGCTGTGGGCGATCGCTTGGCGATTGAACAAGAGAAACGCGTGGCTCGGCGAGCCGACCTGTTAGTTCTCACAGGTTACAAAACCCCGTCACCGACGTTGAATGAAGGTTGGGCCTGCAAAGCGATACGTTTCCGGCCTCAACCTTCTTTCCACTCAGGGACGAACAGACATGGGCAGCAATACCGTATTTATCATCGGCGCGTTGCTAGTGGCCGGTTTAATCGTGGCCGCCACGATGCGTGCGGCCAAGGCAAAAAAATCGCCGCCTCCGAGCGATGTCGTCGCTGCACCTGCCATTCAAACCCCACAGGTCACCCCGGACACCGGCGAGTGGGCAATCAAACCGGGGAGCGACATGCCTGCAACCCTGCCGGAGCTGCCTGTCTCAAGCGCCGTGGAGGTCTGGAACCAGACGGGTTTCCAGATATTCGCGACGCAGCAGGGCATTCGAGCGACCCTGTCGCCCCAGAGTCGCACGCTGATGAGTAATGGGGTTGCGCTGACAATCACGCCTGCATCACCGGACCACACGCTGCGCTCCGTCACGCTGGAGGAAGCAAGTACCGAGACCTCAACCGTGTACAGCCTCATCGTCCAATAGCGCCAGCCTCACTGGCCCGGAGTGGACTGGATAAACGCCGTGACCCGATCCAGCACCGGTGCCAGCCAGCGCAAGGGTTTGGCAATCGATGCCACCAATGTCGCGTGGTTGGTCTTGGTGAAGTAAAACACCTCGACCGGCACACCCGCGTCGTGCAGTTTTTTCGCCAGCCCGCCGGTGTTGCGTGTGGGGTTGACCAGCGTGTCGCTCGCCGAGGCAATCAACAGGCTCGGCGGCGCGCCATGGTCGACGTGGTTGATCGGCTGGGAGTCGGGCGGGGAATTCGGAAAGAAAAACACCGGGCGCACATCGCGGTTTTCAATCGGCAGAAAGTCATAGGGCCCGGCCAGGCCAATCCAGCCCTTGAGCATCGAGGGCGCCAGGTTCACCTCATTGAGCCAGCGCGCATCCAGCGCCAGCATCGAGGCGTTGTAGGCGCCGGAGCTGTGGCCCATCAGGTACAACTGCGTGGGGTCGGCGCCGTATTCGGCGATGTGTTGACGCGTCCAGGCCACCGCTTGGGCGCCGTCTTGAAGAAAGCTTGGGTAACGCACTTGCGGATAGAGCCGATAGTCGGCGATCACGACGACGATGCCGCGTGAGGCCAGTGCCTCGCCGACAAAACCATAATCGTCCTTGGCGCCGCTGTTCCAACTGCCACCGTAGAAAAACACCACGACGGGCGCGTTGGGTGCGGCCGCGACGGGGCGGTAGATATCGAGTTTTTGCCGGGGGTCATCACCGTAGGCGATGGATGCGGTTTTGGTGAAGGTGCTGGAGGGCGTCAGTGCGTTGAGCACTTTGATCGGCGAGCACGCCGCGAGAAATGCGGCGACCGCCAGGGTGAACACTTGCAAGAGTTTGCTCGACATCGTTCAGACCTCACGAAGAAGGTACAACCAAACGAAGATACAAATGTGGGAGTGGGTTTGCTCGCGAAAGCGGTGAATCAGTTAACACATGTGTGACTGATGTACCGCTTTCGCGAGCAAGCCCGCTCCCACATTTTAGATCTCTGCCAGCCGATATTACGAGGACAGGTACGAAGAGCGGGTCAAACCGAGACGCAACGCATCCAGGAACTGCGTGCGCTCGCTGGCACTGATTTTCGCGCTCGCGCACTTGTCGCGGTAATGCGTCATCAACTCCTCCGGCGACAAGTGCACATAGCGCAGCATGTCTTCGATGGTGTCGTGGGTCTCGATACCGGCGCTGTACACCGAACCGTCTTCGCGCTGGTAGATGTTCACCGAGTCGGTATCACCGAACAGGTTGTGCATGTCACCGAGGATTTCCTGGTAAGCGCCGACCAGGAAGATGCCCAGCAAGTAGTCTTCACCTTCATTCAAGGCGTGCACCGGCAGGCTGGTCTCGATGCTCTGCTCGTCGACGTATTGCTTGATCTTGCCGTCGGAGTCGCAGGTCAGGTCTTGCAGCACGGCGCGGCGCAGCGGCTCTTCGTCGAGACGGTGCAGCGGCAGAATCGGCAGGACCTGGCCGATGGCCCAGGTGTCCGGCAAGCTCTGGAATACCGAGAAGTTGCAGATGTACTTGTCGGCCAGCTTGTCGTTGAGTTCGTCCAGCACTTGGCGGTGCGAGCGCTGACGGGCTTTCAACGAGTTGTGCAAGCGACGGCACACGGCAAAGTAGCACTGCTCGGCGAGGGCTTTTTCCGCCAGGGTCAGTTTGCCGTCAGCGTACTGGGTGGCCACGTCGCTCATGTAGTGAGTGGCGCGCCAGTAGGTTTCGGTGACCATTTCGATGTCGGTCGGGCCCAGCAGGTCCACCAGCCATTGCACGGTTTCCGGCAGGCTTTCCTTGTTCTCGATTTGCGGCACGTCGTCGTTGTGTTTTTCAACGTCGGTGACTTGCACCACCAGCATGGCGTGGTGGGCGGTCAGGGAGCGGCCGCTTTCAGAGAAGATGTTCGGGTGCGGCAGGCTCTGCGCGTCGCAGAATTCCTTGAGCATACCGACGACGACGCCGGCGTAATCGTCCATGTCGTAGTTGATCGAGCTGGCATTACGCGAGTGGGTACCGTCGTAGTCCACGCCCAAGCCGCCGCCGACGTCGATGTGGTCCACCGGCAGGCCGAGGTTACGCAGTTCGCCGTAATAACGAATGGCTTCCTTGAACCCGTGCTGGTAGTCGGCCAGGTTGGCGATCTGCGAGCCCATGTGGAAGTGCAGCAGACGAATGCCTTGATCGAGGCCCGCCGCGCGGAAGCGCTCGACCACCGACAGCAACTGCGCCGCCGACAAACCGAACTTGGACTTCTCGCCACCGGTGTCCGCCCATTTGCTCGACGCCAGCGACGACAAACGCACGCGCAAGCCAACCTGCGGCTTGACCTTGAGGTTGGCGGCTTCTTCGATCACCAGGCCAACTTCGGATTCTTTCTCGATCACGATGAAAACATTGTGACCCAGCTTCTGGCCCATCAGCGCCAGGCGGATGAACTCACGGTCTTTGTAACCGTTGCAGACGATGGTGCCACCCTTGGGTGCCAAGGCCAGCACAGCCAGCAGCTCAGGCTTGGAACCGGCTTCCAGGCCGATGGAAACGTCCTGGGTGGCGATGATGTTCTCGATCACCGCTTCCTGCTGGTTCACTTTGATCGGGTACAGCGCGGTGTACTTGCTCTGGTATTCCAGGCGCTCGATATTGGAATCGAAAGCGCCGGTCAGTTGGCGTACACGGTCTTGCAGGATATCGGGAAAACGCACCAGCAGCGGCAAGGACAAACCGCTTTTGCGCAGCTGGTCGACTTGCTCGTACAGATCGACGGGCGTGCTGTTCGGGCCGTTCGGACGGACTTCAACGCGACCGGCATCATTGATCGCGAAATACCCGGCCCCCCAATGGCGAATCCCGTAAACACTGCGGCTGTCCGCAACTGTCCATTGGCTGCCATCGTCTTTGCGTGTGCGTCGTACGGACATCGAAGTCCCCTATATAAAGTCGAAGATCACCGCGCCCTTCTTGTAAGGCTGGCGAAGTCTAAAGAATGAAAATGACGATTTGCCTGTAAGCAAGGTAGACCCCACTCGCAGGACAGAGTTTAGACACCGGTCAGGAACAGGCTCTGTGAAAACCATGGAGACGACCGTTCGCGTTCAGCAAACCGGCGATCGGGGTGGGTTTCACAGAGGCTGCTAGCCGCCGGATTTCTTCGCCTTGTAACCCAGCTTGATCAGCTCGGCCAACAGCAACTCGACGTGATCGCCCTGGATCTCGATGACGCCGTCTTTCAGGGCGCCACCCGTGCCACAGCGCTTTTTCAGCGTGGTGGCGAGTTCCTTCAGGGCTTCTTCGGCCAGCGGCACACCGGTGACGGTGGTCACCGTCTTGCCGCCACGGCCCTTGCTCTCGCGTCGTACGCGGGCAATACCGTCGCCTTCAGGGATCAGGGTCTGTTTGCAGGTACACGAATCCACGGGCTGACGACAGTCCGGGCAGTGTCGACCTGCGTCGGTGGAAAATACCAAGCCACCAAGGGCGGCGAAGGATGCGGCTTTTTTGGCCACCGGCAATCCTCTTGGGAGGACAAAGACAGATCGGTGCTCGGTTCTCGTAAACAGAACAGGGCATCGACCGCGAAGCCCCACTCAGGCAGGGGCAGCGCTACCGAACCGCAAAGGTGGTTCGGGTGAAAAGTCGCGCAGTGTAACGGCAAAAAGCCGACTTGCTAAGAGCCAAATAGCGCCAATTTATGCAACTTTAGCGACGCGAGGCCAGATAGCGCCGCAAGCCCTCTTGAGCGTCCGGGCAGTAAGGCTTTTGTTCAGCTTCCTGCAGGACCCTTTCAAGGGGTAAAAACCGCGCTTCCATGACCTCTTCGGGCTGCAGGCGTAAGGGGCCATCCCAGACCGCCGAATAGGATTTGCACCAGAGCCGGCTGGCGCCATCCTCGAAGTAGAAATGGTCATGCTCGACCAGGTCCACGCCGCCCACCCCAAGCTCTTCTTCCAATTCACGGGCCGCCGAATCGGCGTAACACTCGCCTGCCGCGACCATGCCCCCCGCGGCCGTGTCCCAAAACCCAGGGTACAAGGCTTTGCTCAAGGTGCGCCGATGCACACACAGTTCGCCGGCCGAATTGAACAGGAAGATAAAGGTGCAACGGCCGATCAGGCCGCGCTCACGCAGGTCAGACCTGACGAGATGGCCGAGCAGGTTGTCCTGGTCGTCGACCCAGCAGATCAGTTCAGCATCAGAGGCCGCGCGGTGCGCGGCCTCATTTTGAGTAGCGTCCATCATTACCCCTGGTTGAGGAGCTGACGCAAGTCGATCACTGCAGCGTTTGCCCGGGAAATATAGTTGGCCATGACCAGCGAGTGGTTGGCGAGAACGCCAAAGCCACTGCCGTTGAGAATCATAGGGCTCCAAACCGGCTCCTGCGAGGCCTCCAGCTCACGAATGATCTGACGCACGCTGACGGTGGCATTTTTCTTGGCCAGCACGTCGGCAAAATCGACTTCGATGGCGCGCAGCAAGTGAGACAGAGCCCAGGCCTGGCCACGGGCCTCGTAGAACACGTTGTCGATCTGCATCCATGGGGTTTCCACCACTTCTTCATCGACCTGCGGCACTTCACCCGGCGCCAGGGCTTCGGTTTTCAGCGCGGTGTTCAGCTTGACCCGACCGACACTGGCCGACAGGCGTTGCGACAACGAGCCCAAACGAGTGGCGACATCACCCAGCCAGTTGTTCAGGTTGTCGGCACGCGCATAGAACAGCGCGCCTCTCTGGTTAGGGTCGGACAGACGCGCTTCGTAGCGGCTCAGGGAATTGATACCTTCCTGGTACTCCGACTCGCTGGATGGCAGCACCCAGCTCTTGTTGTCAAAGTTGAAGCGTGGCTCGGCCTTGGCCAAATCGGCGTCCTCGGCCGACTGCGACTGGGAACGGGCGAAGTCTTTACGCAGGGCACGGGTCAAGTCACGCACCTGCACCAGCACGCCGTATTCCCAGCTCGGCATGTTGTCCATCCACAAGCCTGGCGGGAAACGGTCGTTGGAGATATAGCCACCGGGCTTGTTCAGCAACGTGCCGACCACGGTCTTGAGGGTTTCGACAGTGGTGTAGCCAATCACCATCTGCTTGCCTTCCTTCTCCGCAGCAAGCTGGGCGTTTTGCTGGACCGGAAACAGCGCCGGCTCTTCGCTCCAGTACCAACCCAGGCCGCCGGTGACCAACAGGTACAAGGCCAGCACGCTGAGCAACGCTTTGCTCATCAGCAGGTTGCGAAAGTAGCCGCGTTGGGTCGACTTTGGCTCAGGGGCGGGGCCTTTGGCACTGCCTGCACGATTTTTCCAGTCCAGCATGGCGATATCCTTTCAATCACTTGAGTTCATGCACGTCAATTGTCCGGGTGCGGTCAAACACTCCGACCACAACCCTACCCCATCGTGCCCATCGGTGCGGGCCTTTTAACCAAAGTGGCGCACCGGGCAGATTCGACTATAAAGATCTGCAACCATAACGCATGCCGGCTTTTTACGCAGCGCGACCATAAGGTCAGAAACTGAATCGCACAGACGTGTACTTAATTGACGTATGACACTCATATATAAGAAAAGAGGTGCTAGCATAGAGCCATCAGTCGACCTCAGCATGCACCCTCACTAGTAGTCAGGATATGACCGAGCCAGAAGACCCCAGCCGTGAGCGTCTCAAGCAGCACTTTGCCCAGCGGGTAATTCATCAGGCACGTCAAATTCTTGAGATCTGGCAACGCCTGCAGCGCAGTGAATGGTCAAACACAGATTTGTCCGAACTCAGCGAAGCAAACCTGCGCCTGCTGCGTTTTGCCGAACGCTTCGAACAGCCGGAACACGGCCAACTGGCGCGGCACATTGGCGAGTCCCTCAAGGTCGTGGACGAGAACCGTGGCCGCCTCAGCAGCCAGGTGATCACCGAACTCAACCGCCTGATGCAGCGCCTGTCCCGCACCGGCCTGCGCCAGGGCGACCAGCTTGAGCAAACGTTCCTGCCACCGATGCGCAAGCCGATCTACGTGATGCTGGCCGATCACGACCGCGCCGAGCGCCTGGCCAAGCAACTGGAATTCTTTGGCATGAGCGCCCAGTCGCTGGACAGCGTGGCAGCGTTTCGGTCCTCGCTGGCCGAGCGCCTGCCTTCGGCGATTGTGATGGATGTGGATTTCTGCGGGGCCGGCCTGGGCCTCAAGCTCGCGGCCGAAGCCCAGGAAGGCCTTGAGCAAAAGCTGCCGCTGTTGTTCTTCAGCCTGCACGAAACCGATACCCCGACGCGCCTGGCCGCGGTGCGCGCGGGCGGCCAGGAGTTCCTCACCGGCACGCTGGAAGCCTCCAGCCTGCTGGAAAAGATCGAAGTGCTGACCTGCGTCGCGCAGTACGAGCCTTATAAAGTGCTGATCATCGACGACTCACGCGCCCAGGCATTGCACACCGAGCGCCTGCTCAACAGCGCCGGCATCGTCACGCGCACCCTGATCGAGCCGATCCAGGCCATGGCCGAGCTGGCGGACTTCCAGCCGGACCTGATCATCCTCGACATGTACATGCCCGCCTGTACCGGCACCGAACTGGCCAAGGTGATTCGCCACAACGACCGTTATGTCAGCGTGCCCATCATCTACTTGTCGGCCGAAGACGACCTGGACAAACAGCTGGACGCCATGAGCGAAGGCGGCGATGACTTCCTCACCAAGCCGATCAAGCCGCGCCACCTGATCACCACCGTACGCAACCGCGCCGCCCGCGCGCGCAACCTCAAGGCGCGCATGGTGCGTGACAGCCTGACCGGGCTGTACAACCATACCCACATCCTGCAATTGCTCGAAGACTGCAGCTTCCGCGCACGCCGCGAGAACAAACCGCTGAGCTTTGCGATGCTCGATATCGACCATTTCAAGCGGGTCAATGACAGCCACGGCCACCCCATGGGCGACCGCGTCATCAAGAGTTTGGCGCTGTTCCTCAAGCAGCGCTTGCGCAAGACCGATTACATCGGCCGCTACGGCGGTGAAGAATTCGCCATCGTGATGCCCGACACCGACCTGGAATCGGCCTGCAAGGTGCTGGATGAAATCCGTGGGCGCTTTGCCGAAATTCACTACCCCGCCCAACCCCAGGATTTATGGTGCACCTTCAGTGCCGGGCTGGTGGAGCTGTGCGACGACTCCGACAGCCTGATGATGGCCGCTCAGGCAGACGAGGCGCTGTACCGCGCCAAGGGCGCCGGACGTAACCGTGTGCAGGCCGCACGCACGTCAAAGCAAAGTGCCATCTTTTCACCGGAATCCACTGATACCGTCATAACCTTGTAATGAAAACGCAATAACTTCAGGCACTTATCTTTCGCTGTCGGTTGAAACCACGCATGCGCCTGAAGCTGCTGACCAATCTGAATACCCTTCTTCTGGTAGCCGTGTGCCTGGCACTTGGGGCGACGCTGTGGTGGTCGCAACGCGCACTCGAACGGCCTTACACGCTGATGGAGCGCTACCTGGGTTTGTCGCAAACCTTCCAGAACCAGGCCGCGCGCAATATCGACGACTACCTGGCCAGTGGCGACGCGTTGCGTTTGAGTAGCGCCAGCCAGAGCCTGGAAGACCTCTTGCAGCACCTGGATGAATTGCCCGCCGAGCTGACGCAAAACCTGCGTCCCAGCCTCGCGGACCTGGATGCCTTCAGCAAAACCGACCTGCTGGCCGCCGGCAAACTGGCCGGCGACCCGCAAGCACTGCTGCTACAGGCCGAGCGAGAGCTGAGCGCGAACCTGGAGCAACTGAGCCAGTACGCAATGGGCGTCAACTCGCCCGAGGCAGCCCGTTACTTGCCGCCACTGCTGGCCGCGTCCCAGCATTTGGGCAAGCTGTCACTGGCACGCGATAAGCTGGTGAGCAGCGGGCGCGCGGAATTGGCCGATGACGTAGAGCGCGAAGTCGCCAGCATCCGCACCCAGGCCGACCTGTTGGCGCAGTTACCCCTGCTGGGCGTAAAGGCCAGCGCGGAATCCAGCTCCGATGACTTTTCAGCCATGATGGGCCTTGAAAACAGCGGAAAAACCGACGTCCAGGACACCGGCGTCGACCTCAAGCGCGAACTCAACAGCCTGCTGACCCGCTACCCCGCCGAACTCAAGCGCACCCGTGAGCAGATCCAGCAGCGCACCGCACTGGCTGCAGGCACCCAGCTGAAAATCGCCGCCGTACAACAATCCATCGCCAGCCTGGAACCCGTGGTGCGCGCGCAACACGCCAAGATCCAGGGCGAAGTCCGCCTGATGCAAGGTGTGATGATCGGCCTGATCCTGTTGATCGCGCTGCTGATCGACACCCTGCAGCGGCGCCTGGCGCGAGTATTGACCAACCTGGCGCCAGCCCTGTCCACCTGGGCCGAGGGCGACTTCAGCCAGCCCATTGCGCTGGGCAAGACCAACCGTGAATTGCACGACATCGAAGCCTCCCTGAATCGCCTGCGCGCCTACCTGGTGGACCTGGTGGGCACCATTCGCGGGAATGCCGAGGAAGTGGCCGGCAGCAGCCGCGCCCTCGCCGAGCTGAGCAGTGGTCTGCATGACGGTGCCGAGCGCCAGGCCGGCGATACCGCGCAGATCCGTGACTCCCTGGGCGAACTGGAAGCCACCATCCAGCAAGTGGCCGGGGATGCCAGCCAGGCGGCCGGCGCCAGTCGCAGCGCGGGTCAAGCCGTGGAACAGGGCCAACGCGTGATCGGCCTGAGCCTGACCGGCTTGCACGCGCTGGTCGGTGAAGTGCAGCAAAACGCGCAGATGATCGAAAAACTCGCCGAAGAATCCGCGACCATCGGCGGCGTACTGACCGTGATCCGCTCGATTGCCGACCAGACCAACCTGCTTGCGCTTAATGCCGCCATCGAGGCAGCCCGGGCCGGTGAAGCCGGGCGCGGGTTTGCCGTGGTCGCTGATGAAGTGCGCTCACTGGCCCAGCGCACCGCCGGCGCCACCGCCGAGATTCAGGGGCTGATTGCCGGCCTGCAATCCGCGGCCCACCAATCGGTGCAAGGCATGCGCGCCCAGGTCGAGCACGCCGAAGCCACCGCGCAGCAAGCCCAGGCGGCCGACGGTGCGTTGGATAAAATCGTCGGGGCAATCCAGACGATTTCCGACACGGCAGTGCGCATCGCCGATGTGACCGCCCAGCAGAGTGGCGCCGTCAGTGAAATTCGCGATAACAGTGAACGCATCCACCAGTTGGGTGAAGATAATCTGCTGCGTATTGGCCAGGGCCGTCGCCAGGGCGACCACCTGCTGGTGCTGGGTGGGCAGCTCAATACGGCTGTGCAGGCTTTCCGCGTTTAATCCGCTCCAATGCCATGCACAGATCACAATGTGGGAGCGGGCTTGCTCGCGAATGCGGTGGGTCAGTCAATTCATTTCTTACTGATCCACCGCTTTCGCGAGCAAGCCCGCTCCCACATTGGATCTCCTGAGACTTCAGGACCGTGCTACCAATGACCGGAATCCAGGCCACAGTCACAAATTTCGCGCAATCCTCGCTAATCGTGCTGCCTACTGCATAGAACTGGACAGTCACAAACGCTTTGCGGCATAGTCGCCGAGTTCTGCCGTACCCACATCAATAACAAGGAACAGCCGATGGCGACCTTACTGGTTCTTCACGGACCCAACCTGAACCTGCTCGGCACCCGCGAACCGGGCGTCTACGGGGCAGTCACCCTCGATCAGATCAACGTGGATCTGGAGCGACGGGCGCGTGAAGCCGGCCACCATTTGCTGTACCTGCAAAGCAATGCCGAGTACGAATTGATTGATCGCATCCATGCCGCGCGTGGCGAAGGCGTGGACTTTATCCTGATCAATCCCGCCGCTTTTACGCATACAAGCGTTGCATTACGTGACGCGCTGCTGGCGGTGAGCATCCCATTTATCGAAGTGCACTTGTCGAACGTGCACAAACGCGAAGCTTTCCGCCATCACTCTTACTTCTCCGACGTAGCGGTAGGAGTGATCTGCGGCCTTGGCGCCAGCGGTTATCGACTGGCCCTGGAGGCCGCCCTGGAACACATTGAACAACCGGCCAAGCGCCCCTGACCGACCCTTGGGAGTTGATGATTCATGGATATCCGTAAAGTTAAGAAACTGATCGAACTGCTGGAAGAATCCGGTATCGACGAGCTGGAAATCAAGGAAGGCGAAGAGTCCGTACGGATCAGCCGTCACAGCAAGACCCCGGCCCAACAGTTCTACGCGCCACAGATGCAAGCGCCGGCACCAGCCGCTGCTGCTCCGGCCGCCGCACCTGCTGCCGCTGCGCCAGCCGCACCTGCTGCGCCTGTGTTGAACGGCTTCGTGGTCAAGTCGCCAATGGTCGGTACGTTCTACCGCACCCCGGCACCGACCTCGCCAGCCTTCGTTGAAGTGGGCAAGACCGTGAAAGTGGGCGACACCATCTGCATCGTTGAAGCGATGAAAATGATGAACCACATCACCGCTGAAAAAGCCGGCGTCATCGAATCCATCCTGGTAGAAAACGGTCAGCCGGTTGAGTACGACCAGCCGCTGTTCACCATCGTTTGAACCGCGGAGCACCTTCGATGTTGAAACCTGCGAAGAAACTGCAAAAAGTCCTGATCGCCAACCGCGGCGAGATCGCGCTGCGGATCCTGCGCGCCTGTAAGGAAGAGGGCATCAAGACCGTCGCTGTTTACTCGACGGCCGATACCGAATTGATGCACGTGAAACTGGCGGACGAAAGCATCTGCATCGGCCCGCCACTGGCCACGAACTCGTACCTGAAAGTCTCGAACATCATCGCCGCGGCTGAAGTGACCGGCGCTGATGGTATCCACCCGGGCTACGGCTTCCTCGCGGAAAACGCCGATTTCGCCGAACAGGTGGAAAAATCCGGGTTTGCCTTCATCGGCCCTAAAGCCGAAACCATTCGCCTGATGGGCGACAAGGTATCGGCCAAGGACGCCATGATCGCAGCTGGCGTACCAACCGTTCCTGGCTCCGACGGCCCACTGCCTGAAGACGAGGAAACCGCTCTGCGCATTGGTCGCGAAGTCGGCTACCCGGTGATCATCAAGGCCGCCGGTGGCGGTGGTGGTCGCGGCATGCGCGTGGTGCACAAGGAAGAAGACCTGATCGAAGCGGCCAAGCAGACCCGTTCCGAAGCGGGTGCCTGGTTCGGCAACCCGATGGTCTACCTGGAAAAGTACCTGACCAACCCACGTCACGTGGAAGTGCAGGTGCTGTCCGACGGCCAGGGCCACGCCATCCACCTGGGCGACCGCGACTGCTCGCTGCAACGCCGTCACCAGAAGGTACTGGAAGAAGCACCGGCACCGGGCCTGGACGAAACCGCTCGCCAGGAAGTCCTGGCGCGCTGCGTCAAGGCGTGTATCGACATCAACTACCGTGGCGCCGGGACCTTTGAGTTCCTCTACGAAAACGGTCGCTTCTACTTCATCGAGATGAACACTCGTGTACAGGTAGAGCACCCGGTTTCGGAGATGGTCACCGGTATCGATATCGTCAAGGAGATGCTGAGCATCGCCGCCGGTAACGTGCTGTCCTTCACCCAGGACGACGTGAAGATGCACGGCCACTCCCTGGAGTGCCGCATCAACGCCGAAGACCCGAAAACCTTTATCCCAAGCCCTGGCCTGGTCAAGCATTTCCACGCGCCCGGCGGCAACGGCGTACGTGTGGATTCGCACCTGTACAGCGGCTACAAGGTTCCGTCCAACTACGACTCGCTGATCGGCAAGCTGATCACCTGGGGCGCCACCCGCGACGAGGCCATGGCCCGTATGCGTAACGCCCTGGACGAAATCGTGGTTGACGGCATCAAGACCAACATCCCGCTGCATCGGGACCTGGTTCGTGATGAAGGCTTCTGCGAAGGTGGTGTGAACATTCACTACCTGGAACACAAGCTGGCTAACCAGTAAGTGCTCCACCCAACAAAGCCGCCTTCGGGCGGCTTTGTTGTGTATGGCCCCTCCATTTTGAAGCTATACAGTCTAAATGTGGGAGGGGCCTTGCCCCCGATGGCAGCAGCTCAGTCATAGATTAGGTGACTGACCCTCCGCTATCGGGGGCTCGCCCCCTCCCACATTTAGACTGTGTACTGTCAGTACAGTCGTCTTCTTCTCCACGCTCGCGTAAACTTGCGCGCTTTCGCGACCCCGCCGTCGCACACTCATTTTTTCAAAGGTGCCCGCCATGCCTTGGCTGCAAGTCCGTCTCGCCATCAGCCCAGAACAAGCCGAAACCTATGAAGACGCTTTCCTCGAAGTGGGCGCCGTCTCGGTGACCTTCATGGACGCCGAAGACCAACCGATCTTCGAACCGGAACTCAACACCACGCCGCTGTGGTCCCACACCCACTTGCTGGCCCTGTTCGAAGACGGCACCGACGCCGCCGCCGTGCTGGCCCATATGGAACTGCTCACTGGCAGCCCGCTGCCGGAGCATCACAGCGAAGTGATCGAAGACCAGGATTGGGAACGTAGCTGGATGGACAACTTCCAGCCGATGCGTTTCGGCCAGCGCCTGTGGATCGTACCCAGCTGGCACGCCGCCCCTGAACCGGATGCGGTCAACCTGCTGCTGGACCCGGGCCTGGCATTCGGCACCGGTACTCACCCCACCACCGCGCTGTGCCTGGAATGGCTTGATGGCCAGGACCTGACCGACTGCAACGTGCTGGATTTCGGCTGCGGCTCGGGCATCCTGGCGATTGCCGCGCTGCTGCTGGGCGCCAAAGAAGCTGTCGGCACCGACATCGACGTGCAAGCCCTGGAAGCCTCCCGCGACAACGCCGGGCGCAACCATATTCCTGAAGGCAAATTCCCACTGTACCTGCCGGAGCAATTGCCCCAGGTCCAGGCCGATGTGCTGGTGGCGAATATCCTTGCCGGGCCGCTGGTGTCCCTGGCGCCGCAGCTGTCGAGCCTGGTCAAGCCAGGTGGGCGTCTGGCGCTGTCGGGTATTCTCGCCGAGCAAGGCGAAGACGTGGCGGCGGCCTATGCCCAGGACTTCGAGCTGGACCCGATCGCCAACCGTGACGGCTGGGTACGCATCAGTGGTCGTCGGCGCTAGAATGGGCGCTTGCCTGAATCGGATGGCCGCATGACTGACAGTTTCGTCACCCAGTGCCCGCATTGCCAAGCTCGCTTTCGCGTCAGCCACGCTCAATTAAGCGTGGCCCGTGGCGTGGTTCGCTGCGGCTCATGCCTGCAAGTGTTCAACGCCGCCCGCCAACTGCTGGAGCAGCGTGCCGGTGCATCTGCGCCGCCCGGTACACAGCCGGCTGCCGAGGCTGCCCCGCAAACACCGCGGGCAATCAGCCAGAAGCAGTGGACCGCCGAAGAGCTCGACCTGGACAACCTCGACCTGGACGAAGAACTGGCCAAGCTGGAACGCCGCGAGATTCAGCACACCCTGCCGCCAGGCACCGAGCGTCGCCAAGCAGGTGCCGACCGTCGGCAAAAGGAAGATGCCCTCAGCGCCAGCCGTGACACCGTCAAGGCCGAGGAAGAAAAGTGGGCCGCCAGCCTGTTCAGCGAACCGCCCGAGGAACGTGTCCAAGCCAGCGAAGAGCAACCCGAGCCGCCCAAGGCGCCTGCGACCAAGCAGCGCACCGAGCCGTCCATGTCGTTTCACATTGACGACGTTGACGATGAGCCGTCGCTGCACTCACCCCCTGACGATGACGATATCGACCCGCCGTTCACGCCGCTGACCGCTGCCGCCGACGAGCCCGAACCCGAAGAACGCTCACAACCGCGTCGCAAACGCTCGCGCCCGGAAGCCAGCGTTCACGACGATGTACTCCAGGACCTGGAAGACGACCCGCTGCATCTTTACGCGCAGAAACGTCCGTCGGGCTGGGGCCGTCGCCTCCTCTGGATGTTCCTGGTATTGCTGGCCGCCGCCGGCCTGGCAGGCCAGTACATTGCCTATCAATTCGATGATCTGGCCCGCCAGGACGCGTACCGCCCATGGTTCCAGCAACTGTGCCCAACACTGGGCTGCACGGTGCCATCACGGGTCGATATCGCGCATATCAAGAGCAGTAACCTGGTGGTACGCAGCAACCCGGAGTTTGCCGGGGCGCTGGTGGTGGACGCCATCATCTATAACCGTGCGACGTTCTCCCAGCCTTTCCCGCTGCTGGAGCTGCGTTTTGCCGACTTGAACGGCAGCCTGATTGCCAGTCGTCGCTTCAAACCCGGCGAATACCTGAGTGGTGAATTGGCCGGCGTGAGCGAAATGCCTTCACAGACGCCGATCCATATCTCCCTGGACATCCTCGACCCAGGCAATAAAGCCGTGAATTACAGCCTGAGTTTTCACTCGCCCGAGTGAGCCGGCTCACGCTCCGAGGTTTGACGGCAAATTATTGACTGCCCCGCCACCTACCAAACCGGTGGCGATAAAGAAATAACTGTTCAGATTTTATCCAATTCAGCCTTTATCCAGTCATCGAGAGCGGGTATCATGCCAACCCTTTTTCGAACTCTAATGATCCGGCCCCACAACAGGGAAGTCCTATGTCGGCGGTACGCATCGGCCCATACACATTGCCAAACGGTTTGATTCTCGCCCCGATGGCGGGCGTCACCGATCAGCCCTTTCGTCAGCTGTGCAAGCGTTTGGGCGCGGGTCTAGTAGTCTCTGAAATGGTCACCAGCGACATGAGCTTGTGGAACACCCGCAAATCGCGGATGCGCATGATCCACGAAGGTGATCCCGAGCCCCGCTCGGTACAGATCGCCGGTGGTGATGCACAAATGCTGGCGGAAGCAGCGCGGGCCAACGTGGAGTTGGGTGCGCAGATCATCGATATCAACATGGGCTGCCCGGCCAAGAAGGTCTGCAACAAGGCCGCCGGTTCCGCGCTGTTGAAAGATGAGCAATTGGTTGCCGAGATCCTGCAGGCCGTTGTCGCCGCAGTGGATGTACCGGTCACCCTGAAGATTCGTACCGGTTGGGACCGGGACAACAAGAATGGCCTCACGGTGGCGAAGATCGCCGAACAGGCAGGAATTACCGCGTTGGCGGTGCACGGCCGCACCCGCGCCGACCTTTACACCGGTGAAGCCGAGTACGACACCATTGCCGCGATCAAGCAGGCGGTGTCGATGCCGGTGTTTGCCAATGGCGATATCGACTCAGCCGAGAAAGCCCGGCGCGTGCTGCACGCAACCGGTGCCGATGGCTTGTTGATTGGCCGGGCCGCCCAGGGGCGTCCATGGATTTTTCGTGAGATCGAGCATTTTCTGCGTACCGGCGACGTGTTGCCGGCACCGGAGCTGATCGAGGTGGAACGTATTCTGCTAGAGCATCTGGCCGCCCTGCACGCCTTCTATGGAGACGTGATGGGAGTACGCATTGCTCGCAAGCATGTCGGCTGGTATCTCGCAACCTTGCCGGGCGCCAGGGAGTTTCGCGCCCACTTCAATCGTTTGGATGATACGGAAGCACAGTGCGCCAACGTTCGTGAGTTTTTCAGCGAACGTTACAAGAGCCTGGGGACAGGGGACGGAGAGGGGGTGGCCGCATGACGATGATGACCGAGACTTTAGTGAGTGGAACAACACCCGTGAGCGACAACGTCAATTTGAAACAGCACCTGAACACACCGAGCGAAGAAGGCCAGACCCTTCGCGGGAGTGTCGAGAAGGCGTTGCACAATTATTTCGCCCACCTTGAGGGCGCTTCCGTCACGGACGTGTACAACCTGGTGCTCTCCGAAGTCGAGGCGCCCTTGCTCGAAAGCGTGATGAACTACGTCAAGGGCAACCAGACCAAAGCCAGTGAGCTGCTGGGCCTCAACCGTGGCACCCTGCGTAAAAAGCTCAAACAATACGATTTGCTGTAAGCATTCAATCCAACCAGAAAGGCGCCCGCGTAAAACCGGTCGCCTTTTTTGCTGACTCCTTTGCTTTTGATGGAAATTGAAATGACCGACCAGACTACCCGCCTGCCGATCCGCCGTGCCTTGATCAGTGTCTCCGACAAGACCGGGATCCTTGAATTTGCCCGGGAGCTGGAAGCCCTGGGCGTGGAAATCCTCTCCACGGGCGGGACCTTCAAACTGCTGCAGGACAACGGCGTGGCCGCAGTAGAAGTCGCGGACTACACCGGTTTCGCAGAAATGATGGACGGTCGGGTCAAGACCCTGCATCCGAAAATCCACGGCGGCATCCTCGGCCGTCGCGGCATCGACGACGCCATCATGACCGAGCACGGCATCAAGCCGATTGACCTGGTAGCGGTTAACCTCTACCCGTTCGAAGCCACCATCAACAAGCCAGGCTGCGACCTGCCGACCGCCATCGAAAACATCGATATCGGCGGCCCGACCATGGTTCGCTCCGCGGCCAAGAACCACAAAGACGTGGCCATCGTGGTTAACGCCAGCGACTACGCCAACGTGCTCGAAAGCCTGAAAGCCGGCGGCCTGACCTACGCCCAGCGTTTCGACCTGATGCTCAAGGCGTTCGAACACACTGCCGCCTACGACGGCATGATCGCCAACTACATGGGCACCGTGAACCAGGCGGCTGAAACCCTCAGCACAGAAGGCCGCAGCCAGTTCCCGCGCACCTTCAACAGCCAGTTCATCAAGGCCCAGGAAATGCGCTACGGCGAGAACCCGCACCAGAGCGCGGCGTTCTACGTGGAAGCCAAACCGGCCGAGGTCGGCATCGCCACCGCGACCCAGCTGCAAGGCAAAGAGCTGTCCTACAACAACGTGGCCGACACCGACGCCGCGCTGGAATGTGTGAAGAGCTTCGTCAAGCCGGCCTGCGTGATCGTCAAGCACGCCAACCCGTGCGGCGTGGCCGTAAGCCCGGACGCTGAAGGCGGCATTCGCCAGGCGTACGAACTGGCCTACGCCACCGACACCGAATCCGCCTTCGGCGGCATCATCGCCTTCAACCGCGAGCTGGATGCAGAAACCGCCAAAGCCATCGTCGAGCGTCAGTTCGTCGAAGTGATCATCGCCCCTTCCGTGAGTGAAGAAGCCCGCGCCATTGTTGCCGCCAAAGCCAACGTGCGCCTGCTGGCCTGCGGTGAGTGGTCGGCTGAGCGCGCCGCTGCCTGGGACTACAAGCGCGTCAACGGCGGCTTGCTGGTACAGAGCCGCGACATCGGCATGATCGGCAGCGAAGACCTCAAAGTCGTCACCAAACGCGCCCCGACCGAGCAAGAGATCAACGACCTGATCTTCGCCTGGAAAGTCGCCAAGTACGTTAAGTCCAACGCCATCGTCTACGCCAAGAACCGCCAGACCATCGGTGTCGGCGCCGGCCAGATGAGCCGCGTGAACTCGGCACGTATCGCCGCGATCAAGGCTGAGCACGCCGGTTTACAGGTGGCTGGCTCGGTGATGGCGTCCGACGCGTTCTTCCCGTTCCGTGATGGCCTGGACAACGCTGCGAAAGCAGGGGTTACCGCCGTGATCCAACCGGGCGGTTCGATGCGTGATGCAGAAGTGATTGCCGCTGCCGACGAAGCCGGTATCGCCATGGTGTTCACCGGCATGCGCCACTTCCGTCACTGACAGATTTGATACCAAGTGGGCACTGGCTTGTGTAGGCGCTGGCTTGCCTGCGATGCAGACAGCTCGGTGTTTCAGTGCGACCGGGTTGATGCTATCGCAGGCAAGCCAGCTCCCACAGAAAAGCAACCCACAGTGCTTCCAAGAATTGAGCGTCATCCGAGGGTTTTGAAATGAATGTTTTGATCATTGGCAGCGGTGGCCGTGAACACGCCCTGGCCTGGAAAGTTGCCCAGGACCCACGTGTCCAGAAAGTTTTCGTAGCACCCGGCAACGCCGGTACCGCCATTGAAGCCAAGTGCGAAAACGTCGCCATCGACGTGCTGGCCCTTGAGCAGCTTGCTGATTTTGCCGAAAAGAATGTTTCCCTGACCATCGTCGGTCCGGAAGTGCCGTTGGTTGCCGGCGTCGTGGACCTGTTCCGTAGCCGTGGCCTGGATTGCTTCGGCCCGACTGCCGGTGCTGCGCAACTGGAAGGTTCCAAGGCGTTCACCAAGGATTTCCTGGCACGCCACAACATCCCGACTGCGGACTACCAGAATTTCACCGAGATCGAGCCGGCCCTGGCTTACCTGCGTGAAAAAGGTGCGCCGATCGTGATCAAGGCCGACGGCCTGGCCGCCGGTAAGGGCGTGATCGTTGCGATGACCCTGCAGGAAGCCGAAGACGCCGTGCGCGATATGCTCGCTGGTAACGCTTTCGGTGATGCCGGTTCCCGCGTCGTCATCGAAGAATTCCTCGACGGCGAAGAAGCCAGCTTCATCGTGATGGTCGACGGCAAGAACGTTCTGCCGATGGCCACCAGCCAGGACCACAAACGCGTCGGCGACGGCGACACTGGCCCGAACACCGGCGGTATGGGTGCTTACTCCCCTGCCCCAGTGGTCACCGCCGAAGTACACCAGCGCGTGATGGACCTGGTGATCTGGCCGACCGTGCGCGGCATGGCCGACGAAGGCAACGTGTACACCGGCTTCCTGTACGCCGGCCTGATGATCGACAAAGCCGGTAACCCGAAAGTCATCGAGTTCAACTGCCGTTTCGGCGACCCGGAAACCCAACCAGTGATGCTGCGTCTGCAGTCGAGCCTGGTGCTGCTGGTGGAAGCGGCCCTGGCCCAGGCACTGGACAAGGTTGAAGCACAATGGGACCCGCGTCCGAGCGTCGGTATTGTGCTGGCGGCCGGTGGTTACCCTGCCGACTATGCCAAAGGCGACGTGATTGAAGGCCTGGATGCAGCGGCTATGCTGGAAGGCAAGGTGTTCCATGCGGGCACCGTGCTCAAGGACGGCAAAGTTGTAACCGCAGGTGGCCGTGTGTTGTGCGCCACCGCAATGGGTGCCAGTGTCGACGCCGCGCAACAACAGGCGTACAAACTGGCCGCAAAAATCGACTGGAAAGGTTGTTTCTACCGCACGGACATCGGCTACCGCGCCATTGCCCGTGAACGTGGCGAGAACAGCTGAACAGCTACACTTGAGTAGCTATCCGTTCGGTTAGGTAAGGGCCTCTGGCCCTTGCCCTACGCATGTCGCCCCGCGCATAGTTAACCCGTGCATCAACCTACGAAGGGATTTCGCCGTGCGCTGGCTCAGGATCGCCATAGGTTTCACAGTCAGTCTGCTGACCCTGCTCTGCTTGTTCCCGGCCCAGGCCGCCGCACAAGGCAGTGGTTGGGCAGTCTTGCTTGATGAACAGGCCGACCTGCAACTGAGCGACATTCGCTCCGCCCGCTACACCAATCAATTCAGCCCCATCGAACTGGACCGGATTACCGCTGCAGAGCCGGACGGTGCGTTGTGGGTACGCTTCAAGCTGCAACCCGGCAAGCACGAGCAAGTGCTGCGGGTATTCGCCCCGGACCTGTCCCAGCTGAGCCTCTATGTACTGGACGGCGACACCCTGGTGGAACAACAAAGCACCGGCACCCGCCAGCCCCAGGCGGAGCGCCCGCTGCCCAGCAGCGATTTCATGCTGCCGATGCCCCAGAGCCAGAAGCCACTGGACGTTTATCTGCGCCTGGTCTCGGAACACGAACTGCGCCCCTATATCACCCTGGAACCGGCCGTGCTCGCCGCCGCCGATCAGACCCAGACACTGATCTATGGCCTGCTGTTCGGCTGCCTGCTGATGCTGATCCTGCACAACCTCACTCGCTTCGCTTACCACCGCTCGCGCAGCAGCCTGTGGCTGGCGGCCTGCGAGCTGCTGTTGATGCTGAGCCTGGCGTTGTTGCTCAACCTGGTGGGGCCGTGGCTGCCGAACTGGCACGCGATCCAGACCCCGGGCGCCTACCTGGCCCTGCTGCTGACCGCGCCCTGCGGGTTGATGTTTGCCTACCGATTCTTCATGCCCTTGGGCCCGCACCCGCTGAACAAGCTGTTGATGGCCGACATCCTGCTGATCGTGCTGAGCGGCCTGCTGCTGTTGTTCGTCAACACCTTGCCGCTGAACATCATCACCTACGCCCTGGTGGCCCTCGCCGGGCTGAGCATGTTGTTTATCTCGGCCTATCACTGGCAGAAAGGCTACCGGCCGGCACGCTTGTTCGTGGTGGCGATGGTGGTGTTCAACATCGGCACATTGATCATCCTCCCGGCCCTGCTCGGCCTGACACTGGTGGCGCCGCAAGGTTTGATCGTCACCCTGCTCGGGTTTATCTGCCTCAGCGGCCTGCTGATGAGCCTGGCCCTGGGCGAACGCCAGCGCGCGATTGTCGAGGCCCGCTTCAGCCTCAGCCGTGACCTGGCGGCCAGCAACGCCGAGATCGCCGCCAAGGCCGAGTTCCTGGCGAAGATCAGCCACGAAATCCGCACGCCCATGAACGGTGTGCTCGGCATGACCGAGTTGCTGCTCGGCACGCCGCTGTCGGTAAAGCAGCGTGACTACGTGCAAACCATCCACAGCGCCGGTAATGAACTGCTGACGCTGATCAACGAGATCCTCGACATCTCCAAGCTGGAGTCCGGGCAGATTGAGCTGGACGACGTGCAATTCGACCTCAACGCCTTGATCGATGACTGTTTGAGCATCTTCCGCGCCAAGGCCGAGCAGCAGAACGTCGAACTGATCAGCTTTATCCAGCCCCAGGTGCCGCGAGTGATCAGCGGCGACCCGACCCGCCTGCGTCAGGCACTGTTAAGCCTGCTGGAAAACGCCCTGCAAAAAACCGATGAAGGTGAAGTGCTGATCGTCGTCGCCCTCGACGAACGCAGCGTCAAGCCGCGCCTGCGCATTGCCGTGCAGGACAGCGGCCTGCCGATGGAAGCCGCCGAGCGCGACGCGCTTTTGCACAGCGAACTGCACAGCAAGAACTTCCTCTCGGCCACGCGCTTGAGCGGCCATCTGGGCCTGGTGATCGCGCGTCAATTGATCCTGTTGATGAATGGCGAGTTCGGCATCAAGAGCGGCAGCCACCAGGGCAGCACCCTGTGGCTGACCCTGCCATTGGACCCGGAACGCCTGGAGCATCCGACGTCCGACCTCGACGGCCCGCTCAAAGGCGCACGGGTGTTGGTCGTGGACGACAACGACACCTGTCGCAAAGTGCTGGTGCAGCAATGCACGGCCTGGGGCCTGAACGTCAGCGCCGTGCCGTCCGGCAAGGAAGCCCTGGCCCTGTTGCGCACCAAAGCTCACCTGCGCGATTACTTCGACGTGGTGCTGCTGGATCAGAACATGCCCGGCATGACCGGTATGCAACTGGCGGCGAAGATCAAGGAAGACCCGAGCCTGAACCACGATATCCTGCTGATCATGCTCACCGGCATCAGCAACGCGCCGAGCAAGATCATCGCGCGCAACTGCGGGATCAAGCGCATCCTCGCCAAACCGGTAGCCGGCTACACGCTCAAGACCACCCTGGCCGACGAACTGACCCAGCGCAGCAAAGGCGCAGTGCCGCCGCGCCCTGCCCTCACTGCGCCGACAGCCGTGACCGTGCCCAGCGACTTCCGCATCCTGGTGGCTGAAGACAACAGCATCTCCACCAAAGTGATTCGCGGCATGCTGGGCAAGCTCAACCTCAACCCGGACACCGCCAGCAACGGCGAAGAAGCGCTGGAGGCGATGAAAGCCCAGCGTTACGACCTGGTATTGATGGACTGTGAAATGCCGATCCTCGATGGCTTCTCCGCCACTCAGCAACTGCGCGCGTGGGAAGTCAGCCACCAACGCATTCGCACACCGGTGGTCGCGCTCACCGCACACATCCTCTCGGAACATAAAGAGCGCGCGCGCCAGGCCGGAATGGATGGGCACATGGCCAAGCCGGTGGAGTTGTCGCAATTGCGCGAGCTGGTTGAGTTTTGGGTGGCGCAGCGTCAACAGCGACCTGAGCACGCACCGTCCTGACCGCAAACACACACCCAATGTGCGAGCGGGCTGGCTCGCGAAGGCAGAGTGTCAGTCAATGCATCGTTAACTGATCCAGCGCATTCGCGAGCAAGCCCGCGCCCCCCTATGATCGGCGCCGCCTGATAGACTCTCCCCACTTCCCCCGCCTGTGAGCCGCGCCCATGCTCCATGTGTTATTCAGCGTTTACCTGAAGATGCTGGTGCTCTACAGCCCGTTTTTTGTGCTGTCCTGCTTTATCAGCCTGACCCGTGGTTATTCCAGCAAGGAGCGCAGGCGCCTGGCCTGGAAAGTGGCTTTGGCAACGCTGGTGTCGAGCGTATTGCTCTACCTGTTTGGCCGGGTGATTTTCAGTGTGTTCGGTATCACGGTGGACGCCTTCCGCATCGGTGCCGGCAGCGTGCTGTTTATCTCAGCCCTGGGCATGGCCCAAGGCAAGTCAGCGGTGCAGACCGACAATGTGCAGCAGGACGTGACCATTGTACCGCTGACCATCCCCCTCACCGTTGGCCCCGGCACCATCGGTGCACTGCTAGTGATGGGCGTCAGCCAACCGCATTGGGATGACAAGATCACCGCCATCCTCAGCATCGCCCTGGCCAGCCTCACGGTGGGCGTGGTGCTGTATTTGTCCAACCGTATCGAACGCATTCTCGGCGACCAGGGCTTGCAGATTGTCAGCCGGTTGATGGGGTTGTTCGTGTGTGCGCTTGCCGCGCAAATCATATTTACCGGGGTGCGCGGCTACCTGGTGCCTTAAATCCGATACTGGGCGATTGCCGACTGCACCTTGTCTCCCGCGCTTTCGCGCATCAGCTGCAGGGTCTTTTCGTTGACCACCGAGGTATTCAGCAGCAGGCACGTCTGCCCGCTGAAGGCCTCAAACGAGGCGCTGTCCCACTCCAGAAAAGGCACGCCGACCTGTTTGCTGACGCCGTGACTGCTGTAAGTCACTAACACCATCATCACTTCGCCATCGGTCTCGGCACACGAGGCCAAGCCGAAATCACCGCCCTGATGCACCGTGCTGTTGCGCTTGAACAACTCGAAAGACGCGGGTTGCTGCTTCATGGCCTCCAATGCGTCGGCTGCCAGCTTCGGCAGCTCTGCCAGCAGTGGCATGGCCAGCGACGTCGACGCCAGCATTGCCGCGATGATATTAAGCGCGGCCGTTTGCACCGTCAGGCCCTTGCCCGAGCTTTTGACCCGCTCGAAGCTGCTGCGCACCGGCAACCAGCCCAGGCTGATCATCACCTTGATAAATTCGTCGTACCACGCCTCCGTGCCGCGTTTTACTTTCAACACATCGCTGACATAACCACTGGCCAGCAAATAGCTTTTGCGGATGTACTCGCGGTTCAGCGCAGACATACCCTCGATAAACGAGATAACACCGTTGTTCACCACTGCCGCATTGCAATCATCCTCAGTGTCCAGCGGCGAAGAGGGCGTGATTGCCGGCGCCCCCGGCAGCTTGTAGGCGGCAATCAACTTGCGCCTTTTCGCACTGATGATCCTTTTGTGATATCGCTCCATTTTCCGTTCTCCACAAGCACCCCACATGGGGCTTGCCCCCACACTAGTCGAGTCGCAGGTGCGCTCGCCAGACGACAAACATCGCTTGGCACAACCGGCGAAAAAGCGCCCCCCAGCAATAACGACGCGCCTCCGTGGGCCTTCCCTGTTTCAGCGACAAAAAAAGAAAAAGCCCCGAATAACGGTCGGTTTTCACCCGGCGTTACTCGGAGCTTTCCTGCTTACGGCAGACCGCTTTCAGCCGGCGGGTTTCTCGCCATACCAGCGCGGCGTGTACACCCACTCGCCGCCACCGGCCCGCGCAAACGCGCAGGTGGTGGACGAGCCGATCAGCACCATGGTGCGCATGTCGACCTGCTCAGGCGTCAGCTGCCCCAGCGTGGTGACACGCAAGGTCTGGCCCGGTCGACCGATGTCACGCCCCAGCACAACCGGCGTCTGTGGCGTGCGGTGCACTGCGACGATTTCCAACGCGCGCCCCAATTGCCACGGGCGCGAGCGCGAGATGGGGTTGTAGAACGCCAGGGCCAGGTCGGCCTGGGATGCCAGGTCCAGGCGCTTTTCAATAATCGACCAGGGCTTGAGGTTGTCCGACAGCGACATCACGCAGAAGTCATGCCCCAGCGGCGCCCCCGCCTGAGCGGCGGTGGCCAGCGAGGCCGAGACGCCCGGCAGGATCTCCAGATCGACTTGATGCCAGGCCGGGTCGCTCGACGCGTGCAACGCCTCGATGACCGCCGCTGCCATCGCAAACACGCCGGGGTCGCCGGACGACACCACCACCACTGAGCGCCCTTGCGCCGCCAGCTCAAACGCATGCCGCGCGCGCTGCATTTCTTCGCGGTTATCGGTGCAATGCTGCACCTGATCATCACGGAACGGCCCGGCCATGCGCACGTAGGTTTCATAGCCCAGCACATCGGTGCAGCGCGCCAGTTCCGCCTTGACTGCCGGGACCATCAACTCGGCCGCGCCCGGGCCCAGGCCAATCACCGCCAGACGCCCACGCGGCCGGCCCACGCGCGACAGGTCCAGAGGTTGCTCTGCAACGGTGATGACGATGTCCGCGTCTTGCTCCACGTCAGCGAAGCGCAACGGCACCCCTAATTGCAGTGCAGCGTCGTGCAAGGATGCGTCAGCCATCTGCGTAGCACTGGCCAACAGGCAGGCCAGGGATTGCACAGCAATGCCCGCAGCGTGCAAGGCCGCCCGCACACGCTCGGCCAATTGCGCCGCCGGTTTGCAGGTGACACACACCGTCTTCGGATAAATCAGTAATTCGTGGTCCGCCGGCACACGCTGGGCGCTGCTCACGTGAATCGCCAAGCGTGCGTGCTGATCCTGCGGCAGATTGGCCTGATCCAGCCACGGCGCCGCGCCTTCAATGCGCACGCGTTCTCCGGCGAGCAGGTCCGAGACGAAGCGTTTGCCCAGCTCCAGGTCGGCCAGTTGGTAACCCGCAGGCGGGTTGAGCAGGCAAGTGCCGAAACGCAGCTCGCCACTGGTCGTGATAGCAGCGGCAACGCCCAATGCAGCCGCGATGTCTCGCGCCATGACGTTCACACCGCCCAAACCACCGAGCAACGGCACCACGGCACTGCCATCTTCAGCAACGGCCAGCACCGCAGGCTCTTCACCCTTTTCGAGCAATAGCGGCGCCAGGGTACGGATGATGATGCCGGCCGCGCACAGGGCGATCAGCTGCGTACCTTGTTGGTAAAGCTGGCGCAACGTCGCGCCGAACTCGCTGTACGTGTGGTCCGCGCCTTCGACCCTACCGGCCAGGCCATGGATCAGCGCGCCCGGGTAAACACGCTGGAGCTTGCGCGCAGTCGCCAGGCTGCCCTGGCCCAGGATGACAATCGCCGGGCGCATCAACCTTGCCACCTTTCGCCCGGCACGATGATCAGCGAGAAGTACGGCGAAGACGCCGGGTCGACCTGATCCAGCGCCACGATTTTCTGGTTAGCCATGGTCGCGCGTTCTACGTACAACGCGCGTTCGGCCATGCCGAGTTCCTCCAGTACCTGGCGCACTTTGGGGAAGTTGCGGCCCAGCTTCATGATCACCGCCGCATCGGCATCTGCCAGGCGCCGCTTGAGGTCATCCGCGGGCAACACACCAGAGAGCACCGACAGGCTCTGATTGCGATACACCAACGGTGCGCCGAGCACCGAGGCGCCGCCGAGCATGGAGCACACGCCGGGGATGACTTGCGCCTCATAACGCTCGGCCAGGCGGTCATGCAAGTACATGTAGGAGCCGTAAAAGAACGGGTCGCCTTCGCAGATCACGGCGACATCGCGGCCTGCATCCAGGTGGGCGGCCACGTCGAGACTGGCGTTGTCGTAGAAGTCGCTGATGATTTGTTCATAGGACATCGGTGCCGGCAGCACTTCAGTGGTCACCGGGTACACCAGCGGCATCAGGGTCTGCTGCGCCACCAGGTGGTCTTCGATGATACCGAAGGCATTGCCCTTCTTGCCCTTGGCCACGAAGTACGCCACCACCGGCGATTCGCGGAGCAGGCGCAGGGCCTTGAGGGTAATCAGTTCCGGGTCGCCGGGGCCCACACCCAGGCCAATCAACCGTCCACGTGCCTGCATTATTCGACCTCCGTGGCCAAGGCGTTGACTGCGGCGGCGGCCATCGCACTGCCGCCGAGACGGCCTTGCATGATCACGAACGGTACGCCACGGCTGTCGGCCGCCAGCATCGCCTTGGATTCAGCGGCGCCGACAAACCCTACCGGAAACCCCAGGATCAACGCCGGTTTCGGCGCGCCGGCGTCGAGCATTTCCAGCAGGTAGAACAAGGCGGTCGGCGCGTTGCCAATGACCACCACGCTGCCTTCCAGGTGCGGGCGCCACAGCTCCAGCGCGGCGGCGGAACGGGTGTTGCCCAATTCCCGCGCCAACGCCGGCACGCTGTCGTCGCGCAAGGTGCAGATCACTTGATTGTTGGCCGGCAGCCGCGCGCGGGTCACGCCTTCGGAGACCATCCGCGCATCACACAGGATCGGCGCGCCAGCGGCCAACGCATCGCGCCCGGCCTTACCCGCACCGTTGGAGAACTGCAGGCCGTCGATGGCCTCGACCATGCCGCACGCATGAATCACGCGTACCGCGAGTTTTTCCAGGTCGGCCGGGATGCGGTCCAACTTGGCTTCCGCGCGAATAATGGCGAAGGAGTTGCGATAGATCTCCTGACCGTCGCGGATGTAATCAATCATCGGTGTTGCTCCGTGAGCGTGCGCGTAACAGGGCGCCCGCCGCTTCAATGGAAAGAGTGCGCGCGTGCAGCCGGCCGAAACCTTGCGCGGCTGCCTCGCGAAAATAGACGTCGTAGTGGCCGGGGCTCACCGCCAGCAAGGTGACCGGCGCGACATGCGCAGCGGCGCAGGAACGCAGGCAGCCGGACAGGTGCACGTCATGGCCGGGTTGCAGGGCCGCCAGTTGCACGGCGTCGGCCTTGGTGTCGGCCAGGCCTTTGCCACAGCCGCTTGAGCCGGTACAGGCGATCATGCGTGCCAGCGGTTGCTCGACCGAGCAGAGAAAGCCCAGCTGCGCCAGACGCTCGGTGACGCTGGCGGCGTTATCCGTGTGTACGTTGGGCAGCAGCAGACCCTGCCAGGGCGTGAAACGCAGCGTGCCGTCGCCGTAATCAGTGGCCAGGTTGGCGGCGCCCTTGAGCATGCTTGAGTCGAGCCGCCCCAGTGGTGCAACGACGGCGACGTAGACATGATCGTGTTGGCGCTGTGGATAACTACCCAGATGCAGCAGCGCCCCGCTGGCCGGGCGTTTGAAACCATCAACCGGCAGCAACGGCAGGCTTAGACGGCTCAAGAAGTTATCCACAGGCAAATGCCGCATCCGGGTTTGCGCAGGCGTCGCCAGGTCGAGAAACCGCTCCAACACCGCCACCACCAACGCATGGCCCTGCGCCAACGGCACGGCGGCCAGCGGCGCATCCAGCCCGGGGCAGCCGGCCAGACCAAACGCTAGCAGTGTCTCGCCCTCGCGTTCAAAGGCCGACAGCCACAGGTCATGGTGGTGTTCGAGCATCGCCAGGGCTTCGCCGCCATCCAATTGCACAGCGAACTTGGCCGACAGCGCATGGAAGCGAGGATGGTCTTGCAGGGTGGCGAGGATCTGGTCGGCCAGCGGGCGGGTGTCGAACAGCATGTGCGGATCGATACCGGCGCTGGGGCTGAGCATCAGGTTGCGCACGTCGTCACCGGCGGCGTTGTTCGGGCCCAGGTCGGCGGCAAGAAGCATTGCGATCAAGGCGTCCTGCTCGGCGCCGATCCCGCGAATCTGCACGTTGGCGCGGTTGGTCGCCTCGATCACCCCACCCGCATAGGCCTGGGCGGCGTCCGCTACCGCATGGGCCTGGCTGGCGCTGATCGAACCGCCGGCCAGTTTGATCCGGCAAATGCCGCCATCCAACGCCTGGACGATACGCAGCAACCCCGGACAAGCCGAGGGGCGCAAGGTGTTCAGAGCAGGCGTTGGGTTCACGGGGCTACCGGTTGACGGGTAAAGGCGCGGTATTATGCCTGCTTTGTCCGGCGGCATGAAAAGCCTGCCCGTCGGATGTCGTTCAAGGAATTCATATGTCGCCCTGGCTGACGGTAGTAGGCATCGGTGAAGACGGCTTCAAGGGGCTGGGCAGAAATGCCCGGCATGCCTTGTTGCAGGCCTCCCGGATTATAGGCGGCCAACGTCAGTTGGACCTGTTGCCGGTGTGCATTCGTGGTGAACGCCAGCGATGGCCGAGCCCGTTTTCCCTGGAACCGGTGCTGGCGCGGCGCGGCGAGCCGGTGTGCGTGCTGGCCAGCGGCGACCCGATGTTCTACGGCGTGGGGGCCAGCCTGGCGCGGCAGGTGGCCGCTGAGGAATTGCTGATTTTGCCGGCGCCTTCGTCCGTATCCCTGGCGGCGGCGCGCTTGGGTTGGGCGTTGCAGGAGGTGGTGACCGTGTCCGTGGTCGCCCGGCCGCTGGCGGCGCTGAATGCGCACCTGGCCAGTGGTGCACGCCTGCTGGTGTTGAGCAATGACGGGCGCAGCCCTGCGGCGATTGCCGCGCTGCTGGTTGAATCCGGCTTCGGACCAAGCCGTATCAGCGTGTTCGAACACCTCGGCGGCAAAGATGAGCGGCGCATCGAGGGCTTGGCGCAGGCGTGGCAGCACGCCTCGGTGGCCGACTTGAATGTGGTCGCCATCGACTGCCTGGCCGACGCCAATACCCCGCGCCTGTCGCGCCTCGCCGGTCTGCCGGATACGGCGTTCAAGCACGACGGCCAACTGACCAAACGCGATGTGCGGGCCATGACGCTCGCGCGGCTCGCGCCCATGCCCGGCGAATTGCTCTGGGATGTGGGCGCCGGGAGTGGTTCGATCGGTATTGAATGGATGCGCGCGCACCCGAGTTGCCGTGCGCTGGCCATCGAGGCCGACGCAGGGCGCCAAGGCCTGATCGAACATAACCGCGACGCCCTCGGTGTGCCCGGCTTGCAATTGATTCGTGGCAAGGCACCGGACGTGCTGCACGGCCTGGAAGCACCGGACGCGATCTTCATCGGCGGCGGCGTCACCCGCGACGGCGTGCTCGACACCTGCTGGCAGCACCTGCGCCCCGGCGGGCGTCTGGTCGCCAATGCGGTAACCCTGCAAAGCGAAATGACCCTGATGGCCTGGCGCGCCCAACACGGCGGCGAGTTGACCCGTATCCATGTGGCACAGGCCCAGCCGCTGGGCGAGTTCGACACCTGGCGCCAGGCGTTGCCGATTACCCTGCTGGACGTGGTTAAGCCCCTATGAAACGCATCCTGCTGCTGGGCGGTGTGACTGAAGCACTGGCCATTGCCCGCACGCTGGGGCCAGAGCATATCTACAGCCTGGCGGGGGTTGGGCGTGTGCCCACCGATCTGCCCTGCCAGGTGCGCGTTGGCGGCTACGGCGGGGCTGAAGGCCTGGCGCAGTTTGTGCGCGCTGAAAATATCAGCCTGATCCTGGATGCCACGCATCCCTACGCGGCACAGATCAGCCAGAACGCTGCCCAGGCTGCCCGATTGTGTGGCATTCCGTGCTGGGCATTGCGCCGCCCGGCGTGGCAGCCGCAGGTGGGGGATGACTGGCGTGAAGTCAGTGATTGGGCTGAGCTGATCGAGGCGATGCAGCCCTTCAAGCGGCCACTTTTCACCTTGGGCCGCGAGCCGTTGCAGCACCTCGATGAAATCCCCGCCGACCAATTCTGGACGCTGCGCGCGCTGGATGTGTATCCGGGAAATGCACGCTGTGAAGTGATCGGGGCGCGTGGGCCGTTTCTGATCGAGGATGAGCGCGCACTGTTTGAGCGGCGTGGGATTGATGTGCTGATCAGCAAGAACAGCGGCAGCACGGCCACTGAGCCGAAGCTGGAGGTGGCGCGGGAGCTCGGAATACCGGTGCTGGTATTGAAGCGTCCCGTGCTGGCTCTGGTGGATCGAGCGTTCACCTCCGTGGCTGCGGTGCTACAGGCCGTCAACCCGCTGTAAACACCACCTATCCAGGGTGGGAGCGGGCTTGCTCGCGAAAGCAGCGTGTCAGCCAGCACATCAGGTGACTGACACGGCGCCTTCGCGAGCCAGCCAGCGCCCACAGGGTTCAGGGTCAGGCTGGATGTCGCGACTCACCGGCAAAATTGGCAATCTGTGGTTCCCGACTATCATGAAGGCAACCACTGCGACACCAAACCACACCGCGCTTTTTTACTTATCCTTACCGATCAGGCTAAATACCCACCTGATCGCTTAACCCTACGGATTGTCCGCCATGGCCCGTCAACGCTTTGCAATTGCCTGGATCGCCTGCTTTGCAGTGCTGTTCAACGCCTTTGCCATGCCGATGGCCAGCGCGATGCAGCAGTCCAGCGACCCCCTCCAGCAATTGCTGTGGGGCAGCTTTTGTTCCTCCAATGGCGCCAGCCTGAAAACCATTGCCCTGGGCAAACTGGAAATTCCGGCGCCGCAGCAGGACGATCATTCCACCATGCAGCATTGCTGGTGTTGCTCGGGCTCCGCGCCATTAGTGGCGTTGCCGGGGCATGTGCCGCAGTTGTATGTCACGCGGTTTGCCGCCGCACAGAGCCTGCCACCGCCGTCATTGCAAGCCCCGACCCCGCGCCAGCAATGGCCGAGCCTCAACCCGCGCGCCTCTCCAACGGTCTGATTTGTTCGCAAGTGAACTGCGTTTAGAACCGTTCTGGAGAACTGCCATGCTCAAATCTTCCCTGCTTCTGGCTGCGTTGCTGCTGCCGGTGTTCAGTGCTGCCAATGCCGATGACTACAAAGCCGGCGACCTGCTCGTCAGCGACCCCTGGTCCCAGGAGTTGCCGCCGAATGCGCCCACGGTCGCGGCGTATTTCGTGATCCATAACACCGGTGTTACCCCGGACCGCCTGCTCAGTGTCGAAACGCCAGTGGCCGACAAGGCCGAGCTGCATGAGCATGTGATGCAGGGCGACTTGATGAAGATGCAACAAGTGCCCAGCGTTGCCGTACCAGCCAAGGGTGACTTGACCTTCGCACCGATGGCCTATCACGTGATGTTGCTGGGCCTGAAAGACCGCAGCCAGCTGACCGATGGCAAGCAATTCCCACTGACCCTGACCTTCGAAAAAGCCGGCAAGGTACGCGTGGACGTCTCGGTACAAAAAGCGCCACCGATGGCCGGCCACGAGCATATGCACGCTCAATAGGCCAACCTCGATGGGCGCCCCACGCGCCAGGTTTTCCGCGCCGCGCCGCAGGCCCATGAGCCTGATGCGCGGCAGTTGGATCAGCCTGTTCGCCATGCTGATGATTTTTATCGGTCCGCTGATTTCCCAAGCGATGCCGATGGATCATCACGCCGGTATGTCGATGAGCATGTCCATGCCCATGGACATGCCCGGCTGCCATGGCGAACCCAAGCACAGCAAAGCGCCGGACGAACACCACGTCCTCTGGGAAAAATGCGGCTATTGCAGCCTGCTGTTCAGTTGCCCGGCCCTGCCCGGCAGTGTGTCCTATGTCACCCTCGGCACCCCGCCGTCGGCTACCGCCCTAACCCCCGCCCCGCGCCTGGGCCATGCCCGGCAGAGCATCTTCCCCGGCGCCCGCAGCCGCGCCCCGCCCGTCGTCGCGTAAGCACCTCACTGCGTTACTTCACCCCGGCCGACTTTAGACAGACAGCCGCAGGCTGCTGGCCGTGTTGTTTACGAATGATTGATGGAATTTTTCATGTCCAGGTTTTCTGCTGACCCCCGTATGGGATGCACCCCCGTTTTCGCTGTTCTGCTTGGCACACTGTTGGTGCCACAGGCACAGGCTGAAGATCACGAATTGAGCCCCACCGTCATCACAGCAATCGCGCCCAGCTCGCCGCTGACCGTGGTCACCAACCCGAAAGACCCGCGCCAGCCGGTGCCGGCCAGTGACGGCGGCGACTACCTCAAGACCATCCCCGGCTTCGCCCTCGTGCGCAACGGCGGTACCAACGGCGACCCGGTGCTGCGCGGCATGTTCGGCTCGCGCCTGAATATCCTCACCAATGGCGGCGTGATGCTCGGCGCCTGCCCGGGCCGAATGGATGCGCCCACCTCGTATATCTCGCCGGAAACCTACGACAAGCTCACGGTGATCAAAGGTCCACAAACCGTGCTCTGGGGCCCGGGCGCGTCGGCCGGTACTGTCCTGTTCGAGCGCGAGCCGGAGCAGTTCGGCGAGTTGGGCACGCGGGTCAACGCCAGTGTGCTGGCCGGCTCCAACGGGCGCTTCGATAAAGTCATCGATGCCGCCGCCGGTGGCCCATTGGGTTATGTGCGAGTGATCGGCAACCAGGCGCATGCCGACGATTACAAAGACGGCAACAACCACACCGTCGCCTCGCGCTACGACAAGTGGAATGGCGACGTCGCCGTCGGTTTCACCCCCGACGCGGATACCCTGCTGGAACTCACCGCCGGGCGTGGCGATGGCGAAGCACGCTACGCCGGGCGCGGCATGGACGGTTCGCAGTTCCTGCGCGAAAGCCTGGGGCTGCGCTTCGAAAAGTCCAATATCGGTGAGGTGCTGGATAAGGTCGAAGCCCAGGTTTACTACAACTACGCCGACCATGTGATGGACAACTACAGCCTGCGCACTCCGTCAGGCACCGGGATGATGGCTGGCCCCATGGCCTCCAACGTCGACCGGCGCACCTTGGGCGCGCGGATCAAGGCGACCTGGCGCTGGGCCGATGTGCAGCTGATCGGCGGCCTGGATGCGCAGACCGACGAGCACCGCCAGCGCATGGGCATGGGCATCGACACCTATAAGGATGTGCCGCGTAACAAGGACGCCAACTTTCATAATTACGGCGTGTTTGGCGAACTGACCTGGTATGCCGCAGACCGCGATCGCCTGATCAGCGGCGCGCGCCTGGACCGTGCCTCAGCCAAGGACTTCCGCCAAACCACCGGCTCGGGAATGATGGCCCGCCCCAACCCGACCGCCAACGACACCCGCGCCGACACCTTGCCATCGGGCTTCATGCGTTATGAACACGATCTGGCCGACAGCCCCACCACCCTCTATGCAGGCCTTGGCCACTCGGAACGTTTCCCGGATTACTGGGAGCTGTTTTCCCCCAACACCGGCGCGGTAGGTTCGGTGAATGCCTTCGACGGCGTGAAGCCGGAGAAGACCACTCAGCTCGACTTCGGCGCCCAGTACAAAACTGCCGACCTGGAGGCCTGGGCCTCGGGTTATGTCGGCCAGGTGCGCGATTTCATCCTGTTCGACTACAAGCCCGGCATGATGGGTACCACCTCCCAGGCCCGCAATGTCGACGCGCGGATCATGGGCGGCGAACTCGGTACGGCCTACAAGTTGACCCAGAACTGGAAGGCCGACGCCACGCTCGCCTATGCCTGGGGCAAGAACAGCAGCGACGGCAAGGCACTGCCACAGATGCCGCCGTTGGATGCACGGTTCGGCCTGACGTACAGCCAGGACGACTGGAGCGCCGGCGCCTTGTGGCGAGTGGTCGCGGCGCAAAACCGTATCGACCAGAACAAAGGCAATGTGGTCGGCAAGGACTTCGACAAGAGCGCCGGCTTTGGTGTGTTCTCGCTGAACGCCGCGTACCGCATCAATAAAAACTTCAAGGTCAGCACCGGCGTCGACAACCTGTTCGGCAAAGCCTACGCCGAGCACCTGAACCTGGCCGGCAACGCCGGGTTCGGCTACCCGGCCAACGACCCGCAAGCCATCAAGGAGCCGGGGCGCACGCTCTGGACCAAGGTGGACATGAGCTTCTAACCGCATCGGGAGCAAGCCCCCTCCCACATGCGGGAGGGGGCTTGCTCCCGATGGCGGCATAACTGACCCAAAAAAATAATGCCTTGCGGAGCACCCTGATGACCACTCAAAAGATTTCCTTCTACAACCTCGCCTGGCGCTGGCACTTCTACGCCGGGCTGTTCGTCGCGCCTTTCATGGTGCTGCTGGCACTGACCGGCATCATCTACCTGTTCAAACCCCAGCTTGACCCACTGATGTATGGCGACCTGCTCAAAGTGCAAAGCGCCGAGCACGCACTGAGTGCCGACGAGCAATTGCAGAGGGCCCAGGCAGCTTTTCCCCAAGGCAAAATCAGCAAGTACCTGCCGCCAGCCGACGCCACCAGCAGCGCGCAATTTGTGATGCAGGCAGGCGGGCGCGACGTGACGGTGTTTGTTGACCCGTATCGCGGCACCGTACTCGGCGAACAGGATGCAAAAAACAACCTGCAGGCCCTCGCCCGGGCCCTGCACGGTGAGCTGATGATCGGCACCGTGGGTGATCGCCTGGTGGAGCTCGCCGCCGGTTGGGGCGTGATGCTGGTGGTGTCCGGCGTGTACCTGTGGTGGCCTCGCGGCAGGTCGTCGGCCGGTGTGTTGTGGCCACGGTTCAGCCGCAGCGGCCGGGTGTTCTGGCGTGACATGCATGCGGTTGCAGGCTTCTGGGGCGCGGCGTTTCTGCTGGTGATGCTGCTCAGCGGCATGACCTGGACCGGCTTCTGGGGCAAGCAATACGCCGAACTGTGGAACACCTTCCCGGCGGCGATGTGGAACAACGTCCCGCAGTCTGACCAGCAGGCACGCGTCCTCAATACCGCCAGCCAACAAACCGTGCCCTGGGCCATGGAAAATACGCCGATGCCGATGTCCGGCGACCACGCCGAACACATGAAGCACGGCGCCATGAACAGCGCACCGGCCGCGCCGGCTGTGCGCCTGCAACAAGTCGTCGACCTGGCCACCGCACGCAAGGTCGAGCCCGGCTACAGCATCACCTTCCCGACCACTGCCGACGGCGTGTTCACGGTCGCGGTATTTGCCAACGACCCGCGCAACGACGCCACCCTGCATGTGGACCAGTACAGCGGCAAAGTGCTGGCCGATGTGCGCTGGGAACACTACAACACCGTCGCCCGCGCCACCGAGACAGGCGTGATGCTGCACGAAGGCAAGATGTTCGGCTGGGTGAACCAACTGATCGTGCTGCTGATTTGCCTGCTGATTTTGCTCAGTGCGGTCAGTGGTGTGGTGATCTGGTGGAAGCGCCGGCCACAGGGCGGGCTCGGCGTTCCACCGTTGCGCCATGACCTGCCGACGTGGAAAACCGCGGTGGTGATCATGCTCGCGCTGGCGATCATTTTCCCTTTGGTGGGCGCCTCGTTGATCGTGGTGTGGGCAGTGGATCGCCTGGTGTTGGCGCGCATTTTCAACCCACATGAATCCGCCTCAGGTTCGGCATGAAACAGGCGAGATGCCCAGCACAGAGCCCTTCTGTAGCCTTGCGCGACCTTTGTCCCGCAGCCAATAAGTGTTAACTTATAACACTTTCTGCGTTATCGTTGCTCGCCGCGCCCTGCGGCGAGCACCTCCCAAGAAGCGATAGATCGACCCATGAACAAGTACTTCGCGTGCGGCCTGTGCCTGATCGCTTTGCATAACAGCGCCCAGGCCCTGACCCTGCCCGCCAGCCCCGTGACCGCGCCGGCCGTGGATGATGAACGCGTCGACTTGAATACCCCGACCACCGCCGGCTCGCGCCTGAACCTCACAGCCTTGCAAACGCCGGGCAGCGTCGAGAGCCAGACCGGCGAAAAAATCCGCCAACGCGGCGACGCCAGCGTGCAGGACGCCATCTCCCGCGCCACCGGCATCACCCGCACCGGAACACCGGGCGACGGCGGTACCTCGTTACAGGCACGCGGTTTTACCGGGCAAAGTTCGGTACTGCAGTTGTACGACGGCCAGCGCATGTTCGATGGCGCGGGCACTTCCACCTTCCCGGTGGACACCTGGTCGGTTGAGCGCGTGGACGTTCTGCGCGGCCCGGCTTCGGTCATGTATGGCCAGGGCGCCACGGGCGCGGTGATCAACACGCTTTCGAAGAAGCCGTTTGAAGGCCAGATCGAAAACCACATCCGTCTCGGCTACGGGTCCTATGACCGCCAGCAGCAAGCCCTGGACAGCGGCGGCTCGCTGACCGACACGCTGAGCTATCGCCTGAACATCAACCGCCTGCGCAGCAACGGTTTCATCGACCGTGGCGACTCGGCCAGCGACTTCGTCAGCGCCGCCCTGCGCTGGCAACCGGCCGACAACCTCAGCGTCACCCTGGCCCACGACTATGGCGACCAGCGCCCACAGAACGACTACGGCACCCCGCTGATCAACGGCCAGTTACACAAAAGCCTGCGCGCCAAGAACTACAACGTCAGCAACAACACACTGCACTACAACGACCAATGGACGCGCCTGACCAGCGCGTGGCAGATCAATGACAACGTCACTGCCACCAACGAGCTGTCGTACCTGAAAAACCAGCGCCGCTGGCAGAACGCCGAGAGCTATAACGATGTCGACGGTGGCTTGGTGCGCCAGAACTACCTGGGCATCAAGCACAACCAGGAACAGGTCGGCGACCGCCAGACCTTCACGTTCAAACACACGCTGTTCGGCCTCGACAGCCAGACCGTGACGGGCGTCGAGTACAACCGTATTCGCTTTCATCTGGTCAGCAATGCGCCCTTCGACGACTTGCCGGGCGGCGGCCAGCCGGTGGACATTCAGCACCCGGTGCCACAACCGTTTGTCAGTGACAGCCCATTTATTGCGCAGTCCGTTACCACCACCAAACAGCTCGCCGCCTTTGCCGAAAACCGCCTGCAACTCAGCGACAAACTCTCGTTGATCACCGGCGTGCGCCGCGACTATCTGCACATCGATAGCAATGATCTGACAACCGCGAACAGAGACGCCGACACAACCCTGACCGGCAATAACTGGAAAGCCGGACTGGTCTACGCGATCACTCCAGACATTTCGGTCTACGCCCAGTACGCCACCAGCACCGACGGTGTCGGCAGCCTGATCAGCCTGAGCCCGAGCCAGCAGCAGTTCGGTTTGTCCACTGCCAAACAGGCTGAAGTCGGCTTTAAGCAGGCGTTCTGGGACGCGCGTGGCGAATGGACCCTGGCGGCTTACCACATCGTCAAACAGAAATTGCTGGTGAGCATTCCCGGCACCGACCTCAAAGAACAAGTGGGTCAGCAATCGTCCAACGGCCTGGAAGTCAGCCTCGACCTGCAGCTGCCCGACGCTTGGCAACTGCAAGCCAACGCCGCCATCGTGCGCGCGCAGTACGACGACTTCTCTGAAGTGGTTAACGGCCAGGCGATTTCCCGCAACGGCAACCGCCCGGTGGATGTCCCCAACCGCACCGCCAACCTGTGGCTGAGCAACGTCGTGACCGACGATATACGCGCCGGCGCTGGTGTGCGTTACGTCAGCGCCCGTTATGCCGACACGGCCAACACCCGTGAAGTGCCGAGCTACACCGTGGCCGACGCGGCCGTGTCGTGGAAGGCGATGCGCAACACCACGCTGGGCCTGGAGCTGAACAACCTGTTCAACCGCACCTATGCGGTCAGCCAGTACAACAACGGTCAACAGTGGCTCCTGGGCGAGCCGCGCTCGTTTTTTGTCACCGCGGACTACACCTTTTAACGGCTACCCCAGGGGCTCATGTGCGAGCGTGCTCCCACCTTTTTTGATCTGCGCTGACCTTGAGTATGACCATGCCTTCACTCAGTCTCACCCAGCTTGGCTGGACCCCGCCGGGTCACGAGCACTGCAATCACCGGTTCCAACTGCGTGACGCGAGCTTGCAGGTCGGTGCGGGCGAATTTGTCGGCCTGATCGGACCCAACGGCAGCGGCAAGACCAGCCTGTTGCGTTGCGCCTATCGGTTCAGCAAACCGGAACACGGTGACGTGGTGCTCGAACACCAGAACGTGTGGAAACAAAGCGCCAAGTGGTGTGCGCAACGTATCGCCGTGGTGTTGCAGGAGTTTCCCGACGCCTTCGGATTGCGCGTAGATGAAGTGGTCGCCATGGGCCGTACGCCTCACAAAGGCCTGTTCGATGCCGACACGCGCCACGACCAACAGTTGATTCAAAAGGCCTTGAATTCAGTCGGCATGCAGGGCTTTGAAGACCACGCTTTCGCCACCCTGTCCGGCGGCGAAAAACAAAGGGTGATTCTCGCCCGTGCCCTGGCCCAGCAACCGCAACTGCTGATCCTTGACGAGCCGACCAACCACCTCGACCCGCGCTATCAGCTGGCGTTGCTACGGCTGGTCAAGCACCTGAACATCGGCACACTGGCCAGCATTCACGACCTGAACCTGGCCGCTGCCTTTTGTGATCGCCTTTACGTGATCAACCACGGGCGCATTGTCGCCAGCGGCACGCCTCACGACGTGCTGACCGCCGAACTGTTGCGCGACGTGTTTGGCGTCGAGGCCTTGATCGACACTCACCCTCTGTCTGGCTACCCGCGAATCACCTGGATAACCCAACCATGATCCTGCGCTCCCTGCTGTCTCTCGCCTTGTTACTCGGCACTGCTCAAGCGTTTGCCGAAGCAACCCATTACCCAGTGACGATTAAAAGCTGTAACCGCGACGTGACCTTTCAGGAGGCGCCGAAACACGCAGTCAGCCATGACATCAACATGACGCAGATGATGCTTGCCCTGGGCCTCAAGTCGCACATGGCAGGCTATAGCGGCGTGACCGGCTGGAAGTCGGTCACGCCGGAGATGGCCGAGACCCTCGACGGCCTGCCGGAGCTGGCGAGTAAGTACCCATCGGTGGAAACCCTGCTCAACGCCAACGTGGATTTCTTCTTCGCCGGCTGGGACTACGGCATGCGTGTGGGTGGCGACCTCACGCCGCAAACCCTGCAACCGTTGGGCATCAATGTGTATGAGCTGACCGAGTCGTGCGCGTTTGTGATGAAGCGCCCTGCCGCGACACTGGAAGACACCTATACCGACGTGCGCAACCTGGGAAAGATTTTCGATGTGCAAGACCGCGCCAACGCGCTGGTGGCAAAGATGCAGGCCCAAGTGGCCGAGGTGCAAAAAGACCTGCCCACCGACAAACCACGCGTGTTTCTCTATGACAGCGGTGAAGACCGCGCCATGACCTCCGGCCGCCTGGGCATGCCGCAGGCGCTGATCGAAGCAGCCGGTGGGCGCAATATTCTCGATGACATGGATGCCAGCTGGACGCGCGTGAACTGGGAGACCGTAGTGGATCGCAACCCCCAGGTGATCGTGATCGTCGACTACAGCGAAATCACCGCCGAGCAGAAGGCGCAATTCCTGCTCAACAACCCGGCCCTGCAGTCGGTGGACGCCATCAAGAATCAGCGTTTTATCGTGATTCCTTATGTGCAGGCCACGCCGGGGATCGATAACGTGCTGGCGGTGGAAACCCTGGCCAAAGGGTTCCACGGCGAATGATTACCCCGCGCTACGCCCTGTTGCTGGTCGCCCTTGGCGCGTTGTTAATGATCTCTTGCGTAGTCTCGCTGGGGTTCGGCTCGGCGCCGGTGCCGGTGGACGTGGTGTGGCGTATTTTACTGAACAAGGCGTTCGGCCTCGGTGACGTGAACTGGAGTTCCGGTCAGGAACATATCGTGTGGTTGATTCGCGTGCCGCGCATGTTGCTCGGCGCGCTGGTGGGCGCCGGGCTGGCGTTGATCGGCGCCGTGTTGCAGGCCGTCACGCGCAACCCTCTGGCCGACCCGCACCTGTTGGGCGTGACCTCCGGCGCGACCCTGGGCGCGGTGATTGTGGTGCTGCACGTCGGGGAAATCGTCGGCCTGCTGACGCTGCCCATCGCCGCCTTTCTCGGCGCGTTGCTGAGCATGCTGGTGGTACTGGCGGTGGCCAGCCGTCACGGGCGGCTGGAGAGTGATCGCCTGTTGCTGTGCGGCGTGGCGGTGTCGTTCGTGATGATGGCGGTGGCCAACCTGTTGCTGTTCATGGGCGACCACCGCGCAGCCTCAGCGGTGATGTTCTGGATGCTCGGCGGCCTGGGCCTGGCGCGCTGGGAACTGCTGATGATTCCTGCCGTGACGGTCGTCTTCGGGCTGCTGCTGTTGCTGGGTATGGCGCGCCCATTGAACGCTCTGATGGCCGGCGAGCAAACCGCTGTGACCCTGGGCCTGAACGCGCGGAACGTGCGGCTGAAGGTGTTTTTGATAGCCTCTCTGATGACCGGCGTACTGGTATCCATCAGCGGCTCCATCGGCTTTGTTGGCCTGATGGTGCCGCACATTGCCCGACGCCTGGTCGGCGCCGAACACCGGCGATTGTTGCCGGTGTGCCTACTGTTGGGCAGCGTGTTCCTGGTCTGGGTAGATGTTGCGGCGCGCACCTTGATCGCCCCCGAAGACCTGCCCATTGGCGTGGCGACGGCGGCGATTGGCGGGTTGTTTTTTATTGGGTTGATGCGCAGGCGCTAGGGTCAGAGTTCGTCTTTGGTATGCACATACCAATATTCGTCGACGTGCGGTTCGGCCTGCACCTCGCTGACTTTCCACTCTTCACCCAGCACCCCCTCACGTGTCCAGAAACTATCGGAGACCAACACGGACAGAATACCCAGTGCTCTTAACCGACTGATCCATACACTTGGGTCAGGCGCTGCACCTGGAGCAAGCAGCATGGTTTCAGCCGCGCTGTGCACGGGCAGGTACTTGAGCAGCGCCCCACCCCGGCATGACAGGTAACATCTTGCCCCCTCGGGGGCATTGCGCTTGACCACCGCAAGATAGTCACGCAAGTCATCCTTGGCGACAAAGTTCTCCAGCAGTTTTATGTCGAGCGGCTCGCGGCTGGAGGTGGAGGCAATGGCTTTGTAGAACGACTGCACCGCTGCGATTTTGTAGGTACTCAGCACATTGCCAGGCGGCACGTCGAAGCCCGCATGATCAATCCAGAACAGCAACGCCAAGGTACTTGTACTTCCCGTGCCCTGATCCTCCACCGGGTCAATCGCGACATACCCCGCTGTTTCTCCAGGCACCAGAACCGCGCCCAGGTACTGCGTGCCCTTGAACGGCGCCACCAAGCCCTGAGCATACCGAGCGGCATCATCGGGATAAAAGAACAGCGGGCCGCAGAACGAATGAAAATACGGGTCGTCAGCAAACGCATGAGGCGCTCTTTTCGGTAGCCAGTGCAGAGTGACCCGCTCTTTCCTGCCCCAGACTTCACTGGTGACGCGAATGGACAGCTCACCGGCACCTGCCAGGCGGCGCACATAATCACTGACGGTGAGGGAGCCTTGAAGCAAGTGCGTGCGCTCCAGGTGCGCCCTGCTCGTCCAATCGTAAAGTGACGACGTTTTGGGGAACCTGTACGTGAGTAACGCACCGTCGCTGCACAACAGATAGAGCGGCAGAACACCTCCAGTACGCGCGCTGCTGATAAAGTTCAGCGCCTTGGCAATGTATTGGGGCGCTAGAAAACTGTGTGCCATTTCGTCATTGTCCGCCGCAATGGCAACATTCGAAGCGCACAGATACAAACCGTCGAGCACATAGCCCTGGGGCAACTGGCCGTTGATAAAGACCTGCTTGAAATCAGCAAGGTTGTCTCGCACCAGTGCCAACGTCGTCATGTACAGCGGCTTGCTCACCGACTTCAGCACATAACCGAACGCCACATCGGCTTGCGGCGTCCACTCGCGCTGGGCGTGACGAACGGCATCTAACGCCCGGGTGAAAATCGGGCCACCGGGCGAATCGAGGAACACCTGCCGAATATCCCCGGGGTTCGGCCGAGTTTGATGCGCCACAAAATCCCCGGTGATCTTCCTGGGCATCCCCCACAGCGAATCCCCCTCCACCACATAAAAATCACCGACCTTCGCCACCTCAGTGATAAACGCCTGCGGCGAGAGTGCGCCGCTGCGCAGCTGCTGTTCGACGCGGTTGTCGCCGTAATCACCTTTGACCAGGTTTCGCGGCGCCAGGCGCTCCTTGAGCTGCAATTGCCCATCAGAATCCGACAGCTGATAACTGAGGATCGAGCCATTAGCGCCAAACACATACTCGCGCTTGATATGAGCTTCACGGTGCAGCAGGTTGGACAGCACCGCCGTCGGCAGCATGCTTTTGTAGATCGCTTTTTGGGTGGTGGACAACAGCAACGGCACCTCTTGGTCCAGCACGGACCGATAACGCGCCACAATCGAACTGCCCCCTGGATAAAGCCCCACGGCAACCGCTTGATCCGGGTAGATCCAGTGCAAAGCAAGCCCACGCGGTGGAAGCACCAGCGGCTCGGTCGCGGCGAACAACCCGTTAGCCAACCTGAGGAGCACCCCACCATAAGCACGTCCTTCTTTGCGCACCATGGCCGCAGCATGACGGGCGGCGTCGTCAGGGTTGGCGAAGGCGGGGCTTAAACGCCGCGGCATCAAGGTTTCATAGCCAGCCCAGGTAGGGCTGACCCCGCCTTTTTTATCCCAACACTGGCTGACACGTACGACGTGCAGACTGCGCTTGAGTGCCCACTCCCTGACGAAATCCAGAGGGGAGCGCTGACCCGAATTCAACTGCTCCCGGGCCTCGGTCAACACCCTGTCTGCGGCGCCGCCACTGCTCACGTCAAGCGGCGCAGGCTCGTACCGCAGCAGCGCGCCATCCAGGGTTGAAAAGTAAACTCGCGGGAGGTTCGCACCTTCCTGATTGGCGGCATAGAGGGTGGCGTAGAGCACATCCGGTGTGACAAAAAACAGCGTCAGCCATGCGTTCGACGTCGTCAGCCCGGTGGGTGACCATTGCTGCGAGCGAAACAGCCCGTGGATGGCAAACCCATCGGGCAGTTGGTAACTGCGGTCCGCATTGCGTTCAAACACACCGTTAAGATTGAACAATTTGTTCTGATCGGTGACCCCCACCACTTCGCTTGCGATGTACTGTTCCTGCTCCTGATGTTTGAGGATGAAGGCAAAACAGGCCGCCTCGGGAAAGTTACGTCCATGTACTCGACCGTGGAGGTTCTGGGCCGCCTCGTCGGCACTGGCATATACCGCACCGTAGGTGACGTAGTCGGGCGGGCCGGATCGCGGGGCGTAGGTGTAGTTGGCCGTCCAGTCGTTGTAGACCACTGAGCGCGGCCCCCACAGCGGGTTGCCCCGGATAATCTTGAAGTTCCCCGCTTCCGCCAGCCGCCAGACCCAGTTGCCGGGCTTGACCTGGCCACTTTCGAGACGCCGCTGCAGGCTGTTATTCCCGGCATTCGGGGCAATGTTGTCGAGCAGTAACTGCTCTCCCGAGGAGCGGTCAGGGGTGTACTCCAGCAAACAATTCGCGGCCCCCGACAGATACGCCACTCGCCCGGCCGCGATGATTGAATACATCTCATCGGGGCTGAACACCTGCTGGTTAATCAATGCCTCGTCGCGCGTCCAGCCGCGACGTAACACTGGCGCCGGATCGACCATGGACAGTTCGGGATGGGAGCCGTAACGCCCATGTAGCTTGTAAGGTTCGGGCGGTATCAACGGCCCTTTGTTGTCGTCGGGGAAAAACAACGTGAAGGCAAAGGGGTTGGCGGCGCTTTCCACCGGCTCGGTGACAACAAAGCGGCCGTCTTCGCCCTCAAGCACATACCCTCCATAGTAGCGGTCGCGCCTGGTGCCGACGCGTTCATGGGCATACACCACCGCATCGCGTGCAGAGAGAAACGCGCGGCTCAAAGTCGCCGTATAAAACGACGTCAGCAGGTTGAAGCGGTTATCCACCCTGCCGACCGTACGCCACAGACCACCGGCCTGTACCACCGACAAATCGGTCGCTGCAATCACTCTGCGCACGTAATCACGCGGGCTCAACGTGCCCGCAAGCATGGCTGCCTGCGCGCCGTTATCGTTGACTTCACCCGCGCTTCCCATTCTGACCAGATCGCTGGTGGGCGTGGCCTCTGGCACCTTGAATGCCAGCAGTGCACCATCCGACGCTTGCATGTACAGGGACAAGCCACGAACCGGGTCCTGAATGTCCAGGGTCGCCCGCGCCTGACGCGTCGCGGCCACTATCTGCGCCGGTGTAAAGAAGGTACTGGCCAGCCATTTTTCTCGCGCTGCAACCTCGTCCGTTTCATACCAACTGCTGAAGTAAATGGCCGCCAGCCGGTACTGGGAGGGCAGCCGCAGCTTCCCATCGGGGCGTGTTGGAAAAACATTATCGGGCGAAAACACAGGCTGGCGCTTGGGCAGCGCTAACGTCGCCACGTAAGCCTCCTGACGGGTGTGCTTGAGCACAAACCCCACCTTTGGCTGTTGATCCAGTGCGTCAGTGGGCAAAAAACCACCCAGCACAGCCGCTTCCGGGGTTGAGAACACCGAGGTGAAAAAGGGCTGCTGCAGTACACCACCGCTGGTGGTCACGGGTGTGTTCATTCGCCAGCCCTTTGTCACCCGACCACGAACGCCCCCCCAAACTGCATTCGCAATCAGTACCCACAACTCTCCGACCTCGGCGAGATTCCTGACCGGCGATTCGAAATCACTGCTTGGTTCAACGGTTCCGGCCAGCAGTTTTTGGCCATAGGTTTTTTCCGCGCTCGAACCACTGCTGACATATTTGAGCAACACACTGTCCGGCCCGGAAAAATAGTGACTCTTGGCGAACGCCCGATTCCTGAAGCTGAAGAGTTGGTCTGCGGTCGAGTAAAAGTTGTTGAACAGCTGCGCCTGGTCGGCTGTAAAGCTGGGAAACATGGCCCGGATTTGTACGGCATCCGCAGGGTGGGAGTGATAGAACGCCTCAGCCACATAGCCCTCGGGGGCAATAAAGTTGCCCTCACTGTCTTTGGCCAACAGCAGCCCGTGATCGAAGACCATGCGTCTATCCGGTATGGGCTGAGTCGCGTAATAACGACTGCCGCGCTTGAGAATCACACCGCCATATTCGACATCGCGTCGTCGGCCTATCGCCTCGTGTGCCCAGCGGGCTGCGTCGTCGGCGCTGATAAACGCCGGGCTCAGGGGAGGGTGTTTCACAGGATGGCGCGTTGAATCAGCCGGTGTGGCAGGGATCGTGTCCATAAGGTTCTCGCTGGCGAAAAGGTCCAAGGCAAAACAGCGCCTTGTCTGAATCCGCATCCTGGAACAGGCCGGCGGGTGACTTGCGCTGTATATCTACCCCTTCGCCCCTTTTTGAAGCCTCCCGTGCACCCGATACCCATTGCGGCGCCAAGTTGGTGCGCAGCACTGCTCCCGTCAGCGGCCAGCCCCTGTAGATGCTCATGTTGAGTGGCGCAGGCACAGCCTTTGCAAAGTCCTGCGTATCTGCCCCACAAAAATATTGGCTTACGGAGATCGCACTATGAAGCGTCGCAGTTTGATCAAGGCTTTCACCCTGTCAGCATCGATTGCCGCCATGGGTTTGACCTGGACCGTACAGGCCGCCGAGACCATCAAGGTCGGCATCCTGCACTCGCTGTCCGGGACCATGGCAATCTCCGAAACCTCGCTTAAAGATATGGCGTTGATGACCATCGATGAGATCAACGCCAAAGGCGGTGTGAACGGCAAGATGCTCGAACCGGTGGTGGTGGACCCTGCCTCGAACTGGCCGCTGTTCGCCGAGAAAGGCCGCCAGTTGCTGACCCAGGACAAGGTCGCCGTGGTGTTCGGTTGCTGGACGTCGGTGTCGCGTAAATCGGTGTTGCCGGTGTTCGAAGAACTCAACGGTTTGCTGTTCTACCCGGTGCAGTACGAAGGCGAAGAGATGTCGCCGAACGTGTTCTATACCGGTGCAGCACCGAACCAGCAGGCGATCCCGGCAGTGGAATACCTGATGAGCGAAGAAGGAGGCGGCGCCAAGCGTTTCTTCCTGCTCGGCACCGACTACGTGTACCCGCGCACCACCAACAAAATCCTGCGTTCGTTCCTGCATTCAAAAGGCGTAGCGGATAAAGATATCGAAGAGGTCTACACCCCGTTCGGCCACGCCGATTACCAGACCATTGTTGCCAACATCAAAAAGTTCTCCGCTGGCGGCAAGACTGCGGTGATCTCAACCGTGAATGGCGACTCCAACGTGCCGTTCTACAAAGAGCTGGCCAACCAGGGCTTGAAGGCGACTGACGTACCGGTGGTGGCCTTCTCCGTCGGTGAAGAAGAGCTGCGCGGCATCGACACCAAGCCGCTGGTGGGTAACCTCGCGGCCTGGAACTACTTCGAGTCGGTGGAGAACCCGGTGAACAAGAAGTTCGTCGCCGACTGGAAGGCTTACGCCAAGGCGCACAACCTGCCAGGCGCGGATAAAGCCGTGACCAACGACCCGATGGAAGCCACCTACGTAGGCATCCACATGTGGGCGCAGGCGGTTGAGAAAGCCAAGTCCACCGACGTCGACAAGGTGCGCGAAGCCATGGCCGGCCAGACCTTCGCCGCGCCGTCGGGCTTCACCCTGACCATGGATAAAACCAACCACCACCTGCACAAGCCGGTGATGATCGGCGAGATCCAGGCGGATGGGCAGTTCTCTGTGGTGTGGCAGACCGAGAAACCGATCCGCGCCCAGCCGTGGAGCCCGTACATTCCAGGCAATGACAAGAAGCCGGATTACGCCGTGAAGAGCAACTGATCCGAGGGGTGTCGACACCAGAGTGTCGACACAAACCCTGTAGGAGCTGGCTTGCCTGCGATGCAGACGACTCGGTGTATCTGAAACACCGCGATCGCAGGCAAGCCAGCGCCCACATTTGTCCGCGTAAGGCCGACCAATATGCCCACTGCCCTTTACCGTTTCATCGTCGCGGCCTTGCTGTTGCTGCCTTTCGCAGCACAGGCAGGCGACGCCGACGACTTCCTCGCTGCCAACCCGACGCAACAAGCCAAGCTGCTCCAGGATTGGGCCGCCCAGCCCGACCCCGCGCGCATCGAACTGGTAGACGCCCTGCAACGAGGCCAGCTCACGCTCAACGGTGAAACCAAAACCGTACGCCTGAACAACCGCCTGCGCGGCCTGATCGACAACGTCCAAGCCAGCCAGCAACTGCTCGCCGCCGACCCCAAGGTGCGCTTGGCAGCCGCCAAAACCCTGCAAAAAAGCGCGCAACCTGCGCAACTCAAATTCCTCGATCAGCAGGTCGCCGCCGAAACCAACGAGGACGTGCACAGCGCCCTCAGCCTGGCGCTGGCCAACCTGCAGTTGGTCGACACCGACCCCGCCGTGCGCCTCGCCGCCGTGCGTTTGCTGGGCGGCACCGGTGACCCGCTGGCCCGTACGCGTCTTGAGGCGTTGCTCGCGCCAGGTGTCGAAACCGACGCTGCCGTGCACACCGCTGCCGAGACCAGCCTGGCGCAGGTCAAACGCAAACTGATGTTCGGCGAGATCCTCGGCCAGGCCTTCAGCGGCATGTCGCTGGGTTCGATCCTGCTGCTCGCGGCCCTGGGCCTGGCAATCACCTTCGGCCTGCTCGGCGTGATCAATATGGCCCACGGCGAGATGCTGATGCTCGGCGCGTACTCGACTTACGTGGTGCAGCTGATGATGCAGCGCTACGTGCCCGCCGCCATCGAGTTCTACCCGTTGATTGCGCTGCCAGTGGCGTTTTGTGTCACCGCCGCCATCGGCATGGTCCTGGAGCGTACGGTGATTCGCCACCTGTACGGCCGGCCGCTGGAAACCCTGCTCGCCACCTGGGACATCAGCCTGATGCTGATTCAGTTGGTGCGCCTGGTGTTCGGTGCGCAGAACGTCGAAGTGTCCAACCCCGAATGGCTGTCCGGCGGCATTCAAGTGCTGCCCAACCTGGTGCTGCCGTACAACCGCATCGTGATCATCGCGTTCGCGCTGTGCGTGGTGGTGCTGACCTGGCTGCTGCTGAACAAGACCCGCCTGGGCCTCAACGTGCGCGCCGTCACCCAGAACCGCAACATGGCGGCCTGCTGCGGCGTACCCACCGGGCGGGTGGACATGCTCGCGTTTGGCCTGGGTTCCGGCATCGCCGGGCTGGGTGGCGTCGCGCTGAGCCAGATCGGCAACGTCGGCCCGGACCTGGGCCAGAGCTACATCATCGACTCATTCCTGGTGGTGGTGCTCGGCGGTGTCGGCCAACTGGCCGGTAGCGTCATGGCCGCGTTCGGCCTGGGTATTGCCAACAAGATTCTCGAACCTCAGATCGGCGCCGTGCTCGGCAAGATCCTGATCCTCGCGCTGATCATTCTGTTTATCCAGAAACGCCCGCAAGGACTCTTCGCACTGAAAGGACGGGTGATCGACTGATGAACCAGCCATTGATGCTTACCGCCACGCAAAAGGCCGGGCCCAAAGTCACGATAGCGGTCGGCGCGGCCATCCTGATCCTGCTGCTGGCCCTGCCCGTGTGCTCACTGCTGTCACCTGAACATCCGCTGCATGTGTCGGCCTACACCCTGACGCTGATGGGCAAGATCCTCTGCTACGCCATCGTCGCCCTGGCCCTGGACCTGGTGTGGGGTTACGCAGGAATGTTGTCCCTCGGCCACGGCCTGTTCTTTGCGCTGGGCGGTTATGCGATGGGCATGTACCTGATGCGTCAGGCGTCCGGGGACGAGTTACCGGCGTTCATGACCTTCTTATCGTGGACTGAGCTGCCCTGGTATTGGATGGGCACCGAACACTTTCTCTGGGCCCTGTGCCTGGTGGTGCTGGCGCCGGGTTTACTGGCCCTGGTGTTCGGGTTCTTCGCCTTCCGCTCGCGGATCAAGGGCGTGTATTTCTCGATCATGACCCAAGCCCTGACCTTTGCCGGGATGCTGTTGTTTTTCCGCAACGAGACCGGCTTTGGCGGCAACAACGGCTTTACCAATTTTCGCAGCATCCTGGGCTTCGGCATCACCGAGCCCGGCACGCGGGCGGTGTTGTTTTTTGCCACGGTGCTGTTGCTGGTCGCCAGCTTGTACACCGGCTGGCGCCTGGCGCAGAGCAAGTTCGGCCGTGTACTGACGGCATTGCGCGACGCCGAAAACCGCCTGATGTTTTGCGGTTACGACCCGCGCGGTTTCAAGTTGTTTGTGTGGGTGTTGAGCGCCGTGCTGTGTGGCTTGGCGGGGGCGTTGTATGTGCCGCAAGTGGGCATCATCAACCCCAGCGAAATGTCGCCGACCAACTCCATCGAAGCCGCTGTATGGGTGGCCCTGGGTGGGCGCGGCACCTTGATCGGGCCGCTGCTCGGCGCCGGTGTGGTGAACGGCATGAAGAGCTGGTTCACCGTGGCGTTTCCGGAATACTGGCTGTTCTTTCTCGGGGCCCTGTTCATCATCGTCACCCTGTATTTGCCCAAGGGTGTCATCGGCCTGTTGAAGAAACGGGGTGAACAATGAGAGTCACTGCGACGGCGGAATTTATGCTCGAACCTATTCTTGAGCCGAACAAAGATGCGGGCAGCAGCCGCGATGCGATCGGCATCGGCCAGGCCGCAGGCAAGGGCCTCAACATCCGCCACGGCACCCTCCTGACCCTGGAAGACATCAGTGTCAGCTTCGACGGTTTCAAGGCGCTCAATGACCTGAACCTGTACATCGGCGTCGGCGAACTGCGCTGCATCATCGGCCCCAACGGCGCAGGCAAAACCACGCTGATGGACGTGATCACCGGCAAGACCCGTCCCAGCCACGGCAAGGCCTGGTTCGGCGAAACCCTCGATTTGACCAGCATGAGCGAAGTGCAGATCGCCCAGGCCGGTATCGGCCGCAAGTTCCAGAAACCCACGGTGTTCGAAGCCCTGAGCGTGTTCGAAAACCTGGAGCTGGCGCAGAAAACCGACAAGTCCGTGTGGGCCAGCCTACGCGCACGCCTGAGCGGCGAGCAGAAAGACCGTATCGATGAAGTGCTCGAGACCATCCGCCTGACGGCGTCGGTACAGCGCCCGGCCGGGCTGCTGTCCCACGGCCAGAAGCAATTCCTGGAAATCGGCATGTTGTTGATGCAAGACCCGCAGTTGTTGCTGCTGGACGAACCCGTAGCGGGCATGACCGACGCCGAAACCGAGTTCACCGCCGAACTGTTCAAGCGCCTGGCGGGCAAGCACTCGCTGATGGTGGTGGAGCACGACATGGGCTTCGTCGGCTCGATTGCCGACCACGTGACGGTGTTGCACCAGGGCAGCGTGCTGGCCGAGGGGTCGCTGGAACAGGTGCAGGAAAATGAGCGGGTGATCGAGGTTTACCTCGGTCGCTGACGCTGACGTGAACAGCTTTATGTGGGCGCTGGCTTGCCTGCGCTACAGGCGACTCGGTCTCCCCGTGGGACCACGGTGATGCCATCGCAGGCAAGCCGGCGCCCACATTGATCCGGTTCCCACAGGGAATTGAGGAGAACTCCAGAATGCTGCAAGTCGACAAGTTGCACCAGTACTACGGCGGTAGCCACATCCTGCGCGGGCTGTCCTTCGACGTGAACGTCGGCGAGGTCACCTGCCTGCTCGGCCGTAACGGCGTGGGCAAGACCACCCTGCTCAAATGCCTGATGGGTTTGCTGCCCGCCAAAGAAGGCGCGGTGAACTGGGAAGGCAAGGCCATTACCGGGCTCAAGCCGCACCAGCGCGTGCACGCGGGCATCGCCTACGTGCCGCAGGGCCGGGAGATTTTCGGCCGCCTGACCGTGGAAGAAAACCTGTTGATGGGCCTCTCTCGGTTTCCCGGTGCCGAGGCCAAAGCAGTCCCGGAGTTTATCTACGAACTGTTCCCGGTCTTGCTGCAAATGAAGCACCGCCGTGGCGGTGATTTGTCCGGCGGCCAGCAGCAACAGTTGGCAATCGGCCGCGCCCTGGCCAGCCGCCCGCGCCTGTTGATTCTCGACGAGCCCACCGAGGGCATTCAGCCGTCCGTGATCAAGGAAATCGGCATGGTGATCAAAAAGCTCGCCGCCCGTGGCGATATGGCGATCCTGTTGGTGGAGCAGTTCTACGACTTCGCCGCCGAGCTGGCCGACCAGTACCTGGTGATGTCCCGTGGCGAAATCGTGCAGCAAGGCCGTGGAGAAAATATGGAAAGTGAGGGTGTGCGTGGCCTGGTTTCTATATAAGTAAGAATCTAATCTTTAGCGTCCGAAGATAAGCCCAAAGCCATGAACCTGCCCGTTATCCCCGCCCTGTTCACCCCCAGCTGGCATGCCGAGCTGGAACTCGGCTACGCGCGTTTCGGCGACACCACGCGCCCGGTGATGCGCCGCCACCTTGGCCCGCTGCGCGTGCAAAAACACCTGTACGCCGAAGGCCCCGAGGTGTGCCAACACATCATCGTGCACCCGCCCGGCGGGATTGCCGGCGGTGATCGCCTGGACATCCACGCCCATGTCGGCGCCAATGCCTGGGCGCAATTGACCAGCCCCGGCGCAGCCAAGTGGTACCGCGCCAATGGCCCGGCCTTTCAACAGCTTGAACTGACGGTAGAAGCCGGCGCCACCCTGGAATGGCTGCCCCAGGAAACCATCGTGTTCAGCGCCGCCCAGGCGGAACTCACTACGCGCGTAGCGCTGCAAGGCGACGCCCGGCTGTTTTATTGGGACGTGGTCGCCCTCGGCCGCCCCGCCAGCGGCGAGCGTTTTGACCTCGGCCACTTTCAATCGCACCTGGATATTCGCCGCGACGGCCAGTTGCTCTGGCACGAGCGCCAGCGCATTGTGGGCGCCGACGGTTTACTCGACTCCCCCATCGGGCTGGACGGCCAGCCGGTGTTTGCCACGCTGTTGCTCACCGGTGATATCGAGCCCGAATTATTGGAAACCTGCCGCGCCTTGCCCCATACGGTGCGCGGTGACCTGACCCAACTGCCCGGCTTGCTGGTGGCCCGCTGCCTGGCCAGTGAAGCGCTGCTGGCACGGGCCTGGCTGATTGATTTATGGCGGCTGTTGCGCCCGGCGGTGCTGGGCCGTGAAGCCGTTTTACCGCGAATCTGGAGCACCTGAACCATGGATTTAACCCCACGGGAAAAAGACAAACTGCTGATCTTCACCGCCGGCCTCGTGGCCGAACGCCGCCTGGCGCGGGGCGTGAAGCTCAACTACCCGGAAACCATTGCCTATATTTCCGCCGCGCTGATGGAAGGTGCCCGCGATGGGCGCACCGTCGCCGAACTGATGCACTACGGCACGACCCTGCTCAGCCGCGAGCAGGTGATGGAGGGCATCCCGGAAATGATCCCCGATATCCAGGTGGAAGCCACCTTCCCCGACGGTACCAAACTGGTGACCGTTCACCAGCCCATCCCGTGAGGCGCGGCCATGATTCGTGATGCAACCTGGCAAGACCTGCCGGCAATTCGTGACATCTACAACGACGCGGTACTCAACACCACGGCGATCTGGAACGAACAACCGGTCGACCTGGCTAACCGCCAGGCCTGGTTCAGTGCGCGCCAGGCCCAGGCCTATCCGATTCTGGTGGCGGTGGAAAACGATGAAGTCATCGGCTACGCGTCGTTCGGCGACTGGCGCCCTTTTGAAGGCTTTCGCTACAGCGTCGAACACTCGGTGTATGTGCGCAACGACCAACGTGGCAAAGGCCTCGGCCCGCACTTGATGCAAGCACTGATCGAGCGTGCCCGCAGCGGTGGCAAACACGTGATGGTCGCGGCCATCGAAAGCGGCAACCAGGCGTCCATCCGTCTGCATGCGCGCCTGGGTTTCATCAGCACCGGGCAGATGCCGCAAGTGGGCATCAAGTTCGGCCGCTGGCTGGACCTGACTTTTATGCAACTGACATTGAACCCGGGCGCCGAACCGCCCAAGGAGTGAGATCAATGAGTGCTGCACAACTGCGTCGAGTGAATGCTGAAAGTTTTGCCCATTACCGCCTGGGCTTGATCGAGCTGTTGCTGGACGCGGTGCAGCATGGCGCCTCGGTTGGCTTCATGGCTGACTTCGATGAGACCCAGGCGCGCGCCTATCTGAATGGCGTGCAAGCCAGCGTGGAAGACGCCAGCCTGTTGTTGTGGGTGGTGGTGCGCGACGAGCAAGTCATTGCCAGCGTGCAATTGGCGCTGTGCCAGAAAGCCAACGGCCTGAACCGTGCCGAGGTACAAAAGCTGCTGGTTCACAGCAGCGCCCGCCGCCATGGCCTCGGCCAGCAATTGATGAACGCCCTGGAACTCGCCGCGCGCCAGCACAAGCGCGGCCTGCTGTACCTGGACACCGAAGCGGGCTCCGGTGCCGAGGCCTTTTACCAGTCGCTGCGCTACACCAAAATCGGTGAGTTGCCCGACTACTGCCAAAGCCCGGACGGGCGCTACACCCCGACCGCCATCTACTTCAAGACCCTGGGGCAACCTGCATGATTCCTGGTGAATACAAGATCCAACCTGGCGACATCGAGCTCAACGTCGGCCGGCGCACCATCACCTTGAGCGTGGCCAACAGCGGCGACCGACCGATTCAGGTGGGCTCGCACTATCACTTTTTCGAGACCAACGACGCGCTGACCTTTGATCGCGCCGCGAGCCGTGGCATGCGTCTGAATATTCCGGCGGGCACGGCGGTGCGGTTTGAGCCGGGGCAGAGTCGCGACATCGAGTTGGTGGATTTGAGCGGCGGGCGCCGAGTGTTCGGCTTCGCCGGGCGGATTATGGGTGACCTTTAGGGCCTCATCGCGAGCAAGCCCGCTCCCACAGGGGAATGCATTCCAAATGTGGGAGCGGGCTTGCTCGCGAAAACGATTTCACATTCAACACATTTTTTCTCAGGGCTCACACACATGAAAATCAGCCGCCAAGCCTACGCCGACATGTACGGCCCCACCGTCGGTGACAAGGTCCGCCTGGCCGACACCGAGCTGTTCGTCGAAGTGGAGCAGGACTTCACCGTCTACGGCGAAGAAGTGAAATTCGGCGGCGGCAAGGTGATTCGCGATGGTCAGGGCCAGAGCCAGTTGCTCGCCCATGAAGTGGTGGACACGCTCATCACCAACGCGCTGATCATCGACCACTGGGGCATCGTCAAAGCCGACGTCGGCCTGAAGAACGGCCGCATTCACGCGATCGGCAAGGCCGGCAACCCGGACATCCAGCCCGGCGTGACCATGGCCATCGGCGCCAGCACCGAAGTGATTGCCGGTGAAGGCATGATCCTCACCGCCGGCGGTATCGACTCCCACGTGCACTTCATCTGCCCGCAGCAGATCGAGGAGGCGCTGACCAGCGGCGTCACCACCATGATCGGCGGCGGCACCGGCCCGGCAACCGGCACCAATGCCACCACCTGCACCTCAGGCCCATGGCATTTGGCGCGCATGCTGCAGGCCAGCGACTCGTTCCCGATGAACATCGGCTTCACCGGCAAGGGCAACGCCAGTTTGCCGGAGCCATTGGTCGAGCAGGTCAAGGCCGGCGCCATCGGTTTGAAGCTGCATGAGGACTGGGGCACCACACCGGCCAGCATCGACAACTGCCTGAGCGTTGCCGACGCGTACGATGTGCAGGTGGCGATCCACAGCGATACGCTCAACGAGTCCGGCTTCGTCGAAACCACCCTCGCCGCGCTCAAGGGCCGCACCATCCACACCTACCACACCGAAGGTGCCGGTGGCGGCCATGCGCCGGACATCATCAAGGCCTGCGGCTTCCCCAACGTACTGCCAAGTTCGACCAACCCGACGCGGCCGTTCACGCGCAATACCATCGATGAGCACCTGGACATGTTGATGGTCTGCCATCACCTGGACCCGAGCATTGCCGAAGACGTGGCCTTCGCCGAAAGCCGCATCCGCCGTGAGACCATCGCCGCCGAAGACATCCTGCATGACCTCGGTGCGTTCTCGATGATCAGTTCCGACAGCCAGGCCATGGGCCGCGTCGGTGAAGTGATCACGCGCACCTGGCAGACCGCCGACAAGATGAAAAAACAGCGTGGCGCCCTGCCCGGTGACGGCCCGGGCAATGATAATTTCCGCGCCAAACGCTACATCGCCAAGTACACCATCAACCCGGCGATCACCCATGGCATCAGCCATATTGTCGGCTCGATCGAAGTGGGCAAGTGGGCCGACCTGGTGCTGTGGCGCCCGGCTTTTTTCGGCATCAAGCCGACCCTGATTCTCAAGGGCGGCGCGATTGCCTCAAGCCTGATGGGCGACGCCAATGCGTCGATTCCCACGCCGCAGCCGGTGCATTACCGCCCGATGTTCGCCAGCTTCGGCAGCTCGTTGCATGCCACCAGCCTGACCTTTATCAGCCAGGCGGCGCAGGACGCCGGGTTGCCCGAGGCCCTGGGCTTGAAGAAGCAGATTGCGGTGGTCAAGGGCTGTCGCGACGTGCAGAAAACCAACCTGATCCACAACGATTACCTGCCGGATATCGAAGTGGACCCACAGACTTATCAGGTCAAGGCCGATGGCGTGTTGCTGTGGTGTGAGCCCGCCGAGGTGTTGCCAATGGCCCAGCGCTACTTTTTGTTCTAGCGAAGACAATTCAGCCCCGAAGACGAACATGACGGTTCTTCTGCGGGGCTGAATACACCGCGCCTGGCTCAAGTATCCAGCGCGCGCGACAGCCTTACACGACCTGTGCTTTGATCATGGATTCGGTGTATCCATAATCCATTCGCAACTCGGTGCCCGCCGGAATGTCTTCAATCGCAAATACCGCCGTCAAAACAAACCCCTTTCGCCGGGTTGTCGCTTCAGGTCCCATGCCCAGCCACATATCCGCCTCGACATTGAAGGGCACGGCCTCGACGTTATAACCGCCCGAGGCCTGACGCAGCGGCTTACCATCCGCATCATATTCAAAGTTGGTGTTGATTCTGGAGATAATGTTATCCCCAGACAGGTGAACCAGCGGCTCGCCAAGCGCCAGATCACCGAGCGCCGGTCGACTGCTCACGAGCATGGTGTAGGTCTGACCGCCCGGGCCAAAAAAACCAGAGGGCAGCACCGTCCCGCCGTAAACGCCGACTATTTCTCCTTTGCCGATACGCCTGTTGGCTACCACCATGTTCTGCCCGATCAGCGACTTCTCTTCAGGCACCTTCATATCCTGTGCAGTGAACGTACGCAGTTGCAGCTTCTCTTCATAACGTGCGCCCACCTCCTCATACCCTTCAAACTTGATGTAAGGCTTGACTTGATCGGAGGTGTATTTAGTAGCGGAATCCACCAGTTCAACGCGGCTTTGCAGTTTTCGAATGCGTATCGGCCTGCCCTGATAGTCCCTGAGTGGGTACTTACCGTTATTCGCTCGGTTATAACTGCCGATGGGATTGGGGGCGGCCGTGAAATGAACTTCACGCCTCATGAACCTGAGTTCGGCCGCCGTGTAAGGCACCATAGGCAAGGACTCGGCCGCGTCTTCAAACTCATCCTCGGAACCACCCGGTTTCATCCCGCCCGCCGTGCGTGGTCGCTTCCAAACCCCCGCGCTATCGGGCTTGGCGATGATCGCGCTGCTGACCAGCACAAACGGATTATCCGGCGCCTGCACCCACAACAGGTAATGCTCGCCTTCCCCATCGGGCATGCTCGCAACAAAGTACTGTTTGCCCTCGAACTCGATGGCGCGTGCCTGTGAGAGCTGCAACGCGCGCGCGCTGCTTTTGCCGGGTTCAACCAGCACTTCAAGCGGTTCGCGTGGCAACAGAATCTGTGCGACCTCGCGTCGGCTCAGTGTGTCGATCAGTGCGCTTTCCTTGATCGCGAGCTGTGCCTGCAGGTCATCGGCTTTCGCCCTGTAGATCCTCTCGGACAAGGTCTCGGCCACGCGACGCTCATGCAGCGTGGCCAACTGCTGATGATAGGGCTCGCTCTGTGCATCAAATTGCGCGCGGTACTTGTGGGTGACGTAGTCCTGCCAGAACTCTCGGGACAACAGCGCCTGATACTCCTGGGTAGAGTTATCCCGTTTGATGATCTTTTCATACGCGGCATCCAGCATCTGCGGTGTGACCCCGCCCAGGTCGGTGAACCTGACGCTCTGCGGCTGCCCCGGCAATTGCAGCCGGTCCTTGAGGCCGTAGCGATACGCCAGCCTGATCTCCACCTCTTCAGAGAGGCGTGTGACATGGGGCAACTTATCGGTCATCGACACCGTTGGGTCATTGACGATGGCCTCGCTGCGCTGGATGTCCTGAGACGCAAGCGTGTCGACTTCATGCAAACGGAACAAGCCTTTGGACAGGTTCGACAGCTGCGCCGCTTGCGCCTGCCCCGTAGCCTGTGTACGCGCCCTGTAGATCAGCGTTGCGACTTCCAGGTTGCTGAACGAGAACGCCGCGCGATCACAACAACCGGGCTCGCCGGCCCGGTCGAACAACTCGTTGCGGTGGTTTTCCGATTCCGGGGTGTTTTCGCTGATGCTGTCGATCACCTCCCAGACGCGACGTTGCAAGTCGGCATGCCCCGGGCCCGCAGGCTCCAGCCGGTTGAGAATGTCGAAGAACGGCCCCGCGCGCTCATTGTCGTGCAGCACCTGCCACTGGGCTTTTTTGGCTGACACCTGGTCCTCGCCGAACCCTTGGGTCCAACGCAGCAACGGCTGCTGCGTGCCCGCGTCGCGCACACGCGGGGTGCGAGTGGTGAGCGCGGTGGTCACCAGGGTGTTCGGATTGCTCGCAGAGGCCAGCCCCGCCCGTTCAAGGCGCTGGTTGTAGGCCCTGACCTGTTGCAGGGTGTCCGGGGTCAGAGGGTTACGGGAGACCCTCGTCAGGTTATTAATACGGGCCGTTTGCGCCAATTGATCATCCGGTGGCGCAATGACTGAGGCCGGGATAGTGGTGATGTTGTTATTACTGAGTTCGATCTGATCCAGCAACGGTTGCTCACCCAAGCCGGTAGGCCAGGTATCGATGCCGGCGTTTCCCATACTCAGGGAACGCATGTCAGTGATCAGGCTGAAGTCGGGCGCAATGCCCAGCGAGTTATCGTGCAGCCATAACGCGCGCAGCCTCACCCGTTGCGACAGGATCCGCGCCGTTTCCGGGGTGAGGCGAATCCGGTTGTTATGCAAAAACAAGCGGGTCAGGTTGTGCATTTCATCCAGGGCCGGCGGCAGCACCCTGAGCTGATTATTCGACAGGTCCAGCCACCGCAGATGCCGATAGCGTGTCAGGAAGCCTTCCGGCGAAGCGCTGAGCCCCATGTTGCTCAATTTCAGCGAGCCAACATGGCTGAAATCAACGTCCAGGTCCGGCAGGCTCGGCAACATCAGGCCGCTCAGGTCCAGCTCCACGCCAATCTGCTCTCCGTCATTGGCAAGCATTTGCGGGGTCTCGCGTCGCCAGCACGCGAGAATACGCTGCTGAGCCTGATAGCGGTCCTCAAGGCCGCCTGCGTTGACCTGTCGCTGGCCCGCACGAACGTAGCGTTGGTGTTCGCCACCCCCCGAAAACGCCCAGGCATTCAACTGCTGTTGCAAGGTGTTGAACGCTTGTTCGAGCCTGTCCAGTTCTGCGTCGGCACCGGCCCCCAAGCTCCAGACCCACTTTCTGGCCTCTTGCGTACGCTTGTTTGGGTACAGCCGTCGGAGTTTTTCGAGCCTTGGGTTACCGCTGTCAAATGCGCCATCACGGGCGCTTTTCACCAAGTCAGGTAGGGCCTGATTCACACGTTGCCAGTAACCATCAAATTTCTGCCAGTAATCAGCCGCAAATCGATTGCCCTCAAGCAGGGTGACGCCATTGAGTTGGGCACTCGCCTCTAGCTGCTCATCTGCCGGGTTGAGGAGTTCCTCGGGCACTTCGCGTAAAAGGTTATGGCTCAAGTCGACAACCTCCATCCCCGCGCGGGCCCGCAGTCCCTCTGGCCACGCATCCAGCTGCGTATTCCTCAGGTTCAGGCGTCTCAATCGAGGCATGGCACTCACATCCGGTGCAATGCTCAGCGGGTTATTGGCGAGGTAAAGCGTTTCAAGGTTGCCCAGGGTACTCAGTGTCCTGGCGCTGTGTGGGGTTAAGCGGAGGGTGTTGGACGTCAGGTCCAACGACGTCAGATTGTTCATTGCACCAATAGCGCCGGGCAGCTCGGTCAGCCTGCACCGGCTGATGACCAAGTCGTTGAGCCGGGTGAACTTTGTAAGGAAAACATCAGCGCTACCCGACCACTTGACGCCGACGAGCTCAAGTTTTTCGATAGAGCTGAAATCGGCGCTCAGTGTCGGCAGCTCCATCGCGCCATCCATCAGCAACCGCATGGGGCCCTCAGCCGTACGCTGCCAATGACTCAAGATCTGCCGGGCGATGCCAGACGCTCGGGCATCCACCGGGCCCGCAGCGGGTTGCGGTGTGTTCGCCTTAACCCAAACCTTCAAGTCCCTCTCCAGCGTCTTGAGCTCAGCTTCCCGAAGCGTCAGCCCACCTCGCACATCCGCACCCAATGAGGCAATCAAGGCAGTGACCTCGCTCTCTCCCATCGCGGGGTACAACTTATGGATCCGGGCCTTTACCGACGCCTCTGAAGGAGCAAAAACACCGGCCACCCGTTGCCGAAAACCACGACCACCGCCCAACAGGCGCAGCGTAGGGTCCACGGTCGGTTTGCGCACCGGGTGCTCCAGCAACACCGTACGCAGCTGCGCACGTGACAGCGGCGCTCGTGCAATCGCAGCTTTCATTTGCAGCGCGTCGGTGAACCCCAGGGCCTGGCGTTCAGTGGCAGACAACAGGTCCCAGGTCGCAGCAAAGAAGTCCCGCGGCTGGGTCGCCTGGAACAAACCGTTATCCATCTGTATCAGGGACCTGGCCATTCCCTCCGGGGCGCCAATCGCATCCAGCAGCAGCCCCTGCGATGAATACTGGCGCAGTTCCACCCGTGTCCCCCGGTGCCAACCGGGCAAGGTTTCCAGCGTGCGCAACGCCAGGCGCTGGCTGTCGAGGTTCGCCAGAGTGTCCAGTTGCAGCCCTTCATAAGCACGGGCTACGCGAGTTTCCTGTTCACACCATTTCGCCTGTTCGGCCTGTGCTTCGGGCAGCAGCCCGGTATTGCGCAAGGTCTGCACTTGCTCGGTGCTCAGGCTCTTGAGCAAGTGCGCCGCCATCGAGGTGGGCAAATCCGGATAGTCCGCCTGTAGTCGCTGCACATCGGGATCAGCCGATGCGGTCAACGCCCGGTAGCGCTCCTCCGCCAGTGGGCCTTTGTAGGTGTCCACCGTGTCACCCAGGTACTGGCGTAGCTTGCCCGCCCGCACATGCAGTGAGTCTTCGGCACTTCCAGGGATGTCGTTAAGCGTCGGGTCAACGCCTTGCAAGGTGTTCAACACCTCTTTAAGCAACTCGCCACGCGCCAGTTGGTCATCGTTGAAAACGACCACCCGCGTCGCAGTGTGCGGCTCCGTTTCCCAGAGTACCCTGGCGCCGCTGCCGAGCACGCGAAAACCGAGGTTTTGCGGCAACATGCCTCGGCGACGCATCATGTTCATTTGCAGCGCCAGATCAGCCTTGGCGTAGACGGCCGGGTCGCTGCTGCGCATCTGTTCAACAAAGGTCGTGAGCGCCTGATGGGCCTTGAAGTGCTGAATCGAATCCTCCAACAGCAAGGGTACCGGCTCATGCTCCACAAAGGTCTGGCGCAAGGTGTCCTCTTCGACGCCGCTGGCCAGCCGGGCCTGCTCCAGCGTTTCGCGGCCAAGCCCACGCTGCTCCAGCCCCAGGCGCCTCATCAGGGTCGGTTTGTCCCAGGTCAGGGGTTCCTCGACTTCATGGCTCCAGGCGCCGGCGTCGTTATGTTCCAGTTGCGGTTCATACGCCCCCGGCCGATTGGGGTGCTGGATCCGGTACTGGCCGGTGTCAGGCTCTTGCCGAACCTGATAATAGTCACCCTCATGGGGCAACACTGTTTGCCCGTTATGCTGATACAGGCCCAATGCGTCTGGCTGGGCGTCTGGCCCCAGGTTGACCGGCACCTTATAGGGCGCCATATCCGGGTTCCACAACACCTGTTTACCGCTCGGCAGCGTAACCGGCTTGAGGTTGTCGACGATGCTCGCCCATTTGATTGCGGGCAACACCTTCGCGCCGGTGCCCAGCATCGCCGCATTGAGTGCCAAGCTGGACAAGTGCGCCCACAATGTCTTCAGATCGTTTCGCTCGTAGGCTTCGATGCCTTCATACACTTCAGTGCACATCTGCGCCGCGCCCAC
>PJQF01000048.1_pt1 | contig 83863 bp, 75 predicted proteins | sample 1503741 | NCBI WGS metagenome assembly PJQF01 (sample SAMN07775949, study PRJNA414020) | Biofilm metagenome, whole genome shotgun sequencing project. | isolation source: biomolecule (vanillin) treated reverse osmosis membrane biofilm | place: India: Nagpur | collected 2017-03-21
ATGGTAGTGTGGGGTTTCCCCATGTGAGAGTAGGTCATCGTCAAGATTAAATTCCAGAACCCCTGTTTGCTAACGCGAACAGGGGTTTTGTTTTGGGCGGTCGAAAAGTAAAAAATTCTGGTTTTCCTAAAACCCTTCCTGCTTGTGTCCCAATTTCTGTCAGCGACACACTTCGCGTCATACGAACGCCCACTGATCTGGAGGCCTTTCCGGAGCCAAAATCGATCCTCTCCTGACAAAACAGCATGCCGTTGGGGAAATCGATGCAAAGTGTTTCTGCATTTTTGGTATGGTGCAGCACATTTTCACAAGGATTGATCTTTCATCCGCAGGACGCGGCGTCGACCTTCTTCAACGAGATGCTGTAGAAATGCCTGAACCGATACCGATCAAAGATCACGAAAAAGAAAACCGCCTGGTCAACAAGCGTTTACTCGCTTGCGCGCTGTTGGTGATTGGCATCACCTGTGCGCTGGTCGGGCGTATGTATTTCCTGCAGGTGGTGCAGTACGACTATCACTCGACGATTTCCGAAAACAACCGCGTCCACGTATTGCCGATTACGCCGACTCGCGGGCTGATTTATGACCGTAATGGCGTGGTGCTGGCCGACAACCGTCCCAGCTATAACCTGACTATCACTCGCGAGCGCACCACCGACCTCAAGGGCGAACTGGACGCCATCGTCAACTTGCTGCATTTGCCGGCCGAAGATCGCGCTGTGTTCGACAAGGCGCTGAAGCAGGCCCGACATCCTTTTGTGCCCGTTACGTTGTTCTACGAATTGACCGAAGAGCAGATCGCCTTATTGGCGGTTAACGAGTTCCGCCTGCCCGGTGTCGACGTCGAGCCGCAATTCGTGCGCCATTACCCTCTGGGCGCGCATTTCGCCCATTCGATTGGCTACGTCGGCCGAATCAATGAAAAAGAATCCAAGGCGCTTGATTCGGTGGAGTACCGTGGCACCCAGTCCATCGGCAAGACCGGTATCGAGCGCTTCTACGAGTCCGAACTGCACGGCCATGTCGGTTATGAAGAGGTCGAGACCAATGCCCAGGGTCGCGTATTACGCGTGCTCAAGCACACCGATCCGATCCCCGGCAAAAACATCGTCCTGAGCCTCGATGTCAAACTCCAGGAAGCCGCCGAAGAGGCCTTGGGCGACCGCCGTGGTTCGGTCGTCGCCCTCGACCCGCAAACCGGTGAAGTGCTGGCCATGGTCAGCAAGCCGAGCTTTGACCCGAACCTGTTCGTCACCGGTATCAGCTTCAAGGAATACGCTGCGCTGCACGACTCCATCGATCGGCCGCTGTTCAACCGCGTGCTGCGCGGGCTTTACGCGCCGGGTTCGACGATCAAGCCGGAAGTGGCCATCGCCGGTCTGGACAGTGGTGTGGTTACCGCACAAACCCGGGTGTTCGACCCCGGTTACTACCAGTTGCCCGATTTCGACCATAAATACCGCAACTGGAACCACAGCGGCGACGGCTGGGTGGACATGGACGCGGCCATCATGCGCTCCAATGACACCTACTTTTACGACCTGGCTCATAAACTGGGCATCGACCGCCTGCACGACTACCTGGCCGAATTTGGCCTCGGTCAGAAGGTCTCCCTCGACATGTTCGAAGAGTCGGCCGGCTTGATGCCTTCCCAGGCCTGGAAACGTGCGACACGCCGTCAACCCTGGTTCCCGGGCGAAACCGTAATCCTTGGCATTGGCCAGGGTTACATGCAGGTCACGCCGTTGCAGCTCGCGCAGGCCACAGCGTTGATCGCCAACAAAGGTGTATGGAACCGGCCGCACTTGGCCAAGACCATCAATGGCGTGCCGCCGGTCGACGAAAACCCCATGCCCAATGTGGTTCTGAAAGATCCGCGTGATTGGGAGCAGGTCAACCACGGCATGCAACTGGTGATGCACGACCCGCGGGGTATCGCCCGTGCGGCGGCGCTTGGCGCCCAATACCGGATTGCTGGTAAAAGTGGTACCGCGCAGGTGGTGGCGATCAAGCAAGGTGAGCGCTACAACCGTAACAAGACCCTTGAGCGCCATCGTGATAACGCCCTGTTCGTTGGCTTCGCTCCGGCTGAACACCCGAAAATCGTGATCTCGGTGATGATTGAGAACGGCGAGGCCGGTGGCCGCGTGGCAGGTCCCGTGGTGCGGCAAATCATGGACGCCTGGCTGCTCGACCAGGAAGGCCACCTGAAGCCGCAGTATGCGACGCCCGCCAAAGCGCCAGGTGACCCGCACGTTTAAGTCAGGCTTTCCACTCGCCCCATTGTTCCAGGCTTTCATAAGCCAGCCAGGGCACGTCATGGGCTGTCCAGATGTGCGAGGTGGGCCGGACACCCGGATCATCATCCAGTGTCGCCACCCGCACGATCACATGGGGCTGATGCCCGCGCTCTGCCACCAGATGTGAGCCGCAGCGCGAGCAGAAATGCCTGAGTTTGCCCGGCGATGACTCAAACGCCGACAACAGGTGTTCACCCTGCGTCCAGCGAAAGTGCTCGCGCATCACCCCGGCCGTGCTCACAAATGCGGCGGCATGCACCTTGCGGCAGCTGTCGCAATGGCAGTGGCTGATGGGCATATCCAGGCTGTCAATTTGATAGCGCACCGCTTTGCAGAAGCAACTTCCATTCAATGGGTCAGTCATAAACGTAGTGTCGGATCAAGGATAGGGTCGTCATCATTGCGCACAATCCAAGGTTGCGCATTGGTCGATGTCGCCTACTGTCAATGGAGGAGGTGACTTATGCATGTATTAGATCGCATCGAACGAAAGGTCCTGCTCAACGCTTCACGCAAACAGGTCTGGGAAGCACTCACCGATGCTGAGCAATTCGGTAGCTGGTTCGGCATTGCCCTCAAGGGTAAAACCTTTGCTGCTGGGGAAACCATCGAGGCGCCGATAACCTACCCCGGCTACGAACATGTGGTGTGGAAGGCCAGGATCGAACGCGTCCTGCCACAAACGCTGTTCTCTTTCCGCTGGCATCCCTACGCGGTGGAGAAGGACGTGGACTACGACAAGGAAACACCGACCCTGGTCGAATTCACCCTCGAAGATCGCGCGCCCGGCATCCTGCTACGGGTAGTCGAATCAGGCTTCGATGCGGTGCCCGAGGCCCGACGCCAGAAAGCGTTCAAGATGAATTCCCGTGGCTGGGATGAGCAAATGAGCAACATCGAAACCTATCTCGGCCAGGCCCGTCGCGCTTGACCCAAACGGGCATCTCTAGGATGCCCGTCTTCGTTACTGTCAGCCTTCTTGAACCGTGGTGCCGGGTGACTAGAAATCCACCGTCGCCGACAACTTGGCCACCCGCGGATCGCCCTGGGTCAGATAGCCCCCCAACGCTGACTCCCAGTACTTGGTATTCGCCACGTTTTCCACGGTAGCGCCCACTGTCACATCGCGCTGAGCCACTTTGAAGTTGTAGCGAGCACCCACATCGAAGCGGTTCCAGGTCGGCAGGCTCAGGTTGTTTGCCGCATCGGCGTACTGGCCGCCGGTGCGTAACATGCGGCCGTTTACGCTCACGCCGTGCAGGCCGGGCACATCCCAGTCCACACCGGCGTTGAGTTGGAACGTCGGCACACCGATAGCACGGTTGCCGTCGTTGGCGCCGTTTTGCGTGCCGTTGACTTCAGTGTGAATAACCGTCGCGCCGCCCAGCAGGCGCAGGCCGTCGACCGGCTCACCGAAGACGCTCAGTTCTACGCCCTTGTTGACTTGCTCGCCCTGGAACACGAAGGTCGCACTTTGATCTGCGTTCAGTTGGGAGTAACCCTGAGTCGGTTGCTCGATTCGGTAGACACCCAAAGTCGCCCCATAGGCGCCCATATCCAGCTTGACGCCGGCCTCGGTCTGTTTCGAACGAGCCGGTGCAAAGGTCTGGTTGGCGTTGGTCACGGTGGCGCTGCCAAACGTGGTTGGCGCGGTTGGCCCTGAAGCCAGGCCTTCGATGTGGTTGGCGTAAAACGACACGTGGTCCCAGGGTTTGAATACCAGGCCATACACCGGCGTTGTGATGCCTTTGGCGTAGTTGGCGGTGCGCGTGCCTGTACCGTACGCATAGCCCTGAACCACCAGTTCCTGACGGCGCAGACCGGCAGTGAACAGCAGGCGATCATCCATGAAACCAACGGTGTCTGACACCGCCGCGCTGCGGGCGAATGTCTTGGCAGTGATACCTGGATTGTTCAGGTCGCTGCCGGCGGTATAACCGCCCTTGGCGGGTGCGGCCACCTCGACAGGGTTGTACAGGTTGGTCGCCTGGGTGCCGGAGGCAAAGTCAAAGGCGTTGCGTGCCTGGGTCCAGATGCCAGTCAGGCCCAGGTTCAATTGGTGGCTGACCGATCCTGTCTGGAACTTGCCGTTCAGGCCGGCCATCAGGCTGGTGTTGTCTTCCTGGTGAGCAATGTTCGAGCCGCTGACGGTGGCATTACCCAATGCGTCTTTCAGGGTGACCGACGAGTAACGCCCGATCTCGTTGGTGTGCTTGGCGCCGCCAGCGATATAGGCGCTCCAGTGGTCGTTGAGGTCGTACTCGCCGCGCAGCATGCCGAAGGTGTCTTCGAGGCTGGTGGTGCCCCAGTTCGGCGCGTAGTTGGTAGCGGCGGATGGGGCGTTGGGGAGATGGGTCAGCCCACTGCCCAGCAACACCGTATTGCGGCCGCCGTTGACCTGTTGCTTCTGATAAACAAAGTCACCCGACAAACGCAGTGCATCACCGCGGTAATCGAGGCCGACGGAGAACAGCTTCGAACGCTGGTTCTCATCGTCGACCGCAGTATCGCCTTCACGCTGGGAAAGGTTCACCCGCGCACCAAAGCGGTTGTCCTCGCCAAAGCGCTGTCCGATGTCGAGGTGCTCGCCAACTCGCCCATCGCTGCTGATATCCGTGCTGAAACGGCGCAGCGGCACCTCATCGGCGCGCTTGGGTTGCAGGTTTACGCCGCCGCCAATGCCCGAGCCGCCGGGCGTTACACCGTTGATAAAAGCGTTGGGGCCCTTGAACACTTCAACCCGTTCCAGGGCGTCGGTGGACATGATCTGGCGCGGCAGGATGCCGTACAAACCGTTGAACGAAATGTCGTCGCCATTGAGTGGCAAGCCGCGAATCACGAAGGCCTGGGCCTGGTTGGCATAGCCCGATGCCTGGCGCACGGAGGCGTCGTTGAGCAACACATCGCCGACGGTTTGCGCCTGCTGGTCGCGGATCAATTTTTCGGTGTAGGAGGACATGCTGAAGGGCACATCCATGATGTCCTGGTTACCCAGAACTCCCAGTTGGCCACCGCGTGCAACCTGACCGCCAGCGTAAACCGGGGGCAGGGCATTCGGCGCGGGCGCATCGGCATCGATGCGGGTGGCGCCCAATTCCAGTGGCTTGCTATCCGAACGGTTGTCCGCATCCTGTGGGGGGGGGGCAGCATGAGCTGCGAGGCTCAGGGAGCAGCAAAGGGCGAGCAGGGTCGGGCGAAACGGTAAAGAAAGTCGGCTGCAGGTGGGCATGGTCGATCCTGACGGCTAACCGTCAATGTGAGGAAAAGGGCAACAGCGTTGCGCTTCCTCGCTGCGCGGATACGACTCCGACGCGAATGATAGTGATTGTTATTAATGTTCTGCAACAAATTTGTGGGATTGCAGTCTGCGTGCGCGTTAACGTGCCGCGTTTGGCCGGATGCCGAGTAGAATCACGCCCTGAAAGCGATTCCTGAGGTGCGGTACGGTGGATTTACAGCAGGGTTTTGTCCTGACCCGGCATTGGCGCGACACCCCGGCGGGCACGGAGGTCAGTTTCTGGCTGGCCACGGATCTCGGGCCGCGGTGTATCCGCCTACCCATGCAAACCTCGGTCATGTTTATCCCCGAGGCCCATCGCAAGCATCTGGATTGGCTGCTCAAGGACGAGCGCGATATCGAACTGCGCCCGTTGCAACTGTGTGACTTCCATCATCGCCAGGTCCTGGGCCTTTACACCCGCCAACACCGCCAAATGATGGACCTGGAAAAACGCCTGCGTGCCGCGGGCGTTGATGTGTACGAAGGCGACGTGCGGCCGCCCGAGCGCTACATGATGGAGCGTTTCATCACCGCACCGGTATGGTTCGGTGGCACACCGGACGCCGATGGCACGGTGCTCGACGCCCAGATGAAACCTGCGCCCGACTACCGCCCGCCGCTGAAACTGGTGTCCCTGGACATCGAGACCACCGCCCAAGGCGACCTGTATTCCATTGCCCTCGAAGGCTGCGGCGAGCGCCAGGTCTACATGCTCGGTCCGCCGAACAAGACCGACGCCGTCGACTTCAAACTCGACTACTGCGACACCCGCGCCCAATTGCTCGAACGCCTCAACGTGTGGCTCGCCGCCCATGACCCCGACGCGATCATCGGCTGGAATGTGGTGCAGTTCGACCTGCGTGTACTCCACGAACATGCCCAGCGCCTCAACGTGCCATTGCTGCTCGGCCGTGGAGGTGAAGCCATGGCCTGGCGTGAGCATGGCAGCCGCAATCACTATTTTGCTGCAGCAGCGGGGCGCCTGATTATCGACGGCATCGAAGCGCTGCGTTCGGCCACCTGGAGTTTCGAGTCCTTCAGTCTGGAAAACGTCGCACAAACCCTGCTTGGCGAAGGCAAGGACATCTCCACGCCGTACCAACGCATGGATGAGATCAACCGCATGTTCGCCGAGGACAAGCCCGCGCTGGCACGCTACAACCTCAAGGACTGCGAGCTGGTCACGCGGATTTTCGAGAAGACCGAGCTGCTCAAGTTCCTGCTGGAACGGGCCAGCGTCACCGGGTTGCCGGCCGACCGCAACGGCGGCTCCGTCGCCGCGTTCACCCATCTGTACATGCCGTTGATGCACCGCCAGGGCTTTGTCGCGCCGAACCTGGGCGACAAACCACCGCAGGCCAGCCCTGGCGGGTTTGTCATGGACTCGCGGCCCGGCCTCTACGAGTCGGTGCTGGTGCTGGATTACAAAAGCCTCTACCCGTCAATTATCCGCAGCTTCCTGATCGACCCGGTCGGTCTGATCGAAGGCCTCAAGCACCCCGACGACAGCGAGTCGGTGGAAGGTTTTCGCGGTGCGCGTTTTTCGCGTAGCCGGCACTGCTTGCCGTCCATCGTCGCACGCGTTTCCGAAGGGCGCGAAGTGGCTAAGCGCGAACACAACGCGCCACTGTCCCAAGCCCTGAAAATCATCATGAACGCCTTCTATGGTGTGCTCGGGTCCAGCGGCTGTCGGTTCTTCGACACCCGGTTGGCGTCGTCAATCACCCTGCGTGGCCACCAGATCATGCGCCAGACACGTGAGTTGGTTGAGGCCAAGGGCTATGAGGTGATCTACGGCGATACCGACTCCACGTTCGTGTGGCTGGGCGGCGCTCATTCCCAAGAGGACGCCAGCCGCATCGGCCAGGAATTAGTGCAGTACGTCAATGCCTGGTGGCGTGCGCACTTGCTCAATGAGTTCGGCCTGCAAAGCGCCCTGGAACTGCAATACGAAACCCATTTCAGCCGCTTCCTCATGCCGACCATTCGCGGTGCGGAGGAGGGCAGCAAAAAGCGTTACGCCGGCTTGGTCGTGCGCGCCGATGGCAGCGAAGACATGATCTACAAAGGCCTGGAAACCGTGCGCAGTGACTGGTCGCCCCTGGCCCGGCAATTCCAGCAGGAACTCTACCAGCGCATCTTCCATCGTCAGCCTCACCAAGACTACGTGCGCGACTATGTGCGTCGAACCTTGAGCGGCGAACTCGACGACCTGCTGATCTACCGCAAGCGCCTGCGGCGTCAGCTGGATGACTACGAACGTAACGTCCCGCCCCATGTGCGTGCTGCGCGTCTGGCGGATGAATACAACGACCGCCTCGGGCGCCCACGTCAATACCAGCGGGGTGGCTGGATCCGTTACGTGATCAGCGTCAACGGCCCGGAACCGCTGGAGGTGCGGCAGGCGCCGATCGACTACGACCACTACGTTACGAGGCAATTGCAGCCGGTTGCCGATGCGATCCTGCCGTTCGTAAATGATGATTTCGGCACCTTGGTCGGCGGGCAAATGGGCCTGTTCTAAATCGCTTGCCTGGAGACGGTGAGAGCCTGCACTCTTGACCTCTGAACACCCCTCGGGCGGCGCACCTTTCCATGACCCAGATCACGCTGACCGGCACTACGGTCGAACTCCAACCCCTGCAACGTGAACATGCGGCTGCGCTGGTCGAAGCTGCCGCCGACGGCGAGCTTTGGAACCTCAACGTCACCAACGTGCCCGGCCCCGAAACGGTCGGCAAGTACCTAGACCTCGCCCTGGCCGGGCGTGCGGCCGGCACCATGATCCCGTTTGCCATCGTGCGTCGCGACGGCGGCCAGGTGGTCGGCAGTACACGCTTCTGGAAGGTTGACCGGGTGAACCGCAAGCTCGAGATCGGCCATACCTTTTTGGCGCAATCGACGCAAAAAACCGCGGTCAACACCGAATCCAAATTGTTGCTGCTGACCTACGCCTTCGACGTGCTGGAGTGTGTGCGGGTGCAGTTCACCACCGATGAACTCAACGAAAAATCCCGTGCCGCCATCCTGCGTCTGGGGGCCGTGCAAGAAGGCATCGTGCGTCACGAACGCATCATGCCCGACGGGCGCAAGCGCAACTCGGTGCGCTTCAGCATCATCGATTCGGAATGGCCGCAGGTGAAGGCCAATTTGCAGGCCAAGCTGCTGCGATAAGGAGGAAACGCGCATGTACACGCTCTACGGCATTGATGAGTCCGGCTCCTGCATGATCGAAATTGCCCTGCAGCGTTGCGCAGTGCCGTGGCGCCGCATCGACGCCAGCTCCTGGGAACACAGCGAGGGCAGCGAAGCCCTCGCACGGATTAACCCGCTCAAACAGATACCGACCCTGGTCACCCCCGATGGGCAGGTGCTGACCGAAAGCGCCGCTATCCTGATCCACCTGGGCCTGGAGTTTCCCGCTTCCCAGCTGCTGGCCGGCAACCGCGCGCAGATCCTGCGTGGCCTGGTGTACATCGCCGCCAATTGCTACTCGGCAATCGGCATCATCGACTACCCGCAGCGCTGGCTGGGGGATGCGGATGACGCGGTGCAGGCGCAATTGATCAGCGGTACGCGCCGTTATCTGCATCATGCGTGGGTGGTGTTCGCCGAGCAGTTTGCCGACCAGTTGTTCGCCCCGAGCGCGTTGCCGAATGCGCTCGGCATCATGGCCGCCGCGGTGTCGCGTTGGGACGAGGCGCGCGAGGTGTTGGGCAACTTGGCGCCAGGCTTTGCCCAGACACTGGCCAATGTAGATACCGACCCGGTCGTGGCGCCCGTCTTTGCGCGACATTGGCCGGACTGGGACGTCTCGTAATGTTTCTGCAATCAGAAGAAACAATGACCGTTACCCCCACGCGGCCCCTTGCGTCGCGGGCGTCCTGACCTACGCTTCTTAACGTGGTGTAGGAATCATCCTTGAATTTGACTGTCGCAGACATGAAACTCAAGAACCCTGCATGGAATTCAAAGGAGGTGCGCATGCTCATCCGGTCGCTGACCCTGGCTACCTTGATGGCTTTTACGGGGCCGCTGTTGGCCGCGGATGATATCAACCCGCTCAAACAGGACTTGGGCAAGTCCCGTCCGTTGGTGGTGGTGGAGTTGGATTCCGGCAACGAAACGTTGGCCACCCTCAAGAAACAGCTGGACGAGCCTGCCAACAAGCAGTCCTTTGAAGAGCGCAGCATGGTCTTCTACACCGTCAAGTTCGGCAGTATCGGTGCTGAAGGGGAGAAGTTCGCCAAGGACCCGAAGGACAACAAAAAGCTCACGCCGCCTGAAACCAACGCGTTGATCCGCGCCCTCAAGTTGGGTGCCGGCAGCGGCACCAAGGTGATTCTGGTGGGTAAGGACGGCGAGAAGAAAGTCGAGAAAACCGTGCCACCGGATACCCTCGATCTGAAGGCGTTTTTCAGCGCCATCGACCAGATGCCCCAGGCTGAAAAAGACTTGGCCGCGCCTGCCGAACCGGAGCCTGCCGCCGCTGCTCCAGCCAAGGGTGCCAAAGCTGCCAAGCCGGCAAAACCCGGCAGCAAGCCTGCCGCGCAACCACTCGATGATTGAACACACCTAACCCCTGTGGGAGCGGGCTTGCCGGCTCCCACAGTTGTTTTGCGGCGGTTTCAGGTTTTTGGGGCTTTACGCACCGGGAACGGAAAGTAGAAAAACCGCAAGAACGCCACCCGCTTGATCACTTCGCCGATCAGCAACGGCACGACCACCGCCACCACCAGGCCCAGGCAAGCGGCCAGGAGGGGATGCAGACCCAGGCGCTCCATCAGGTCGACGGTCTTGTGCTGGATTTCACCATGGAAGATCAACAGGATCAGGGTCGATTGGCCGATATACGTCATCGCCCGCGTGATCACGGCCGACACCATCAGTACCCGCGCGAATGCCCAGCACGCGTACACGCCAATCACCGCCAGCAGGCTGGTCCACAACCAGTGGTCGTAGCGCCGTTGTGCCAGGTCCATGGTGGCGTGGCTGTAGAGGAACACGGCGGCAAACAACGCTACCGCAATCACCATCGTCAGCAGCGAGCCCTCATGCCTGCGCAGCCAGTCGCGCAACAGGTAGCCGTAGATGAAATAGGTGCTGCTGATCAAGGTGATCTCAAGGCTGAAGGGCAGGCCGGGCAGCGTCCAGGTGTGCCCGCCGACGGTCACCGGGATTTGCCAGAACCACGGCAATACCCAAATACCGATCAGCAATTGCGCCACTATCAGCAGGCAGCTCACCGGCAGTGGCAGTTTCAGACGCTGGATCAGTCGCAGCATCAACCAACTGAACAGAATCGCCACCCAGAAATGCGGCAGAAACCACAGGGCTTGCCACGGAATGGTGTCCACCGAGGCGTACAGCACACCGCCGATATCCGGCAGCAGCGGTTGCCCGCGCAACACCGCGCGCACGATCACGTACACCAGCATGGTGAAGAAAAATGGCTTGAGCAGGCCGTCGGCCTTGCGTATCGCCATTTCCACAAAAGGTTGTTCGGGCTTGAAGAACACCCCGGACAAGAAAAAGAACAACGGCAATATGAACGAGGCAATGATCGGATACTGCAGGTCCGGCGAGTTAGCGACAAACCAGCTGTGGCCATACACGATCATCAGGATGCCGATGCCTTTGGCAATATCCATCTGTATCCAACGATGTTTCACGTGACCACCCCCAAACGCTCATTCATGCCTTGCGCCATGGCTTTAGCCACAGCCCCATACTCAACAACACCACGGCGCCGGCCAGGGTGCTCAGACCCAGCTGCAGCCACACGCCTTGAATTCGAAACAACCCCAGCGCCGCCAGGCCCATCAACCCCGCGCTGAGCAGCCATTGCCGCGCCCAGGGCAGGGCGCCGAGCAACGACTGGCGCTGCATCAGCAGCAATGCGGTGCAAATCACACCTGCCAATGCGGCCAATGGAATACCCGCCAGGCCAAACACGAAGGGCAGGGCACCGAGCAACAGCACATTGACCAGGCTACCGAGTAACTCGCAACGCAACGGTTGGCGTGTATCACCGGCGGCATAGGCATACCGCGCCAGTAGCGCGTTCCACGCGCCAAATACCAGCGGCACGGCAAACCAGGCCAGCAGCAGGGGCAAGGGCGAGTCGGCCGATTGCTTGGGCAGCAACAACGCCACCAGGCTCGGGGCTGCGGCCACCAGGCCGACGCCGGCCGGTAACGTGAGCACGCTGGCGGTTTCCAGGCCGCGTTTGAGCAAGGCCAGGCGCTCATCGCCCTGGCGTCGGCTCATCATGCCCAGCAACACTTGGTTGAGGCTCATCAGCGCAATCAGCGGCAGGTTCATCAGTTTGCGGGCGAGGTTGACCCAGGTGACGGCGCCTTCGCCGAGCAACGACGCCACCAGGCGTTCGATCAACGCCAACCCCTGGCTGGCACCATTGCTGAGCAGCAGCGGCCCGATGCGTTGGCCGAGCTCGCGCAACGGCGTGAACGCCAACTGCCAGTGCCACGGCCGCCAGCCCTGACGCCAGATCGACGGCAGCAGTGCCAGTGGCATCAACAGGCTGCCGGCCAGGCACGCCAGCGCGAGGGCGTGCGGTTGCGTCGCGGTGCCCGCCAGGGCGAGGTATGTCACCGGCGGCAGGTTGAACAGCAGCGAACCCAGGCCCGCCAGCACAAATCGCTCACTGGCCTGCAACGGAATACTGAACAGCGCATGCAGCATCAACCCCGGCACGCACCAGGCCACGATCTGCAGGTTGCTGGCGGCAAGCGCCGTTGCGCTGGCCGCCAGCCCCGGCCCCAGTAACTGCACCAGCCACGGCGCCAACAGTGTGAGCAACAGGCTGGTGACCAGCGCGATCAGCACCAGTGTCGGGAACAGCACCGCCAGCCAATCCAGGCGTTCAGCGTCCTTGCGTTGCAGGTACAGCGGCAGCGCGGCGGCGCTCAATACGCCACCGGCCAGCGACATGCGCAACGCCTCAGGCAAAAACAGCGCGATCAGGAACGCGTCGCTGCGTTCGCCCGCGCCCCAGGCGGCCACCAGCAACCACTCGCGGGCAAACCCAAGGCACAGGCCAAGCAAGGTCGCAAGCGTCAGCCAGACGGCAGAACCGAGCATGGCTAAGGCCGCGCGCCGTCAAGGATCGGTTTGCGATACACCACGGTCTTGAGCTGTGGCAGGCGTGCCGGAAACAGTCGGCGTGCCTCCAGCACGTTGAGGCCCACCATCAGCCAGAACAGCGCCACCATCACCACCGCGAAGCTGAAGTAGTGGTCAAACAAACCGCTGACCAGCGCCGAGAGAATCCCGGCCGTGCTGCCCAGCCACAACGCGTTGTCCTTGGTCAGGCGAATAGGGCCTTTTTCCGGGCGCGCCTCACGCCACCAGCGCACGGTGACGGCGACAAACAGCAGCATGCCGACAATGCCGATCTTGTAGATGAGGTTCAGCCACAGGTTGGAGATCCCCAGCAACAAAGTGCCCGGCACCGGAGGGTCGACCTTGAAGCCAATGCCGAACGGATACGCCGCCACCGCCTGCGGGAACATGCGGTATTCATCGACGCGCACTTCGGTACTGGCGTTGCTCGAGGAAAAAATCGTCGCCAGGCGGTCCTGCAACGGTGGGTAAGCGATCACCAGTGCCACCGTCAGGGCGGCGCCGATCATCAACAGGCGCCCGGTGTACGGCACGCGGCGCGTCGCCATCCACATCAGCACCAGCGCCAGGCTGACCATCGCGCCACGGCTACTGGCCAGCAGCAAGGCCGCAGCGCCCAGGCACGCCACGCCCAGGCCCAGCGCGCGTTTCCAGCCTTGTTCGGTCATGCCGTAGCAGAACGCCAGGGGCAGCAGCAGCGCCATGATCCCGCCGATGGCATTCGGGTGCATCCACGGCGAGCCCATCCGCGATGCCATCGCCTCCAGGCCGAATTTCAACATGTCGAAGTTGCCGTAATTGAACACCGCCAGGATCGGCGCAATGCCCGCTCCCGAGCGGGTACGCACAAACACTGCAATCGACAGCACCAGCATCGTCAGCGTGCCCAGCAGCAGGGCGATGACCAGCGATTCGCGCTGCTTGTAGCCGGTCAGCAACTTGGCGCAGAGGAACACGCCCGAGAGGTTCAGCAACCAGCGCAGCCAGTTGGCCGTACCGCTGGTGTCGGCGTGGATGCTGACCTGGCCGACGATAAACGGGAACACGCTGAACAGCATCAGCCACAGCAGTGCCTGGTCGGTGGGGCGCCGTGACAGCCTGGGTGTCTCAGGCACGCGCGACAGAAAACTGTGCCACACCACCGCGCCCCAGGTCAGCGCGAGGACGGCTTCGCTCACCGTACTGCGAATGCCCAGGTTGAGGGTCGAATACGGCATAAAGGTCGCGACCCCGGCGAACAGCAACAAACCCCAGAACGGGAAGCGCAGGATGGTGACCGCCGCCGCCAGGCCGATCACGGCGAGGAACGCTTTGGCTGGCGACAGCATCAACGCGAGTGCGCCAAACAGCAGGCCGAAGAGGATGGCGACGAGGCTTGCCAGGGAGAGTCTCATTTCAATTCCTCGATCAGTTCGGCCAGGCGTCGACTGTAAGCCTGGTGGTTGAAACGTTGTGCCCACAGCTTGCGTTGTTCGGGGGAATCTTCGGTGGCACGACCCACCAGCTCGACCATCAATTGCACCAGCGCAGGGCCGTCGCTGGGCGAAAAGCGCGGGGCCGAAGGCGGCGTGATCTCATCCAGCGACGTGCCGCTGGCGACCGCTACCGGTGTGCCGACACTGAGGGCTTCAATCACCGGCAAGCCAAAACCTTCGGCATAGGACGGCTGCCACAGGCGCGACGCCTTGCGGTACAGCCCATGCAGTTGCGCATCTGACACCCCGCTCAGGGCGCGAATACCCGGCAGGCTGCGCTGGGCTTCGGGCAGGTGATCGAGGCTGCCTACCAGCACCAGCTCGGGTACGCGAGGAGACAGGCGCCGCGCCTGTTGCCAGGCGTCGACCAGAAACGGCACGTTCTTGCGCAACTCGCGGGTGCCGACCAGCAGCCAGTAATGTTCCGGCAACTGGCGTGCCGACAGGTCCGCAGCCAGGTCGACAAAACCCTCCACTTGATTGGGCAATACGCGAATTTTGCCCGCCGCCTTGGGGAACAGCCGCGCGGTTTCATCGGCGCTGTACTGCGAGGGCGTCCACACCCGATCGGCGCTGCGCACCGCATAGGCGATCGAGAGTCGATCGCTGGTCTTGTAGATCAGTGCCTTCAAACGGTTGGCGTGGTAGTTGTTCAGGGTGATCTGGAACAGGTCATGCAACAGCACCACGGTGCGCAGACCCTTCGGCTTGGGAGGCAGCGGCAGGCCCATATTGAACGTGCTGATGTACAGGTCGATGTGCTGCTCACGCAACGCGCGTGGCAGAAAACCAGCCTCGAAGCGCAGGCGATTCTGCGGCTGGTGCATGGCTGTCTTCGCGCAGCCCCACGCCGGGCAGTGGGCCTGCAGGCGGGTTTCATCGCCCAGCGGGGCCACCGTAAACCGTTCCAGCTCGACATCCGGCAGCGCGCGCAGGGCATTTTCCAGCGCGTACACCTGGCGACTGATCCCGGATTGCGGCGAGGTGCCGACGGTGCGGTAATCCAGGCCTATACGCATGCGGGTGCCTTTTGGCTGAGCGGCGACAGGCTTGCGTACACCTGCTCCAGTTGGCTGGCGGCGACGCTCCAGTCATGGGCCCGGCGCACATACGCGCGGCCCGCTTCACCCATCGGCGTGGCGGCGTCGGGAGATTGCAGCAGGCGCACCACCGCGTCCGCCAGGCTGTCGGCGGTTTGCCCGCCGAGGTAATCCAGGCCCTCCACCAGATCCAGGCCCGACACGCCTTGTTCGGTGCTCGCCAACGGCAACCCGGCGGCCAGCGCTTCCAGCACTTTCAATTTGGAACCGCCGCCATGGCGCAAGGGCGCCAGAAACACCGAACAGCTCGACTGCAGGCTCAACAGGTTCGGCACAAACCCTTGCCACTCAATGCGCGGGTCCTTCCAGCGTTCACGCCAGCTGTCGGGCATGCCGAAACCGCACACACTCATGCGCGCATCCGGGCAGCGTTCCCAGACCTTGGGCAGGATTTCATCCAGGGCCCATTCGATGGCGTCCACATTGGGCGCGTATTCATAGTTGCCGAGGAACAACACGCGGCGCGTCGATGGGTCGGGGTGAGCCGCAGCAAAGTGATCACAGTCCACGCCGTTGACCACCACCGGCACCGGTTTGCCGGCAATCCTGGCCAGCACCTGTGCATCGCTTTCGGTGACCGCCACCACCTGCGCTGCCTGGCGCATCACGCGGTGTTCCCAGCGCGCGTAGCGCCATTGATCGTAGCGAATGAACGGCAGCGCCCAGCGCGGCAGGCGATCGTAAGTGGCCGCGCCCAGCGCCGACTCAACGTTGTGTTCTGTCAGCACGAAAGGCTGGGATGTGCGTGCCAGGGCGTCTTCATAGGGCTGGAAGGCGTAGGTGTGCTCGATCTGCACCACGTCCCAGTGCTCTTTGAGCAATTGATTGAAGGTGTCTTGCAGCGCGCCCGACAAACCATTCACGCTGGCCAGCAGCGGGTAGGGCGCAAACAGCCCGGCCATCAGGGTTTTCACGCTGCGCAGCGGGCGGCGTGGCAGTACGATCAGTTGCTCCAGGAACGCTTCGAGTACGTGGCGGTCGGTCAGCGACACCGGGTGCTTGTCATGCAGCAGCAAGGTGATCCGATGCCCACGTGCAGCCAGGCTGCGCAGCAGGTGGAACTGGCGCGTCTTGCCGCCGCTTGTGGCGGGCCAGGGCGAGTAGGGCAGGATCCATAAAATGCGCATGGCGGGCTTTAATCCCATAACAGAATTTGCAGGTTCGACTTGACCGCAACGGTCAGCCCATTTGTGCCACTCACCGGCGTTTGCGTGCCGCGCAACGGGTCGTACAGGGTGGCGCTGGTGAGGTTGGGCAAGTGCGCGTTACCGCCTTGGGCCGACCAGAAAAACCATAGTTTGTGACCGTCGGCGCGGGTCCAGCCGATGCTGAACAGGCCGTCGGGCAATTGGTCGGCAGTGGGCGGGTCGCCGGGGGTGAGTTGTGGCCCACTCACGTCGAGGAAATTCTTCAAGGCGGTGTAGACCGGCTTGGGGTTGGCGTCGATGTCGAGTAAGCCATAAGACTGGTCGCGCACGCTGGCGCGTTGATCCAGGTCGCTCAGGGTGAACAGGAAGATCTTGTCGAAATCCATCGCGCTCATCAGCGCTACCCGGCGCACCACGTAATCGGCCTGGCCCTGCAAGGTTATGAGGTCCTGGGCTTCTTTCGGCCCAGGGTAGTTCGACCAGCCCCATTCGGTGCTCCACAGGGTTTTTACACCGCTGGCGCGCAGGGTCTGGTTGAGCGCGGTGGTCTTGGCGATAAAGTCCAGGTTCGCCGGGTCGTTGCCTTCGGGCAACTGGGTGTAGGGGTGATAGGAAATCACCGTGTTCAAGCCGGTCACACCCAGTGCGCCGAGGGCGGCGAGCATGGTTTGGCCGTTGGGCATTTCGCTGAAGAACGCCATGCCGGCAGCCACCACGGGTTTGTTGGCATCCACAGTGCGCAATGCAGCAGCGGTGGCGGTCAACAGGCTGGCGTAGCCTGCCGGGTCAGCTGCCGGGCGCCAAAACCCGAGCAGGTTGGGCTCATTCCAGACTTGCCAGGCATCCACGCTGGGGTAGCGTTGCGAGAGCAGTGCCATGCGGTTGGCGAAGACGTTCGGGTCCTTGGGCGGATACTGGTCCTGATACGGCGCCCCGGCCGGTGCGGTGGTGATGAAGGGGGCCGAGCCCACCAGGTAGAACACCGATTTGAGCTGATTGTCTTGCAGCTTGCCCACCAACTGATCAAGGGTTGCGATCTGATACTGGCCTGCGGCGGGTTCCAATTGATCCCAATGCAAATCCAGGCGTACCCATTGCAGGCCCAAGGCCTTGAGGCGGTCGATCTGCAACTGATACAGCGTGGGGCTGAACCACAGGAACTGCGCGTTCACGCCCAGGAAGTCCTTCCACACCACCACTTTGTTGCCCTTGAGTACATGGTTCTCGGCGTCGGCCTGGCGCCCCCACATGAAGGCCGTCAGGCCGAGCGCGGCAATCACCGCAAGGGTGGCGAGATAAGTCCGTTTACGTACCATAAGGGGCTCCTGCAATCGCCTGCTCGAAGAGTTGCTTGAACTGCTCTGCGGTCAACGGCCACAGGCGGTCACGGCCGATTTGCGCGGCGCGTTCGGCCCAGTCGCGCGCCAATGTCGGAGTGCGCGCCAGGCGCAAGAGTTGTTCACTCAACGCGGTCACATCGCCTTGGGGATAGATCGCGCCATTGCCACTGGCGACCTCTTCGGCAAACGCCCGCGCATCCGAGGTGATTGCCCCGCGCCCACAGGCGGCGGCCCAGGACAGCGCGCCACTGGTGCCGCGTTGGCGCCCCAGCAGGCCGAGCTTCTTCGATTCGCGGTACGGCAGCACCATCACGTGGTGTGCCTGGATGGTTTGGGCAATCTCGCTGGCCGGCAAGTTCAGCCGCCAGTCGATGGCGCCCGCCAGGCCGAGTTCGGCAATCTGGCTGTTCAACTGTTCCAGGTAGTTGCCGCCTGCGCCAAACGCCATTTCGGCGGCCGTGCCACCGGCCAGGGTCAGGCGCACACGGTCACGCAATTCGGGGGCTTGCTTGAACACATCGGCGAGGGCCTGCAACAGGTCTTCAATGCCTTTGCCACGGTAGATAAAACCGAAATACAGCAGGTGTAAGGTGTCCAGCGGCGGTAAGGGCGCCGGTGCAATCGCCAGGTTGGCGTGGTTGATAACCGCCACTTTGCCGGTCGGCAGGTGCATGCGCTGGCTCAGGCAATCAGCGCCGAGGCGGGTCAGGGTAATCAGCCGCGTCAGGCCTTGGGCGACATGGCGCTCTTCGCGCAAGGTGAGCGGGTCGGCGAGCACCACGGCCGCCTGCGGCAATGGGCTGGGCAAATGTTGCAGCAGGTTCAGCGGGAAGGGCAGGTGCTCGCGCCGCCACACCATGCGTTCCGGGTCATGCACGGTGGCGGTCAGCGGTAGCCTGGGGTAAGCCTTGCGCAACTCGCGCAGGGCCAGAAACTCCCCAAGCCGGCCGCCACCCAGCTCAGCGTGGACCAGGTCCACGCTGTGCCAGTCGAACGCGGCGATGGCCTGTTTGATCGCTTCGCTAGTGCCTTCCACGCCACTCAACGGTGTCGCCACCGTCACGCCCAGCTGTTCCAATGCCGTCTTGAAATGGTTCGCGTAGTCGGCGATACCATTTTTTTCCGGAGGCAAAGGCGCAAGCAAGGCGATGTGCATCAGAACGCTCCCCGGTACTTGGCGATCGTTTTAAGCACCTTGGCCGGCACTTCGAATTTGCGTCGGTTGATGATGATGCCATCCACCTTGCCGAACGCCGTGTTGAGGATCGACAGGGCGTGTTCCACCACCGGCACCGTGCTTTTTTGCGCTTCTACCACCAGGGCGATCAAGTCGGCACGGCGCAGGTTGATAAACGCATCGCGGTTATCCAGCAGCGCCGAGGCATCCAGCAGCACCAGTTCGCCCGGTGCAGCAGGCTCCGCGCCGCCGACCCGCACGGCAATGCCGTTTTCCTGCAGCAATTGGCGCAGTTGCTCGACCACGAAGGTCACCCCTTCACCATGACGCGCCGAGGTCAGCCCCAGGGTCATGCCTCGCTCGGCAATACGGTCCAACTGCAGCAACCCGTACAGCCGGTAAATACTCGCATTGAACGCGTTGGTACTTTGCGCGGTGCTGGTGTCCAGCTCCGGCAACGTGGTCCACAGTGGCAGACCGAACTTGCGCTCCACCAGGCCGCCGTCATGAATACGCTGGTCCAACAGGTAGCACAGGTAAATCACCAGCAAACCGACGACGATGGCAAACGGAATCGCGAGTAGTAGCATCACCAGGGTTTTCGGAAAGATGCGACCCGGGTTCAGGGTGGCTTCTTCGATCACCGCAATATTGCTGATCTGGCTCTTGTCCAGTTCACGGTCGATGCGTGATTTTTCCAGGTTGTCCACGTACAGCGCGTAGTTGCGTTCGGTAGCGCTCAGCTCGCGTGCCAGACGCGCCAGTTCCGGTTCGATCTCCATGGCCTCTTTGCGTTGGGCTTCGAGGTTCACCAGTTGTTTTTGCTGCTGCACAAGTTGGGTGCGCAGCGCCAGGTTGTTGCTCGACTCGTCCAGCAGCACGCGCTGCAAGTGGATTTCCAGGGTGTTCGGCGCACGGTTTTCGGAAGATTGCACCGTGTTGCTCTCACTGGCGACCTGGGCTTGCATCGCACGAATCGACGCATCCAGGGCTTTGACCGGCGGCGCGTTGTCGGTGTAGGTGCGCATCATGTCGGCTTTTTCCAGCAGCTTCTGGTTCAGCAGGCGACGCAAATCCTGCTGCTGCGGGTTCAGCGCGATCTGGCGTACGGTGGTGACTTCCTTGGGTTGGGTTTTCAGTTGATCGCGTGTGCTCTGCAGCGCGCTGTCGGACGAGGCGATCAGGCGGCTGGTGTTGAAGGTCTCGCCGCGCAGCACGTTGATGCGTTCGGACAAGTCTTCCAGGCGATCAGTGATGCTCGCCGCGCCGATCTCATTCAAGTGCTTGAGGATCTGCTCCTTATAGCTCTTGATCTCGGTGGCGCTGGTGTTCACCTGACCTTCATAGAACGCGTACAGGCTCTTGCGACCCAGCGCCTGGGTGCGTTCGGTGATGTAGGTCTCGACCCAGTCCTTGACCACGGCCTGGGCAATTTCCGGGTCGCCCCACCTGAAGCTGATATCCATCACCGTGGAACCTGCGGCGTGGCTGACCTCGAAGTTTTTTTCCAGGCTCGCGGCCAGGCGTTCCACCGGCGTGGTTTTTTCCACAATGCCCACGGTTTCAAGTACCACGCGAATACCATCGAACACCGCACCCACGCCGGCCTTGACGTAGTACTTGGTGCGCTTCCAGAAGCCTTCAGGCGGCGGCGCGTTGTCGATCAGTTCCAGATAATGCTCGGCGACGGTGCGCACAATCGGGCGCCCGGTCAGCAAGCGTTCCTCGTCGACAATCGGGTCGCGCTGGGTGCTGGGCATCACCAGCGCCTGACGGTTGCTGATCTCGATCGGCAAGGTGGAATCACGCCCCGGCTTGACCAACAGGCGCGCGGTGGATTCGTACTTGGCCGGCAGCAAAAATGCACCCAGCAGAATGATCACCAGCGCCGCGATGGCGGCCAGTTTGAACTCTTGCCGGAAGATGAAGAACAGGCGCAGAAGATCACGAAAAGAACGGATCTCGATCATGGGATGTCGCTCCTTTAGTTACTGGAACTGCTGCTGGTTCGCGTGTAGTTGTAGCCAACCCCGATCGACTTGGTGAACGGGATCAATTGGTTCAAGTAGGTGTCCACGCCTTGGATACGCTCGCCCACGTTGGATTTAGGTACGAACACCACATCCCCGCGTTGCAGGCGCACCGATTTACGCCCGTTGGGACCGGGTTTGAGGTATTGGCTGAAATCCAGGAAGTAGGCGTGATAGGCGCCCTGGGCATCTTCACGCAGCAGTGCAACCATGCTCGCATCGCCCGAGGGGTTTACCCCGCCGGCGCCGACAATGGCTTGCTCCAGGGTGTTGGCCGTGCCGATCTGCACTGCGGTCGGGTTGTTCACCGCGCCGCCGACGATCACCGAGTTACCCGGAGCCTGGTTGATGTTCACCGTCACCCGTGGCTCGCGGTACACCGGCGCCAGCTTGTTGGTCAGCTCGCTGGCCAGTTCCGAGGGTTGGCGACCGGCGACCTGGATCGGGCCCAGGAACGGGTAATTGATCTTGCCGTCCGTTTGCACCGTGTACAGCGTCAGCTCGTAAATCGTGCTGACGTTGAACGCGGACAAGGTCGGCATCTCCCCGGCATCACGCACGATACGCAGCTGGTCGCCGACGCGGATGCGTTCCACGGCCACTGGCAGCTGTGCGAGTTGGTCGAGGGCGCGCTTGCCGTCTTCGATGGTCTTGTCGTCCGGTGGGACGATGCGTGCGGGCGTATTGCAGGCGGCCAACGCCATCATGGCCAGGACGAGCAAGGTTCTTTTCATCAAGGGGGACTTCCTGTGGGTCATGATGCTCACCTCCAATAACCGGGGAACATGCTGATGCGCCGCTTGAGGGCGAGGGGGAGCCGGCGTTCCAACTGGCCCAGCCGATAGCCGAGCAGCTTGAACGCGCTGCGCACCAGTACTTCGGGTACGCGGTGCAATGCACCGGCTGCGCGCAAGGCCGCGATCTCAGCCAGTACATAGCGTTTACCTTCACCACCTGCGTCGCCAAAGGCCTGGCGAATCCACGTCTCGCGACCGTAGAACACGCCAATGTCGAAGTAGCGGTGAAACTCATCCATGAGTCGGTAATCGTGGGAGTGATACACCCGCGCGGTGGCGGCGTAGCGCACTGTGTAGTCCTGGAGAAGCATGCGCGCAGCGACGTAGGCGTCTTCGCTGCCGATCACATCGACGGGAAAGCCGCCGACGGCCTGCAATGCGCTGCGTCGGTAGACGCAAAAAGAGTCGGAGCTGAAGCAGGTCTTGATGCCCAGCTCCGGCGCATCGGCCAGGCGCTTGCTGCGACTCTGGGCCGGGTAGTTGAAATGCCGCGACTGCGCGCCCAGCACACCGGCGCCGGGGTGTGGCAATTGCCGGCCGTACGCCACGCCGCTGCGCGGGTCTTGCTGCAATTCGTCAAGCAGGTTGGCGAAGGTCTCGGGGCTGTCGGGGATCGCGTCCTGAGTCATCATGATCAGCGCATCACCACCCACCTGTTCACTGGCCCAGCGGCGCGTGCCGCCGTGGTTGAAGTCCCGCGCGTCGATCACCTCGACCCGGGCGCCGAAGTCGCGAAACCGCGCCACGGTGTCATCGCTGGAGGCGCTGTCGACCACCAGCATTTCGTCCGGTTGCAGGGTCTGCATTTTCAGCGCAGGCAGCAGGCGCGCCAGGTGACTGGACGCGTTGCGGGTCGGGATGATCAACGAAGTACGCATGTCACTTTTTCACGTCAAGGGGCGCACGCCCGTAGATGTCGTCAAAGCGCACGATGTCGTCCTCGCCCAGGTACTCACCGCTTTGCACCTCAATCATCACCAGGTCGATGATGCCGGGGTTGGTCAGGCGGTGCTTGTGCCCGGCCGGGATGTAGGTGGACTCGTTGGCGTTGATCAGAAATTCGCGGTCGCCATTGGTGATCTGGGCGGCGCCGCTGACCACCACCCAGTGCTCGCTGCGGTGATGGTGCATTTGCAACGACAGCGATGCCTGGGGCTTGACCACGATGCGCTTGATCTTGAACCGGGTGCTTTCCTCCAGCACGGTGTAGGTGCCCCACGGCCGCGTGACGGTGCGGTGCAGGCTGTACGCGGGATGATTCTGACGCTTGAGTTCGGCGACGATAAAACGCACGTCCTGGCTGCGGTGGGCGTCGGCGATCAGCAGCGCATCGGGGGTGTCAACGATGATCAGGTCGCGCACGCCGACGGCTCCGAGTACGCGCTTGGGCGAGTCGATGTAGCAGTTGTGCACGTCATGCAAAATCGCTTCGCCATTGACCTGGTTGCCATGCGCGTCGCTGGGTGTGAGTTGGCGCAAGGCTTCCCAGGAACCGATGTCGCTCCAGCCGATGTCGCACGGCACGACGGCGACTTGCTTGGACTTCTCCATTAACGCGACGTCGATGGAGATATCCGGCGCGCTGCCGAATGCGTCGGGGTCCAGTTCACGCTGGCGCGAGGTTTTGTTTTGCAGGTCATGGCTGTGTTCCAGTGCCGCGTTGGCCGCGGTCAGCACATCGGGGGCATGGGCGGCGAGTTCGTCGACCAGGGTGCTGGCCTTGAAGCAGAACATGCCGGCATTCCACAGGTGCTTGCCGCCGTCGAGGTAGCCTTGCGCGGTGGCCAGGTCGGGTTTCTCGACAAAGCGTTTGACCCGGAAGCCGGTGCCCAGCGCATCGCCTTTTTCGATGTAGCCGAAGCCGGTTTCCGGGTGGTCGGGCTGGATGCCGAAGGTGACCAGGTAGCCGGCTTCGGCCAGGTCGCGGGCCTGGACCACCGCTTCGGCGAACGCGACTTCATTGAGAATCAAATGGTCGGCGGGCATTACCAGCAACTGCGCGTCGTCGCCAAAATGCGCCTGCACATGCAGGGCCGCCACTGCAATGGCCGCCGCCGTGTTGCGGCCGAACGGTTCCAGCAACAGGTCCAGGGGCAGGTGAGCCTTGTTGACTGCGCGGTAGTCATCCAGGGTGCGAAACAGCAGGTCGCGGTTGGTCACGGTCAGCACGCTTTCCACGCCGGGCAGTTTGGCCGCGCGCTGGAAAGTCTTTTGCAACAGGCTCTGGCCGTCACGCATGCGCATGAAGGGCTTGGGCATGTTCTGACGGGAAACCGGCCACAGCCGTGTGCCCGAGCCACCGGAAATAATGCAGGGAATTAATCCGTTGAGGGTATTCATCAATAGACTTCCTTGGTGGAGAGGACGGCCGGGATCGTCATGAAGACGATGTACAAGTCAAACCACACCGACCACTTGGAGATGTACTCCAGGTCGTACTCGACACGTTTCTGGATCTTGATCAGGGTATCGGTTTCACCCCGGTAGCCGTTGATCTGCGCCCAGCCGGTGATGCCCGGCTTGACCCGATGCCGCGAACTGTACTCGCTCACCGCGACTTCGAACGGAATACCGGCGGCCTTGGTCGCAGTGGCGTGGGGGCGCGGGCCGACCATGGACATATTGCCCAGCAGCACATTGAATAACTGCGGCAGCTCGTCAATGCTGGTCTTGCGAATGATGCGGCCCACACGGGTGATGCGCGGGTCTTGGCGAGTGGTCTGTTGCTCGGCGGTGAAGTCGCTCTGGTCGGTGAACATCGAGCGGAATTTGAACACGCGAATCTCGTTGTCGTTGTAGCCGAAGCGGTTCTGGCGAAACAGCACCGGGCCTTTGGAGTCGAGCTTGATGGCGATTGCCGTCAGCACCATCACTGGCGACAGCGCCACCAGGGCAATGCTGGCCAGCAGCAAATCTTCACAGCGCTTGATGAATGGCGACCAACCGCGCAGCGGCAACTGCGAGGTGTTGAACATCAAAATGCCGCCCACGTCGGTGATGCGGCTGTGGCCATAGCGCAAGGCCGCCATGTCGGGCACCAGCATCACGTTCACCGACATCTGGCGCAGGCGATTGACCAACCCGTGGATGCGTTGCTCGGCGGCCCACGGCAAGCAGATCATCACTTGGTTGACCTGTTCGGCACGGATCAGCTTTTCCAGGTCACGGGTATTGCCCAGTAAGGGCAGACGACTCAATTCCTTGGGAATGCGCTCGGTGCGGTCATCGATAAAACCGATCAGGCCGGAACGGATATCGCCGTTGCGTTGCAGGTGGTCGGCGACGTGCACGGCGGTGTCGGTGAAGCCCAAAATCACCGTACGTTGCAGGTATTTGCCTTTGCGCATCAGGTTGCGATACAGGCGCAGCATCACCAGGCGCTCAAGGCAGAACAGCCCGAGGCTGGCGAAGTACCACGCCACCAGGTTGCGCGGCGTCAATTGCGGGAAAAACTGCAGGATCTGGTACATGAACAGCAAGATGCAGAACGCCGAGGACCAGGCCACGATGCTGGTCCGCAGGCGCAGACGATTGCTGAACAACTCCTCTGAATAGATCCCCAGTGCATGGAAAAGAATCACGCTCAGCACTGCAAAAAACAGCAGCAGGCCGAGGAAGTGCGCACGCAACTGAGGGTCCATTGTGTCGAGGAAAAATACCAGGACCAGCGGTGGCAAGATAGCAGTCAGGCCGTGTACCAATTTGACGAAAACCACAAAAAATTCAACAAAACCCGCACGGGTCAGAAACAGGCTTACGACTGACGACTTTTCTCGCATAAAAACATCCCTCATTGCACTCCAGGCTCTCTGTTTCGCTGCTTTTGAGGGCACGCGAACGATGGCAACGCTGGGTAAAACGCAAGCCTTTCTCTTCCGAAACGAAGGAAATGCGTGGGGGCAGTGGCTAAAGGAGTTTTCTGGCTATTGGCTTTGTCAGTCAGAGAAAACGCCTTTTTGCTGGCCTTGTCAATAACTTGACTTTTTTTCGGATGGGCTGCCGCAGACACCTTGTTTAGTCTTCTTATGTGTCATTTTGTTGACTTTCCTTGTCAGTTCACTCGTTATTTGGGTGTGATTTTGAGTGTAGAAACAAATGTGAGAATTTTCCTGCCGGGCAGTAAAACCTTTTTTGGATGGAGGTAGGAAAGAGGGACAGGGAGTGATTTGAAAGGCGCGCCAAGTGCCCTGAAATGGGCGTTATAGCCAGTATGGGCGGCGTTGCAAACGCACGCGTAAAATTCGGGGAACTGGCTGTAAAGTGGCCCAAAAAGCCGTGCAGCCGGCCTGGCCGTCGCGCTGAATCTGTCACTTCTGAGCGCTGGTGCCGACCAGGGGATTTTTATTCAAAAGTCTCAGCGCAATTTTTTGTTTGTATCCGTTTGACTACTTTACCGGTCGCGGGCTCGGACGGTTGACGTGGAAGAAATGATCGATTTCGCGCATTCAGCCTTTTCTTCGCGCGCTACCGCGGCGCCAGGTCCGATTAACGGGCCGGGCGCTGATGAGAGGGGGCGGGCAAATCAGCGCAGCCGTGCAGCGGCGCGTGCCACCACCTCGGCACGCACCCGACGCGACTCCGCCGTGCGCTGGTTGGCGTCCTCCAGTACGTGCTTGGGGGCGGTCTGCGGGCTGCCCGCGTCGAAGGGCGGCGCCGGTGCGTATTCGATCTGTAGTTGCACGCGTTGCGCGACGTCCTCGCTGTACAACTCGGCGGCCAGGGTCAGGGCGAAGTCGATCCCGGCGGTGATGCCACCCCCGGTAAACAGGTTGCCGTCACGCACCACCCGCGCCTGCACCGCAATCGCGCCGAGCGGGGCGAGCAGGTCGTGGTAAGCCCAATGCGTGGTGGCCTTGCGGCCGCGCAGCAAACCCGCCGCGCCGAGTACCAGCGAACCGGTGCATACCGATGTTACGTAGCGCGCGGTCTGTGCCTGGTCCTTGAGGAAATCCAGGGTGTGCGGGTCCTCCATCAGCGCGCCGACACCGGCTCCGCCGGGCACGCAAATCACATCCAGGCGCGGGCAATCGGCATAGGTCATGGTCGGGGTGAACACCAGCCCGGTGCTGGACGTGACCGGCGCCAGGTCTTTCCACAGCAGGTGCAGCGCCACATCCGGCAGTGAGCCCAACACGTCATAGGGGCCGGTGAGGTCCAGTTGCTGGATGCCGGGAAACAAGAGAAAACCGATCTGCAGGGTCATGAGTGAAACTCCGATTACACGAGAGGTAGACGGCTTCACTCTAGAGGCCTAGGCTTTGGCGTATACGCCATTAAGCCCACCAATTACGCCAATCATGACTCGAATAATCCACGTACTCGCGTTTGATAACGCCCAGGTGCTCGACGTAACCGGGCCGCTGCAGGTGTTCGCCTCGACCAACGACCTGGCGCGTCAGCGCGGTTTGCCATTGCCCTACGCGGCCTCGGTGATCGCCGCGCAGACAACGCCGGTGATGACCTCCGCTGGCTTGGCGCTGTTGGCCGAGCCTTTGCCGGCGGCCGACACACCGTGCGATACGCTGGTAATCGCCGGCGGCTGGGGTGTGTACGGTGCCGCCGAAGACGCTGAGTTGGTGGCGTGGGTGAAGCAAAAAGCCCAGCACACCCGGCGCATGGCCTCGGTATGCACGGGCGCTTTTTTGCTGGCCGCCAGCGGCTTGCTCGATGGCTGTCGGGTGGCCACCCACTGGACCCGCTGTGAAGAACTGGCGCGCAAGTACCCTTTGCTGACGGTGGAGTCCAACCCGATTTTCATCCAGCAAGGCGCGGTGTGGACCTCTGCCGGTGTAACGGCCGGCATCGACCTGTGCCTGGCCTTGGTGGAGGAGGACCTTGGTCGGGCCGTCGCCCTGGAAGTCGCGCGGCATCTGGTGGTGTTTCTCAAGCGCCCGGGGGGCCAATCCCAATTCAGCGCGGCCTTGTCCCTGCAAAAAGGCGACACTCGCTTCGCCGATTTGCACGCCTGGATCGCCGAAAACCTCAGCCTCGATCTGAACATTCCCACACTGGCTGCCCAGGCGGGCATGAGCGAACGCAGTTTCGTACGCCACTATCGCGCTGAAACCGGGCAAACCCCGGCGCGTGCGGTCGAGTTGATACGCGTCGACGCCGCGCGCCGACAGTTGGCCGACAGCACCGCCTCGGTCAAGCGCATCGCCGTGCAGTGTGGTTTCGGTTGTGAGGAGACCCTGCGCCGCAGTTTTCTGCGCGCGCTGGACGTTACGCCCCAGGCCTATCGTGAACGCTTCTGCCAACCGGCCTGAATCAAACCGTATCGGGTTCAACCCAGGTAATGAGTTATCGCAGCGCTTTCAGAGCCGGCGCTTTCAGAAGATGAAATGATGTGTTTCGCCCAGTCCTGTCGCTCGTGCCACGCAGGTTGGTGTCGTCAGTTTCAAGCGCGCGGCAGCACGCTGACGTCACGTCCGATCCAGCAATTCGCAAATCGCTGCAAGGGTCGTCAGCGGTGCTTCCTGGGGAATATTGTGACCGACGCCGGGCAAGACTTCGCGTCGATAAACGCCGGTGAAATGTTCCACATCGTCATCCTCAACCGGGGCTGGGCCCACGCCATCATCGGCGCCGCATAACGAGATGCTCGGCACCGAAATGCACGGCTGCAACGCCAGGGCTCGCTCGATGGGCTCCAGCGCCGGGTCGCCGGGGACGTACATGAAACGGTGGCGGTAGGAATGAATCACCACCTCAACAAAGTCCGGGTTATCAAACGACGGCGCGCTCTTGTCATACTGGGCCGGTCCTTCGGCCCAGGTCGGCGACCACAGCTGCCACAATAACTGACAGAGCTCGCGACGATTGGCGGTCAGACCGTCGACGCCGCGCTGGGTGTGAAAGTAGAACTGATACCACAGCCTATGCTCAGTCTCTGGCGCGCTCGGCGTCGGCGACTGGGCGATATCCTGAATGTTGTAGCCATCGCCGGTCACCAACCCGCGCACCCGCTCCGGCCACAGTGCCGCGACGATACAGGCGGCGCGCCCACCCCAGTCATAGCCTGCCAGGGTCGCTCGCGGGATACGCAGCGCATCCATGAAATCCAGCAAGTCCTTGGCCAGCGCCGCCTGTTGGCCCGAACGCATCACCTGTTCATCGATAAACCGCGTCGGGCCATAACCGCGCAGGTAGGGCACTAACACCCGGCACCCGCGCGCGGCCAGGGCCGGCGCAATCTCATCGTAGCCGCGTGGGTCGTAGGGGAAACCATGCAACAGAATAACCGGCTCACCGTCGTCGGGGCCGTGGGTTTCATAGGCCACATCCAGCATGGACGTGCGCACATAAAGCGGTGGGGCGAGTGGGGTCATGATGCGCTCGAACGAGGTGGCCGAAGGTGCTGGAACTCTAGCCGAAAGCGAATCACGATGGGGGCTGTACTTGTGGGCAATCGCTTTGCTGGTCTGAAGCGGTAACCAGCAGGCCGGCGATTTTCACCACCGGCCAGGGTTCTCTGGCGGCGCCCCGTTCAGGGTTGCCAGACGGTCTTCTCGCCGCTGAGTTTGCGGTCCAGAAAGGTCGCCGCGCTGATCAGCGCCAGGTGGCTCAGCGCTTGCGGCGTATTGCCCAGGTGCCGGGCCTGGCTGTCGAACTCCTCGGCGTACAACCCCAGGGGGTTGGCGTAGCGCAGCAGTTGTTCGAACTCCAGGTGGGCTGTTTCGACTTGACCGGCCCGCGCCAGGCATTCGACGTACCAGAACGAGCAGGCGGCGAACGCGCCTTCGGTGCCTTGCAAGCCGTCGATCTGGCTGTCGTCGTTGCGGTAGCGATACACCATGCCGTCGCGCACCAGGCTTTTCTGGATCGCCTCCAATGTCGACAGCCAGCGTGGGTCAGTGGCCGCGACGAAGCGCACCAGCGGCATCAGCAACATCGAGCCATCGAGGGCAGTGCTGCCGATATGTTGCACAAAGTGCCCGCGTTCTTCGTTCCAGAAGTTGCTCCAGATATCCGCATAAATCGCCTGCCGCGTCTGATCCCAGCGCGCGAACGGGGCGGGCAGCGAGCGTTTGGAGGCCAGGCGGATTGCGCGGTCCAATGCCACCCAGCACATCAGGCGTGAGTGCAGGAAATGATGCTGCTCGCCGCGCATTTCCCAGATACCGACATCCTTCTGATTCCAGATTTCGCACACCTGGTCGGCGACTTCCACCGTGTGTTTCCAGCCTTCGTGGGAGATCGCTTCGCCGTATTTGTTAACCAGGTACACCGCGTCCATCAGCTCGCCGTAGATATCCAGCTGGACCTGGTCGAAGGCCTCGTTGCCGACGCGCACGGGCTTGGCGCCACCATGCCCGCTGAAGTGATCCAGCTCGGTTTCCGGCAGTTCCTGGCGACCGTCTATGCCGTAGAGGATGTTGATTTTGGTCGGCTGGCCGCAGCAGTCACTGACCCGGCCTTTGAGCCAGCGCATGTAGCTGTTGGCTTCCTCGGTAAAGCCCAGGCGCATGAATGCGTAGACGGTAAACGAGGCGTCGCGGATCCACGTGTAGCGGTAGTCCCAGTTGCGTTCGCCACCGGGTGTTTCCGGCAGGCCGAAGGTCGCGGCAGCGATGATGGCGCCATGTTTGCGTGAGGTCAGCAGCTTGAGCGCCAGGGCCGAGCGGTTGACCATTTCGCGCCAGCGCCCGCGGTAATTCGACTGCGCGATCCAGCTGCGCCAGAACTTCAGGGTGCGCGCCAGGTACAGGTCGGTACAGTGGTTGGTCACGCGCAGATCGTCCTCACCGCCGAGGACAAATTCCGCGCCTTGCTCCTGGGTCAGGGTAAAGCTGGCGACTGCTGCATCATCGTCGAGGCTTAACGGGTGGCTGCCGACCAGGCGCAGGCCAGGCTGGCCATCGGCGGTGAACAGCACGCCGCCGTTGTCGGCCACGGCGTGCGTCGCCGCGCGCGCGTAGTCATGGCGCACGGCGCAGCGCAGATGGATCGTGGCCTTGCCGCTGACAACGCGCACCCGGCGAATCAACAGCGGCAGGTCATCGATTTCTTCGGTGACCGCCAGCAGGTCGGTGATTTCCACCACCGCTTCATCGCTCAGCCACCGGGTCTGCAGGACGTTGGTGTCGGGCAAATAGATTTGCTCACGGCGGGCGTTTGGCAGGTCGGGGGTGAGCTGGAAAGCCCCGGCCTCAGGCGTGTCCAGCAGCGAGCAAAAGATCGACGGGCTGTCGAATTCCGGCCAGCAGAAAAAGTCGATGCTGCCGGTGTCATTGACCAGCGCCGCGCTGCGCATATCACCGATGATGCCGTGGGCATCAATCGCGCTTTGGGGTTCGTTCTTGAAATCAACCATTGCCACGAAACTCCGGATAAAGGCTCATGCCGCCATCGATGAACAGGGTACTGCCGACCACGTAATCGGAGGCGTCGCTCGCCAGCCAGACCACTGCATTGGCGACGTCTTCCACGTCGCCGACCCGGCCATAGGGAATCAGCTTCAACAACGCCTTCAGCGCCGCGCCTTCAGTGGCCGCACGGTTGATCGCCGTACGAATCGCTCCCGGTGCTATGCCATTGATGCGGATGCGCTGCTCACTGACTTCCTGGGCCAGGGTGCGCATCAGCATCTCGACGCCACCTTTGGAGGCTGCGTAATTTACGTGCCCGGCCCACGGGATGATTTGGTGCACCGAACTCATATGAATGATCTTGCCGGCTGCGCGCGACACGCCTTCGCGCACACCTTGGCGATTGAAGATACGTACGGCGGCGCGGGCGCACAGGAACTGGCCGGTGAGGTTGACGCCGATCACGCTGTTCCAGTCGTCGAGGGTCATGTCGACCAGGTTGGCGTCTTTTTGCAGGCCGGAGTTGGCGACCAGAATGTCCAGGTGGCCGAAGGTGTCGAGGGTCTGCGCGAACAGGCGTTCCACGTCGGCCTCTTTTGACACATCACCACCGATGGCCACCGCTCGACCGCCGTTGGCGTTGATCTGGGCAGCGAGGGCCTCGGCCGGTGCCGCCTGGGAGTTGTAATTGAGCACCACGGCCGCTCCCGCCTCAGCCAGGGCCTTGGCAGCGCCAGCGCCGATGCCGGAACTGGCGCCGGTGACCAGGGCCACTTGTTGTTGCAATGAAATCTGCATCGCCCACCCACCGTTTTATGAGAGTCCTTTCTGCTGACTGACGGCGCGGCGAGGAAGTTCATCCTCTGTTTTGGCGGTGTGGCGCCGCAGCGGGGGGCGCGAGCTGTTAGTTCTGACAGTAGACGTGCGCTGTCAGCAGGATGAGCCTAACGGCATTTCGCGGCCCATAGGAAAGACGTCATGAACCCCCATTGGTTACTTGGGCTGTTTATTTGCCTTTGCCTTTGTCCTTTCGGCGTTGGCGCACAGGAGAACGCTTCGAAGGGCGTTTTTATCGAAAACCTTGTAGGTCAAATGACGCTCGACGAAAAGGTTGGCCAATTGAACATGCTCGACCTGGACGCTATTGATCTCGACTCCAATGGTCCGGAGCTGATTGCCAAGGGCACGGTTGGCGGGCTCGGTGGCGTGCCCTTTGCCCCGTATGGGCATGTCTTGCAGCGTATTGCCGTGGAGCGCAGTCGGTTGAAGATACCGTTGCTGTTTGCTCAGGACGTGGACCATGGGTTGCACACAATCTTTCCGGTCAGTTTGGCCCTCGCTGCGAGTTGGGATATGCGGGCTATAGCCCTGGCGAGCAGGATCAGTGCCGAGGAGGCAAGTGCCGAGGGTATCAATCTGACCTTTAGCCCTATGGTTGATATCGCTCGCGACCCCCGCTGGGGCAGAGTCTCTGAAGGCTACGGCGAGGACCCTTTCCTGGTTTCACGCATCACCAAGACCGTGGTCGAGGCCTATCAAGGCAAGGACCTTGCTGCCGCTGACAGCTTGATGGCAACCGTCAAACATTTCGCCTTGTATGGCGCAGTGGAGGGGGGCAGGGATTACAACAGTGTCGATATGAGCACGGCTAATATGTATCAGTATTACTTCCCGCCGTATCGCGCTGCCGTCGAAGCAGGTGCTGGTGTGGTGATGATTGCGCTCAATAGCATAGGCGGCGTTCCGGCCATGGCCAATCCCTGGTTGATCCGGGACGTGTTGCGGCATGAATGGGGATTCGCCGGCGTGACCCTGGGAGACTGCGGCGCAATAGGTAATTTGGTTGACCATGGTGTGGCAATTGATCCAAGCCATGCTGCTGCCCTGGCATTGCGTTCCGGTGTCGATATGGCGCTGTGCGACAGTGCACGTGTGGAGACGTTGCCAGGGTCGGTCAGATCGGGAAAAGTGCCGGTAGAGGTTCTGGATACGGCCGTGCGCCGGGTCCTGGGTATCAAATATGACATGGGGTTATTCGACGACCCTTATCGCAAACTCAATCCAGCGCCGTTACCGCCCATTGAGTCTCGGTTGCAGCGCGATGTGGCCCGCACGGTTGCCCGAAAAACCTTCGTGTTGTTGAAAAATCACCGCCAAACCCTGCCGTTGCGCAAGCAGGGCACAATCGCTTTGGTCGGCCCTTTGGCCAAAAGCCGGCGGGATCTGCTGGGCAGTTATTGTGGCGATTGTGAAGACACGCGCGTGGTGAGCATCCATGAAGGAGTCGCCCGCGCCGTTGCGGGCAAAGCGACGCTGCTCTATGCCAGAGGCGCCAATGTCAGCGACGACACGGCGTTGATCGCACGTATGAAGCAATACAAGTCCCCCTTGGATATCGACCCTCGGTCGTCGAACGAACGCTTGAACGAAGCGGTAGCGATCGCCCGCCGGGCTGATGTCATTGTGGCGGTGGTCGGCGAGCCCTGGGGGTTTAACGATGAAGCGACCAGTCGCGCGCGCATCGACTTGCCTGCCAGTCAAAAACAGTTACTCAGGCGCTTGAGGGCATTGGGTAAACCGCTGGTGATTGTCCTTGTGAACGGCCGTCCGTTGGACCTGACGTTGGAGCAAACCCAGGCCAGCGCGCTGTTGGAAACCTGGTACAGCGGCACCGAAGGGGGGAATGCCGTTGCTGATGTACTGTTCGGCGACTACAACCCATCGGGGAAACTGCCGATGACCTTCCCCCGATCCGTTGGCCAGATCCCGATGTACTACAACCACTTAAACACTGGCCGGCCCTACAACAACGTTGCGCCCTATAAGTACACCACGCAGTACATCGACGAAGACGAGACGCCGCTCTATCCCTTTGGCTATGGCTTGAGCTACACCCGGTTCAAACTGTCGAAGCTGCTGTTGTCCACGCCCATTTTGCGCCGAGGAGACCGACTTGACGTCAGTGTCGAGCTGACTAACACCGGCACGCGGGCAGGCGATACGGTGGTCCAGCTTTATCTGCAGGATGTGGTGGCCTCCATCAGCCGACCGGTCAAAGAGCTGAAAGGTTTTCAGAAAGTGATGCTCAAGGCGGGAGAACGCACACTCGTCACGTTCACTCTGGATGAAAATGATTTGAAGTTTTACGACGCCCAATTGCGCTACGCCGCCGAGCCGGGTGAATTCAAGGTACAGATAGGCCTGGACTCTAACGACGTCATTGAGCAGGGCTTCGAGTTTCGGGACGCAGACCTCGATCATCAGTAACGCGCCGGGATTCAATTGCCCCGCTTAATAGGAAGCATTACTATTCACGCCCCGCCTCTCCAGTGCTCTCGCGATGATTCCTCAGCCGCCCCGCAGAACAGGCTTTTTCGAGCATTACGAAGAGTTGATCGGCACCTGGACACGTCGCCTGAAAAACCGTCATCAGGCCGAAGATCTGGCCCACGACACCTTCGTACGGGTGCTCGAGTCACGTTCGACCGAGGTTGAGCAACCGCGCGCTTATCTGCATCAAACAGCACGTAATATCGCCGTTGACGCTTACCGTCGCGAAGATCGCCGCGAGGCGCTGGCGCTGGAAGCCTTTGATCAGCGTTCGCCCCATAGCGGCGACCCGGAGCATTTCATGCACGCGATCCAGTTGGCGGGCTCTGTCGAGCGGGCCTTGGCCGAGTTGCCAGTCAACTGCCGCAAGGTTTTCATCTGGCAGAAGATCGAGGGCCTTACCCAGCAGGAAATCGCCGTACGCCTTGGGCTGTCAAAAAACATGGTGGAAAAGTATATGATCCGCACCTTGCGGCATCTGCGTGACCGCCTGGATACGATGGCTCCATGACCCGCTTTGAAACAGGATCTTCCCTCATGGATAACCGTTCTCGCGACGAAGCCGCGCAATGGTTTGTACGCCTGCAAGAGGCCGAGTTGAGCGTCGAAGAGCGCCAACGTTTCGACGCCTGGCGCACTGAGTGTGCGGAGCACCAATACGAATTTGACCTGCTGCAAGGCATGTGGAGCGCCACCGACCTGTTGCCCAAGGCGCGTTTGCAGGCCTTGTGCGACGTACCGGTGGAGCGCCCTGAGCGCCGGGCAATCTGGCGTTATGCCGTCGCCGCGAGTGTGGTCGCCGCTGCCTTGGGGTTGGGATTACTCAGCACGCTTGATCACCCGAAACCCTACAGCGCGCAGTTCAGCACTCGCCTGGGCGAGCATCGCCAGGTGGCCTTGCCCGACGGTTCGACGATGGACCTCAACAGCCGCAGCGTCGTCGCAGTGCACTATGAAAAGGGGCGGCGCAGCGTCGAGCTGAAGCAGGGCGAAGCCATGTTCAGCGTCGAACATGACGCCCATCGGCCGTTTATCGTCGCTGCCGGGGCCGGGCAGGTGACGGTTACCGGTACGCGTTTTGATGTGCGCCGCGATGACGACCAGACCCGCGTGGTGGTCGAGGCCGGCACGGTCAAGGTACAGGGGCGCGCGTCGGCTCAAATCGTCACGCTCACGGCAGGGCGGGGCACGCATGTCGATCCCCGTGGGCAAGTCGCAGCGGCGTATGCGGTGAATGCCGATGAGCTGACGGCCTGGCGCAGCGGCAAGTTGGTGTTCAACAACGCCACCCTCGGCGAAGTGGTGCGGGAAGTGTCGCGCTACCGCGAGCAACCGTTGCGGGTCAACACGGCTGCGGTCAGCAACCTGCGCCTGACCAGCGTGTTCAACTCCAGCGACACCGACGCCTTGCTCAAAGCCTTGCCGCACATCCTGCCGGTCGCGGTGCGTGCCTTGCCGGACGGCAGTCAGGAAATTATTTCGCGCTGAGATTCAGGTTTTTTTCGAGTTCTTCGTCTTCTCCTGTAACTGCAACTGGTTTGCATTAACAGCCGCACACCCTTGCGATCACAGGATTAGGTTCGACGTGAAAAAACTCGCCGTGTACAACAATAAAGTGAGCCAGACTAAACTCGCCTGCTGGGCTCCACTGGCCCTGGCGTTGGCTGTCAGTGCTGCGTTGCCTGCCGCCTACGCGGCCGATGGCATCCATATTCGGGCCCAGCCGTTGGGCGCAGCCTTGAGCCAGCTGGGCCAGCAAACCTCCCTGCAGGTGTTTTTCAGCCCTGAGATGGTCGCGGGCAAACAAGCCCCTGCGGTAGAGGGCAATGTCTCGCCCGAACAAGCACTGGGCCAATTGCTGCAAGGCAGCGGCCTGGCTTATCAGATGGACGCAGGCTCAGTGACCCTGCGCCCGCTGCGCAACGGCACCGGCGAAGCCGGCTCGCCGCTGGAGCTGGGCGTCACCGACATCAAGGTGGTCGGCGACTGGCTGGGCGATGCCAATGCCGAAGTGGTGCAGAACCACCCTGGCGCGCGGACGGTCATCCGCCGCGAAGCCATGGTGGAGCAGGGCGCGATGAACGTCGGTGACGTATTGCGCCGTGTGCCTGGCGTACAGGTGCAGGAAGCCAACGGCACCGGCGGCAGCGACATTTCCCTGAACGTAGGCGTTCGCGGCCTGACCTCGCGTCTGTCGCCACGCTCCACCGTACTGATCGACGGCGTGCCGGCGGCGTTCGCCCCGTATGGCCAGCCGCAACTGTCGATGGCACCGATTTCTGCCGGCAACCTGGACAGCATCGACGTGGTGCGCGGCGCCGGCTCAGTGCGTTATGGGCCACAGAACGTCGGTGGTGTGATCAACTTCGTGACCCGCGCCATCCCGGAGAAGTTCTCCGGCGACGTCGGTACCACCCTGGAAACTTCGGCCCACGGCGGTTGGAAACACATTGAAAACGCCTTTGTCGGTGGCACGGCCGACAACGGTATCGGCGCAGCGCTGCTGTATTCCGGGGTCAAGGGCGATGGCTATCGCAGCAGTAACAACGGCAACGACATTGAGGATGTGATCTTCAAGACCCACTGGGCACCGACCGATCAAGACGATTTTTCGCTGAACTTCCACTACTACGATGCCAGCGCCGACATGCCCGGTGGCCTGACCCAGCAGCAGTTCCGCGCCAACCCGTACCAGTCGGTGCGTGACTGGGACAGCTTCAGCGGCCGGCGCAAGGACGTGTCCTTCAAGTACATCCGTCAGATCGACGACCGTACCCAGGCCGAAGTGCTGACTTACTACGCCGACAGCTTCCGCGGCAGCAACATCGCCAACCGCGACCTGAAGACCATCAGCTCCTACCCGCGCACTTACTACACCTTCGGCATCGAGCCACGGGTATCCCATGTGTTCGACGTGGGGCCGAGCACCCAGGAAGTCAGCCTGGGTTATCGCTACCTCAAGGAAGGCATGCACGAACAGGCCACCAGCCTGAACCTGGTCAATAACGTCCCGACACCGGGCGGCCAGAACGATGGTCATGTGTATCAGGACCGCACCGGCGGCACCGAGGCCAACGCCTTCTACATCGATAACAAGATCGATATCGGCAAGTGGACCATTACCCCGGGCATTCGCTTCGAAGACATCAAGACCACTTGGCACGACCGCCCGGTAGTCGCCTTGAACGGGGTGCGCACCCAGGAAAAAAATCGCGAGGTCAGCAACAACGAACCACTGCCGGCCCTGAGCGTGATGTACCACGTCTCCGATGCCTGGAAACTGTTCGCCAACTACGAAACGTCCTTCGGCAGCCTGCAGTACTTCCAACTCGGGCAGGGCGGTAACGGCGACCAGACCGCCAACGGTCTGAACCCGGAGAAAGCCAAGACCTACGAAATTGGCACGCGCTACAACGACAGCGTATGGGGGGGCGAAGTGACGCTGTTCTACATCGACTTCTCGGATGAGCTGCAATACGTCAGCAACGACGTGGGCTGGACCAACCTCGGCGCCACCAAACACCAGGGTATCGAAACCTCGGCCCACTACGACCTGTCCAGCCTGGACCCGCGCCTGGACGGCCTGACCGCCAGCGCCGGCCTCACCTACACCAAGGCCACCTCCGAGGGCGATGTACCGTTCAAGGGCCGCGACCTGCCGCTGTACTCTCGTAAAGTGGCTACGCTGGGCCTGCGTTACGACATCAACCACTGGACCCATAACCTGGACGTCTACGCCCAGTCCGGTCAACGCGCGCCAGGCACCGGCAGCACTTACCTTACCCAGGGCACCGCCGATGGCCAATACGGTGATATCGCAGGTTATGTGTCAGTGAACGTGCGTAGCGGGTATGACTTCGGTGAGCAACTGTCGAACCTTAAACTGGGGGTGGGCGTGAAAAACGTTTTCGACCAGCAGCACTACACACGTTCCAGTGACAACAATTCCGGTTTGTACCTTGGCGAGCCGCGTACGTTCTTCGTGCAGGCAAGCGTCGGGTTCTGACCGGCCGCGGAAATGAAAAATCGCAGCCCATGGCTGCGATTTTTTTTGCCTGTTGACCCTGCGGCCAGCCACCTGCCTATGGGCTGTGCAGGAACTGTTTTTGTGGGTTTTGCCACACAGCCTGTAACCAGCGGATTTGATCGTACTGGTCGCTTTTCAGACGCTGAGCCAAGGTCCAGACATGACTTCAACTTCGTTTCAATCCGGCCAATCCGGTGGCTGTGGTGCATTTCACAGCCAACATATCCTGGCTTGCTCAACCTCGGTAAACGCGCAAGGGGCCTCAGCAGCGCTGCGCAAGGTGTACGCCAGCGAAGCGCTGCGCGTGAAAGCCTTTGTGGGCCAGCGCAAATTCCAGGCGCCTGTCGCGGACGATTTTATCCGTGGCTTGCGTGCGCCGGGGCAGGCAAGCCACCCGGATGCCCAAGTGGCGAGGCAAGCCCATTGGGTGTGGGGGGCGCTGACCAATGGCCTCGCCGCCTGGTGGCGTGGGTAAAGGCCCGCTTGATGCGGCGTCTCAGGGCTTTTTACATGCTGTTATTGGTATTCGGCTGTTGACCGGAACTATTGCGCGCCACTCACCACACATCCGCTGCTTGCTGCCCAGGCGTCAATTCGATGATTGGGGGCTCCTTGAGGGTGACTTTCAGGCAAGCACAGATCTGCAACAGGTGGGAGATGACGTATGAAGATTGAGGGTGCAATACCGTGCGGGCAGTCAATGACGATGGGCGGGCCAGAGGCACGTTGGGGTTCGCCGCCACCCGTTTTTCATCCGCCTTGCGACGCGCAATACGCAACGCAGGGAGGGCGAGTACGGCGGCCGGCCTTGTGGCGTGCGGGCTTGACTTCGCTGCGCCATCAGGCGCTGCAGAATGTACCCGCTGCTCGCGCGAACACCACACCGCCCGGTCCGAACTCGACGGACAGCCAATTGGCGGGCGAGTTGGAGAGACACTTTGGCGACCTGCATGCGTTCTTGAAAGCAGGTCGCTTGACGCAGGCGTCGCTGCGCCAGATCGCAGCCCAAGCGTTGACGGGAGAGTAAGGTGCGGGACCGCATAATCCTGGTGATCCGGGAAATTCTCAATCGCCCGTCGCTGAACGACGCGATCATCGATTGCGCGGGGTATATCACCCGCGACAGCTTGAACGCGGCCGCTGCCGTCTTAAGGGGTAACAGTTCCTCCAGCGCCTTTAGCCAGGACCCTTTTCATGGCCAGGGCAACGCCGAGGTCGTGCAGGCTTTACAAGGCTATTTCAAGCCACTGAGGGACACGTCCAAAGACCGCACGGTTTTTTTTGAAAGCGTTGAATACTTGGACATTGCACTGCTTGAATGGGTGATGAGTGACCCCGACGATACCGATTCACGGGGCTTGCCCATTCTGGAGCCCGCCACCGGGTTGCCCAAAAAGAAGTACAGCGAACACTGCGTGTACACGGCAAAAAACATCATTGAGCGCCCGGGTTTACTACGGTCATTGGAGCGCGCCACTCACATGCGTATGTTCGGGCGCCCCAGGCACGAGGGATGGCTTTGCAACAGAGGCCTCGAGCGCTGGCTGCAACAGTACGCCGCACGCAAAGCCAGGTAACGCCCTGGCGTTGCGCGCTGAGCGGGTTTACACCTTGAGAATTTTGCCGCTGATAGCCACACCGGCCAACAGCACTGCAATCAGCACAAAGGCGGTGCTCAAACTGCTGCCGTGAGCAATAAAACCGATGACTGCAGGGCCGGCGAGAATGCCGGCATACCCCAGGGTGGTAATGGCCGGCACTGCGATGTGTTCCGGCATGACCGTCTGCTTGCCGACGGCGGTGTACAGCACCGGTACGATATTCGAACAACCGGCACCTACCAACGCATACCCCAGCAGTGCTGTTTCCCAGGACGGGATTAATGTCGCGAGCAACATGCCGGCGGTGGCCAGCGCGCCGCCAGTCACAATCACTCGGGTGGCGCCGAGGCGTCGGACAATAGCATCGCCGGTCAGGCGCCCCGCAGTCATGGTCAAGGCGAACGCCGCATAACCCAGCCCGGCATACGCCTCATCGAGGCCACGCTCGGCACTGAGGAACACGGCGCTCCAATCCAGCACCGCACCTTCGGCCAGAAACACGATGAAACACAGGCAGCCGATAAACAGCACCACACCGTGCGGTACGGCAAACGCCGGGCCTGAGCTTTCACTGCCATAGGGCAACAGGTGCGGTCCGGCTTTGAGCAGTGCCGCCGCCATGATGACGATTACTACCAGAGTCGCCTGCAGCGGCGACAGGCCCAGCCCCAGCAACCCGGCCACTCCCGCCGCGCCGACAATGCCGCCGAGGCTGAACAAACCGTGAAAGCCCGACATCATGGTTTTGCCGCTGGCGCGCTCAACGATCACCGCTTGCAGGTTGACCGTCGAATCCACGGTACCCAGGCCTGCCCCGAACAGGAACAGCCCGGCCATCAGCAATGGAATCGAACTGACCGTGGCGAGCATTGGCAGCGCAAGGCAGATCAGGATCGTGCCGGCTGTCAGTACGCGTCGGCAGCCATAGCGGGAGGCCAGGGCGCCCGCGACCGGCATGGCGATGATTGACCCGACGCCCAGGCACAACAGCAACAGGCCCAGCGTGCCTTCATTCAGATTTGCGCGCGCTTTGGCATACGGCACCAGCGGCGCCCAGGCCGCGATGCCGAAGCCGGCGATGAAAAACGCGATACGGGTCGACATTTGCTCCAGCCGCCCGGGAACCACGGGCGCTGGAGTGGGGATGGCAGTCATGAAAAATCCTTGGTTTTGCGTTCAGCGAACGATGTCCGGCGCGACATCCTTGCACATCAGGCCCTGTCGAGCGAGCCGGGTTCCCTAGGCGATCGGGATTGGCGCTCAGGTGGGGAATTTATGTTTAGACCCTCGGAACGCATTCGAGGGTCGCGACCACACACAGGCTATCGAGTGTTCAGGCGGTGCTCTGGAAGGTGCGTAATCTGCGCGAGAATGGATGAACCCCAGCTATCTTGCGTTGGATTACCACCTTCCAGCTCACCTCCCACGGGACGAGCGTTCTGTAATACGCTGCCGCCAAGTGTGTATGCAATTGGACGGATGGGCCGATGAAGATTTTCAGTCAGGTAGCGATATGACCCTGTTCTACGACGCGCGGGGCAATATCTATGGGGTGGTCAGCCCGGGTTATTTGCGCAACCGGGGCGTCGATGTGCCCGAGCGTGCCGACCTTGCCGCGCGTACGCGCAAGGACTGGGCATCGGCGGCCATTGCGTCCGAATGTGGATGGGGCGCGTTGCCGCGTGCAGCGGATGCCAAGGCACACCGCCTGCGATGGTTTGTTGGTCGGGCCGTTCCAGGCGGCGCCGCCGTTTGACGTGTTGATCGTCAATACGGACGGCACACTCGCCGAGCGCAGTGGTAATGGGCTGACGATTTTTTCTCAGGCGCTGACGGATCAGGGCTTGATAACTCACGGCTGTGAGTTGCGGGTGCATCACGACAACGCGGGTACCGCATCACCCCTGGCGACCTCTGTGGAACCTGCGGTTTACGAACAGCGTGCGGGATTCTGGCTGGCCCTGGGGCAGCCGATGTTTGGGCCATCAGCAGTGGGTGCTTGCGATGTCGATCCGGTTGCCATGGGGGCGCGTGAATTCAGCCACGTCGCCGCGTTGGCGGTGATCAACCGGCAATGGGCGCGAAGCCAGTTTGTCCGTGTCGGAAATCCCCACTGTGTGACGCTTGTCGAGCACGCCAGCGCGTTACCTGACAATCAGTCGATGCACCACCCCTCGCTGTTTGAGCCGTTGCAGGCAATTGCTTTTGCGCCACCTGTCGGGCGCGGCCAACCGTGTTTGGCCGGGGTTAATCTGCAATGGGCCGCCCGGTCTACACGCAATCAGGTTATCGCGCGCGTGTTTGAGCGAGGTGAGGGGCCCACCGCGTCCTCCGGGACCAGCGCCAGTGCAGTGGCATGCGCCGCGTGGCGAGCAGGGTGGGTCGAGGCGGGGGACGTGGCGGTGGTCATGCCGGGTGGCACGGCGCCGGTACGCTTGCAGAGTGAAGGTGAAACGCTGCTGAGCGTCAGTTTGTTCGGGGCTGCACGCCCGCAAGCCTGAAGTTGGAAATGCAGCTGATATCTTTAACAAGTGTCAGCTGTTTCCTCGTCTGTTAGTTAATTTTGTAAAGTTGATGTGGGAGTATTCTCGTTGTTGGAGGCGGGCGGTTAACTATTTGTCTTATTCTGTAAAAGACACTTCCGTCTGCATCGTACGAAACTTCTTTTTTATTTTCTAAGGGTCGTTTTTCGCCTGGAATCGCTAAGCTTCAGAGCGTTCAGGCGCTTTTTCCCGGCCGTTAAAACAGCCTCCGAGGGAGAAAGCCTTTCAATCAAATTCTTGATGATGGGTAACTTGCGGATGGTTGATGCGTTTGCTCTTTCACGTTTCAAATTGATACTTCCAGAATTAAACAACGACTTTCAGGTGCTCGCGTTCAAAGGCCGCGAAGTCGTTGATCAGCCGTATTTTATTAAACTGCAGTTAGTCAGTGAGCATCCCTCCCTGGATCTGGAGGCGCTGCTCCACCAGCCCGCTTACCTGGATTTCGGCGAAGCCGGCGCCGGGCTGCACGGGCAGGTCTACGCAGTCGGCCGGTGTGACCCAGGTGTTCGACTCACCCGCTACCCTCTCACTTTGGCTCCGCGCCTGGCGTGTCTTGCCCATCGGCGCGACCAGCGAATTTTCCAACAACGCAGCGTGCCGCAGATCATTGCGGCGGTCCTTGAGCACCACGGCATACTAGCCGACGCCTATGCCTTCGAACTCGGCCCGGTGGTCTACCCGCCACGCACGTTCTGCGTGCAGTACGCGGAAACCGATCTGCACTTTATCCAGCGGTTGTGTGAGGAGGAGGGCATTCATTACCACTTTCGCCACAGCCCGAACAATCATCTGCTGGTGTTCGGCGATGACCAGACGGTGTTTCGGCGCTTGGCCGCGCAGCGCTTTTGCTCGACGGGCGAGCTGGCGGCGCAAGCGAGAGCGATCCGGCGCTTCGACCTGTGCCTGGAAACCCGCACTCGGCAAGTGGTGCTGCGCGATCATGATTTCCAGCATCCGTCGTTGCGCCTGCAAGACACGGCGGGTCCTGCATCGGCGCACCCCCTTGAAGACTATCGTTATCCCGCCGGTTTCACCGCTCATGCACGGGGCCGGCAATTGGCGCGTCGTGGCGTGGAGCGCCATCAGAGCGACCGTCATCGCGCACTGGGCACGAGCGACCAACCGGCGTTATGCAGCGGCCATTTTCTTGAGCTGTGCGAACACCCCGATCCTGCCTGCAATGACTTGTGGTTGCTCACCTCGGTGCGTCATGAAGGCTATCAGCCGCAGGTGCTGGAGGAAGCGGTGTTTGCCGCGGACACCGTCCAGGGGTATCGCAACCGATTCACCGCAACACCCTGGGGTGCAGTGCACAGGCCGGCCCTCAAACACGCAAAGCCGACCATTCAAGGCAGCCAGACTGCCACTGTGACGGGGCCGGCAGGCGAGGAGGTGCATTGCGACGCCTATGGCCGGGTGAAGGTGCGCTTTCATTGGGACCGTCTGGATAACAGCGACGACAAAAGCAGTGGCTGGGTGCGGGTGGCATCCGGTTGGGCAGGCGATGGCTATGGCGCAATGCTGATTCCGCGCGTGGGCATGGAGGTACTGGTGACCTTCCTGGAGGGCGACCCTGACCAGCCGTTGATCAACGGTTGCTTACCCAACGCGTCGCACCGGCCTGCTTATCCGTTGCCGCAACACAAGACGCGCAGTGTATTGCGCAGCCGCAGTTCCCTGGGTGGCGCGGGTGCCAATGAGTTGCACCTTGAAGACCGCCACGGCGAGGAACTCATCTACCTGCGCGCCCAACGTGATCTGGAGCAGCGAGTGGGCCATGACAGCCGCCTGGAGGTGGCCGGAGAGCGCCGTGAAATCATTCGCGGATTAAGCACGGTTCAGCTGGAAAACGGCGAGTATCGATCCATCACGGGTGATCGCAAGGTCGAGCTCAAAGCGAGCGATCATTTGCACGTTCAAGATCACAGCCAGACACATATTGGTCAGTCCATGGTCATCGAGGCTGGGCAGCAGATCTACCTCAAGGCTGGCGCCAGCCTTGTCATCGATGCCGGTGCACAGCTGAGTTTCAAGGCCGGGGGCGAGCACCTGCTGATCCAGGCGGGTGGCATTTTCAGCAGCAGGCCAATCACCGTCGGTGGCTTACCTGCTGTGCGGCCAACTAACCCTTTGTGGGCAGCGGGTGTACCGAACCTCTCGGCGGCGCAGGGTGCCATTCTGGACATGGCCCGACAGTTGGGCGCGGACTTCTGCCCTGTGTGCGAGCAATGCCGCGAAGGACGTTGCACCGTCACGCAGAGGGCCGCTTGATGCCGAGTGAGCCAGGCCAGTGGATGGCCCAACAGCACCAGGCGGGGCGCCGACTGTGCTTGATCCTTGACGGTAATCACGACGCACGCCAGTCGCTGTTGGCGGGCCGCAACCTGGCGCAGTATTGCAGCCTGTACGGTGAAACAGCCGTGGCCGAGCTGGCAGCGGCAGGCCCGGTTATTTTGCTGCTGGAACAGGTGAATGAGCCCGCGCTGGTCGACCTGTTGCAGCATCCAGAGGCGAACTGGGGCTGGCTGGGCAGCCTGCCCGGCGACGACCTGTCCGAGGTGGTCCGACACTGGCGCGATCGCCTGGTGGTAGGCGCGACGGGAAGCCAGGCCCTGTATCGCTTTCATGATAACCGTACCTTGGCCCGTGCCCTGGCCCATTTGCCGAACGCGCAGTGGCCGGCGTTCCTCGGCCCGCTGGTCAATGTGTGTTATTGGCACGCCGGCCATTGGTGTCAGAGCGAAAACCCGATGCCCGGCGAGTATCCGGTCCCTGTCCCTGCACCTTGGCTGAACACGCCCAATCCTCAGGCCGAAGTCATCCTGCACGCGAATATCCTGCGCTACCTGCTGACCGAGCACAGCGAAAGCCTCGCGACGCTGGTTGAGTTCCAGGACCCCAGGGTCTGGCTAAACCAAGTGCTGCAACATGCCCGTGCCTGGCAATGGCGGGAGCCACACCAGCTTGAATTTTTGGTCGTGCACAGGTTGGAAGAGGCGACGCAAGGCAGCGTGATTCGCTGGCCGCCGATGGAGGGCGAGGCGCCAGCTGATCATTTTGAACGGGTGGTGGAGCAGTGGCAAAGGTTGGGAGATAAACATGAGTAGGTGGGTACGCAGCGTTTGGCTTGCACTTGGAATCGGGTGGCTATCGGGGTGTGCGGTGGGGCCGGTTGATCGCTTTACGCTGGAGGTGGATTTACCGGCGCAATTTCGATTCATCGGCGCGGCTAACTATAGGCCCGCGAGAGGGCAAATCTGCAGGTTGCCGGAACGTCGAGGCAAACGGCCTGAACGCAAGATCTTTATTGCTCACTACAAACCAGTGGCCGAACGGGTGAGCTATGACCTGCCTTTAACTGAAACCATCGAGGGATGCCCTTCGGTGTTGCGGAGCGTGGAATTCAGTTTTTATGCGAAGTGGGGCGCGCGCGACACTGATGTTGGTGGGGATTTTGGGACGATCTACTTTACCGACCCTATAGAAAGTGAAGGGGTGGCGGGAATGCCGGAGTCAGGTGTGCAGGAATTGCCTGGGCAATGTCAGTGGTTTTTTAGGACGGTGGGGCCCCTGCATGTGATCAGGAAAATTATGCAATGCAGATCGTTGGACGCAATGGGCCAGCGGCAAAAATCGCTTGCGGGTGGTGTTGTACAAAGAGATCCGTTAGTTGGAAAAAAACTAAGGCTGACGCTTACGGTTACAGACGAGGAGGAGCCGGCTTTTGACCGGCGGTGGATAGCCGTACCGGGCGGTTGGAAACGCTGCCGGGGGAAAAGTTTTGAGGATTTGGTCGGGGTTTGCGGCCGCAATATTCTGGAATTTAAACCGATAACGATGCCGGATGGACGTACTTGTGATGTCTATCCAACGTGCAATTAACAAGGAGTTGATTGATGAGGCAGGAAGCATGGAAGCAAGCTTTTTTCAGTAGCAAGATGCCTGTTTGCGCGTTGAAGGGGCATTGGGTGAGCTTTTGTCTGGTCGATGAAGCTGGCAGTGGGGCGGCTTACGGCGGACTCGCATACACGATTCGCGACAGTGCAGGTCATCAGTACAAGGGAAGGTTGACAGGGGAGGGATACGCCAAGCTACAAGGGTTTTACTGCGGCCCCGTCGTTCTTATTCTGGAGGGGCTATATTCTGGAGAAGAGCAACCGTATCTTGAATTGAGTACGCGCAGAGCTTACAGGTTACCTATCACCGAACTTCAAATCCGCGCCGAAAAAACACGCTTTTCCGCCGCTGATGGCCAACGCATCGAGGGCAATCCTGCACAGCGCCAAGCTGACCGGTTTTATCAGGTTGAAGTGCGAGACCTGGTCCGGCATGTCGCCCACCTGCCGCCGTTAGCGCCAAGAACCTATCAACCTCAACGGCATGCGCTAAAAATGATGGACGAGCTGGGGTTCGGTCCACCCCAACCCACTTTGTCAGGCGTCGTTCTGTTTCCTAACCTGCACACTGTTCTTGAAGTGCGACCTTTGCGTGCCTTGCGCCCGATCTTATCCATCGATGATCGATTTTGTGCCCTGAACCTTTACCAACTGGCACTGATGTCCACGTTGAGTTATTGCGGTTTTGGCCAGCAACCTCCAAAGCATACGGTGGATCAAGTCAGTTTCCCCCTGGACCCCAGCGTTGGGAATGTATTCGCAGAAAAACTATCGGGGTTTCAGCAAGCCTGGAAGGTAGACCGTGATCAGGTTCAGCGTTTCTACCCCATCTATGAAGAGGTTCCGTACTCCCATCGTTTTGAGATTGTGCCCTTCGATCCGCAGCTGTACCCCCAGAACCGTCAGGAGCTTGGCGAGGCACAGGAGCACCCGGCACGCGTGCACTTTTTTGATGATGAAGCATACGGCACGGATACTCAGGCGTTTATCAGTCATCACAGTGACGTGATCCTGATCGCCGTACGAGGTACCGCCAGTGGTGCCGACGCACTGCGAGACGCAAATGCCCACCAAGTGCCCTTTTCCGAAGGTGTTGGCAAAGCCCATGAGGGCTTTTACCAAGCCTATCGAGCGATGCGAGATTTCGTATTGCACTACCTCGACCTGTTCCACAGCGGCCAGCGCATTGTGATTTGCGGTCACAGCCTGGGAGGCGCCATCGCTTTGCTGTTGGCGGAAGGGCTGCGTCGAGTTCCCGGCTCGCAGTACAACATCCTCCTCTACACCTATGGCGCGCCTCGCGCCGCTGATTCAGAGTTCGCCGACGGCGCCTCATCCCTGATCCACCACCGCATCGTCAACCACAACGACCCAGTGCCCAGCGTGCCCGCCACGTGGATGAATACCACCGCCAAACTGTGGGTCCCGGGCGCCGTCACGCTTTTCAGTGCCCCCGCAGCGGGTGGCCTGCTGTTCGCGGCGGGCCTGGTACGCGTGGGGGGTAATGCTTACCAGCATCACGGCGAACAACAGCACTTCATGCCGCTCAAACTGCCGGACGGTACGCGCTCCTCGGTGTTATGGAAGCCTGGCTGCGAGTCCATCCTGGAGGCCGGTTGTAACCGTGCGTTGCAACTGCAGGGCGATATGCCAGGCCGCGACAACTTGCTCAAACAGCTGTTCCAGGCGAACCAGCACTTTATGACCGCCAGCTACATACCGGCAGCCTGGGCCACCTTGCGCCGCTGGCAACAGACCCTGGAGAGCCAGGGGCCCTTGGTCACACCGAGAGAGTTTGAGTTACTCGACCTTGCACTGGAAACCATGACTCGACAGTTGCGCGACAAGAACCGTGAACTTGAGCGTCACCGCCCCGCGAACCAGCGCGGCTATGGGCACGAACACAACCAGGCACTCAACGCGGAAATTGACCGCTTGCACACCAGCCGTCGCCGCCTGGAATCCTTGCGTTGGCGCCGCTTGGATGCGCGAGACGTGTATGGAAGTCAGGCTGATTCCCTGCAGTTGCAGCCCAGCCTGAAGCGTTGGTTCAGCCACCGTGAAAACCGTGAATTGGCGCAAGTCGCCAGTATTCCTGTGCCTATTCACGGCAGCCCGTTGAACCCACAACCGTTGGATATCGACTCGATCGTCTAGTGGTTGGTTTTACAAAAACTCCACCTGCGCCGGTTGCCGCTTCATCAGCACCTTGCCATTACGGATCGAGTAGAGCGGCAGGCCCTGGCTGCGGATCACCTCGTAGTCGCTGTTTGCCGAAAGGATCAACAGATTGGCCGGGCGCCCGGGCTCCAGGCCATACCGGTCACCCAAGGCCATGGCCTTGGCGCTGTTGTCGGTCACCAGGTCCAGGGCGCTTTGCAGGGTGCGGTAACCGAGCATGTGGCAGATGTGCAAACCGGCTTCCAGCACACGCAGGATGTTGCCATTACCCAGCGGGTACCACGGGTCGACGATGGAGTCCTGGCCGAAGCAGACGTTCATGCCGGCCTCAAGCAGCTCGTTGACGCGCGTGACGCCACGGCGTTTTGGAAAATTGTCGAAGCGACCTTGCAGGTGGATGCTTTCGGTGGGGCAGGAGACGAAGCTGATTCCTGAGTGCCCCAACAGACGAAACAGTTTGGCGCAGTAAGCGTTGTCGTAGGAACCCATGGCCGTGGTGTGGCTGGCGGTGACGCGCGTGCCCATGTCGCGGCTGCGGGCTTCTTCGGCAAGGACCTCGAGAAAACGCGAGTGCGGATCATCGGTTTCGTCGCAGTGCACGTCCACCAGGCAGCCGGTACGTTCGGCCAGGTCCATGAGAAACTTCACCGAGCTCACGCCTTGGTCGCGGGTGTATTCAAAGTGCGGGATACCACCGACCACGTCGGCGCCCAGGCGAATGGCTTCCTGCATCAGCTCGCGGCCATTGCGGTAGGACTCGATACCCTCCTGCGGAAACGCCACGATTTGAAGGTCGATCAGGTGCGTGCTTTCTTCGCGGACTTCCAGCATGGCTTTCAGCGCGGTCAGGTCTGGGTCGGTGACGTCGACATGGGTGCGGACATGCTGGATGCCGTGAGCGGCCAGGGCCTGAATAGTTTGCTTGGCGCGGGTCTTGGTGTCTTCCTGGGTGATGGTGGCCTTGCGCTCGCCCCAGCACTCAATGCCCTCGAACAATGTTCCACTCATATTCCAGCGCGGTTCGCCGGCAGTAAGGGTGGCATCAAGGTGGATATGCGGTTCGACGAAGGGCGGTATCACCAGGTTACCGGCGGCGTCCAGATCGCCAGGCCTTAACATCGGCGCCGCGGTGTGTGGCGTGATACTGGCGATCCGGCCGTGTTCCAGGTGCAGATCATGCAGGCCTTCACGGTTGCGCAGGCGAGCGTTGATGATATGCATGGGCAAGTTCCTCTTGGCTAATGACAATCAGGCAGACAGCGCCAGATTATCCGGGCTGTTGCGATGTACTGCCTGGCGCGTCGGCCATCAGGTTACCATCCCCGTGACGCCAGCCAGACTCATACCTGTGCGTCGGCCAGCGGTGCCCGTACGCGCAGCACGGCGCTCAGGCCAATGTAGGTGAGGGACGCGGCAACAATCCCCACCAACGGTGCCACCCAGGGTGAGTGGAACGCCAGCACGGTGCCCACGGCATATGCCACCAGCCCAGGCCAGTTGAAGGCCGGCAAGCGGGTGTCGGCCAGGCGCGGATATTGGCCGCGATACCGGTAGAAGAAGTCCGCCATGATCACCCCGCCAATCGGCGGGATCACGGTGCCCAGCAGAATCAGGTAAGGCACCAGCAGGTCGTACATGCCGAGCAACGCCAGCAGGGTGCCGATTACCGCGCCGGCCAGGGTCACCGTCTTGCGCCTGCGGGTGCGCAGCAAATTGCAGCCTGCCACGGCGAAATTGTAGATGGTGTTGTCCTGGGTGCTCCAGATGTTGAGTAGCAGCATGGCCATCGCGGCCATCGCGAAACCTTGCAGCAGCAAGACTTCGACCACGTCCGGCTGCTGATAGACGATGGCGCCGTAGGCCCCGATCAATACCATCAAACCGTTGCCGATAAAGAAGCCGATCAGGCTCGCCAGCACCGCGACTTTGGCCGAGCGAGAAAACCGCGTCCAGTTGGTGGCCTGTGTCGCGCCGCTGACAAAGGTGCCGAACACCAGCGTGATCGCGGTGGACAAGTCCAGCTCGCCGGTCGGCACCACCGCCAACAGGCCGTCCAGGCCGCCGACTTTGTGGGTGGCGACCGCCATCGACAGAAACAGCAAGATGCCCATGGCCGGCACCGCAATGTACGAGAGTATCTCCAGCCCGCGATAGCCCACATAGGCCGTGGCGCAGAACATCAGGCCGAACACCACCATCAATGCCAGCACCGTGCCTTGGCTCAGTTCGAAATATTTACCCAGCACCACGGCGGCAGTGGCGGTGCCCCAGGCGTACCAGCCAATCTGAGTGAAGCCTAAGATCAAGTCACTGAGCTTGCTGCCCACCTCGCCGAAGCAGAAACGCCCCATCAACACCGAGTTCAAGCCGCTTTTAAAGGCGATGTAGCCCAGGCCTGCCGCGTAAATACCCAGCAACAGGTTACCCAACGCCACGACACCGAGCAGGTCGGTGAAACTGAAGGCTACGCCCAGCTTGCCGCCGGCAAACATGGTCGCGGTAAAAAACGTAAACCCCAGCAGGACCATGGCAGTGGACGCCAGGCCTTTGCGCGCATGCATCGGCACTTCGCTGAGGGGGTAATCGTTGCCTGGTTCTTGCTGCGTCATGGCCTTGCTCCCTGGATGACTGACGCAAGGCTGTTGCACTGCGCGTGCCAAACCAGCAGTGCAGTGTAGAGGGCGTCAAACAGGTACGTATCGTCGCAAGGCCTGTCCGTTGTGCCCGGTCGAGCACGAAAGCAGTGCAGCGGTGATACACATTGGATCAGTCGAACAGCGTTTGGGTGAGCTCGCCGCGATGAAACGCAAAGGCTGCTTCAAGATCGCTTTCGATGGTGCGCCCACGGGACAGCGGCGGCAGGTCGTGCAGGGCAAAAAAGCCCACTTCAGTGGTTTCCAAACCCGCCATCGGTGCCAGTTGGTCCACCCGTTCGCAGAGGAAATACAGCTTGTAGAAGTCCCGCACGTCGGGGCGATAGAGGCCCTTGGCCTTGTGCATGACGCTATACAGCGTGCGTGCCGTCACGCTTAGCCCGGCTTCCTCGCGGATCTCCTTGACGATGTTTTCCGCCGCCGATAAACCGATATCGGCGTAACCACCTGGCAGCGCCCAGCAACCATCCGTCGATTCGCGCACCAGCAGAATCCGATCGCCATCGATCACAGCGCCGCGCACTTCAATCATCGGCGTTGAATAGCGCTTGGCAAAATCCGACACCAGCCCGGTGATGCGCTCCAACGGCACATCTGCCAACTGTGCCAGCATGCTGTGGGCGATTTCGGCGATTTCTTCAAGGCGCTCACGCTCGAAATCGTCGGTGCAAAAGTGCAGCCCTGTGGACGCCAGTGCCTGTAAGCGCTTGGCCTGGGCCAGCCAGATGTTTTCCATGGGGTTCTCCTAAAGACGCTTGGTCATGTACACACGGTGCAGGCCGTGTTCCTCGACGCGATGGGTTTCCACATAGCCGCGGCGCGTGTACAGCGTGATGTTTTCAGTCATCGCTACGTGGGTATACAGGCGGATGGTCGCGTAACCCGCAGCGAGTGCCTCTTGTTCGGCAAAGTCCATCAACTGCCGTCCGAACCCCTGGCCCTGGGCATCGGGGGTGACGGCCAGGTTTGCCAACAGCAAGTCGTCATCGGTATTGAGCAAGATGATAAAACCCTGGACCCGCCCGGCGTAGTCCAGCACGTGCACGTGTCCTGCCGCGACCCACTGGCGATAGTCCTCAAGCATCGGCCCGGGCTTACGACCGATCCGTTCGATGTAAGGCGAATAGGCGGCCTGGACGATGGCCTCGATGGTTGCAACATCAGCAGCAGTGGCGGGGCGCATCATTGCAGCGGGCTCCTGTCAAAATCGATCAGTTGTTCGGTGCCTCGAAGATCACCTCGATACGGCGTTCGAACACCTTGGAGATCTTGAACGCCAGAGGCAAGCTCGAATCACGCCGGCCGGTGCTGATCGCATGCAAGGTGGCGCGCGATACATCCAGGTGCCGCCCATGACTGCCCACACCCAGTGGAGGCGGGTACATGCTTTATCGAGGACGCTTGCCAGGCATAAAAAAACCACCCGCAGGTGGTTCTTCAGCACGTCATCGCTTATTCGCCGCGATAGATACAGCCACTGGTGCAGGTCTCATGGATACGAATTGCACTGAGTTCCGGCAGCAAGGGTTTGAGCTCAGTCCAGATCCACTTGGCCAGCACTTCGCTGGTCGGGTTTTCCAGGCCTGGGATGTCATTGAGGTAGTTGTGGTCGAGGCGTTCATAGAGTGGCTTGAAAATCGCCTTGATCTCCGAGAAGTCGCGAATCCAGCCGGTGTGGGGATCCAGGTCGCCGCTCAGGTGAATCGCCACCTTGAACGAATGCCCATGCAGGCGCCCGCATTTGTGGCCATCCGGCACGTGCGGCAGGCGGTGGGCGGATTCGAAGGTAAACTCTTTGAAGATTTCCACGGTGTGACCTGTAGGGCTTGTGTTGCGTGGGTTTGAAGTGATTGTCAGTGTTTGATGCACTGATCAATGTACTGATAGGTCGTTGCTGGGCGTGATTGAGGCCATCCATTCGGCGCTTGCCGACTGGCGCCAGGCGACCGAGTTGGGGCGTATTCTAACCTGTTTTGGCAACGCGCTCTTCCTGCTCGCCGATAAACCCGCATAATAGCCACCGTTTCAAGGCTCGCCACTGAGCGTTTTTTGCCTCGGGGGCAACCATGGCCTTTACCAACACAAATGCTACCGAGCCGAATGGTTCGAGCGATCGTTCAGACCTTACCTGGCGTGGAAGGCTGGGTAAAACCCTGAAGCGTTGGGCCGGCATGAAAGCGGCGCACGCCGGCACCTCGGCGCAGAAACCGTCGGCCCTTGAGCACCCGCCTGAAACCGCTGGTCTCGCACTGGTGCCGGTTGATCGAGAACTGCAACAGACCGCTGCCGATGTGACGATATTTTCCAACCTGGGCAATTTGGACCGGCTCAATGCGGCTATTTCCGAGGGCACCGTACGCATTGCTTTTGCGGGCGATTCAATTGTCGAAGGCGATCGTGACGGCCTTTACGAGCACTCGGTTGTGCCCACGGTGATGCGGGCTTTGCGCGAGCAGAACCCTGCGACATCTAACGGTCCTGGATATTAACCGACTGTTCAATATTCACCGCGCCGGTGTCGATGTCGATAAGCTCAGTTTTATTCGCGACGATAACCTTGCGAGTTACCCCTCCGGCTGGAGTCCGGAAACAGGCACGACATTCGCGGTGTCCGGTTCGCCTGAGCAATACGCCCTCAAGGGGCGTGGCGCTGCGATGTTCAACAGGGCGTGCCAGGATGTCAGTTTGTCGGCTACTTTCACGATGCCCAGTTGGTCTGGACAAATTGGCGCTATTCGCTATCGGTCCATGGGCTCAGGCCTGAGTCAGTACACTGCGCAAGTCACAGCCAACCAGGTCCTGCTTTACTGGGGCGGCACTGTGATTGGTCGGTCAGCCGTTTACGCAGCCATCCCGGATGGAACGTCGGTCAGCATCAAAGTGACGGTTCGCGGGGCCAGGCACGAGGTGTATCTGAATGGCGTTAACGTTATTTCCGTGTATGACTTCAACAACCTGCGGTTCGGTAAAGTCGGCTTGGTGGTGTCAGGCGCAGAGGGCACCATCTCCAATTGGGTGGCGAATTTGGGTGTTCCTGAGGCTCACGGTGCGCCCGATTTAAACGACATTGAAATCTATGGATTAGGGGATTTCGGCACCAACCCCGGCAGTGTGGGCGGAAACACCATCAACCACCCCACCAAACTCGCCAACGCTGTTATTTGGGGCGGTGCGTTGAGTCCTTTGCTGCAGCATATCCGGTCGCAGCCAAGGGGCGGCATGCCAGCCTCGACTCAAGCCAGTCACTGACGCTCGACGCTTGGCAATGTGGGGCGGCGTGCATTCAGTACGCTGCCTCATCCGTTTTGGGCGCGTGATACGCGTCTGCCCGACGCCCGCATAGTGCGTGAAGCTAAAACGCTGGCAATCTTAGTTTTTGCATCGAAATGTCAACGGCGGGGCGCTGCAGTAACGGTCTGAGCGTGCGGCGAGGACACCGCTCACGCTCAGAAGATCGCTGTTGCGTTAAAGGGCCTGCAAGTGCTCGCCCAATTTGCCGTTGTCCGCCCACTCCAGAAACTCATCCCCCAGCCGTTGGCTCTCGCTCATCGCGGTTTGCCAGTATTTGTTGCGGCTCGGGTCGTCGCCCATGAAACGCTTGAAATCACTGCGGTCCGGCAATTTGCCGTGGGGCAGGCGGGCCAGGTAGTCCTTGGACGGTGCCAGCAGTAATACATCCTGCAAACCCTGTTGATTGCTGCGTCGCCATGGCAGGCCCTTGTCGAACCAGCCGGGGATAACCCTGTCGGTAAAGTGCGGGTACAGCACGATGTCATCGCCGTGGTAGGGCAGGTCGAGGTGGTAGTCCAGCAGGCCGCCGTCACGGTAAGTGCCGGCGCCCGCGCCGGGCAGGTCGCGCACGCCTTGCATCACCATGGGGATCGAGCCGGAGGCCAGCAGTGCCTGGCGCAGGTTGCCCAGTTCCAGGTCAAGGAAGCGCGATGGGAAATCCTTCAGCGGATGCACCGGCGGCGCCTGGCGTGGGTCATGGATGATCAGCCGCTCGAAATGCCGCGACAGCCGCGCGCGGCCCCGCAGGTTGTCGGCAATCACCGACGACAGGCCCAGGCCCAGCCGCCCACGGTGGTCATCGGCAAGCAGCCCGTGGCTCTTGACCACCATGATGTTCAGGCGATAGTTGGGGTTGTCCAGCACCCGAGCGTCGCGGCCGGCCAGCAGGTCATCGAGCATGCGCTGGCAGCTATGGCTGACGTCGGCCATGGTCACGCCTTTGGCAAAGCGCTGTTCGTTATACAGGCGGCCGAGGTCTAGCAGGCCTTGCACCGGGTCGGGCAGGCACGCGCTGGCAAACCGCCAGGAGCCGATGGACGCGCCGATCAGTGCGCGTTCGCGCGGCGCGCGGGGCAGCCACTCGCCGAACAGCGCCAGGTCCAGGCCCTGAATACCCAGGGCTTTGGGGCCACCGGCCGCGCCGGGGAGGATGCCGACATCTGCCGGCGCAAGGCCGTGTTCGCGAATGCGCGTAAAGGCGCGTTTGCCGGCCTTGAGGGTCAGGGCGGGAAACTTGATGTGGATGGCTGTCATACCGGTCTCTTTTGACGCGAGGAGGGCAGTATAGAAAATCTGGCGCGATGAGGGAAAAGCGCTTGGCTAAAATTGCCATGGTGGCAATTCAGTTTCAGTTAAGTTGCCAAGGTTAACGTGGGGTCGCGTAGGACATGCCCCCGGAAACGCACGCTTACGTGAAAACCCTCACGGGTTGGTTCGCCCCCCGTATCATTGTCCCATCGCCTATTTGGCCCCAGCCCATCACCGGGCCGCCCTCAAGGAACATCAGGACACGCAATGAAGGTAAATCTAAGCGCAGGCCGGCAGGTGGTGTTGGTATTGATACTCACCAGCTCAAGCCTGTCGGCCCACGACCTTGGTCAGGACGAAGCCTTGCGCCTGCGCCAAACGGGCGTTATCGCCCCGCTGGAGCACTTGTTGGGCCCGGCGTTCGAACGCTACCCAGGCGCCAAGCTGCTGGATGCCGAACTTGAAGAGCACAAGGAGCGCCCGGTGCGCTATATCTACGAAATCGAGCTGTTGACCGTCGAAGGTGTGGTACGTGAAATCGAGCTCGACGCCAGCACCGGTGAGTTACTCAAAGATAAGGAAGACGACTGATGCGCCTGCTTCTGGTGGAAGACAACGTACCGCTGGCCGATGAACTGTTGGCGGGCCTGCAGCGCCAGGGGTACGCCGTCGACTGGCTGGCCGATGGGCGCGACGCCGCGTATCAAGGCCGCAGCGAACCCTATGACTTGATCATCCTCGACCTCGGCTTGCCAGGGCTGCCTGGGCTGGAGGTGCTCGCGCAGTGGCGCGCAGCCGCCCTGGCCACCCCGGTGCTGGTGCTGACCGCACGCGATTCATGGGCCGAGCGTATCGAAGGGCTCAAGGCCGGCGCCGACGACTACCTGAGCAAACCTTTTCACCCTGAAGAACTGCACTTGCGCATCCAGGCCCTGTTGCGCCGCTCCCATGGCCAGGCCAACCAGCCGACTTTGCAAGCGGCCGGCTTGCATTTGGATGAAGGGCGCCAGTGTGTGCTGCGTGACGGTGACGAGATCCAACTGACGGCCGCCGAATTCCGCCTGCTGCGCTACTTCATGCTGCACCCGGAACAGATTCTGTCGAAAAGCCACTTGGCTGAACATTTGTATGATGGTGAGACCGAGCGTGACTCCAATGTATTGGAGGTGCACGTCAACCACCTGCGCCGCAAGCTGGGGCGCAGCGTGATTGAAACCCGGCGCGGCCAGGGTTACCGATTTGGCGCCGCCCCGGCATGAGGTCGATCCAGCGGCGCCTGAGCCTGGGGCTGATCAGCGTGATGGTGGTGGTGGGCGTGGTGCTCGCGCAGACCAGTTTGTGGCTGTTCGAGGCCGGCTTGCAGCGCTACCTGGATGCTGGGTTGCGCAACGACAGCGAGAACCTGCTGGTGGCACTGGTGCGCGGGCCGAACGGTGTGCAACTGGATGAGCAACGCCTGTCACCGGCGTATCAGCGACCGTTTTCCGGGCACTATTTCCGCATTGATTTTGCCGACGAGCACTGGCGTTCACGCTCGCTCTGGGACCAGGAGTTGCCGCGCCTGCCCGAGGCCGGGCTTAAGGGTAACCTGCAATTGGGGCCGGAAGGTCAGCAACTGCTGGTGTTGCGTTCGGACTACAAGCGCTTCGGCCAGTCGATTTCAATCAGCGTGGCTCAGGACTACACGCCTGTGCGGGAAAGCTTTCGCCTGATGCGCCAGATTGGTCTGGTGCTGGGGCTGGCGGCGCTGTTACTGGTGCTGATCCTGCAACGGGTCACCGTGCGCCGCGCCTTGCGGCCGCTGGAAACCGCCCGTGAGCAGATTGCTCAGCTGCAACAGGGCCAGCGCTCGCAACTTGATACTCAAGTGCCGCTGGAACTCGAGCCGCTGGTGGCGCAGATCAACCACCTGTTGGCCCACACCGAAGACAGCCTCAAGCGTTCGCGCAATGCCTTGGGCAACCTCGGCCACGCGCTGAAAACGCCGTTGGCGGTGTTATTGAGTGCGGCGTCAAGCGAGGTGCTCAAGGACCATCCGCAGCTGAGCAAGTTGCTGCGTGACCAGCTTGAGCAGGTGCAACAACGCCTCAACCGCGAACTTAACCGTGCCCGTCTTGCCGGTGAAACGCTGCCGGGGACCTTGTTTGATTGTGAAAAGGAACTGCCCGGCCTGCTGGCCACGTTGAACATGATTCACGGCGAACACTTGGACTTGAGCTACCACGTTGCGCCCGGCCTGCAACTGCCCTGGGACCGCGAAGATCTGCTGGAATTGTTGGGCAACCTGCTGGACAACGCCTGCAAATGGGCGGACGCCGAAGTGCGCTTGAATGTCAGCGAAACCGCGCACAGCTATCTGCTGGCGATCGAGGACGACGGCCCGGGCATCCCGCAGGCCCAGCGCGACCAGGTGTTCAGCCGTGGCACGCGCCTGGATGAACAGGTCGACGGCCATGGCCTCGGTCTAGGGATTGTGCGGGATATCGTCGAGGTGTGGGGCGGGGTGCTGCAGTTGCAGGAGAGTGAGCAGGGTGGGCTCAAAGTGCTGATCGAGCTGCCCAAGCGCCACGGTTGACACCGCGCAGGTCAACCCGTGGGCGGGGGCTTTCACTCACCTGGGCCCTTCATCGGGCCCCGGGTGTGTGCCATTCGCTTAAACGCGGAACTGATCCATCAGCCCCTGCTGCTGATTCGCCAGGCTGTTCAACGCCTGGCTGACCCGCGCCGATTCGTTCGCTTGCTCCGACAACGACTCGGTCACATCTCGAATTGTCGCGACATTGCTGTTGATCTCTTCGGCCACCGCGCTTTGTTCTTCGGCGGCGCTGGCGATTTGCAGGTTCATGTCGCTGATGACCGTGACGGCCTCGCCGATCTGGCGCAGGGCGGTGACCGCCTGGCCGACCTGCTCGACACTGCCCTGAGCCTGGCGATAGCTGTTGCCCATGGAACTGACCACCTCGGTGGTGCCGCTTTGCAGATGCTCAATCACGAGGCGGGTTTCTTCTACCGACTCCTGGGTGCGTCGCGCCAGGTTGCGGACCTCGTCGGCGACCACCGCAAAGCCACGGCCGGCCTCACCGGCGCGCGCGGCTTCGATGGCAGCGTTGAGCGCCAGCAGATTGGTCTGCTCGGCAATGCCGCGAATCACTTCCAACACCGAACCGATTTTCTCGCTATTGGCGGCCAGGCCTTCGACCTGGGCCATGGCCGTACTCATATCGGCCGCCAGGTGGCCGATGTTGGTGGTGGTGCGGTCGATCACGGTCAAGCCTTCACGGGTGGCCTGGTCGGCGTCGCGCGCAGCCTGTGCCGCTTGGGCGGCGCTGCGGGCCACATCCTGGGCGGTGGCGCTCATTTCGTGGGAGGCGGTCGCCACCTGATCGACCTGGCGGTATTGCTGCTCCATGCCGGCGCTGGTTTCGCTGGCAATCGCGGCGGACTGGTCGGCGGTGCCACGGGCGTCCTGCACCGAGCGTTTCACCTGGGCAATAATCGGTTGCAGCTTGTCCAGGAAGCGGTTGAACCAGCCGGCCAGTTGCCCCAGCTCATCCTTTTTGTCATAGGCCAGGCGGCGGGTCAGGTCGCCTTCGCCGCTGGCGATGTCTTCCAGCATGCGGGCCACGCCGAGGATCGGTCGGGTTACGCTGCGCGCCATCAGCCACACCAGGATCAAGCCAATCACCGCGGCCAGCAGGCCCAGGCTCAGTTCCAGCCAGGTGCCACGGGCGTTATCGGCGTCCAACTGTGTCTTGAGCGCTTCGGCCGGGCCGACCAGGACTTTTTCCGGCACATCCAGCAACACACCCCACGGTTTGCCGCCGGGAATCGGTGTGAAGGGCGCCAGCACCTTGAGTTGGTGGTCGGCGCGCAGGCTGCGGGTCTGCGTGCTGCTGGCCAGGGCATTGATCAATTGCGCACCGCTGGCGGGGTCGACCTTGTCCAGGCGCTGGCTGAGTTTGCTGGCGTCCGCGCTGTAGCCGGCGAGCAAGCCGGTGGGGCTGAGGATGCTGACCTGGGTCTGGCCGTCATACAGCTTCTGGCTGGCCTGTTGGCTAACGGCTTGCAGGCTGTTGAGGTTGATGTCCGCCGACAACGAGGCGATGACTTTGCCATTGACCATCAGCGGGAAGACGATGCTGGTCATCAGCACGTTTTGCCCGTCGATCATATAAAAGTACGGTTCGATGACGCAGGGTTTCAGGGTGGTGCGCGGGCAGGTGAACCAGGCGTTGGCTTTCTCGCCGCTGGGGCCTGTGCTGGTGTCGGACATGTCGCTTTCGGGCAATGCCATGGAGGTCAGTTTGCCGGGTGTCGGCTGCGACCAGTAGAGAGCGAATCGGCCCTTGTCGTTACTGCCCAGTTCGGCCTGGTTGGCGAACAACTCATCCTTGCCGTCCAGCGCATTGGCTTCGAACACCAGCGACAAACCGAGCAAGTCCGGGTTGGCCTGCAGCGCAGCCTTGACCTGGCGGGTCAGGTCTTCGCGCGTGTCGAAGGCGTCGAGAAAGCGTTTTTCAGCCTGTTCGCGCAAAAACAGCACCTGGCGTGAAAAGCCATGGCCGTACTGGAAGGCATCCATGAATTGCTGGCGAATACCCAGCGCCTGTCCTTCACCTTGCGCCTCGATGCGGGCCTGGGCGGACTCGTCGAGCATCTGCATGCTGGAGGCCTTGACCTGTTGCGAGCTCTGCTCCATGCGGTACAGCGACAGACCCACCAGCAGGGTCACGATTCCCAGCAGGCAGAGGCCGGCGAGCAGGGTGATTTTCCATTGTATGGAGAGCTGTCTGAGGGACATCGAGGAGCATCCTTAGCCTGAAAACACAGAGAGTCAGGCTATCGGCCGCTTTTCGGCTTTCTTTATTGTTTAAACGTTCAATTGAAAGCTGAAAGGCGACGCCGTTTTTTGACATGCGCGCCCGGCTGCTGCAAAGTGCGCGCCCTCTAATAAGACCTCTTAAAGCCTGCACGCTGGCGCCACCTCAATGGCCGCCCGGGCGCGGGTATGCCTGGTTTTTATGTTTCTGTCTTGAGGTAACCATGATTAACGCAGTCATCGCCGCGGTCGGCACCATGCTGGTGCTCAGCCTGTCCCGCGTGCATGTGGTCATCGCCATTATTGTCGGCGCCCTGGTGGGTGGCTTGACCGGTGGCCTGGGCATCGAGGCCACGCTCAAGGCGTTCAACGGTGGTTTGGGCGGCGGTGCGACCGTGGCGTTGTCCTACGCCTTGCTCGGCGCTTTCGCGGTGGCGATTGCCAAATCCGGCTTGGCTCATGCCCTGGCGGACAAGGCGCTGCTATTAGTCGATCGTCAGGAAGCCAGCGGCGGCAGCCACGTCAAATGGCTGCTGATCGGCCTGTTGTGGGTGGTAGCGATTGCGTCGCAGAACATCCTGCCGATCCATATCGCGTTTATCCCGTTGCTGGTGCCGCCGCTGTTATACGTGTTGACCAAGCTGCAACTGGACCGCCGCCTGATCGCCTGCGTGATGACCTTCGGCCTGATCACGCCTTACATGTTCCTGCCGGTAGGCTTCGGGAATATCTTCCTTAACCAGATCCTGCTGGCCAATGTGGCCAAGAGCGGCGTGGACATCAGCCAGGTCAATGTCACCCACGCCATGGGCCTGCCAGCGTTAGGCATGGTGGTCGGCCTGCTGGTGGCGGTGTTTGTCAGCTATCGCAAAAAGCGCGTGTACGACCTGGAAAAAATCGAGCGGGTCGAGCAAGTCGCGGTGCAGTACAACCCGCTGACCTTGCTGGTGGCCGGGCTGGCGATTGCTTCGGCGTTCATTATTCAACTGTGGCTGGACTCGATGATTATCGGTGCCCTGGCCGGCTTCCTGATCTTCTCGGTGTCGGGCATCGTGCGCTGGCGTGAGACCGACGACCTGTTTACCGAAGGCATGAAAATGATGGCGATGATCGGCTTTATCATGATCGCCTCTTCGGGGTTTGCCGAAGTGCTCAAAGCCACCGGTGATGTGCGTTCGCTGGTGGAAACGTCGGCGGCATTCATCGGCCATAGCCGTGGGGTGGGCGCGTTGCTGATGCTGCTGGTAGGCCTGCTGGTGACCATGGGCATTGGTTCGTCGTTTTCCACGGTGCCGATTCTTGCCGCGATTTTCGTACCGCTTTGTGTGCAACTGGGCTTCAGCCCGTTGGCCATCGTGTGCATTGTCGGCACGGCCGGTGCGCTGGGCGACGCCGGCTCGCCTGCGTCAGACTCAACGCTCGGCCCGACCTCCGGCTTGAACATCGACGGCCAGCACCACCATATCTGGGACACGGTGGTGCCGACTTTCCTGCACTACAACATTCCATTGCTGGCGTTTGGCTGGATTGCTGCGATGACGCTCTAACCTACAGATAATTTGTAACTGGCCGTTAACCTCTCAAGTCGCCACGAATAAGAGAGAAAAGCCATGCGTCTGAGTTTGAAGGCCAAAGTCCTGTCCCTCGCCGTAGTGCCGGTGTTGCTGTTTGCGGTGGTCATCAGCCTGACCACCGTGTGGATGCTCCAGGGCCAGGCGCGCAACGAGGTGGATGAAACCCGCCAGCGCCTGCTCAACGACGCCAAAACCACGCTGAAAAGTTATGTGGAAGTGGCCATGACCACCGTCAAGCCGCTCTACGATGCTGCCGCGCCGGGCGACACCGCCGCGCGGGCGGAGGTGGTCAAACTGCTCTCCAACACCACCTACGGCAAGGACGGCTACTTCTTCGGCTACGACTCCGAGACCATTCGCCTGTTCAAGGGCAACAGCCCGGACGGCGTTGGCAAGAGCTTCAAGGACAACCGCGACCCCAATGGGGTCTACGTCAACCGCGACCTGGTCAAGGTCGGTAAAGACGGCACTCACTATCTGCAATACAGCTCGACCCAGCCGGGGCAGACCGAACTGGTGCCCAAGCTGGGTTACACCGAGTACCTGCCGAAGTGGGACATGGTGATCGGTACGTCGGTCAACCTCGACGGCATTGAAGCCCAGGTGGCGGTGGTCGAGGCCAAGGTCGAGAAACGCATGGAAGGCGTGCTGCTGAGTATTCTCGGCGTGGCCGTGGTGGTGCTGTTGGTGATTGCTGCCGTGGGCATGGTGACGGCCAATACCATCCTGCGTCCGCTGAACCTGATGAAAGCCAACCTCGACGATATCGCGGCGGGCGAGGGCGACTTGACCCGCCGCCTGGCCATTACCAGTCAGGACGAACTGGGCGATCTGGCTGGCGCATTCAACCGTTTTGTCGACAAGATCCACAGCCTGGTGCGCCAGATCACCGAGATGACTGCGCAGCTCACCGGCCTGGTGAGCCAGGTGTCGGACCAGGCCCAGCGTTCCGAGCAGGCCATGGAGCGCCAGCGCCATGAAACCGATCAGGTCGCTACCGCGATCAACCAGATGTCTTCCGCTGCGCAAGAAGTCGCGCGCAGTGCGCAGGGTGCGTCCGTGGCGGCACAGCAAACCGATGTGGAAGGCCAGGCCGCCAAGCGTGTGGTGGACGGCAGCATCGCGCAGATCCATGCCCTGGTGAACGATATTCGCAGCAGCGGCGTGTCCCTCGACAGCCTGCAACAGGACGTGTCGTCGATTGTCAGTGTGCTTGGCGTAATCCGCTCGATTGCCGAACAGACCAACCTGCTGGCGCTCAACGCTGCCATCGAAGCCGCGCGGGCCGGCGAGGCCGGGCGTGGTTTTGCCGTGGTCGCCGACGAGGTCCGCGCCCTGGCCAGTCGCACCCAGACCAGCACCCAGGAAATCCAGGGCATGATCGACCGCCTGCAAAAAGGCACCGAAGCCGCTGTAGATTCGATGCGCCGCTCCAGCGATGCGGGCGACGGCACCTCAGCCCGCGCCAACGAAGCCGGGGCCTCGCTGGACACCATGGCCCAATTGATCGGCACGATTAATTCCATGAACGCGCAGATTGCCAGCGCGGCGGAAGAACAGACCGCCGTGGCCGAAGAGATCAACCGCAGCGTGCATCAGATCGCCGTGGCGGTGGACAGCGTGGCTGATGAAACCCAACTGGGTGCCCAGACCTCACGTAGCCTGGCGGACCTCGGCCAGCGGTTGGGGCAGCTTGTCGGTCAGTTCCGGATCTGACCACATCTGGCTTGGCGGCAGGGTTGTCTGGCGTTAAAACCAGGCCGGCGCCCTGTCAGATATCCCGCATCAGCAAGCCAAACTGCAGGTCCATCTGTGCCGGCAGCGGCACATAAACGGTGTGCCCATCCCCGGGCGCCACCTCGATGGCTTCGCCCTGGGCGTTGTGCAGCGTGGCCAGGTCGAAGTGAAAGTTTCCGGCGGGGGTCATCAGTTCCAGGTGATGACCCACGGCAAAGCGGTTTTTCACCTTGACCTCGGCCAGCTCGCCCCGGCGCTCGCCGGTCAATTCGCCGACAAACTGCTGACGTTCCGATACCGAGCTGCCGTTCTGGTAGTTCTGGTATTCGTCATGCACATGACGGCGCAAAAAACCTTCGGTGTAGCCGCGTTGCGCCAGGGACTCCAGGTCGGTCATCAGGTTACGGTCAAAGGCTCGGCCGGCCACTGCATCATCAATGGCTTTGCGATACACCTGGGTGGTGCGCGCGCAGTAGAAGTGGGATTTGGTACGGCCTTCGATCTTCAGCGAATGCACGCCCATGTGGGTCAGGCGTTCCACATGCTGCACCGCGCGCAGGTCCTTGGCGTTCATGATGTAGGTGCCGTGCTCGTCCTCGAACGCGGGCATCTGTTCATCGGGGCGCTGGGTTTCTTGGAGCAGAAACACCTGATCGGTCGGCGCGCCGATTCCCAGCGTAGGCTGAAATTCCTGGACGATATCGCCGGTGGCGTTCTCCACCGCCGGCATGGCCTGGTATTTCCAACGGCAGGCATTGGTGCAGGTGCCCTGGTTGGCGTCGCGTTTGTTCATGTACCCGGACAGCAGGCAGCGCCCGGAATAGGCCATGCATAAAGCACCGTGCACGAACACTTCCAGCTCCATCGCCGGCACGTGCTGGCGAATTTCACCGATCTCTTCCAGTGACAGCTCCCGCGACAGAATCACCCGGCAGATGCCTTGCTGCTGCCAGAACTCCACACTGGCCCAATTCACCGTGTTGGCCTGCACCGACAAGTGAATCGGCATCGAGGGGAAGTGGCGCCGCACCAGCATGATCAGCCCCGGGTCGGACATGATCAGCGCATCCGGGCCCATCGCGATGACGGGGGCCAGGTCTTTGAGGAAGGTTTTCAGTTTGGCGTTGTGCGGCGCGATATTCACCACCACGTAGAAACGTTTGCCCAGCGCGTGGGCTTCGTGGATGCCGAGCGCCAGGTTGGCATGGTCGAACTCATTGTTACGCACCCGCAGGCTGTAACGCGGCTGGCCGGCGTAGACCGCATCGGCGCCGTAGGCGAAGGCATAGCGCATGTTTTTCAGGGTGCCGGCGGGGGCGAGCAACTCGGGGGCGATCACAGGGGGCATGGGCTCAAGTCGTAAAAGGTCGCGAGGGTAAAGGAGCCGGCAGCCGCTTTTATTGATCCAGATCGTCCTTTTGCTGATTTTGTATCGCCAGCGGGTTCGTGACGCGCGCGCGATACCTCAAGCCCCTCCGAGCCGTACGTAAAGCCCTGGACGCAGTGCTCCGAAACGGATCGCCTGATGGGCACCGGCGTGCGCCCTGCGGAATAAGTGCTCTATTGAGTGAGGCGCGGTCGGATGCCTCAAGCCATTGAGCGATGCGGTCTATGCTCGTTCTATAAACAAGGGCACTCCCAGGTTTCGCAGCGGACTAAGCATCAGGGCTTACGAAGGCCCTTTGCTTTTCTGACATGGACCGGACATGAACCAAACGAACCTGCAATTCAAAACCCTGCTGTTGTTGCTGGCCCTGGTGACCATCGCCTTTATCTGGATATTGCTGCCGTTCTACGGCGCGGTGTTCTGGGCGGTGATCCTCGGCATTATCTTTGCCCCGATGCAGCGGCGCCTGCAGCTGCGGTTTGGCTGGAACCGCAACCTGACATCCCTGGCCACCCTGACGGTGTGCCTGCTGATTGCCATTTTGCCGGTGATCATTACCAGCGTGCTGCTGGTGCAAGAGGGCGCGACCCTCTATCACAATATCGAGAGCGGAAAGCTGGATGTGGCGGGGTATATCGAGCAGTTCAAAAACGTGCTGCCGCCGTACTTCCAGCACCTGCTTGACCGCTTCGGCATGGGCAACCTGGAAGGCCTGCGGGAAAAAATCGTCAAGAGTGCAATGCAAGGCAGCCAGTTCTTTGCAACCCAGGCATTCAGCTTCGGCCAGGGTACGTTTGATTTCCTGGTGAGCTTTTTCATCATGCTGTATCTGCTGTTTTTCCTGCTGCGCGACGGCCCGGAACTGGTGCGCAAGGTCCGTACGGCGGTGCCGCTGGCCGAGCCGCAAAAGCGTCGGTTGCAGCTCAAGTTCAACCGGGTGGTACGCGCGACGGTCAAGGGCAACGTGCTGGTGGCGGTGACCCAAGGTGCGCTGGGAGGGTTGATCTTCTGGTTTCTGGACATTCCCAGTGCGTTGCTCTGGGCGGTGCTGATGGCGTTTCTTTCGCTGTTGCCGGCGGTCGGCGCAGGAATAGTATGGGCGCCGGTGGCTGCCTACTTCCTCTTGAGCGGGTCGATCTGGCAGGGCGTGGTGCTGGGACTGTTCGGCGTGTTCGTGATTGGCTTGGTGGACAATGTGCTGCGCCCGATCCTGGTAGGTAAGGACACCAAGATGCCGGATTACCTGATTTTGATCTCGACCTTGGGCGGCCTGTCGGTGTTCGGCCTGAACGGGTTTGTGATCGGCCCGCTGGTAGCGGCGCTGTTTATGTCCAGTTGGGCGTTGTTCGTGGAAAGCAAACCACGGGTCAAACTGCCGTTGCCCTAGACGTTACAGCGAGTGACGCTCAAGCGTGGAGCCTGAAGTTCGACGCTTGCTGCAGCTGTTTTTCGGCGGCGGACAACGAGGTGAGCGGGCCGCTGATGGGCTCGCCATCGCGCACCAGATACCAACAGGCCAGCAAGCCGTGCTCACGAAGAGGGGCGGGGACTGCGCTGCCGATGACGGACATAATCTGAACAGTAGGCATAAATACCTCCAATGGCGATGGAGTTCACCATACTGGCTGTTTGCCCGTAGGAAAAATCACCAGTCTCGATAGTCGACATTAACGCCAGGCGTCAATCCACCACTTGATCGAGCATGGAAACCACTTCCTGTTCACTGAGCAGCCCCTTACGCACCAGGTTTTCCGCCAGCAGCGAGAGGAATTTTGCGCTGCGGTGGCCCTCAAGGTGCTTGAGTTCGGTCAGTGCGCTGTAGACCTTGCTGGATGTGCACAGGCCAGCGGTTCGATGGGGGTTTTGCGTGGGCATGGTCAGTCGTCCTTGTTGTTATTGGGTGGACAGTGTCGATAGTGAGAGTGTTGGGTGACACAAACATGACAGCGCGAGGCGCCTTCGAGCAAGGGGGCATTGGCCATAATCATGTGCGATTACTCGCGGAACATTGTCCTCATAGCGACCTTGGCAGGACGAATCCGGACTTTTCAGGCAAAAAAAGGCCCCGCGTGTCGGCGAGGCCTGTGTCTGTCAGCTCAATTGCGTGTTACCAGCCGCGACCATAGTAGCCGTGGGGAGGACCGTAATAGCCGCGCGGTGGGCCGTAATAGACCGGCGCCGGGCGGTAATAAACCTGTTGTTGCACATACACCGGCGGTGGCGGTGCGTAGTAGACCGGCGGCGGCGCGGCGTACACCGGTTGCGGCTGGACATACACCGGTTGCTGCACGTAGACCGGCTGGGATTGGCTGGCAACCACGGAGCCCACTACGGCGGCGCCGACCAAAGCACCCAACACGGCCGGGCCACCCCAACCACCACCGTGGGCGGAGGCTTGGCCTGCCATAGCGAGTGCGCCGATAAGCAAGGCGATTTTGGGGATTTTACGGATCATGGTCATTCCTCGGTTAGCCCCTGCGCTTGTGGTCTGCAATCAATAGACTCAAGGATTGTCGCGGGGATACTTTTAAGACAACGTATTTCTGAAAAACAGCACGGCCGATAGGTAAAGGTTGTGTAAGGATCTGTACCGAATTGCTTACTTAAGGAGTTACCCATGCAGATGCACCCCAACAAGGACACCCAACTGTGCATGTCATTGTCGGCGCGGCCTGGGAATTTTGGCTTGCGTTTCCATAACCATCTGTACGAACAGCTGGGTTTGAATTTTTATTATAAAGCGTTCAGTAGCCAGGATTTGCCCGGTGCGATCGGTGGTATTCGGGCGCTGGGCATTCGTGGTTGCGGTGTGTCCATGCCCTTCAAGGAGGCCAGTATCGCCTTGGTCGACGAGCTGGACGAGTCGGTCAAGGCCATCACCTCCCTTAACACCATCGTCAACACCAACGGCCATCTCAAGGCCTACAACACTGACTATATTGCTATCGAACAACTGCTGAAAAAGCACGCGGTGCCAAAAGACTCGAGCTTTGCCCTGCGTGGCAGCGGCGGCATGGCCAAGGCCGTGGCCAGTGCCTTGCGCGACGGTGGTTATGCCAACGGCGTGATTGTCGCGCGCAATGAGGCGGCAGGCCGGGCGTTGGCACAAGGTCTGGGGTATGAGTGGCAAGCGCAATTGGGTGATTTGCGCCCGCAGATGTTGGTCAACGTGACGCCGATTGGCATGACCGGCGGGGCGGAAGCCGACCAGTTAGCCTTTGAGGCTGACGCTGTGGATGCTGCTGACACCGTCTTTGATGTGGTGGCGATCCCGGCCGAAACACCGCTGATTGTGCGTGGCCGCGCCCAGGGTAAGCGGGTGATTACCGGGCTGGAAGTGATCGCGATTCAGGCGTTGGAGCAGTTTGTGCTGTACACCGGCGTGCGGCCGACGCAGGCGCAGTTTGAACAAGCCGTGGCGTTTGCCCGAGCCTAGCGAACCCGGCAAAACCCATGTGGGGGCTGGCAAGCCAGCGCCCACAGGTTGACCGTGTTAAGCCTGTTCCAGCTGCGTGAGGCGCTCTTCCAATGCGGCAATTCGGGCTTCAAGTTCTTCGATACGATCCGAAGAGACGGCACCGGCCGAGCGCTCCACCGCATGACCCCGCGCCGACAGAATCACCTCAATATCCGCCGGATCGCCCAGCGCATGGGTGTAACGATCTTCCCGTTGCCCTGCCTGACGCGGCACCAATAGCGCCAGCCCGCGCGCAATCAGGCGCTCCAGCTGGTGCACCACCTGCTCGGCATCTTCAAAATCATGCATGCGCCCGCTGCGGGTCAGCAGTTCATTGACCGTCTGCGGCCCGCGCAGAAACAGCAGCCCGATCAGTATCACCTGGGCCGGCACCAACTCCAGTGCCTTGTCGACGCGATGCTCCCAGCGGTCGGCCCGGCTGCCCATGACCAGGCGCGTGAAACCTTGGCCTTCCAGCGCGCGCAGGCTTTGCCCGACTTGGCCCTGGCTGAGGTTCGTCACCGGCTCGCGGCTGGTTTTCTGGTTGCAGGCCAGCACCAATGCATTCAGGGTCAGGGGGTAGGTTTCCGGGTTGGTCGCCTGTTTTTCGATCAGGCAGCCCAGGATGCGGATTTCCGTGCTGTTCAGGCGTGGTTCCGGGGTGTCGGTAGCGTGCTCGGCGGTCATCGCGCTTTCCCTATGCAGTAAGAGGGGGCGCTCTCAATGAGTGTTCCCGTCGTGTTGTCGCCTCAAAGCGGGCCTGGCAAGACGCAGGCCGCTGGGAATGGTTGTTCCCTTTCCAAGGCCGGCAACGCAGGGCCCGCGTTAAGGCACAACCCGGCGCGACGGGGAAACTCATTGAGAGCGCCCGCACCTAGCCTAATCCTGAAAAAATAAAAGACAAGCTGCACACGCAGCTGGCATGTCTATAATCGCCGCTGGTTACACACCCTGCCATCACCGCGAGACTGTCATGACTATTTCCCTGTACGCCGCCTCCATCCCGGTCTTCAAGCAAATGCTCAACGCCCTGAGCGATGTGCTGAACAAAGCCGAAGCCCATGCTACCGCCAAGAACATCGAGCCCAATGCTCTGTTGCAGGCGCGTCTGTTCCCGGACATGTTCCAACTGGTGCGCCAGGTGCAGATCGCCGTCGACTTCGCCAAGGGCGTTTCCGCACGCCTGGCCGAGATTGAAGTGCCGAAGTACGAAGACAGCGAAGTGACCTTTGCCGACCTGCAAGCCCTGATCGCCAAGGTGCTGGCGTTTGTCGACACGATCAAGCCCGAGCAAATCGACGGCAAGGAAGGCATCGAGATCATCACCCGCCCAGGCACCCCGAAAGAGAAGCGCTTCAGCGGCCAGTCCTACCTGCTGACCTACGGCCTGCCGCAGTTCTTCTTCCACGTCACCACCGCTTACGCCTTGCTGCGTCACAACGGTGTCGAAGTGGGCAAGCGCGATTACATGGGCGCGTTCTAAGCACCCAGGTACAAAAAAGCCCGGGGCGGTTCTTCAACGAACCGCCCCGGGCTTTTTTACGCCTGATGGTTAAGCCGGCTGTTCTTCCTGGCCCAGGCATGCGGCGGCGGTAAACAGCACATCGGTGGACGAATTGAGCGCGGTTTCCGCCGAATCCTGCAACACACCAATGATGAAACCTACGGCGACGACCTGCATGGCGATCTCGCTGGGAATACCGAACAGGCTGCACGCCAGGGGAATCAACAGCAACGAGCCACCGGCCACGCCCGACGCCCCGCAGGCACACACCGCTGCCACCACGCTGAGCAATACGGCGGTCGGCAGGTCGACGGTGATACCCAAGGTATGCACGGCCGCCAGGGTCAGTACGGTGATGGTGATTGCGGCACCGGCCATATTGATGGTGGCGCCCAGTGGGATCGATACCGAATAGGTGTCTTCATGCAGGCCCAGGCGTTTGCTCAACGCCAGGTTCACCGGGATATTCGCCGCGGAGCTGCGGGTGAAGAAAGCGGTGATGCCGCTCTCACGCAGGCACATCAGCACCAGCGGGTAGGGGTTGCGGCGCAGCTTCCAGAACACGATGGCCGGGTTGACCACCAATGCCACGAACAGCATGCAGCCGATCAACACCACCAGCAGGTGAGCGTAGCCGAGCAGGGCACCAAAACCGGAGGTGGCCAGGGTTGAGGCCACGAGGCCGAAGATCCCCAGCGGCGCGAAACGAATCACCACGCGCACGATCAGCGTTACGCCGTTGGACAGGTCGTCGAGCACGGTGCGGGTGGTTTCGCCGGCATGGCGAATCGCGATGCCCATGCCGATGGCCCACGCCAGAATGCCGATAAAGTTGGCATTCATCAGCGCGCTCACCGGGTTATCCACCACGCTCAACAGCAGGCTTTGCAACACCTCGCCGATGCCGCCGGGAGCACTTACCGCGACGTCATGGGTGGCAAGCACCAGGGACGACGGGAACAGCGTGCTGGCGACCACCGCCACGACGGCAGCCGCAAAGGTACCGAGCAGGTACAAGAAGAGGATCGGCTTGATATGGGTTTCCTGGCCGTGTTTATGGTTGGCGATCGACGCCATGACCAGTACGAACACCAGGATCGGCGCAACGGCTTTCAGGGCCGTGACGAACACCTTGCCGATAAACCCGGTAGCGCGGGCAGCCTCGGGCATCCACAGGGCCAATAGAATCCCGGCAAGCAAGCCCAAGACAATTTGGGTAACCAGGCTGACGCGCATAAGTCGTTGTAACAGGGAAGGGGCAGCAGTCATAAACAGTTGTCTCTAGTTTTTTTAATAGAACGCAGCATTGCAGGCGGAAAGTGCTGTAGGCAGTAGGTGCGGAGTCTAACATGCTGTAGGAAGCGTCCCGTTCGGTGCGGCATTGCGTCACCCGCACCCGCAGGCTTTGGCAAAATCCAGACATACTCTGTTAACATTCTTGCCTCTCATCTTTCCTCTCCGTCAGCGAGCCCTTCGGGCTGTCGTTGATGTCGTCGTTTCTGGAGTTTTTATGTTGTTTCCCATCCTGCTGCTGTCGGCCGCCGGCTTTACTGTGTTGACCACAGAATTCGTCATCGTGGGCCTGCTGCCGTCGATTGCCCGGGACCTGAATGTCAGCGTGTCCCAGGCGGGGTTGTTGGTGACCTTGTTCGCCTTTACCGTGGCGGCGTTCGGTCCGTTTCTGACGGCGTACTGCGCGCGCTTCCCACGCAAGCGCTTGTTTATCAGCATCCTGATCATGTTCGGCGTGGCCAATACCCTGGCGGCGCTGGCGCCGAATATTTGGGTGATGGCATTCGCGCGGTTGATTCCGGCATTGGGGTTGCCGGTGTTCTGGGCCTTGGCCAGCGAGACGGCGGTGGACATTGTTGGCCCCGAATACGCCGGACGAGCCATTGAAAAAATCGGCTTCGGCATCGTCTGTGCCACGGTGTTCGGCATTCCGGTCGGCACGCTGATTTCCGACATGTTCGGCTGGCGTACCGCGTTTGCGATTCTGGCGGTGGTGGCGTTGGCCAAGGCATTGCTGCTGTTTATCTACCTGCCGGTGACCCAGCCGAAGAACCACCAGGTGACACTGCGCTCGCAATTCAAGATCCTGCGCAACCCGTTGATGCAGGGGCATATCCTGCTGTCAGTGCTGGTGTTCAGCGGCATGTTCACCGCTTACACCTACCTGGCGGACATTCTTGAGCGTCTGGCCGGCTTTGACGGCACATTGGTCGGCTGGTGCCTGATGGGGTTTGGCGCGGTGGGCCTGATCGGCAACTCACTCGGCGGGCGCGCAGTGGATCGCCACCCGTTGATCGCGTCCATGGTGTTCTGTGGGTTCATGATCGCGGGCATGGTGGCGTTGGTCCCGGCGATTCATTCCACCGTCGGCCTCGCGGCGGCGATGGCGGTGTGGGGCGTGACCCAGGCGGCGCTGTTCCTGGTCAGCCACGTGCGGTTGATGAAGGCCGCGCCCCATGCACCGGCGTTTGCGGCGTCGTTGAATATTGCCGGAGCCAACCTGGGGATTGGCCTTGGGGCAATGGTCGGCGGGCATGTGATCGACACCCTCGGCCTTGGCAGCCTGGGCTTTGCGGCGTCCGGGTTTATCCTGGTATCGATCCTGCTGGCGTTGTGGCTGATGACCGCCAGGCAGCCGGTCGCATCCAACGCCTGAATCGTCAGGGCAGGGCGGTAAACAACTCGCGTCGAGCGCCTTCGGTAATCGCCACAATGCCGGGGTGCTTGACCTTGCGCTCCACCGAGATCGCGTAGAACGACTCGGTCACCGCATCGGTCTGGCCAATCAGCGCCACCCCGTACTGGCGCACCACCTCGTCGGCAATCACGCTGGGGGCGATAAAGATCCCGCTGCCGGATTGGCCAAACGCCTGCATTAACGCACTGTCATCGAACTCGCCGATGATCTTCGGTTGAATCTGCTGCTCGGCGAACCAGCGCTGCAAGCGGCTGCGCACCACCGTCTCGGCCCCCGGAATCAAGAGCGGCGCGCCCTGCAGACATTGTGGGAAATCACCACCGTACTGGTCGGCCAACGCCTGGGTGGCGAAAAAACTGATGCCACACTCCCCCAGTTTCTGGCTGTAGCCTTTGATGTCCAAGTGAGTGGGCATGGGGCTGTCGGAGATCACCAGGTCGAGACGCTGAATCGCCAGGTCGGCCAATAAGCGTTCGAGTTTGTCCTCGCGGCAGGTGATACGGATTTGTTCGCTCAGCTCCATCGTGGGGGCGATCAGCCGGTAAACGATGGATTTGGGCACCACATCCGCCACGCCGACCCTGAACAGGATCTGCTGCTCATTGGGCTGCGCGCGCAACATCGCCTCCAGTTCGTTGCCGGTCTGGAACATTTGCTCGGCGTAGGGCAAGGCCTGGCGCCCGGCTTCGGTGAGTTCAAGCTGGCGGCCGACGCGCTGAAACAGCGCGATACCAAAGGTCTGCTCCAGCAGGCTGATCTGCCCGCTGATGGTCTGGGGCGTGAGGTTCAATTGCTCACAGGCGCGCACGATGCTGCCGGTCTTGGCCACCACCCAAAAATAATGCAGTTGTCGATAATTAAGCATCGTGGACTACACTTCGTAAAAATCGAAGTATATACGAGAAAAATACGAATTTTACTGAACTGTTCGACTGCATAGAATGCCTCGCTATCGAGGGGCCACTATTTGGACCCACTGGTTCTAACGAGGAATACAGCATGCAACTCAATTCTCTGGGCGCGGCGGCCTTACTTGCGCTTTCATTGGTGGTGATCAGCGGCTGTGATCAAGTCGAAAAAAGCGCCCAGCAAGTCATGGGCAAGGCCACCGAGTCGGCCAAGCAAGCCATTGATGACACCCACAAAGCCGCCGAGCAGGCATTGAGTGAGGCGACGCAAGGCCTGATCAGTCCGCAAAAAAAGGCTGATCAGGAAGACAAAGAACCTGAAACCGGCAATAAAGAAGCCTAATTCCCCAGCACAACGTCAGGACTGACCTATGGATTACCTTTTACAACTGGCCGCCAGCCCCACCGCCTGGGTGGCACTGGCCACCTTGATCGTCATGGAAATCGTGCTGGGCATCGATAACCTGATCTTTATTTCGATCCTCACCAACAAGTTGCCCGAGAAGCACCGAGCCAAGGCGCGCCGTATCGGCATCAGCATGGCGCTGGTGTTGCGCCTGGGCCTGTTGAGCACTATCGCGTTTATCGTGCAGTTGACGACCCCGGTATTTGAGATCTTCGGCCAGGCGTTTTCGTGGAAAGACATGATCCTGATCGCTGGTGGCCTCTTCCTGGTGTGGAAGGCAACGACCGAGATCCATCACAGCATGGACCCCGAGCCGGAAGAAAAGGCAACCACCGGCAACGTGGTGACCATCGGCTTTGCTGCGGCGATTGGTCAGATCCTGATGCTCGACCTGGTGTTCTCCATCGACAGCATCATCACCGCCGTGGGCATGACCGAGCATTTGCCGATCATGATCATTGCTGTGGTGACCTCGGTCATCGTGATGCTGGTGGCGGCTGAGCCGCTGGCCAAGTTCATCAACGACAACCCGACGGTCGTGATGCTGGCCCTGGGCTTCCTGATCATGATCGGCATGACGTTGATCGCTGAAGGCTTCGGCGCTCACGTGCCCAAAGGCTACGTGTATGCGGCCATGGCGTTCTCGGCGGTGATCGAGTGCCTGAACATCGCGCGGCGTAATCGCCACAAGCGTTTGCTCGCCGCCAGGCAGTAACCGCTGAACCCGAAAGCCGGCTGAACGCTCAAGAGTCCAGCCGGCTTTTTGCTGTCTGATAGAATCCGCCCACTTGTTACCTTGAGGTCCACCATGAACGAGCCGATTCGCCTCACCCAGTACAGCCACGGCGCGGGTTGCGGCTGCAAGATTTCGCCCCAGGTGCTGGAAGTGATCCTCGCCGGCAGTGGCGCGCAGAACCTCGACCCCAATCTGTGGGTCGGCAACGCCTCACGCGACGATGCGGCGGTGTACGCCATCGACGACGAACGCGGTGTGGTTTCCACCACCGACTTTTTCATGCCGATCGTCGATGACCCCTTTGACTTTGGGCGCATTGCCGCCACCAACGCGATCAGCGACATCTACGCCATGGGGGGCGACCCGTTGATGGCCATTGCCATTCTGGGCTGGCCGGTGAATGTGCTGGCGCCGGAGGTTGCCCGCGAAGTGATCCGTGGCGGCCGTTCGGTGTGCGATGCCGCCGGTATCCCCTTGGCAGGTGGCCACTCCATTGATGCCCCGGAGCCGATTTTCGGCCTGGCCGTGACCGGCATCGTGCAAAAGCGCCATATGAAACGCAACGACACCGCTACCGCCGGCTGCAAACTGTACCTGACCAAACCGCTGGGCATCGGCATCCTCACTACCGCCGAGAAGAAGGGCAAATTGCGCGAGGCGGATGTCGGCGTGGCCCGTGACTGGATGTGCACGCTCAACAAACCGGGCAGCCGTTTCGGTAAGTTGGCTGGCGTCACGGCCATGACCGATGTCACCGGTTTCGGCCTGTTGGGCCACCTGGTGGAAATGGCTGACGGCAGTGGTCTCACAGCCCGCATTGAGTACAAAAAAGTCCCACTCTTGGCCGGGATTGAGGATTACCTGGATCAGGGCTGCATGCCCGGTGGCACCTTGCGCAACTTCGACAGCTACTCGAGCAAAGTCGGGCGCTTGCAGGAGCTGCACAAACGCGTGCTGTGCGACCCGCAGACCAGTGGCGGCCTGTTGATCGCCGTTACCGCGGAAGGTGACGCTGAGTTCCACGCGGTGGCTGCCGAGCTGGGCCTGAGCCTGGAGCCGATCGGTGCACTGGTTGAGCGACAGACACACGCGGTAGAGGTGTTTTGATGGCAACCGACATCACCGACTACCGCGACATCTTCCTCAACGACCGGCCGATGATGGATACCCGCGCGCCGATCGAATTCATCAAGGGCGCGTTTCCCGGGGTGATCAACTTGCCGTTGATGACCGACGACGAGCGCCAACGGGTCGGCACCTGTTACAAGCAGCAGGGCCAGCAAGCCGCGATTGTGCTGGGACATGAGCTGGTCTCGGGGGCGATCAGGGCCGAGCGTATCGAACAGTGGGCGCAGTTCGCCAAGGCCAATCCTGACGGTTACTTGTACTGCTTTCGCGGCGGGCTGCGCTCGCAGATCGTGCAGCAATGGTTGAAAACCGAAGCCGGTATCGAGTACCCCCGTGTCGGCGGTGGCTACAAGGCCATGCGGACCTTTTTGTTGGAGACCGTGGAGCAGGCGACCTCCGAGTGTGATTTCGTATTGTTGGGCGGCATGACCGGCACCGGTAAAACCGAGGTGCTTGGCCAGTTGCATAACGCCCTGGACCTTGAGGGCCACGCCAACCATCGCGGTTCCAGCTTCGGCAAACGCGCCACGACACAACCGTCCAACATCGACTTCGAAAACCGCCTGGCGGTGGACCTGCTGAAAAAACGCGCGGTGGGGGTCGAACAATTTGTCGTTGAGGATGAGAGCCGCATGATCGGCAGTTGTGCGCTGCCCTTGCCGTTGCACAAAGGCATGCAGACATTCCCGATGGTGTGGCTGGAGGACAGCGTTGAAGGCCGGGTCGAAAGGATCTTGCGCGATTACGTGGTCGACCTGTGCGCCGAGTTTATCCAGGTGTTTGGCGAAAATGGCCAGGCGCTGTTTGCCGAGCGCCTGACCCAGAGCCTGGCCAATATCCATAAACGCCTGGGCGGCGAGCGCTTCCAGCGCTTGCAGGCTGTTTTGCAGGACGCTTTGGCTGAACAGGCCCGCAGCGCTGCCGTGGACTTGCACCGGGTATGGATCGAAGGGTTACTACGCGAGTATTACGACCCGATGTACGCCTTCCAGCGTGAAAGCAAGGGCGCACGGATCGAGTTCGCGGGGGAGCAGGGCGCGGTGGTGGAGTATTTGCGCGAGCGGAGTGCCAGGCGAGCATAGTCGCTGGTTTTGAGGGCCTCTTCACGAGCAAGCCCGCTCCTACATTACGACCGCGATCCTACAGGATGAGCACGGTTGGATGTGGGAGCGGGCTTGCTCGCGAAAGGGCCCTCAACGTCGCCAGAAATCTAAAGAAGGACCGCCCCGATCAACCCACACACCACGCCCATCAGCATGGTCAACCCGGCCACCGTCACCAGTACGCGCGCGTCGAAATCCTTGCGCAGCATCAGCAGTGACGGCAGGCTCACGCTGGGCAGGGTCATCAGCAAGGCCACGGCCGGCCCGGTGCCCATGCCCAGGGTCATCATGGTTTGTACGATTGGGATCTCGGCGGCGGTAGGAATCACGAACAGCGTACCAACGATCGCCAGCGGCACCAGCCACATCAGGCTGTTGGCCATGGCCCCGTCAATATGAGGGAACAGCCAGACCCGCGCAGCTCCCAGCACCAGCACGGCGACGATATAGATCGGGATCGTGCTCCAGAACAACTGCCACAGGGTACGTAACCAACGGCTCAGGAACGGCTGCGACTCGACCTGGCTGACGTCGGCCACTGCTTCCAGTGCGGCTTCCGGCACTTGGTCGGGCCGGGCAATCCGCTGCGCCACCAGGGACACGCCGACCACCAGCACAATCCCTGCGACCAGCCGCAATGCGGTAAAGCCCCAGCCCAGCACAAAGCCCATGAACACCAGGGTCGCCGGGTTCAATACCGGGTTGGCGATCCAGAACGCCAGGGCCGCACCCACCGACACCTGCTGACGGCGCATGCCGGCTGCCACCGGGGCCGCGCAGCAACTGCACATCATCCCCGGCAAGGCGAACAGCCCGCCACGTACGGTCGAACCCAGCCCGGCGCGGCCGAACAGGCGCAACAGCCAGTCGCGGGGAATCAACACTTGCAGCAGCGAGCCCAGAATGACCGCCAGCACGGCGGCCTTCCAGATCGCCAGGAAATACACCTGGGCATAGGCCAGCGCCGCTGCCAGTGGCGAGCTTTGCTGGTCATTCAGAATCGAGGCGCCGATGCTGTGGTTATCCGCCGCCACGAACGCCTTGAGGTAGTAGGGCGACCACTTCACATAGTAGAGGCCTATGCAGGCCACCAGCACGAACAGCGCTGGTTTCCACCAGAAGGACCAGCCCCGGTTGGGCTGCTGGGAGATGAGGTTGGGCATGGTGCAGATCCGCAGATGGTTCAATAGCGGGGCATCATACGCCTGTGGCGCGCAAGCTTCAGATATCTGCGCTGACTTGAGTGGCGTCCGGGCATGTCCGCTCGCCGTTATTCAGGCCTTGCTTGTAATTACGGCTCAGCAGTGAGGCTTTGCCGTTGTGCCAGGTCAGGGTCAGGACATAGAGCGTGTCGTAGTCGTCGCCCGACCAATCCTCAGTGATCGTGTGTTTTTCCCCCGAGGCTTCACTGGCCACCTTGTTGATCAGTTCTGGCAGGTAGCCATGGGACCAGGCGGTGTAGATGATCGCGTTGTGGTACTTGTCTTCGACCAACTCGTCGGCGAGGGCGCTGGTGTCGTTGGCTGAAAAGTTGATGTTCACCGGCAGGCCGAGCTTGATGGCGCTGGGGCTGATGGTCATCAGTGGCCGGATGTAGCTGTAGGAATTGTCGTGTTCACCTTCCTCGACATTGCGCGTCGGGTTGGCGGCGAATACGTAGTTGGCCTTGCCGAATTTTTCCGGCAAGACGCTCGCCAGGTTCATCGCGCGATTCAGGCCCTGGCAGTTGAGCTGGCCGAGGCCGCCGGCCGGTTTTTCACCGTGGCGCAGGAAGACCAGGGTTTGTACGCCATCCACCGGCTCGGCGCGACTGATCCGCGACTCCAGCGTCAGGCCGATTGCGCCGCCAACCAGCAGCAGCGGCAACATAATGTATGAATAGCGTTTAAGGCGTTTAGTAAGGCACAGAGGCTTGATTGTCATTGTCGTGTCGAGTCTTCGTGCTTGGGTTGAAGTCGTACAGGCCCGGCGCCAGTGACGCATGCGGCGTCCTGCGGTTTTCCGTGTCGTTGTAACGAGTGTCTCCATTCACCCTGATGGCGCACTTAAGAGTGTGTATCGGCTCTTTGGTTCGTCAGCGCGCGAGATTAGCGCAGTAATGTTGCGCAATGATGACCCATGCAGGACGGCGAGCCGCTGGCTATTATGGGGACTTTCCGCCTGGGGACTTTCCGATGAACGCACTTGCCGCTTTCCCGATCAACAGCAAATGGCCCGCCCAATACCCGGAACGCTTGCAGCTGTATTCGTTGCCCACGCCCAATGGGGTCAAAGTGTCGATCATGCTCGAAGAGCTGGGCCTGCCTTATGAAGCGCACAAGGTCAGTTTCGAAACCCAGGACCAGCTGTCTCCCGAGTTTCTGTCCCTGAACCCCAACAACAAAATCCCCGCGATCATCGACCCCAATGGCCCGAGCGGTCAGCCGCTGGCGCTGTTCGAGTCCGGCGCGATTCTGATTTACCTGGCCGAAAAAACCAGCCAGTTACTCTCCGAAGACCCGGCCACCCGCTATGAAACCCTTCAGTGGCTGATGTTTCAAATGGCGGGTATCGGCCCGATGTTCGGCCAGGTCGGGTTCTTCAACAAATTCGCCGGCAAGGCATACGAAGATAAGCGCCCGCGTGATCGCTACGCCGCCGAGTCTCGGCGTTTGCTGGGCGTGCTGGAACAACACCTGCTGGGTCGCACCTGGATCATGGGCGACGAATACAGCATCGCCGACATCGCCACGTTCCCATGGGTTCGCAACCTGATTGGCTTCTACGAAGCCGGCGACCTGGTGGGCATTGCTGATTTCCCTAATGTGCTGCGCGCGCTGGACGGCTTTGTTGCCCGCCCTGCGGTGATCCGCGGCCTGAACATACCGAGCTGAAGCATGCAGACGTTCGATTTCAAACAGCTGGATGTATTCAGCAGCGTTTCACTCAAAGGTAACCCGTTGGCCGTGGTGCTGGGCGCTGATAGCCTCACCGACCAGCAAATGGCCGACTTCGCTAACTGGACCAACCTCAGCGAAACCACGTTTTTGCTGACGCCGCGTGATCCGCGGGCGGATTATCGGGTGAGAATCTTTACCACGCTCAACGAGCTGCCGTTCGCCGGGCACCCGACCTTGGGCAGTTGCCATGCCTGGCTGCTCGCGGGCGGCGTGCCCAAAGGCGAGGAGATCATCCAGGAGTGCGAAATCGGCCTGGTGCGTGTCCGTCGCGAAGGCGATCAACTGGCGTTCATTGCTCCGCCGTTATTGCGTTCCGGCGCGGTGGAAACTCCCGTGCTCGAACGCGTGCGCCTGGCGCTGGGGCTGGCGCCCGAGGCCATTGTGCGCAGCCAGTGGGTGGACAATGGTGGGGGCTGGCTGGCGCTGATGCTGGCCGATCGCGAACAGGTGCTGGGTTTGCAGCCGGATTACTCGCAACTCCACGGTTTGGCCGTTGGCGTCATCGCGCCCTGTGACCCGGCGCGCGACGATGTGGACACGCACTTCGAAGTCCGCGGTTTTATCGCCGGCGACGGCGCCCCGGAAGACCCGGCCACCGGCAGCCTGAACGCCGGCCTTGCCCAATGGTTGCTGAGTGAAGGCCTGGCGCCAAGCCGTTACGTGGTCAGCCAAGGTACGGCCATGGGACGCGCCGGGCGTATTCGCGTCGAGCATCATGGCGATGAAATCTGGATCGGCGGCGAGGTAGCGGTATGCATCGAAGGGCGTGTACAGCTCTAGATCAATGAATTGTTACGGGCCACGCAATACACTGTTGGCCCCTTGGCATTTGTGCTGCCGGGGCCTGGAGGCATAAGCTTTGGCCCCAAAGATTTTTGCCTCTACTGTTTTAGCATCCAGTCAGGAAAACCATGACCAGCCAGTTCCCCCAAGCCCGCCCACGTCGCCTGCGCCGCTCCCCGGAGCTGCGTGGCTTGTTCCAGGAAACCGAATTCACCCTCAACGATCTGGTGTTGCCGATTTTCGTCGAAGAAGAAATCGACGACTTCGTACCGATCACCAGCATGCCGGGCGTGGTGCGAATCCCCGAGAAGAAACTGGCCGGTGAGATCGAGCGTTTTGCCCGTGCCGGGATCAAGTCGGTGATGACATTCGGCGTATCCCACCACTTGGACGCGAACGGCAGCGACACCTGGAAAGAACGCGGCCTGGTTTCGCGCATGTCCTCGATTATCAAGGACGCCGTGCCGGAAATGATCGTCATGTCCGACACGTGCTTCTGCGAATACACCGACCACGGCCACTGCGGCGTGATGCACGGTGCTCATGTCGACAACGACGCGACACTGGTCAACCTCGGCAAGCAAGCCGTGGCCGCCGCCCGTGCCGGCGCCGATGTGATCGCCCCTTCGGCAGCGATGGACGGCCAGGTCCAGGCGATTCGCCGCGCCCTGGACGACGCGGGTTTCACCCATATTCCGATCATGGCCTACTCCACCAAATTCGCCTCGGCCCTCTACGGCCCGTTCCGTGAAGCGGGTGGCAGCGCCCTCAAGGGCGACCGCAAAAGCTACCAGATGAACCCGATGAACCGCCGCGAAGCCGTGCGCGAATCGCTGCTGGACGAGCAAGAGGGCGCAGACGCGCTGATGGTCAAGCCCGCTGGTGCCTACCTCGACATCATCCGCGACATCCGCGAAGCCTCACGCTTACCGGTCGCGGCCTATCAGGTGAGTGGAGAGTACGCGATGATCAAGTTTGGCGCCCAGGCCGGCGCGATTGATGAGGCGCGGGTGGTGCGGGAGACGTTGGGGTCGATCAAGCGTGCGGGGGCGGATTTGATCTTTACGTATTTTGCGATGGATTTGGCGTTGGCTGGGATCTGAGTCCGGTCTGTGGTCCTGTGGCGGGGAGGACTCGTCACAGGTGCTCCGTGCTACACCGGTACCGATTCAGACCAGCGTTGGCAAAAGTCGTGTTGTTCCTGTATATCGTTGGTGAGATTGTTTTCCTCTAACGCAAAGATATGCACAAGTTCAGTGTTTGCCTGCCCCATTGTCAATTCATAAGCGATAAGTCTATTTGACATATGTGAAGACATGCCTGATGTGTGCACGTTAATCTTTGCGCCTTTGCATAAAAACTTTATATCTTTTAAGTCTGCTCTCAATAAACCGAAGCAATCATACAGGTCCAGTGCTTTGTAGCTTTTTCGTGTTTCATCGTTTAGCAGTAGGTGAAGTGTCGGCTTGCCTCCTTCATATTCGATTACTGCATTTTCACGTATACCGTTTTTGATGATGAAGATGTTTTTTCTGGAAATTGACTTAGCTGAATTTTTCATAGTCCTCCGCACCTAATGATTTTAGCCAGTTTTTGAAGAAGTCCACCTGTTCTTGTGGGTTGTTTGTTAGGTTATTTTCTTCATAATCAAATAGATGGACGATGTCGTCTCGTGATGCTTGTTTACCTAGTGTCATTTCATATGCAATAAGACCGGCGCTCATTTGAGATGCCATCCTTGAGGGCATGACGTTTATTTTTGCGCCCTTACAAAGGAATACTATATGCGGGAAATCCGCTCTAACTTTTGCTAAACAAGTATAGATGTCCTTTCCCTTGTAGGTTTTCTTGAAGTTGTCAGCTTCGGAAAATGTCATCGAAAGTTTTTCGAGATCATATCTTACGGTGACTTCCGAACTTTTGTTGTTGATAATTACCTTTATTATTTGCGTATTCATACTATTTCCTATTCGGATTTGGGATTGAGTATCCTACATAGCTTCCGTCGCGCTTTACAGGTGTCATGCCCAAAATATCCTCTGGGTGTATTTTGTGATGGACTGCGAATTCTTTCTCGTTAGAGAATGGCGTCATTTTACCGAGTTCTAAGTTTACGTCATGACCAGGTATGCTTTTTATAACGTATAAATAACCTTTTCTTGTGCCGTATCCGGTTGCAAAATCTATAGCGGTGAGCCTCGAGGGAGAGGTGCTTATAAAGTTACTTGGTGGATCGTTGCTGTTTAGGGCGTGCAGATAAAGGTCATTGCTTTCTCCCTTACTCTTAAAGCCAGTTTTAAAGGCTTCTTCTGGATGTTTTCTATCCCCTCGAAATAAATACTCCTCTTCATCGCTCGTTTTCGGTGGTTCGGGTTCGCTTTTGTAAGCTTTTGCTTTTGCCGAAGGCTCATCAACTGTGTCTGCGGGCTTACACCCGTCTCCACCAGGGCATGTGTTTAAGCCTAGCGGATCTACCCACCCCGTTGGGTTCGGTACGTACTGGTATGCGTTGATCCCACCCGCCAGCTTCACCGGGTCAGGCGTCAGGTAACGACCACTGTCCGGATTGTAGTAGCGGTGGCGGTTGTAGTGCAGCGCGCTTTCCGGGTCGAAGTATTGGCCTTGGAAGCGCAGCGGATTGTCGATTTTGTTGACATCGAGGCGGGCAATCTTGCCGTAGGCGCGGTAGTGCGCCGACCAGACGATCTCGCCGTCGGGGGCGGTGAGTTCCTGTGGGGTGCCGAGGTGGTCGAGTTGGTAGTGGAAGGGCTGGGTGTCTTTAGGGCCAAAGCCTT
>PJQF01000050.1_pt1 | contig 82516 bp, 68 predicted proteins | sample 1503741 | NCBI WGS metagenome assembly PJQF01 (sample SAMN07775949, study PRJNA414020) | Biofilm metagenome, whole genome shotgun sequencing project. | isolation source: biomolecule (vanillin) treated reverse osmosis membrane biofilm | place: India: Nagpur | collected 2017-03-21
TCTATCAAAACCTTCTTGTATTTTGAAGAATAGTAAACTTCTACAAAGAAATTTTCAGACTGATAAAGATAAACGGTAGCATCCCCCAACTTTCGGGACATTAAGTATTGAGTGGAATTAATGACCAAATCGCACTTTTTTTCAAAACTGGAGGTCATAAAGTCTTCGAGCGTAATCATACTTTTAGAAATACGCTAATAGAGTGCTTAAAGTGTGCCAACCCGTAAATAAGCTTGGAAAGGCATAAACACAATCGATTATTTGCTCGATAAGGGAAAATTATTCCCAAAATGGTAAAGCAATAACAGCCAACTTACTGCCGTTAAGTCTTCGTATCCAAAAGTCGTAGTTCTATTAAGGATTTATCAAAAAAACGCTACGCTTTGGAAAACATGTATTTATCTCTTTATATTAGCGGTTACTTTGATCTATAACCAAAAGCAAATGAAGTATTCCAAGTCATTTTTATTCTTAGTTGCGCTGTCATTTTTAGTTTCCTCATGCTTTTTAAGGAAGGGAGGTAAGCCTACAGCCCAGAACCCGGGTCAGGTAAGTACCACCACCGGTTTGCAATACACCCGCGATAAGGCAGAGGGTTTCGAGGTACAACCTTATAACGAACAACCCGATGCCCCCAACATGGTGTTTATCGAAGGCGGCCGTGCTGTTTTGGGATCTTTCGAAGAAGATGTGATGTCTTACCGCGATAACGTGGAAAGAACCGTGTCAGTAGCTTCATTCTATATGGATGAAACTGAGATCGCGAACATTCACTGGTTGGAGTACCTATATTATTTGACTACTGATTCTACTAAAGTTGATGGAGGTAAAGCATATACAGCAGCTTTGCCTGACACTACTGTTTGGAGATCAAAGTTGGCTTTCAACGATCCATATGTTGATTATTATTTAAGATATGCAGGTTTCCGTTACTTCCCGGTTGTGGGTGTTAAGTGGAAACAAGCTAATGCATACGCACAATGGCGTACCGCTCGGGTAAATGCTGACCTTGCTGAAAAGGCGGGTGAAGCAGTTCCTGAACAATTAACCGGTGCTGGTCGTGTGCCTATCGAATCAGGTTATAGCATTCCAGCTTATCGTTTACCTACAGAAGCAGAGTGGGAATACGCTGCTCAGGCTTTGATCGGAACCCAGTGGTTGGAAGAAATGCAAACTCACCAACGCCTTTATCCTTGGGACGGTCACGCATTGCGTAATCCTTACGGAAAGCAAATGGGTTATTTCTTAGCGAACTTCAAGAGAGGTAGAGGTGACTATGGAGGTATTGCAGGAAGATTGAACGATGGTGCTTTGATCACATCTTATATATATGAGTATCCTCCAAATGACTACGGCTTGTATAACATGGCTGGTAACGTGAGCGAGTGGGTGATGGATGTGTATCGTCCGCTTTCACATCAGGATTTCGATGATTTGAACCCGATTCGAAGAGATGACTTTATCGATAGCCATGGCGATTATAGAAACCGCTATACTAAAACGCCTAAGGATTCTACTATTACATTGCCTGATGGAACCTCAAAAACCATCAAGACATTTGAATACACTAAAAATCCTTCCGGCTTTATCTCATTGGTTTCAGATAAAGTACGTGTTTACAAAGGTGGATCTTGGAAAGATGTTGCATACTGGATGTCTCCTGGAACAAGACGTTTCATGGATGAAGATTCTGCAACAGCGACCATCGGTTTCCGTTGCGCGATGATCCGTGCCGGATCTAATTACTAAGATTCATTGGTTTACCGATATTGAAAAGCCCTCGGAAGAGGGCTTTTTTATTGGGCTTCTGCGATACAAGCCACACTCAATTGTGAACACCCACTCTTCAACAGGTGGTTTCCGCAGGCTTCAATCGTAGCTCCGGTGGTAATCACATCGTCTACCAGCAGAATACGCTTCCCGATAATTTTGTCAGCATGGTGCAGAGTAAAAACACTCTCCACATTTTCCCAGCGTTCCAGTTTTGTCTTTTTAGTCTGCGTAGCTGTGGAAACCGATCGTAGAGAGATATCATCATCAAATGGAATGTTCAATTCTACGCTGAGGCCTTCGGCAAATTTGGCACTTTGGTTGTAGCCGCGTTTTCTTCTGCGTGAAGGGTGTAAGGGCACCGGAATAATCAGATCAAAGGCATTATCGTAGCCCGCTTTCTTCAGATCGTAGGCGTAAGCTTTTCCCAATCGAAGTCCCACTTCCGGATGATTGTTGTATTTCAGTTGATGGAGTAAGTGCTGCACCAAACCGGTTTTGCGAAATTTCAGGTAAGCCCAGGCATGCAGTATGGGAAGCCGGACTGCAAGCCTGTTTTTAACTGGATTCTCATCCCACACATGGTAGTGTGTTTTCGGTAATTCAGCGAGACAGTGTGTGCAAAGTATGTCTTCCCCACTTACTAAACCCTCGTTACAGCCCAAACAAAAATTGGGATAGAACAACGAGACAAAATCTCTTCCTATTTGACATAGCAAATGATTTTTGAATGGCATTGTTACCTTAAAATTAGTTGCACGGAATTAAATCTTCTTCGCGGCCATAGAGCCAGCATTCTTTATAAATGGAACAATAGCATATTTCGTAACTGAATTTAGGATAGAAGTCTTTCAACGCCTTCTGTAACTTATTATACTCCGCCTGATCGTTTACATAAACATGAAATACTTCTACTTTCTCTCCCGGAGCCAATACCATTTTCTCCAATGAAGAATAATATAAACTGATGCTATCGGGGTTTACGAATTTGGAGAGTAAATGATAAGGCGTCTCTACTGGTTCGTTGTTCCAACTCATCTTAGCTGATTGAATGATAGCCGGCCCCACTCCTTTATTAACCACACGAAGAATAAATCCATCGGTGCTTGTTTGCACATATTGACGCTCGATGTGCGGCCAAACAGCAGCATGTTGCTGCCCTTGCATAATCTTAGCTTGATAGATGTACACAAACAAAGTGACTACACTGACAAACACTGCAGACAATGCAATAATCATTTCAGGTTTTAAACTGAATGATTTCTTAGGTTGAGGAATTAGATTTTCTTCTATTTCGTTTTCCATAGCCGCTTAAAATAGAAAAAGATGATCAATTATTTTTCAGGGTGCTTGGCATATCGTTCAAAGAACTCAATCACACGAAGCATGTGATCCATCATACGGCCGGGGTTTCCGCTGCGCGTTAATTCGTGCCCTTCCTTAGGATAGCGAATGTACTCTACCGGCTTGTTCAATATCTTCAAACTTTTATACAGCATCTCCGATTGAATCACTCCGGTGCGTAAATCCACATCGCCATGGATAATCAATAAAGGTGTTTTGATCTTGTCTACGTAAGTTAATGGCGACTCGGAATCGAGCAATGCTTTCGTTTCTTTTTGCCAGGGATAACCGCCAAAATGATCGGGTACTAATCGCCAGGCATTTCCTTCACCCATGAAAGTTGTGAGGTCGTATACGCCACGCTGAGCATTGGCTGCCTTAAAGCGATGATCGTGACCAACAATCCATGCCACCATGTAACCGGCATAACTCCCCCCTTCCACAAAAAGATTTTCTTTGTCGATCCAACTGTGTTGCTTCATGGCTTCATCCAGCGAAGCGAGGATATCTCCGGCAGGACTTGTTCCCCAATCTTTGAAATTTCCTTTTTTGAATTTATCGCCATACCCACCACTTCCTCGTGGGTTGCAATATACTACTCCATAGCCCCAGCTATTTTCTAATTGATATTCGTGCCACATCGAAAATATACCCAGCCCCCACATTGCAGATGGACCACCGTGAATATTCAAAATGGTAGGATATTTCAATCCTTCTTTTTTGTTGATGGGTTCCATCACCCAATATTGAATTTTAGTGCCATCGGGTCGTGTGTACCAATATTCAGTGGGCGCAATAATGTTTTTATCTTTTATCCAACCTTCGTTGAATTTGGTGAGTTGCTTGTGTGGCTTAGCCGATTCTTTGAGATTGAATGAATAAATCTCCCACGGATTTTTTGTTTCGGTAAGTGCATACACCACCTTATCGCCACGAATGTCATAATCATTTACACCGTTGTCGTTGCCGAATAGTTTGGTTTCTTTTCCTCCGGTAGCTGCGATTGAGTAGAGCGGAATATCACCTTCCGTTTGAGCCGTAAAGAAAATAGTTTTGCTGTCGACAGACCAGTTACACTGGCTGGCATCTCGATCAAAGGCAGCTGTAAGAGAGAGCGGACTTCCTCCCATGGCATTGACAACGGCTAATTGCGTTTGAGGTGCATGCCGATTGGAAACCGTTTCGGCATAGAATAAAATCTTTTTTCCATCCGGTGAGAATTTAGCATTCGATAAACTATAGCTATTCCATGTCAGGAATTCTTTGGCTGTTTTTCCGGCCACGTCAATCATCCAAAGATCAGTATCCTGCTCATCATCGGGAGCTACTTTATAAACTTTTGAGTGACATACAATTTGTTTTCCATCAGGGCTCCACTCACCACCTTCAAAATCCTGATACCCGCTGGTAAGTTGAATCGCTTTCTCATCCGCGCCAAGCGACTTGACAAACAAGTGGCTAAACTCTTCTTCGGGCTGTAGGTTTAATTCACCTTGTAATTGCTGACGTGTGAGGACGCGTGGATTTCCATCAATAGCGTTTTTCGACAACCAGGCACGAACTTCCTCTAAACTACCATCCGGACTATTCTTCACATTTTTCTTTTCATCGGCTTTTAGCTTTTTCCAATTCGGTTCGTCACCCACTTTTCGCGCGGGCCGTTCGTAATCCCACGTAAGTGAACCATCAATTGCATAAAAAGGAATGGATGATGAGAATAAAATTTTCTTTCCATCGGGGCTCCAGCGCGGACGAGTGGCACCGAATTCGGCTTTGGTGATCACCGAAGCTTCACCTCCATTCATGGGCAACAGCCATATTTGCGATTTGTCACCATCGATTCGTACGAAGGCGATGGTTTTGCCATCAGGACTCCACTGTGGTTGACCATCGTTTTTATCGCCAAACGTAAGTTGACGCGGCTCTTCGCTGCCTACCAAATCCAAGAGATACAGCTGGCGCGTGTAGTAATATTCATTTTCGTTTTTCACCGCTTTGCGAATAACTACGGTGACCGCCTTAGAACCATCCGGTGAGATTTGAATTTGGTTGGTGGTAACAATCTTCATCAGATCAGAAGCTACCACGGGAGTTTTAGTCTGTGCCGATGCATTGACAGCAATGAAAATCAGCAGTAGAAATTTTAATTTTTGCATGTATTCGGTGAATTAAAAGTGAAGCAATTTTTATTTGTTGTCAGTTGGAATAGGAGGAGGCCCTTCCGGAATGTAGGGTTTATACACGAAGGCACCTTTGCGTTTCTCGAATTCTGTGCGAATGTCTTTACGCAGTTGCTCATTTTCAAAAAGATCAACCATTGTCATAGCCAATGATTTCGATGCGAGGATAAGACCTTTGTGCCCGATGCTCATGCCGCCACAAGCTACTACACTCCATCCGTGCCACGCAGTATTTTTTGGAGCGGTAGTCGCGACTAATGTGATTTCCGGTACAAGCCAACTAACATCGCCCACATCGGTAGAGCCACCTACAGGATTTTCGAGTGTTTCGCGAAGCGGATAAATTTTTCCATCCAACTCTACTATCTTTCCACCTTGCTCTTGTTGAATTTTTTGTGCGAATGCTTGCTCTTCGGGCGTGTAGGTGATTGGGCCGAGAATTTCTAAATTTTTTTGCAGCACTCCTGCTCCTGTGCGATTGACCAGAATTTCATAGTCGCCTGCCTGCACGGTTACTTTTGCTTCTACTCCGGCAATCATTCCCGCACCTTGCGCAATTTCTTTGACGCGCGTAAAAACTTCATCGACACCGGTGCGCTGACTATCGCGCACCCACATCCAAACTTTTGCATACTCGGGCACCACGTTCGGAACATCGCCACCCGCTTTGATTGCATAGTGCATGCGCACGCTGGGGCGCACGTGTTCGCGTAATAAGTTAACGCCAAACGTAAATGCCTCCAGCGCATCTACGGCACTGCGACCGTTCCAAGGATCCGCAGCGGCATGGGCGGCCTTGCCTTTGAATTCAACCACAAAATCAACCATGGCTTGAGAGCTTTGAGTGCTGGCACCAATCTCTACATCCGGATGCCAATCCAGACAAACATCTAAATCATTGAAGAGACCTTCGCGAGCCATATACACTTTTCCACCTACTGATTCTTCGGCAGGAGTTCCATAAAAACGAATGGTGCCTTTTAGTTTTCCTTGTGCGATCAAATCTTTGATAGCGATGGCGGCACCTAAGCTGCCGGCACCAAACAGATTGTGACCACAACCATGTCCGGCTGCTCCTTTTTCTAAAGCTTCTTTGGTAGGAGTTGCTTTTTGTGAAATGCCGGGCAGTGCATCGTATTCGCCCATAATACCAATAATCGGTTTGCCGGAGCCATATTCGGCTACAAATGCTGTGGGTAAACCGGCCACTCCACGCGTAACGCGAAAGCCTTGCGCCTGGGCATAGTCAGCTAATTCTTTAGATGACTTGTATTCGCGCAAAGCGGTTTCTGCATACGCCCAGATTTTATCACTGATGGCAATGAGATTGGCTTGATTTTTTTCTACCGATTGAATGACGGCTGATTTATTTGGACTTATTTTTTTGGTTTGTGCCCGCGTTGAAACGGTGGCAATAATTAAAACAAGAATAAGAGAAAGCCGCATAAAGGTTTGGTTTAGGAAGGGAAGATATTAAAAATAATGCGGGTATGGATGTAGAAAGAAACTGATTTCACAACCTTTTTGACAGACGGTGTGTCAAAGGAAAAAACGAAATATGAAGAAGCTATTTATATTGATGATGGTCATCGTTTCAGCTTGTTCCAAAGAAACGGTTAAGACCTCGAATTGCACAGTAGAAGCAACTGTTCGTGATTTGACAGGTTTAGATGGTTGCGGGTTTGTGTTTGAACTGAACGATGGCACTAAACTGGAGCCGAGAATTCTGATGTATTGTGGTACTCCTCCAATAGCGCCAGAGGTTACAAACGATCCACTTTACAATTTTCAGTTTGTTGAGGGAAAGAAAGTCAAGATAAGCTATGAACAAGTCGAGGGAGCCAGTATTTGTATGGTTGGACCGATGGTAAAAATTACTTGTCTCACGGAATTGCCAGCACCAGAAAATAATTTCTGATTGGCTGAATCCAATTCTACTTCTCGGCAATCATCGCCAGAATCTCATCAATAAATTCGCGGGTGTTGCTAAGCCTGGGTACTTTATTTTGTCCACCCAGTTTACCTCTGCGCTTCATCCAATTATAGAACGTGCCGCTGGTGACACTGCGAACAATCGGGGCTACCAATGCAATATCGTGCGCGCGTTTGGCATCATAATCGGAATTGACTTTCCGCAAGGTAGTATCCAATACATCCGAGAATTTGGATAAATCAGAAGGTTGAATTTTAAACTCAATGATCCACTCATGCCCACCGCGCTTTGATTTTTCCAGATAGATCGGAGCTGCTGTGAAGTTATCAATGACAGCACCGGTTTGTTCGCAGGCAGCGGTGATGGCTGTTTCTGCATTTTCAATAATCACCTCTTCGCCAAAGGCATTGATAAAATGTTTGGTGCGACCGGAGATGCGAATTCGGTAAGGCGATTTGCTGGTGAACTTGATCGTATCACCAATATTGTAGCGCCACAATCCGGCATTGGTCGTAATTACCATTGCATAATTTTTTCCCAGCTCCACATCCTGCAAAGCGATCGCATCCGGATATTCTTTGTCTAATTCCTCCATGGGAATAAATTCGTAGAACACCCCATAGTCTAACATCAGTAAAAGATCTTCAGAATCTTTTTGATCCTGAATACCAAAAAATCCTTCACTGGCATTGTAGGTTTCCCAATACTTCATGCGATCGCTTGGTATCAGCGACTTGAAAAGATTTTTGTACGGCTTGAACGCAACCGCTCCATGAAAGAATACTTCTAGGTTGGGCCACACATCTAAGATGGAATTTTTCTTCTCAAGCTCTACGATGTGTTGTAGCAAAAGCACTGTCCAGGTTGGCACTCCGGCAATCTGAGTTACATCCACACGAGCCGTTTCGCGCGCCAGCTTTTCAATTTTTTCTTCCCAATTATCCATCAGCGCCACTTCCAAACTAGGCGTGCGAATGAACTCCGCCCATGGAGGCAAGTTTTGCATGATCACTGCCGATACATCACCATAGTGTGAAGAAGAAGTTGGGTCATATTCGTTTACACGATAGCTGCCGCCTACGCCTAATCCTTTGCCGGAGAATATTTTGGTGTCCGGATAATTATTAATGAAGATGGAATATAAATCTTTACCTCCTTTAAAGTGACAATCTTCGAGTGCTTCGGATGTTACCGGAATAAATTTACTGCGCGCGTTGGTGGTGCCGCTGGATTTGGCAAACCACTTTACTTCGGATGGCCACAGAATGTTTTGTTCACCTCGCATCAATCGTTCGATGTAAGGAAATAGCTGCTCGTAAGTGTGAACGGGGATGCGTTTTTTAAAATCTTCGTAGTTGACTAAATCTTCAAAAGCATACTTCTGTCCGAACTCGGTGTAGCGAGCGGCTGCGATCAGCTTCTTCAATACTTCGTCTTGCACTTCATAGGGGTATTTCATGAAAAGCTCCATTTGATGGATACGCTTTTTCATGACCCAGGCAAGGATAGAGTTTAGGATTTGCATGCCAACGAAACCTCAAAAATAGCCCTAATTAGCTAGGTGGCAATAGGGAAGTAAGGTAATTGCTAAAAATTAAGGATTTGGTATCCGAGCCTGCTTTCGGTAAATCCAGATATTGCGGATGTACACCACCAGCCCCAGCGATTGGGCTACCAACAACACGGGGTCTTTGCGGAAGATAGAATAAATTACCACCAGTATTGAGGCAAAGGCACTGATCACCCAAAAGCCTAAAGGAAGTAAGGATTGTTTCGCTTTTTCAGAAAAATACCATTGATAGAGATAGCGACAGTTGAGTAACAATTGCCCGCTAATGCCAATGACGAGCAAAAGTAAGGTTCCTTCCCCTAATGAAAAATTCAATTTGAGTTGAATTGCACTGAATACAATACACGGAGGAACGAGGTAAAGCAACCATTGTATTGCCTTTGGAATTTTTATCCACGCGCCTTTTAGTTGCAGGTTGCGAATGTAGATGTAAAACGAAATGCCTTGGCCGAGCAGAATAACGGCATCATGGCGTATGAGTCCATAGATTAAAAAAAGAAACGAACCGCACAAACTCAGCACCCAAAAGATAGTGGGAGATAGTACGCGCCCGGCTCGCTCGGATAAAATCCATTGCACCACCGAGCGCGCCCCAAACAAACTTTGAGCAAAAAACCCAAGCGCATAAATCCAGTACGACTGATCCATATCTACCGGAAAATGTACGGATTATTCTTCGGTGTTTTTTAAGATGCTCAATAAGGAATAGGTGCCGTTGATCACCATTTTTGCTTGCGCTAATTCAGCAGGCAAGATCACTTCTGTAAACTCATTTTGCGATTTACCCACTTGCACTTCCACCATTTGATAGCGAAGCAAATTTTTCTCTACAAAAACAAAATGTTGATTGTTGAAGGCTACCACAGCAGTCGAAGGTAAAACAAGATGCTCGCTCGCTTCTGTTTCGATTAGCGCTTTGAAGTACAATCCGGGAATTAAACTTTGATCTTCTTTTTCCAAATGGCAATGCACCCGCACCGTGCGATCGGCAGAAATTTCTTTGCCAATCAAAAAAACGGTAGCCATTCGTTCGGTATTTTCATTGGAGAGCATCACCCGCACGCGTTGGCCGATTTTTAAATTCGGCAAATCTTTTTCAAACACCATCGCCTCGGCATGCAAATGTTCGGTGTCAACAATTTTAAATAATATATCCGTAGGACTTACATGCATGCCCATATTTACATTGACTTGCGTAACAAAACCAGTAATAGGTGAAGCGATGGTGATGGTGTTTTTCATTTCGCCTGCTTCTAATTCATCGGGGTTAACCCCAATCAATTTCAATTTGGCGCTCATGCCTTGCACCTTGGCTTTTGTGCTGAGATAATTGGACTTGGCCAGTTGCAAACTTTTGGCTGCACTTACATTTTCTTTTACAAGCTCCTCCTGGCGTTTATATTCCAGCGCAAGAAACTCCAGTTGATTTTTGTTGAGCAAATAATCTTCTTGTAACTGAATGTAGTCGGGGTGTTCCATCACTACAATGGTTTGCCCTTTCTTTACGCGCATACCTTGCAAAATGTCGGTGGACTTTACGAACCCACCGAGCGGAGCGGAGATGGTGACCATATTTTGCGGAGGCACATCGAGCATGCCGTTGGCATTGATCACGCCACTCATGATCTTTTTTTCAGGCTTGCCCAATTTTATATCCAATAATTTGAATTGCTCTGCCGATACCGTTACCTCATTGCCTTCGCGAGTTGGTGCATCAGCTGTGGGTTTATCCGATGAAGAGCAACCGACCAAAGCGATGAAAAGACAGAGACTAATTTTTACGATTAAGTTCATGTGTATGCGATTAAAATTTTCCAAGTAAGTATTCCATTTTTAAAACCGACTGATTGTATTGCGTGAGCGACAACAGGTAATTGCTTTTGATGCTGAGCGCAGTTTTTAAGGATTGCAAATATTCTATGTAACCGATTTCACCTGCCCGATAGGCTTTGCCCGATTGGCTGATCATCAGATTGGCGTTTTGTAAAGCACTGCTTTCATAATAAACTAAGCTCGCCTGATTTTTAGCCAGCTCTTTTTGTGCTTGCGCGAAACTGCTTTTCAAATTTGTTTCGAATTGCTCCGTTTCATTTCGTGTGATTTCTTCTTGTATGCCGGCAGATTTGGCTCGTGCCAATTGCGGAGCTACCCACAAAGGAATACTAAGACCCAATTGAAATCCGGTGAAACTTTTGCTCGAAGGAAAGAAGACATCTTGACCGTTGATATTTTGAAATCCGGTGAGGCTTTGTGTGAAAAAACCGACTGTAAAATCCGGAAGCAGTTTATTGTTTTCAAGTCGCTTAACCTGTTTGCTAACGGTGACTTGTTGTTTCAAATAGCTCAGTTGTGGATTTGTAACCCAGTTGGAAGAATCAATTAACGACCGCTTGATTAGTTTTTCAGAATGATAAACCGGCTGCTCGGCTTTGAGTAATGCTTGCAAACGTGTGGCAGCAATTTCCATATCGGTTTGATTGATGCGCAATTGGTTTTTCACTTCCAGCAGTTGACTTTCGGCTGTGGTTTTTTCCAGCAGATTGCTTTCACCGGTTTTGAATCGTACGCCTGCTGCGCGACTGAAATCCTGAAACAAGCTATCCTGTGATTCAAGCAAGCGATGGAGCGCATCGAAATACAATAATTGCTCGTAGGTGAATTTTACCTGATAGGCAATTTCATTTTGGATTACCAACAAATTTTTCTGGCTTCCCACAACGTGTTCTTTCCCCAACTTCACCTGATTGATTAAAGTGGTTGGAAATGGAATACTCTGCGTAAAGGTGTAATTATCATCTTGCTGAAGCGAGTTGTATTGCCCATGCATCCACATCGCATTCAGTTTACTAATATCGGTGCCCGTCTTCTTTAACTGTCGGTAGTAGTCAATAGAATACTCAGCTGCTTTTACTGACTGATTTTTTTCTAAAGCAATCTGCACGGCCTGTTGTAAACTGACTAATTGCGCAGACAAGCTAAGAGGCGTTATTAGCAGAATTATTAATGCAAAATTTTGAATTTTAAATTTCATGGTATTAACTGTTTTGAGACGATTTAACAATTGCGGTTATAATCCTGACGATTTCTTCTGCCTTAGCTATGTAAGGCTCATAATCATAAGCAACAAGCTGACTTTTTTGTAAGAGTCGTAACCAATACAAAGACTCCCTTGCTTCTTTTGATGCAATGCTCATCTTAGAAATAAAATCTTTACGAGACTGGCCAGCAATTGCTTCTTCAACATTAGCTCCTATTGAAGTAGCAGAACGAAGTAATTGCTTGGATAGAACATACTCCCGATTTTCTAAAAGCGTAGAGTATAGGCTAATTATTAAAAGAGAGAATTCAAATGTTTTAGTTTGAATGATATTATCCGTTTTCACTGAAGTCAATTAAAAATTCACAATTAATAATTATACATTGTTTCTGTCTTTTTCAAAGTAAGTGTAGAGGACAGGCAGCACGACCAGCGTTAAGAGTGTAGCAGAAATCAATCCGCCAATCACTACGGTTGCCAAAGGACGTTGCACTTCCGCACCCGAGCCGTTGGAGAGCGCCATTGGTAAAAAGCCGAGAGAAGCTACGAGCGCAGTCATCAACACCGGGCGCAGACGCGTTTCGGTTCCCTCTTTCACAATTTCAGAAATCAATTTGCTTTCGTCTTTTTTCAGTCGGTTGAATTCGGCAATCAATACGATGCCATTCAATACAGCTACACCAAACAATGCAATGAAACCGACACCAGCAGAAATACTGAAAGGCATATCGCGCAGCCAGAGCGCGAATACGCCACCAATGGCAGAAAGAGGGATGGCGGTGAAAATCAGAAGACCGTGCTTAAATGAATGAAAGGTGAAATAGAGCAGCACAAAGATGAGTGCTAATGCCAACGGTACCGCTACCATCAGGCGTTGTTTGGCTTCTTCTAAATTTTTGAACGAACCTCCATACGTGGTGAAGTAGCCCGGTTCAAATTTTATTTGCTTCTGAATTTTTTGGTCGATCTCTTTTACAATGCTCTGTACATCGCGGCCACGAATATTAAACCCAACGGCAATTCTTCGCTTGGCATCATCGCGTTGAATTTGATTGAGGCCTGTTACTAACTGAACGGAGGCAAGTTCTTCCAGTCGCACTTGTTGGCCATTGCTAGCCGTGATATACAAGCCCCGAATATCGTCCATCGATTTTCTTTTTGTTTCATCCAGGCGAATGACCAACTCAAACCGTTTCTCTTTCTCGTAAACCCAGCCGGCTCCTTCACCTGAAAAACTACTGCGAATCACGCGGTTCACATCATCGGTGCTTAAGCCATATTGCGCAATCCGATTGCGATCAAACTTAATCACATACTGCGGAAGTCCGCCCATCGGCTCAATGTAAATATCAGCAGCGCCTTCCACCTGTCCCGCAATTTTTCCGATCTCATCGGCATAGCTCTCCAGCAGTTGAAGATCTTCGCCATAAATTTTAATTACCACATCTTGCCGTGCACCGGTCATCAATTCATTAAACCGCATTTGAATGGGTTGCTGAAATCCGTAGAGTACACCCGGCATTTTTTCTTCCAACTTTTTCGACATTTTTTCGGCAAGCTCATCGCGTGTTTCAGCGCTCGTCCATTCGCTTTTGTCTTTCAAAACGATAATCAAATCGCTGGCTTCGATCGGCATGGGGTCAGTTGGAATTTCAGACGTTCCGATTTTTCCAATTACTTCTTTCACCTCAGGAAAATGATCGAGTAACACACGCGAACTTTTTTGGGTAGTCTCAATCATCTGCGTAAGCGAACTGCCCGTGAGCAATCTGGTTTCAACTGCAAAATCTCCTTCGTCCAGTGTGGGTATAAACTCGCCACCCAATTGTAAGAAGATGAAAAGGCTGGCCAGGAAAAAAACAACGGAGCTAATCACAATGATCAACCTTCTGCGCAAAGCAAATTGAATCACCGGTCGGTAACTGCGATGAAAAAAGGCGATTAGGCGATCGGAGATGTTTTTTTTGTGATTCGTTTTTTTGCTGAGGAAAAGCGATGACACCATCGGCACGTAGGTGAGCGATAACACCATGGCTCCGATAATGGCAAACGCTACCGTCTGCGCCATGGGCCCAAACATTTTTCCTTCAATACCAACAAGTGATAGAATGGGCAAATACACAATTAAGATGATGATCTGCCCGAATGCGGCCGAGTGCATCATGCTATTGGCCGAATGATTCACTTCTTCGTCCATCTGCTGCTGCGTGAGGCGAATACCACTTTGCATTTTAGCTAAGTGATGCAGCGTGGCCTCTACGATGATCACTGCGCCATCTACAATCAAGCCGAAGTCAATCGCGCCTAAACTCATCAGGTTTCCGGATACACCAAACAAATTCATCAAGCTAATGGCAAACAACATGGCCAATGGAATGACTGATGCAACAACGAGCCCAGCGCGGAAATTGCCCAGCATCAGCACCAACACGAACACAACAATCAATGCTCCTTCGGCCAGGTTTTTAGTAACTGTGCTAATAGCGTTGTTGACGAGTTTGGTACGATCAAGGTAAGGCTCGATGGTTACGCCTTCCGGCAATGTTTTTTTAATTTGCTCGATGCGCTCTTTTACTTTTTTGATAACGAACGATGAGTTCTCACCTTTCAACATCAGCACAAGCGCACCGACCACTTCGCCTTGATCATTGTAGGTCATAGCTCCGTAGCGCATGGCATGACCAAATTGCACAGTGGCCACATGGCTGATAAGCACAGGCAATCCGTTGTCTAAATTTTTGACTACAATTTTTTCGATGTCGGCTAGATTTTCTACCAACCCTTCGCTGCGAATAAAGTAAGCGTATGGTTTTTTATCGATGTAGGCGCCACCGGTGTTCTGATTGTTTTTTTCGAGTGCGGTAAAGATTTCACTCACGCTTACATTCATGCTGCGCAACTTCTCCGGATCGAGTGCAATCTCATATTGCTTGACATGCCCACCAAAACTACTCACATCGGCTACACCCGCGGTGCCGAGCAATTGCCTGCGCACAATCCAATCTTGAATCGTACGCAGTTCGGTAGGATTGTATTTTGATTCGAATCCTTTTTTGGGTTTTAAGATGTATTGATAAATCTCACTCAAGCCGGTGGAGAGAGGTGCCAGCTCTGGGTTTCCGGCTCCGGCCGGTATGGCACTTTTGGCGGAGGCGAGCCTTTCGTTTACTTGCTGACGCGCCCAGTACACATCCGTATCGTCAGTAAATACAATGGTAACAACAGAAAGCCCGAAACGTGAGAAGGAGCGCATCTCAGTGATGTGAGGGATGGTGGCCATCGTTTGCTCGACCGGAAAGGTGACGAGTCGCTCAACTTCCGGAGCGGCCAAGGATGGTGAAACAGTAAGCACCTGCACCTGATTGTTGGTGATGTCGGGTACGGCATCAATGGGCAGGCGCGTGAGCGAATAACTGCCCCATACAATGAGACAGAGCGTAAGAATCGAAATGATAATCTTATTCTTGACAGAAAATGAAATGATGCGACTAAGCATGTCGTATTTGTTGAAGAATGAAATAAATGGATGACAATCGCTTTAATGTAAAGCAAGATTGTTTTTTCAAGAAACCTGTAAGTAGAATGAACTTACGAAATGATTAACAGGCTTTGGGCGGCTGAAAAATAGCGATCAACGGAGTGTTGAAAGAAGATTCTTTGTAATGAAAAGAAGGCTGCTCGATGATAATGGGCATGAGCTGAGTAACAGCAATTTTTACATCGGGCTCGGTGGCCGAATGCGCATTAAAACAATGACCCGCCACTTTAAATGGCAATTCATTGTCGTGCTCATCATGGGCTACATCACTTTGGTAATGCAGTTCTAAAAAATCCCAGAAGGAAATTTCTTGAGATAGTTTTTTGTGTTCAGCGTAATGCTCTAATAAAATCGGAAGACGCATAGCTTCATGCAATTCGGTGAACGAATTGATGTAAACCAATAGAAATAAAATAGAGAGAGTGCGCTTTAGCATGGTCTTCTGTGATCGTAAAGGTATAAAACGATTAGCAAATAGATGCAACTGACCATGTAATAAATGGAAATAGTGGTGATTTAAAGGTTTAATCGGCAAACAGCCATTCGCAAAAAGATGTAAATAATTGTCACAGCTCAATTATCGCCAGTAACCATCCAACTAACTTGGCGTACTACTCATCACTAACCAAACCCTTGTTTATGATATTCAATTACTTCTTGTTGTCGTTTCGCAATCTGGTGCGTCAGCGTGGCTATGCAGTGGTGAACTTGTTTGGATTAGCGTTGGGTTTGGCCGCGGCTCTCTTCATTCTTCTATATGTAAAAGACGAGCTCACCTTCGACAACATGCATCCCTATGCCGCAAACACCTATCGCATGGGGTACAAGGTTCAGTTTCCGAATGGCAATTCCGAAGCCGCTCCGTATGCACCTGCCGGGTGGGATAATTATATTCAATCGAACTATACCGGCATTAAAGGCATCACCAGCTATGCATCATGGGGAATGCCTACCAGCATCGGCTACGCACCGAAAGAACGGATCATTTTAACAGAAGATATTGTGTGGGCTGAATCTTCGTTCACCGACATTGTGTATTGCCCAATTGTGAAAGGAGCCGCTACCAATCCATTGAAAGAAATTAATTCGATGATGTTGACGGAATCTTCAGCTAAGGAATTATTTGGAGATGAAGATCCGATTAATAAAACGGTTACGGTTTCGCATCAGGCTACCAATGGTCAAAATGTCGAAATGATTGTTACTGCAGTAATTAAAGATTTGCCTTCCAACTCGCACATCAAACCAAAATACATTTTCAATATTCTGGCATTGAAACCCTACATTCAAGACCTTGAAAATATTCTCGCCACTTCCATGGGCGATGGCAACAACGGCTTTTGGACGCAATCGTATTTTGTGTGCGAAGACCCCAGCAAGATTGAGGTGATTAAAAATGATTTACAAAAACGAGCCAACGACATCATTGCCAAAAACAAATGGGACATCAAGTTTACGCCTGTGATTCGTAAGATCACGGACATTCACTTTGATAAAGAAATGGACTGGACTATTGATCACAAAATGGCAGACATCAGCTATATGTATGTGTTCATCACCATTGCTTTGCTGATTTTGGTGGTGGCGTGCATCAATTATATCAATCTTTCTACAGCCAAGTCTGCCAGCCGTGCTCGCGAGATTGGCCTGCGCAAAACGTTTGGTGGCATTCGTCCACAGTTGTTTTTTCAGTTCATGATGGAATCGTTCGTGTTGGTGCTCATCTCTGCTATTATTGCCCTCTTGCTGGTAGTTTTCTTCATTCCACAATTCAATCAACTGACCGGAAAGACTTTCACCTTTGCACATATTTTCAACGGACCGATGCTATTGATCATTGTCGGTGTGATTTTGCTCGTCACTATATTGGCAGGCAGCTATCCCGCTTTGTTTGTATCCGGGTTCCAACCTGCTTCGGTGTTGAAAGGAAAGTTTGCTTTTGGAAAAGGATCTACCCGCTTCCGTCAGTTTTTGACGACACTTCAATTTGTGGTAGCATTAACATTGTTGGCCGGAACCGTCATCATCGTTCGCCAAATGGATTTGCTAAAGAATTCAAAGCTGAATGAAGCTGGGAAACAAATTGTTTCGATTCGCTATGGCGGATTTAATGGGCAAGCTACCGATCAGCAATATCTCACATTCAAAAATCAGCTATTGTCTGATCCGCAAATAGAATATGTTACGCTCGCCAATCATTTGCCTCGTTTGGATTTCTTCGGGCCAATCAACATGCAAATGCAATTTCCTGATATCAGCGAAGACAAGCATGAATGGTTTCAATTGAATGGCGATTTCGATTTCCCCGAAACATTCCAACTCAAAATACTGGCAGGTCGCGATTTTGATGATAAGAATATGGCTGACTCCATGGCTGTGTTGTTGAACGAGTCGGCTGTGAAAGCATTGAAGCTAAAGCCACAAGACGTGATTGGTAAAACTATTGTGCGTCCGGATTATGTGATGGGCTATCAGGCTCCAGATTCAACCAAAGCTCCTATTACCGGAATAGTAATTGGCGTGGTCGAAGATTTTCCGTATCAATCGATGCGCAAGAAAATCGAGCCATTAGCAATTTCGCCAAAACCTCATACGTTTGATCGTATCATTCACGTACGCTTGCCGGAAGGGAAAATTCAAGAGAAGATCGCCTTCTTAGAATCTACTTGGAAGAAAAGTTTTCCGCAGTATGGCTTCGACTATTGGTTTGTCGATGAAGAGTTTGGTCGTATGTATGAAAACGAAACGAAAGTGGCCAACCTCACTGAGAAGTTTTCGGGGCTTGCGATTTTGATTACATGCGTTGGCTTGTATGGATTGGCAGCGTTTATGTCAGAGCAACGGACACGCGAAATCGGAATTCGCAAAAGCATGGGTGCCAGCAGTTCACAGATTTTGATTTTGCTGTTGAGTGTGTTTGGTAAATTGTTGTTGCTGGCCAGTTGCATTGCCATTCCGGTGGCGTATTATCTTGCCAATCAATGGCTGTCGAGTTTTGTGTATCAAACTAGTTTGTCGGTGTGGGTGTTTGGAAGTGTAGTAGCTCTTGTAGCGTTTATTACCCTCGTTACGGTTGGATATGAAGCCTTGAAAGCTTCGTTATCAAATCCGGTGAAGGCGCTGCGCCATGATGGATGATGCTAAGTTAAGAGCAATTTATCGTGAAATTCGGCTGATTTACGATAACTTGATCATTTAACCGAAATCAATTCTACCCTCAAAACAAACTCAAGTTTCCACCCTTTCTGAATTTTGTTAAATCATAAGCCGGCATACTTTTGTCTGCGAAATATTTTTTCTTGGAGGTGCGGAAGAGTTGATGGATCGCATCGGCAATGTTTCCATCACCGCGCATGCGTCTGCCAAACTGCGAATCATTTACGTTGCCTCCGTGCATGGAGCAGATTTGGTTCCACACTTTCTCAAACCGATCCGGAAAATTCTTTTGCAACCAATCTTCGAAAATTTTGCCAATAGCACCATTCAATCTTACGATAGTCATGCCTGCATTGCGCGCACCGTGATCAGCCGCTGCTTTTAAGATGGCAGGTATTTCATGATGATTTAATCCGGGAATAATCGGAGCGTTCATAATCCCAACCGGAATATTTGCTTTCGCTAATTCTTCTACAGTTTTCAATCGCTTGATGCCACTGGCTGTACGCGGCTCCATCGCTCTCCGCAAGTCTTCGTTGAGTGTGGTGATGGAAATATAAACATGCACCAGATTATCAGCTGCTAAATCTTGCAACAAATCAATATCGCGAACCACCAACCCGTTTTTAGAAATGATGCTCACCGGGTGTCGATATTGTGCCATGACTTTTAGAATCTGGCGTGTAATGCCCCACTTTTTTTCGAGTGGCTGGTAGCAGTCGGTGTTACCGCTCAGCATGATCGGCACGGCATTCCACGATGGCTTCAGCAACTCTTGCTCAAGCAAGCGCGCGGCATTTTTCTTCACCACGATTTTACTTTCAAAGTCCAGGCCGGCACTGAAACCATAATATTCGTGCGTGTTGCGGGCATAACAATAGATGCAACCATGTTCGCAGCCTTGATAGGGGTTCATGGAAAAGCCAAAGCCGAGATCAGGACTATCTACCCGATTCACAATTTTTTTGGCATTCTCTTGAAATACTTGCGTGTGCGGATTTTCAAGCAACGGTTCATCCAGCCCTTCGATGTGATCGGTAACGTAGTGCGATTTTAAAAACCGGTTTTCGCTTTTGATTTGTGCACCACGCCCTTTAAAGTAATTGTCTTCCACAAGGTAAAAATACTAAAATATTTAGTAATTAGCTCGATAATCCTCATTTTTTCAATGGAAACCTGTTTACATTTGACTGTTAATAGTCAATAGTCAATAGTCAAATAGCTGATGCCTCATTCGCTTTCCTATTCTGCGACCCCAATTATTGAATTGGCTCATGAACGGGCGGATGGCGTGCGTTTGTTGGTAAAAAGAGAAGATTTGAATCACCCGTTTGTTTCCGGTAACAAGTGGTGGAAATTGAAATACAATTTGGAGGAAGCGCAGCGTGCTGGGCACGATACATTGTTGACCTTCGGGGGAGCTTATTCGAATCATTTATATGCTACTGCCGCAGCCGCACATGAATTGGGTATGAAGAGCATTGGCATTGTTAGGGGCGAGCGCACCGAACCGCTCAATCACACACTTTCTTTTGCTGAATCACGAGGAATGAAACTCCATTTTATTTCGCGGGAAGCCTATCGAAAAAGGAATGAGCATGAATTCCTTCAATCAATCCGAAATCAATTTGGTGATGTGTACATCATTCCGGAAGGCGGAACAAATGAATTGGCTGTGCGTGGCTGTGCAGAGTTTGCTAAAACATTGGAACAGGAAATTGATTTTGATTATCTCTGTTTGCCGATTGGCACAGGTGGAACGATGGCAGGAATGATCGAAGGATTATCATTCGACAAAAAAGTGATTGGCTTTTCATCATTGAAAGGGGGTGATTTTTTGAAGGAGGAAATACAATCACTTGTTTCAGGAAACCAATCTAATTGGCAGGTGAATAGCGGTTATCACTTCGGAGGTTATGGTAAAACCACTCCTGAATTGATGTTGTTTATCGAAAAAATGAAAAAGATCTATCAGCTTCCGTTAGATCAGGTTTATACAGCTAAGACGATGATGGGAATTTTTGATTTGATTCACCAAAATTACTTCGAGCCCGAATCAACCATTTTGGTTTTGCATACGGGTGGATTGCAGGGTAATGGAATTAGCACTGACTAAGCTTCTACCTTTGCTCTGCGCAACTGGAAGTTTTGTCCCAAATAAACTTTGCGCACCAGCGGATCATCAGCCAACTCTTGCGCGGTGCCTGCTTTAAACAATTTACCTTCCACCATCAGGTACGCGCGATCAGTAATGGCTAGCGTTTCGTCTACGTTATGATCGCTGATTAAAATGCCGATGTCTTTCTTTTTTAGTTTGGCAACGATCCCTTGAATCTCTTCCACGGCAATCGGGTCTACACCGGCAAAAGGCTCATCCAACAAAACAAACTTTGGATCGACTGCCAGCGCCCGAGCGATCTCTGTTCTTCTTCGCTCGCCACCCGAGAGTACCATCCCTAAATTTTTGCGCACGTGTGTTAAACTGAATTCTTCTAGCAACGATTCTACTTTTTCTTTTCGCGCAGCTTTCGACATCTCGCGCATCTCTAAAGGTGCCAAAATATTTTCCTCTACCGAAAGTGAACGAAATACGGAGGCCTCTTGTGCCAAATAGCCAATCCCTCGCTTCGCGCGCTGATACATGGGCAATTCGGTGATGTCTTCCTGATCTAAAAAAATATTTCCACCATTGGGTTTGATCAAGCCAACCGTCATATAAAACGTTGTGGTTTTACCGGCTCCATTGGGACCAAGCAGCCCAACAATTTCTCCCTGACCTACCTGCACAGAAACGTTGTTCACCACGGTTCGCTTCTTATACTTTTTAATCAAATTGTCAGCTCGTAAAATCATAATCAATCAAATTTTAAATCTTTTATTCGTGCTTGCAATGTAGTAATGCCGTTGAAGGTATTTTCTTCTAACGTATAGGCCATTTTAAATGATTGTCCACTCGCCAAACGATCGTAGTGCTCGATCAAATCAAAACCTACGGCATTGAAAACCCTTTCATTTCCTTCTTGTCCTGCCAGAAAGCGTACGTGCCGCTCTTTAAATCCCGAAAGGTTATTTTTTACAAATACTCGATCCGTTTCAAACATAGGTCGTTGGTTTTCCGGGCCAAACGGAGCCATCTGTTTGAGCACATTATTAAACTTAGAAGTAATATTGTCAAAGTCAACCACCACATCAATTTCGACTACTGGGGTTTGCATTTCTTCTGTTATATTTTCAGCTACGACTTTTTCAAATCGTTGCTGAAATGCCGCCAGGTTACTTTTATCAAGCGTAAGTCCGGCTGCGTATTTATGCCCACCGAATTTTTCTAACAGATCACTGCAGGCGTAAATGGCTTCATATAAGTCAAAATCCTTTACGCTGCGCGCGGAACCAGTTATTTTATCGTTTGACTCGGTTAAGATCACGGTAGGTCGATAATATTTCTCTACACATCTAGCAGCAACTATGCCAATTACTCCTTTATGCCAAGTATTTTTAAAAAGAACGGTAGATTTTGCATTTTTTAGTTCTTCGCTGCCTTCAATCATCGCAATCGCCTCTTCCGTAATGCTCAGATCAAACTCTCTGCGGATGTCATTTTTGAGATTCACTTTTTCTGCGCAGGCGAAGGCTTCTTCTTCGGTGGAGGCGATCAGCAATTCTACAGCGGCTCGTGCATGCGCCACACGACCGGCTGCATTGATACGTGGCCCCAGTGTAAATACAATACCGGAAATATCTAAGTCGGTTTTCGTGCCGGCAATGTCTTTAAGGGCCTTTAGTCCCGGCAACGGATTTTGATTAAGCTTTTGTAAACCGAAATGGGCAAGTACTCTATTTTCATCTGTAATGGGAACAATATCTGATGCAATGCTTACCACCACTAAATCGAGGTAGTCATGCAACTCCTCTTCATGACGATACGTGCGTGCGAATGCCTGCATAAGTTTAAAGCCCAGACCACAACCACTTAGTTCCTTGAATGGATAATCGCAGTCACTACGCTTGGGGTCTAGCACAGCAACAGCATGTGGAATGGAAGCGCCCGGCAAATGGTGATCACAAATAATAAAGTCGATGTTTTTAGAAGTAGCCAGTGTTACGGCATCAATGGCTTTTACACCCAGATCAAGCGCGATGATCAAACTAAATCCATTTTCTTCTGCCCATTTGATACCTGCTTCAGATACACCATACCCCTCGGCATACCGATCAGGAATGTAAAAATCGCAATGCGGATAAAAACTTTTTAGGTAACTGTATACGAGTGCTACGGCTGTTGTGCCATCCACATCGTAATCACCATAGATGAGAATTTTCTCATTGCTGTTAATGGCTTTCTTCAGGCGGTCGATAGCCGCTGCCATATCCTTCATGAGAAAAGGATCGTGCAAGTGTGAAAGCGAAGGACGAAAGAACTTCTTAGCCGATTCAAACTCGGTAATGCCACGTTGCCATAATATAGTAGCAATATATTTATTGACGTTGATGCTGGTGCTGAGTGCCGAAACCGAGTCGTCTGAAGGGAGACTTTTGTATACCCACCTTTTATGCATCTTTAACTTTTTTCCAATGTAACAATCCCTGTTTTGCCGTCTCTTCCTTGTTGTCCGGCCACCCCACGTGCGCCATTTTTTCCATCTTGTTTACTTCCCAGGCCAGCTCTTCCTCCATTTCCTACATCGCCTCCGTTTCCGGCAAACCCACCATAGTTTTTTATGAACAACTGATGGCCTTGTAATAAATAAAGATCCTGACAGCTTTTACAATTTAACAACACGTTTCCACCATCTCCGCCATCGCTCCCATTTCCACCATTTCCACCTTTCCCTCCATTTCCACCACGGCATACACGTGTGCCACTACCACCATCGCCACCGCGGCCCCCTCTTCCTCCATCACCACCATCACCACCGTTTACATCAATGGTTAAGGTCCCATTAATTTTTAATGTTCCTACGTAGAGAGACAGATTCAAACCGTTTTTGGCAGGCTCACCATTTCCACCATTCAACGCATCTTCCCCATTTCGGCAAGGCGCATTTTGATTGGCACCGGCAGCGCCTGTGGCCCCCTTTTTTCCATTCAACCCTCTCCCTATTATCATACTTCCTTTGCCAGCAATCAACACTTTGGCGTTGATGATGTTGTTTTCAATTTCCGGATTGAGGTAAATCCGGGCTGAGTCGCGCATGATTAAAGTATCTACTACCAAAATATCAGAGCCAATAATTTTATACGATTGTCGATAGCTGATTTCTAATTTTTCCAAGCGAATCTGTGAGAACGAGGGGATACAAATAATCCACAGAAGTACGCTACAGGGGAGAATTTTCGTCATGTACAAAAGTAAGGATGAGAAGCTTCATTCACACGCATTCAAGTCGATTACTATGCAGTGTGATAAAATAAAAAAAGGCAGCATTCGCTACCTTTTAGTGAATTCATTTGAATCCTTTATTTTTTGTCAGCTACCACGCCTTCTAGCACGTCTTTAATTTCAACGCGTTGACCATCTTTAAAGGGTACAATCCAGGCATCTTTCACACCCATGTCTCGCATATATTTTTTGAATTTGTCGGCTTCCCAATAATCGCGGAAAACGCCAATGGTAAAGCGTTGCTCACCTTTGTCGGTTGCTTCGCCACCAAAGTTCGGATTGTTATCAAAATACTTAGCGAGGTCTTTATTTTTGAAGGCACCAATTTGCACTTTGAAAACAACACCTTTCGAGAAATCCATTGGATTGACGGGAGGAGCTTCCTTTAGTTGAGCCAATTCGGCTTTCGTAGAAGTAAGCTCGCTTCTCATTTTGGAGATTTGATCTTCTAGTTCAGCGATTTTAGCACTCTTGTTGCTTACATCATTATTAAGGCTACTGATCTGACCTTTCAATGCGCTATTGTCATTTTCAACCACTTGCTTGGTTTCCACCAAGGTTTTTAGGTTAGCGGGGTTTTTGGCGAATTCCTTGGCTTTCTTTTTCCATTCTTTCTTCTCCTTTTTAGAGAGTTGAGCGAAAACTTGCGTGCCGGAAAAAATCAGCGCCAGGCAGAGGAATAAAACTCTAGTTTTCATAGTCGGTAGTTTTGTTTAAAGGTTAAAAGTAAGAAATATTTGGGAATCATCTTAATTCAATCGGCACGATCACTTGTGTATCATCCCATTCAAAATAAAGATTCAGCTTTGCGTCCGCCTCAGCCATAGCAATTGTGAATTGTTCGGTAGTAGTTTTCAATTTTTGTACAGGAACATCTGTGATCAACACATCGGCTCTTTTATTGTGATATACTTCGTTTGTTTGCAGATTAATGCCCCAGCCTGGAATATCTGAATTAAAGATGATGGTCCAGTGGTCTTTATGCGGGATCGTCAGCAGTTGATAGCGACCAGACTGAAGTAATTTACCGTTGATGTGTATGTCTTCATCGGTAGAAAAAACGGTAGCTTCATTGGCACCTGTTCGCCACAACCGATCGAATGGAACGAGTCCGCCAAAAATTAATCTTCCTCTTTTGTATGGTCTGCTGTAGAAAACAGCAAGTTGGTGTTCACCACTTTCGTACACCACTTTACCTTCGGGGCTCAATGCTTTATCCTGACTACGAAAGTACATCGGAATGATCATCACACCGGCCGCCACGATGATCCCGATAATAAGTAGGATCTTTTTCACCTCTCTTTATTTGTAGCGCTTTCCTTTTTTGATCACCATCTTCACGTCTTGTAATAGCGACATGTGTCGTAGCACATCACCTTTCACCGCAATGATGTCGGCAAACTTTCCTTCGGCAATGGTTCCATAATCTTTTTCTACGCCCATCATTACAGCCGGCCAATAGGTGGCCGCACGAATGGTGTACATCGGATCAAATCCAAATTTGTTCACCCACACATCTAATTCGTTCCAGGTACTTTGGCTGTGAAACTTCATAGGAATCCCACTATCGGTGCCAATCAACAAGACCACACCGGCTTCTTTTAATTGCTTTATTTTCTTTTCCAGCGTAGGCTTGCGTATCGGGTTCAGTGCAAAATAGCCCATCCGATTCGGATGTTTGATGGATCTTTTAATGTCAGCAATAATGGAATCGGGTAACCCCAAATGCCAACTGGTATTGTCAAGTGCTTCGGGGTTGTCGCGCATGTATTCGTAATTGTAGAGTCCCTCAACAGTAGGTGTCCAGAAAAGAGGACCAAGATTCATTTTGGCGGTGCGCTCTTTTATCATCATCATAATATCCTCCGGATACTCTGGTGCAGCGGCTAATCCGGTATGTTCAAAGTTATCTACACCCGCTTTCATGCCTCTGCGAATTTCATCAGGACGATGTGAATGGGCGACCACTTTTAATTTGTTTTTATGGGCTTCATCCACCACCGCCATGTATTCGGCTTCGGTCATCTCATCTTGGTCAATCAACTTTATACAATTGACACCCGCTTTGGCCAGTTGCTTCACTTTAGCGCGAGCATCTTCCGGCCCTTTCACGCCCCAGCGAAACTCAGCCGTTCCTGCATAGGGCTCATGCTGAATAAACGGACCGCTCATATACATTGTAGGCCCCGGAATTTCACCTTTGTTGATGCGATCGCGTACCGATAAACTTGGCTCGAGCGGCCCCCCTAAATCGCGAGCACTGGTTACGCCAGCCATCAACAGCTGATGTGCCGATGAAGGCATGATCACATCTTTCGCTAACTTCAAATACGTTTTATCCCAATGTGTGTAGTCGCTGTGCCCGTTGATCATCAGGTGCACGTGCATATCCCACAAGCCGGGCATCACGCTCATGCCTTCGGTAGAAATAATTTCTGCATTGGCCGGAATTTCAAGTTGCCCTATTTGTCCGATAGCTTTGATTCGCTCATTCTCGATGATGATGATGGAATTGGGAATGGGCTTTCCTCCGTAGCCGTCAATGAGCGTGCCACCCACCAGTGCTTTGGTTTGAGCAAAAACGGATGAAGAAACAAAAAGCAGAAGCAAAAAAATTCGGTTCATAGCAATCGGGTTCAGTTCATGAATTATTAAGAAAGCAAACGCTCCTCAATCTTCCCTGTCTTCTTATTCTTCAATATCAACTTCTTCGCGCCATAGTGCGTCATTTCTTCTTTTACCAGATAATGATCTGCATCGTACGATTGCAAGTGTGCATCTTTACTCACACCTACTCGTCCGCGCCAAATGTCGAGCTTTACTGGTTCCCATTGTTTGCTTTTCGCGGAGCGGTAAGCCGCATCTAAAATGGAGTTTACCACATAGCCATCGTAAAATGTTTCTTTAGGTTGTGTTTTGTTTTCGAGGGCATTGAACATATCCATGAACATGTGGTTGTAGCCCAATTCGTTTAATTCATCTCCTACCGGAAATAACCAACCCGAATTGCTCTCGGCTTTTTCTGCTACATAGTCGGCACCCTTGCCGGTGGTAAACATTTCAAAGCCGGTGCGCAAAAAACTATTCGTCCAAATCGTTCCTTCTGTGCCCATTACCTCATCGCGTAAGTCAAGTCCTCCGCGGAATGTCCAGCTCACTTCAAACTGACCAATAGCACCATTTTCATATTTCACCAATCCGATGGCGTGGTCTTCGGCATCGATCGGTTTTACTTGCGTATCTGCCCAGCACATTACTTCCACCGGCTTAATGTCTTTGCCGATGTAGCTGCGTGCGATCTCAACACAGTGGCATCCTAAATCCAGAATACATCCGCCACCCGCTTGTTCAATATCCCAAAACCAATCGCTGTGTGGGCCCGGGTGTGTCTCGCGTGATTTTGCCCACAGAATTCTGCCTAACGCTCCGTTCTTCACACTCTCATGCGCTTTGATAAATTTGGGTGTGTACACCAGGTCTTCCAGGTAGCCATTGAAGATGCCCGCTTTTTCTACTGCTTCTAGCATGCGCTTGGCTTCCTCGGCATTGCGACCCAGTGGCTTAGTGGTGATCACCGCTTTTTTGTGTTTGCAGCAGAACATCACGGCCTCTTCATGCAAATGATTGGGCAGTGAAATACAAACAATATCTACCTCTGGCCGATTGATCGCATCTTCTAAAACAGTAGTAGCAAAAGCTACTTTATAATCAGCTGCAAATTTTTTGGCGCTCTCTTCCTTGCGGGAATAGATCGAAACAATTTTATCTTTATTGCGATAGCCCTGAATGGAGTCAGCATAGAACCGACCGATAAATCCGGAGCCGAGCATGGCAATATTCATAGAGAAGACAGGAATTTAAGTTTATTAAAATGATTAAGCTGCTTTTTGATTTCCTTTAAAGAATAGCCCAAACAACACCATTACGCCTGCAGCAATCGCAGCAGGAATAATCCAGATCTGTTGCCAGTTGTGGCCACCGGCTTCTAATTTATATGACTCGGTGATTTGTCCGGCCAACCAAAATCCGATGAGCATACCCACGCCATACGTAGCCAACGTGATCAATCCTTGTGCGGCCGACTTAGCCGTTTCTCCGGCACGTTGCTCGGTATAAATTTGTCCGCTCACGAAGAAGAAGTCGTAACAAATTCCGTGAAGGATAATCCCTAAGTACAAAAATGAGGAAAGCGAATCGGCATTGCCAAAGCTGAACAATAAATAGCGAGCTACCCATGCACCCATACCAATCAACAGCATTGTCTTAATTCCAAATCTGCGGAAGAAGAATGGAATCAAAACCATGAACAGCGTTTCAGAAACTTGTCCCAACGACATTTTTGCAGCCGCGCCCGACATATTGATTTCATTGAAGAATTTATTGGCTTCTTGGTAATAGAATGCGAGCGGAATACAAATCAAAACGGATGAGATAAAGAAAACTAGGAAGCTGCTGTCTTTCAATAACTTCAAGGCATCAAGCCCGATGATATCGCCAAACGAAATCGATTTGCCGGCTGCACCGGGAGGTGTGTGTGGTAAGAACAAACTGAGAACACCTAAAATCGCGGAAGCGCCCGAAGCTAATAAGAATGTGTTGGCCAACAAATTTTGACTTTCCCACGCTAACCAGCCAATGGTAAGACCTGCTACAATCCAGCCGATCGTTCCCCATACACGCAGACGGGCAAACTCTTTTTCAGGATTGCTCAGCTGACGGAAAGCGACTGAGTTGACCAACGCTAGTGTAGGCATATAGGCAATCATGTAGCCGAGAATCAAGGGATAAAAGCTAGAGAAATCGGTTTGCTGTGAAAGCATGTATAAAAGACCCGCACCCACCAAATGTAAAACGGCAAGTATGCGCTGAGCCGCAAAGAAGCGATCGGCTATCAAGCCAATGATGAAAGGAGCAATGATAGCGCCTAACGACTGCGTGCCATAGGCAGCTCCATTTTCAATATCCGAGGCGTTGAGGCTTTTACTCAAATAGGTGCCCATCGTTACGAACCACGATCCCCAAATAAAAAATTCGAGGAACATCATGAGCGAGAGTTTAACAGTAGTGATCGGTTTCATTCGTATCAGTTTAAATTTAGGTAGTTCGATTTACGATTTATTTTTGAAATAAATCAATACCGAATGCAGAATTGTACGAACGGTGTAGAGTAACCTAAGCTGTGAATAGTGTGGTCACCTCCAACCGATTATTGTCGGGGTCGAGTGTTTCAAATTCGTAATAGCCATCGCCTGTTTTTCGCGGTCCACTTAGAATTGGGAAACCGGCATGGGCTAGTTCCTTCGCTTTTTCATCGACCTCCGTCATGGTGTTAACGCCAAAAGCTAAATGAATGATGCCTTGATGTTGGGCAACGACCCGATCATTTTTATTAGCAGGCACACCTACCATCTGCATCAACTCAAGCCGAGCGCCCGATTGAAACGTGAGGAAGTAACTTTGAAACTGTTTTTTATTGTTGATGTATTTCTCATTCGGCACACCATCAAAATACTTCACATAGAAATCTTTCAAGGCTTCCAATCGTTCCGTCCAGATGGCTACGTGTTCGAGTCTCATTTAGTACAAACGATTAACTAGGGATAGAATCAACAGATAAAATTTAAAACCTGATTTTTCTGACGGTTTTTACTTTGGTTATGCTTCGCTTGGATTAATCGTAGCACCTGAACTTTAGTTTTGGTTACTCCATAAATGAGTAAATGGGAGTCTAAAATAATCCATCTATACATTTTAGACTTAGTAGTGATATAACGACACTCGGGAAAAAGCAGATAGTTTGTAGAAAGCCCTTCAATTAATCGCCAAATTTCACTTTCATATATTTTTGCTTGGGTTAACCCAAATGTCTCTGCACCATATTCGAAAACTTCGTATAAATCAATGTTAAACTGCCTTGAGACAACTACTTCAAGTGCTTTTGTCCCCTCAATCTTTTAATCAATTTCTTTGATTCCTTAATCGAATAAAAGGGGCCTTTTTCAGCAACTTTAATGGCTTCTTTTAATTGATCTTCCGACAATGCCTCTCCTGATAAAGCTATACTTTGCGCTACCAATTTTTTACCTGAAGTTTTCATCGAAATACATTTTTTGGATACTAAATCACTAGAAAACCCGATTCCTCGTTACTAAGTTAACTCAATTCGTTAGTTAATCAAATAACGAAAAGATGGTGTAGCTCTCTACACCATCTTCTCCGGTCTCACCCACTCATCAAACTGTTCCGAAGTAAGTAAGCCTAATTCAACAGCTGCTTCGCGAAGGGTTTTGTTTTCTTTGTGCGCTTTCTTGGCAATCTTCGCGGCATTCTCATATCCGATGTGGGTGTTCAACGAAGTCACCAGCATTAAAGAGTTTTCCATGTGCTGCTTGATGATCGGTAGATTAGGTTCAATACCGATGGCACACTTATCGTTGAAAGAAACACACGCATCGCCAATGAGGCGAGCGCTTTGCAATACATTCGCAGCGATCACCGGTTTGAATACGTTCAATTCGAAGTGACCATTTGAACCGCCAATCGTAACCGCCACATCGTTGCCCATTACCTGTGCGCACACCATCGTCATCGCTTCCGGTTGAGTAGGGTTTACTTTACCCGGCATAATGGAGGATCCAGGTTCGTTATCAGGAATAATAATTTCACCAATACCACTGCGCGGGCCTGAGCTGAGCATGCGAATGTCGTTCGCGATTTTCATTAATGAAACCGCTACACGCTTCAACGCACCTGAAAGTTCTACCATGGCATCGTGAGCTGCCAGAGCTTCAAACTTGTTGGGGGCTGTTACAAACGGAAGGCCGGTTAATTCGGCAATCTTTTTCGCTACCAACACATCGTAACCTTTGGGGGTATTCAATCCCGTGCCAACGGCCGTGCCACCCAATGCCAATTCTTTAATTGCTTCTAATGAATTTTTGATGGCGCGGATGCCGTTATCAATTTGTTGTACGTAGCCACTGAATTCCTGCCCCAGGGTAAGAGGTGTCGCATCCATAAAGTGCGTGCGACCGGTTTTTACAATGGCTTTAAAATCAGTTGCTTTTTTGTGAAGCGTGTCGCGTAGCTTTTGCAATCCCGGCAAGGTTATTTCTACCACTTGCTTGTAGGCTGCTATGTGCATGGCGGTGGGATACGTATCGTTGCTCGATTGCGATTTGTTTACATCATCATTTGGGTGCAACACTTTTTTCTCGTCTGTCAGTTTGCCGCCACTCAACACATGTGCGCGGTAAGCGATCACCTCGTTCGCATTCATGTTGCTTTGTGTGCCGGAGCCTGTTTGCCAGATTACGAGCGGAAATTGATCATCGAGTTTGCCCGCCACAATTTCATCGCACACTTTGGCGATCATATCTTTTTTATCTGCAGCGAGAACACCTAGTTCGTGGTTAGCCATCGCGGCCGCTTTTTTCAAATAACCAAAAGCATAAATAATTTCCTTTGGCATGCTGGCCTCGGGCCCGATTTTAAAATTGTTGCGCGAGCGCTCGGTTTGTGCGCCCCAATATTTGTCGGCTGGTACTTGTACCTCGCCCATGGTGTCTTTTTCGATGCGGAAGTTCATATAATAATAGGAGTTTAAACAGTGGGTAAAAATAAACAAACCTTGGCGCTGTCGAGTGCCTTTTAAATTATTTTTTGGATTAGTTACTAACTGGTAGAACAAATAATCGACAGTTCCGTATATTAGTTCTACAATTTAGTAGTATATGATAGAAACACGACTGGGCGAATTTGAAGAAGTGATCTTGTTGCTGGCTGGCATCTTAGGCGAGGAGGCTTATGCTTTTAAGATTGCCGAAGAATTTGAATCACAAACGAAACGCTCCGTTTCCATCGGTGCGGTGCACTCTACTCTTACCCGATTGGAAGAAAAAGGCTTTTTGAAATCGGAGATGGGAAAAGCAACAGCCGAACGTGGTGGCAGACGTAAGCGCATTTACACCATTACCGCCTACGGCAAAAAGACCTTAACCGCAGCCAAAGAATTCAAGCAGGCGCTGTGGGATCAATTTCCGGGCTTTGCTACTTCTAAACTGAGTTTTGTTTATTCATGAATGTAAACACAAAACCACCCAGATTAGCCACTAGGCTATTGAACAGCTTTTTGCGCGATGACCTTGCCGAAGAAGTGCAAGGAGATTTGGATGAGAAATTTCAAATCGACTGCAAAACCAAGTCGCAGTTTCGAGCCAAGTGGAATTATTGGTTTCAAGTGATCCACTACATCCGGCCATTTGCCATTCGCAAATCCAAATCCTCTTATTTAAATCAATACGATATGTATCAAAGCTATTTTAAAATTGGTTGGAGAAATCTATTACATCACAAAGGATATTCATTCATTAATATATCCGGTTTGGCCGTGGGAATGACTGCTTGTGTATTGATTATGCTCTACGTAGTGGATGAAATGAGCTACGATACACATCACGTGGATGGCGATCGTGTTTATCGAATTTCTTCACAAATTAAAGATATGAAATATGTCGCAGCTGCAGCACCTATTGCAGATGGTTTGCAGCGCGACTTTGCGGAAGTGGAACAATCGACCCGTGTGCTTCGCTTTCCGGGTGCCGATCAAATGCTGTTGAAAGAAGAAAAAAGTAACAAACAGTTTTTTGAAATTAATGGCTACTATGTTGACTCTACTTTTTTTCAGCTATTTACCTATCACTTTAAGTATGGAGATATTCGTACCGCATTAGATCAGCCTAATTCGATCATCTTATCCGAATCACTTGCCAATAAGTTTTTTGGAAGTGAAGACCCGATTGATAAAACCATACGGGTTACACTTTCTTTCGGTGATTTTAATTACAACGTGAAAGGAGTTTTTACGGAGGAAAACAAATCACACATTCCGGCTAATTTTTTCCTCACCATGAACAACAGCGACATTGGTGGTTGGGTAAAAAATCAAACCAACTGGGCTACAAACAATATTTTCTACACGTATGTGAAATTGAAGCCAGGAGCCAGTGCAGCCGATTTTGAGGCCAAACTCCCTGCCTTCTTAGATCGGAACGGTGGCAATGACCTGAAGGCAGCAGGTTTTAGCAAAAGTTTATTCATTCAATCTATGCCATCCATCTACTTGCATTCGCACTATGATTATGAAGTGGCAGCCAATGGCGATGTAAAATATCTCTACATATTTGCTTCTATTGCCGGATTTTTATTGCTGATTGCCTGCATCAACTTCATGAATTTAAGTACGGCCAAGAGCGAGCGCAGAGCCAAAGAAGTGGGTATGCGGAAAGTGGTAGGTGCTATGAAGCAAGCATTGGTAAGTCAGTTTTTGATGGAGTCGTTATTAACATGTGCCATCGCGTTTTTCTTTTCGCTGTTGCTCATTCAATTGCTCATTCCACTATTCAATCAATTGGTCAACAAGCAGCTTTATCTTGGGCAGTTGCCGTATGTGTATTTCTGGCTGGGGCTTCTTACCATCGTTACCGGATTAGTAGCTGGTATTTATCCTGCATTTTATCTTTCTTCCTTCAAGCCCGTTACGGTTTTAAAAGGAAAATTGATCAATACCTTTTCGGCAGCGGCTATTCGCAAGGGGCTGGTTGTTTTCCAATTTACGATTTCGATCGTGCTGATTCTTGGTGCGTTAGTGATCAGCCATCAGATGGATTTTCTAAAAACAAAAGATTTGGGATTCAATAAAAGTCAAAAGATTGTATTGCCACTGCAAACAAACGAATCTATTAGAAATACAGAAATAGTAAAGAATGAGCTTCTCATGCAGAACCAGTTTGTTTCGGCTACACAAGCTACCGCCTATCCGGGAATTGAAAATATCAGTGACATGCTATTTTATGCAGAAGGCAAGTCTGTAAATGAATCGGTGGATGTGATGCTTACCCACACGGGTGGCGATTATTTGCAAACGCTGGGCATTGAATTGATCAGCGGGCGCGATTTTCTGAAACCAACTCGAAATGATTCGCTCTCTATGATCCTAAATGAGTCAGCTATTAAAAAATTAGGCTATACAAATGAGACAGCCGTAGGTAAAAACATTTATTATGATTGGATGGAGAAAAAGTACACAATGAAGATAATTGGAATAATGAAAGATTTCCATTATCAAAGTCTTCATCAAGAGATCAAACCAATGGCGCTCACCGTTTCACCGACTTTTGCTGGAACTACTTATTATCTGGTTCTTCATGCAAACACAACCAACTATACAGAATTGATTAAAAGCATCGAAACAACTTGGCATAAAATGAATGCCGACTCTCCGTTTGTATATTCTTTTTTAGATGGCGATTTCCAAAAAAACTATGAACGCGAAGAACGCACTATGTCATTGATCCGCTACTTTACTTTGATTGCGATTATCATTGCTTCGCTCGGCTTGTTCGGCTTAGCCAACTTTACAGCCGAGCAACGGTTGAAAGAAATTGGAATCCGAAAGGCGTTGGGAGCAAGCGTGGCCCAAGTGGTGATGCTGTTATCCAAAGATTTTTTGAAGCTGGTAATGTTAGCGATTGTTATGGCTGCACCAATTGGTTACTTCGCGATGGACAAATGGCTACAGAGTTTTGCGTTTCACATCAACATTTCAGTTGGGGTATTCATAGTTGCTGGTGCTTTCGCTTTCGCAATTGCGTTGCTTACAATTTCGTTTCAGTCTGTTAAAGCAGCTATGGCTAACCCGGTAAATAGTTTGAAAGCTGAGTAAGGCCAGCGATATTTGTTTTGATGAGTTTTAAGCACTTCTTTCTTTTTGTAATACTAATTTCTGCTTGCGGTCAGGAAAGTAAACGAGCGATGTCTGCTTGCAATGATATGCTCAATGCTTGTTCGAATAATGCCAACGCTCCATATTGTACGTTTGGGTTTAAATTTGGCGATCAAAATCCATTTTCACCGGCAGGAGCTTCGGTGCCCGGGCCACACCTAAAGGCGATGGAGATTTCCTATAAATTTCAAAGTGCCGGGCTCACTTTCAATACGCACTCGCAAGATGGAATTGTAAGTGCCGAATTTTCTGAACCCGATAAAGAAGGAATTCGATTGCAGTTTGCTAAATGGCAGGCTGTGGCCAATATTTCATTTACGGAAAAATCAATTTCAGATAAAACGGATGTCACTATTATATTGGCAACTATTGAACAAGGCGGTATTGGTTATCCGGCCTTTGTTGCGGAGCCGTGTAAACAGATTGCCGGATTTTTAATACTAAACACGCGAGATAGAAGTCGATCTAAACTGGCACTTCATGAAATCGGACATGTACTTGGCTTGGGTCACGTGTTGAGTAATAATGTCATGAATCCGAATCAATCTTATGATGATCTTCAGTCAGGAGATATTACAGGCGCTCAAAGTATTTACGGAGTTAAGTAGCGATTAATTTTTAACACGAATTGCCCGCAATCGCAAAAAATCTGTTCGACATCGAACAATTCAAATGAAATTATCCTTCTAAAACGCGCAATTCGCGCGTTTTTATTTTTGGCACAATTATTATTACTACAAATAGGAATTAATTCTTTATGAAGAAATATCAATTAGGCGAGTTTGAAGAAGTGGTGATGCTCACCGTAGGCATTTTGTACAATGACGCGTACGGTGTATCCATCAAAAAAGACATTGAAACACGGCTGAAGCGAAGCGTCAGTGTTGGGGCACTGCAAACGGCCTTGAAGCGATTGGAAGACAAAGGCTACCTCAAATCGTTTGAAGGTGAAGCTACCGAAGAGCGCGCAGGCCGACCTAAGAAGTATTTTCAGATCACCGCTTTAGGTAAAAAGGCAATGGAGTATACCAAAAGTACACGCGATGAATTGTGGAGAGCGATACCAAAGGTGGCGTTGGAAGTGAAGATTGTCTAAAAAAATTGACAAATCAGCAATTGACAATACATGCCTCCAAAACTCACCAACCTTTGTCAATTGTTTTGTTGTCAACTGTCAACTGAAAATCAAATAAATTTTGAAAAACATCAGTAAACATCCACCCACATTCTTTCTAAAATTCTTCCGGTGGTTCTGCCATCCGAAGTTGCAGAAGTACATCGAAGGCGATTTGATGGAATTATATGAAGAACGCAAAGTTAAGAGCGGGAAGCTCCAAGCGGACTTAAAGTTTGTACGGGATGTGCTTTTGCTTTTTAGACCAAGTATCATCCGACCCATGGAAGGATATCAGAATTTAAACAACTACGGTATGATCAAAAATTATTTTAAGATTAGTCTCCGACAATTAATCAAAAACAAAACATTCACTTTTATAAATGTATTTGGTTTGGTGTTGGGCATTTCATTTAGTACGATGCTTTACACCTATGTAAGCAATGAACTTTCCTACGATTCCTTTCATAAAAAATCAGATCGGACCTATCGGGTACTTTGGGTGAATAAATCCATTAAGGATAACGTCCGAACCTTCGGAAGTGTGGTGCCGTTGGTGGGGCCTGCGCTAGCAAATTCGCTGCCGGAAGTGGAAGAGACGACCCGGCTCTTTCGGTTTTCGGGCCAAGTGGTGGTGGAGCTAGGCCAATCAAAATACAGTGAGCGAAACTGGTTCACTACGGAAGATACCAACTTTTTCAATGTCTTTGATTTTGATTTCATAGCAGGCAATAAAACAACCGCGCTTTCGCAATCTTTTTCAGTTGTCCTCACCCAGTCTACCGCAATGAAATATTTCGGTGATTCAAATGCACTCGGTAAAACCTTGAACATACAAGATATTGGGTTGGTGAAAGTAACTGGTATTGTGAAGGATCATCCTACGAATTCGCATCTTCAATTTGACTTGCTGTTCTCAAAAATTCTTGTTGATCAGGATTGGACAGATTATTTAAATGGCTGGCAAGATATTGGGGCTTTTACCTATGTGGTGTTGAAAGAAGGAAAATCAATTGAAGAGGTGGTAGCCAAAATGCCTGAGTTCAGAAAAACACACTGGACACCCGATTTGGAATCCAGAGAAATTGCCTTTCAACCAATCGAGGATATTTACCTGCACTCCGGTGATATTGAAAATGGTTCTGAAAGCGAACATGGTCAGCTTTCATACGTGTATATTTTTTCGAGCATGGCCATATTCTTATTGGTCATTGCGGCTATAAATTATATCAATCTCACTACCTCCAAAGCCTCTTCTCGTTCTAAGGAAATCGGTATTCGCAAAGTAGCTGGAGCTGTAAAAACACAACTCATTTTTCAGTTTTTAACAGAGGCTTTTGTCATCACCTTCCTTTCCATGCTGCTGTCATTGGTCATGATGAATCTGTGTTTCCCTTTCTTCAATTCAATCACCGGAAAGGACTTTGAACTTACCTTTTCAAACATGGGCGAGTTCATTCCCGCTCTTCTGGCAATTGCTCTGATCATTGGCATTATAGCAGGAAGCTACCCGGCCTTTTACTTATCAAAACTAAAACCAGTCGCCACGCTCAAAAGCCAGACGGTGTTTACAAAAAGCAGATTTAATCTCCGTACGTCACTAGTGGTTTTCCAATTTACCATCACCATTGTATTGATTGTAGCTACACTGGTGATCAGCAACCAGATCAACTTCATTCAAACGAAAGACATGGGCTTCGACAAAGAGCAACTGATGATCATTGATATCAACAGTAGTGCGGTGCGTAACCAGTTTCAGGCGATGAAGAATGAGTTCGCTAAAATCGCAGGTGTGCAGCAAGTGGCCGTTTCCTCGCGCGTGCCGGGCGAGTGGAAGAACATTCGTCAAGTGTATGCGCGAACCACCAATGAAGCTGGTGCAAATGCAGACTCGCTGCAGACGTACTTCATGGGGTTTGACGAAGACATGATGAGTACCTATCAACTTCAACTGGCGGCAGGCAGTTTCTTTAAAGGCACTGCGGCCGATTCGATGAACGTGGTGATAAATGCATCCGCTGCAAAGGCTATGAACTTGCCAAATCCCGTAGGCACCGTACTTCAGATTACCACACGCAATGGCAAATGGAATGCACGCGTGATTGGTGTGCTGCAGGATTTTAATTTTCAATCGCTGCATCAAAAAATTGCGCCCATCATTATCGGCTATCGCAGCAATCCCGTTCAATCGATCGATTACTTTACCCTCAAAGTTTCAGGCGACACACAACCGCTCATTGAAGGCGCAGCTAAAGTCTGTGAAAAGTTTGATCCCGAAACGCCTGTTGAATATCATTTTCTTACCGAGCAGTTAAACAACTTTTATGTATCCGAGAAAAAGGCAGGCATGATTTTTCAGATGGCCGGAGCGCTGAGCATATTGGTAGCTTGCCTCGGGCTTTTGGGCTTGGCCAATTATCATGTAGAGCGCAAAAGCAAGGAACTTGGCATTCGAAAAATATTAGGCGCAGGTTCGCTCAATTTATTTTTGATGGTATCACTTTCGTTTACGCGCCAGGTGGCGCTTGCCTTTGTGTTGGCCTGCCCGTTGGCGTGGTATGTGATGCGCGAGTGGCTAAGTGCATTTGAGTACCGCATTCCGTTGGGGGCGGGTGTGTTTGTATTGGCTGGTGCGATGGTGCTGCTGTTGGCACTGCTTACAGTAAGTTATCAATCTGTAAAAGCAGCTATGTTCAATCCGATTGACTCGCTTCGCAAAGAGTAAATGATAAAAATTTGAAGGAACGGATGAGCACCAAAAAGGCCTTTAGAATAACCGAATCATGAAAAACGTCAAAAGCTATCCACCCTCCTTGTTTCTAAAATTCTTCCGCTGGTTCTGCCATCCGAAGTTGCAGAAGTACATCGAAGGTGATTTGATGGAATTATATGAAGAACGATTGAAAGAAAAAGGTAAGCGAAGGGCCGATCTGAAATTTATGATCGATGTATTGTTGCTCTTTCGGCCGAGCATCATCAAACCGGTGGAGGGATATCATCACTTAAATGAATATGGCATGCTTAAGAATTATTTTAAAATCAGTATTCGAACCATCTGGAAATACAAAGTATTTTCCTTCATCAACATTTTTGGATTGGCCGTGGCGATGTCGGTAGTGTTGTTGCTTGTGTTAATGTTGAGCGATCAGCATCGATACGATCAATTTCATCCTAAGAAAGATCGGGTTTTTCGAATTTTATCTGCCTCATCAACCAGCCGACAGCCTTATGCCTCGAGCCCGTTTCCACTCGCTGCTGCTTTGCGCGAATACCCGGTTATTGAAGACGCAACCTTCCTTTCTCCGAATGTGGGTGGGGATGTACATTATGGACAAACCCTGGCAGAGATGAAGGGCTATTTTGCCGAGCCCTCTTTTTTTAAAGTATTTGGTTTTGATTTAGACAAAGGAAACGCTGCAATCGCTTTGGCTAATCCAAACTCAATTGTGATCTCAAGTGAATTGGCTAAACGACTTTTCCCGTTTGAGGATCCCCTTGGCAAAGTGGTAGAATTTTCGGATCGCCAATTGCCCTTTCCACAGGGCTCGGAAAGTATTGGCGCGCCTCCGGTAAGCTGGGGATCATTTACAGTTACAGGGGTACTGAACATTAACCAATATAAATCTCATTTGAAGTTTGATGTACTGATGTCGTCCTCATCAATGCCGCTTTTGTATGCAGAGAAAAAATTAACTGATGCGAGCCATGACTGGGAGAATTATTTCAAAACGTATACTTATGTATTACTACAAGAAGAAAGAGATAAGGATGAATTAGCAACTCTACTGAATGATTTCGTTAAGCGAACGTATGCATCCATCACCTCCGATCAGACCAAAGATTTTGTATTGAGACCTCAGCCGCTTACGGATATTCAATTAGAGTTAAGAGGAAACGACACTAACCAGCGAATGCCGCGCATAGGTTATTACTTCATCGGATTTCTGGCACTAGTTATTTTAATTTCAGCAACATTAAATTATACTAACCTCACAGTAGCGCGGGCACTCACTCGTGCAAAGGAAATTGGTGTCCGCAAAGTAAATGGTGCTTATCGAAGATCCATTGTATTTCAATTCTTGAGCGAATCGGTAGTGACTTCCTTGTTGTCTCTTGTTGTTGCGTTGACTTTGTTATTAATTATAAAACCCGCATTCAAAGAGCTATGGGTCAATCAATACTTGCAGTTTGAATTACCCGAAGAGATTACAACTTATTTCATTTTTGTAGCATTGGCCGTTTGTATCGGAATGATCGCAGGTTTCTATCCGGCTTTGTATATATCCAAGTATGCGCCTAGCAAAGCATTGAAGGGAGAGGTAATTGAAAGAAATAGATTTGGATTTCGCAAAACGGTTACTGTTTTTCAATTCGTGATTTCACTTTTCTTTATTGTCACATCCATCGTGGTGTTTAGTCAGTTTCGCTATTTCATGAATTTCGATTATGGATTCACAGCTACGAACATTGTAAATATTCGAACACAAGGAGACGATTTTCAGAAATTGAGTAATGAAATGAGTTCTGTTCCAGGAGTTATTTCTATTTCGGGCAGTGATATTATTCCCGCAACGGGCACCAACAATAGTATTCAGTTTCGTAAGCTGAATACAAATGCCGACTATCATCAGTCCAATATTCTTTTAGCCTCACCCTTGTTTATCGACAATTTGAATTTGAAGATAATTGCGGGGCATGCCTTGCAGGAAAAAGAAGCCGATCGATTTATACTAGTGAACGAATCTGCAGTGAAAAGTTTGGGATATAAAACACCACAAGAAATAATTGGCGAAAGCTTTGAAACGAAATGGGGAAATGAAACGCTTGAAGTAGCCGGTGTTGTGAAGGACTTCCACTACATGCTTTTGCTGGATGGCAATGGAATCGAGCCTCTGTTCATTCGCAATCAACCTCAACAGTTTCAGTTTATCAATGTGAAAATAACTTCAGGCCAAACCAATGCCACGTTGGCCAACCTGGAAACAAAATGGAAACAAATAGACCCGAGCCATTCATTTCAATATCGATTTTACGAAGATGAACTGACATCCACCCATCAGGCTATTTTTGATTTAGTATTGATTTTAGGTTTCATCGCATTTCTGGCGGTAGTGATCGCGTGTTTAGGATTGTTAGGCATGACAACTTACACCACCGAACGGAAAACGAAAGAAGTGAGCATTCGAAAGGTAATGGGCGCAAGTGAATGGACTTTGATCCGACTATTGTCGCGAGAGTATATTGTTTTGTTGATGATCGCCATTCTGGTAGGTGCTCCACTCAGTTATTTTGCAAACAACTTCTGGCTGCAAACACTTTCCAACCGGGTTGAATTTAGTTGGGGAATTTTATTGGTGGGTGTAGTCATCTTAGTCGCTTTGGGATTAATCACAATTGGTTCGCAAACCTGGCGCGCATCCAAACAAAATCCGGCCAATACACTACGAATGGATTGAAAAAATCCTAATGACGGGCACCCAACGCCCAAATGACGGGTAAAAGACGGGCAAAAACGGAATCTTCTGGTTCGTATATGCCCGTTAAACGCGTAACATTGTGCTTCAATAAAATGGTTATGCAACAACCCGAATTAGGCAAACGACTGACCGCTTTACGCAAAGAGCGAAACCTGACCCAGGAAGAGCTGGTAGAAAAAAGCCACGTAAGTGTGCGCACCATTCAGCGCATCGAAGCGGGAGAAGTTTTGCCGCGCGTTTCTACGATTCGTATAATATTGAATGCACTTGGAGAGGACTACGAATCATTTTTAACCACAAACCAAGTGATGGGAACACCCAAAACCAATTTGCCAACGGCAAATCACAACAACCTGCTCATCGCAGTCATAGCCGGAGCACTTTATTTAATCGCTGAAATTATTCTTGGCACACTCGATATCCTATGGATGGAGGGGGGCCGCAACTGGGGCTTTCGTATGAATGCCACTTATATCACGCTGACCTGTGTGATGGTGGTTGCGTATATTTTTTTTGCACGAGGGTTCATTGCGCTCAGCAATGTATTTGAAAACACGCTGTTGAAAGTGGCAGCTTACCTATTAATGATCGGCACTTTAGCAAGTGCAGTTTTAGATGTATCCACTCTTTCGGTGGAAAGCTTTGAAACCATTTGGATTCCGTACGCACTTTTGGCTGTTATCATGGGTGCAATATCAATTGTATTTGGAATGGCGTTGATCCAACTTCAGGATGGAATGGGTGAGTTATCACGCATTGCAGGAATACTCGAAATTGTATTGGGCTGCATACTGGTAACCGTAGTATTGTTCTTTGTGTCCTATATCATATTAATACCCGCTACCGTTCTGGAGATTATCATTCTCTATCGCGGCTACGAGTACCTTTCAAAACCCACTGAGCCAACGCCCCAACTCGGTTAAGTTTTCCATATCCTCTAACTACTAAACTCTTTTTTTATGAAAATGAAAATAGCTGGAATCATTGTGTGCACACTAATCATACTCTTTTTTATAATCAACCTGCAGCCCACTTCCCTTCCGGATAACCATGGAAGATTGGATACTCATCTCTATCTCAGCGATAGCGCGCGGCAGCCCTTGTTAGTTGGCTTTGGAGGAGGCTCAGGTGGAAATGATTGGGAGCGAAATTATCTGAAGCCAAAACGCGATTCCATTCGTGCACTGGGATATGCCGTGTTGGCTATTGGGTATTTTAATTCAGGCACTTCGCCCAAATCGTTGGATCGAATTTCACTCAATGCCATTGCGGATACGATTTTATCTATCGCCAGACGTCATCCACAGATTGATACATCCAGAATTATTTTGATGGGCGCATCGAAAGGCGGAGAGTTGGTGTTGAATCTGGCAAGTCGCTATCCTTGTTTTAAAGGAGTGATTGCCCTTTCTACCTCACACGTCAGCTTTCCGGCACTCACCATCTCCGCCAATACTTCTTCATGGACCTACCATGACACGCCCGTTCCATTTGTGCCCGCGCCATTCGAAACCATTTGGCCTGCATTGAAAGGTGATTTGCATGGAGCATTTTCAATGATGTTGGAAGATACCGTTGCTGTAAAGCAAGCTGAAATTGAAGTAGAGAAAATTAATGGCTCTATTTTAATTCTCTCGGCTAACGAAGATGAGCAATGGCCTGCTACAAAAATGTCGCATCGGTTAGTGGAAAGATTGAATCAAAAAAACTTTCAATATCCATACAAACATATCGTGCTGAAAGGCGGACATATAGAGCCGCTGAATCATTTTAATCGTGTGTATGAGTTTCTTCGGTCCATTAAATAGCCGAAGATTTGGCTCAAAAACCCATTTGTCATACAAATGTCGCCTCAATGGCGGCCTAAAAATTTAGTGCTACTTTTGAGTGCCTGTAGCTTTGCATGCAAAAAACACTCAAAGAAATGACTGCTTCTTGGCTTCGTGATGGAAGGCTATCGAAAGGGCTTACCCAAAAAGAACTATCCGAACGATCGCACATCAGTATGCGATCTATTCAACGCATTGAAAACGGTGAGCTTGTTCCGCGCAGCCACACGTTGAAAACGCTTGCAAAAATTCTCGAGCTGTCGTTTGAAGACTTTATGAAGTCTGCACGCGAACAGGAGTTTACCATTCCGCAAGGTGAACCGCACGTATTGACAAAACCACAACGGACGGTGCTTTCCGTAGGCATTTGTTTGGTTATTCTTTTCCTGGCTTTGGCCTATGTAGCGCAAGCACCCAACTTTCCTGAAACCACCTTCGAGTTGTTGGTTTTCGTCAGTGTAACGCTTACGCTGATGACAGGCATTCTTTTTTTATTGTGGCGTAAGAACGCCTGATTACACATTTTAATTACACACTTTTTATGATTGGCATTTTAATTCAATTGGCTTTGTCATGGCTATTCGTTTGGCTTTTCGATAGAAGTAATCTTTCTGTTCTGGGATTTCGGCCCACCAAAGAACGACTCAAATATTTTATCATCTTTTTTATAACGGCAGCAGCATTTAGTGCTTCGGGTTTTGGACTTAAGATGTGGATTGCTGAACAGCGATGGCACCTCAATCCCGCATGGACTTTACAACTCATTGCAGGCGGAGTGTGGTTTAACATCAAATCGGTTTTGTACGAGGAGCTGATTTTTCGTGGAGCGTTGTTTTACATTCTCATCAAAAAGCTTGGTGCGACTAAAGCCATTTGGATTTCATCCACAACCTTTGGCATGTACCATTGGTTTTCGCAAGGATCGTTGGGAGAGCCGATCCCCATGCTGATTACTTTTGTGGTTACCGGAACGATGGGTCTGGTGTTGGCTTATGGCTATACCAAAACGCAATCGCTCTATGTGCCCATCGCCATCCACTTTGGGTGGAATGTGGTGCAGCAGGTCGTGTTTTCAAATGGACCAATCGGCAAGAGACTGTTAATTGAAGTTTTGCCTCAACCTGAAGTAACGGTTTCATACTTTACTTTCTTCTTCATGCAATTATTTCCGATTGTGGGGGTGTTGGTAGTGTGTGCGTTGGCCATAAGATACATGAGATCGTAATGAGGCACTAGCTAATTTGAATTACTTCGATTGGGTTATACTAGAATTCAGATCGAAGTCACCTTTCATGAATAATTGAAGTTTTTTGAATTTACTTAACAAAAGTGAAACTAATCTATTATATTCACGTTTGTTAAGTAAATATCCCTATGATACAGCAACAATCCCTTGGTGAATTTGAAGAACTTGTTTTGCTCTTAGTGGCCGCCTTGCATGATGAGGCGTATGGTGTAGCCATTTTGGAAAATTTGGAAGCTAAACTCAAAAAGAAAGTGAACATCAGTGCCGTGCACGTGGCACTGAAGCGTATTGAAGACAAAGGTTTTGTGAAGTCGCGCTTTGGTGGCATTACGGAAGATCGTGGAGGAAGGCGCAAGAAATTTTATGTGATCACTGCACTTGGCAAAAAGATGCTAGACAACCAGTACGCGTTGCGCACGAGTATTTATCAGCAGATCCCAAAGATTTCTTTTGGATGAAACGCACTCCCCCCAAACGTCCTCTTCAATTTCTCCGCTGGTTTTGTCGGGAGGATTATCTCGATGAAATTGAAGGAGATCTGATAGAGGTTTTTGTTAAACAAGCGGAAACAAATCCGCGACAGGCAAGGCGCACATTTACTTGGAGCGTAATCAAGTATTTCCGACCGGAATTCATCAAGTCATTTAAATATCCCTATTCATCTAACACAACTGATATGTTAAAAAATTATTTGATCATTGGCTGGCGCAGTTTAGTGAAACAGAAAATGTATTCGGCTATTAAAATTGGTGGATTTGCATTAGGGATAGCTGCATGCTTATTGATTACTTTGTTTATTCAAGATGAGTTGAGCTTCGATCAACAATATGCCAGCGGACATGCTGTTTATCGTGTAGTCGGTGTCGTTAATGGAAACAACGGTATTGAAAAAAATACTTTTTTTCCTGCTCCGATGAGTGCCGCCATGAAAGAAGACTTTCCGGAAGTACTAAAGGCGGGTCGCTATAATGCAAGTGAATTGTTTGGAGCCGGCAGCAATGAAGTACGGCCCGGAGATCAGATTGAAAATTCATACGATGAGGGTTTTGCTTACTTCGATCAGGAATTGGCTGACTTACTGCCGTTGAAATTTATTCATGGCAGTGCGGCCCGCGCGTTGGAACAACCTAATTCCATTGTCATCACACAACGTAAAGCAGAAAAATATTTTCCCAACCAAAACCCGGTTGGAAAAACCCTCATCATCAACAATGAATTAAATAAACCCTACACAGTGTCTGGTGTGGTAGAGAACTTTTCGAATACACACCTACCGTTTGACTTTTTAATTAGCACGAAGGGCTTAGAATTCTGGCAAGGCGAACAGAAAGATTGGGGTGCTAGTAATTATGCTATCTATATTTCTGTTGACCCTGCAGTAAATCCAAACGAGTTGGAAAAGAAAATCAGCAAGGGCATCATTGATAAATATGTTTTGCCCATGATGGTGGAAGGTGGCATGTCGGAAGCAGAAGCGAAACGGTTTATGGTAGAAAGAAATGTACATCTGGAGTTGCAACCTCTCCGCAACATTCATTTGTATTCATCAGATGTTCAAGATGGGTTAATTCATGGCGACATCCGATTTGTGTGGATGTTTGGCGGGATTGCCATTTTTATTTTGTTGATCGCGATCATCAATTTCATTAATCTTTCGACAGCCAAATCGGCTAATCGCGCGAAAGAAGTTGGCTTACGCAAAGTGGTAGGGTCGGAACGTAGTAGCGTGATCAATCAATTTTTAACAGAATCGATCTTATTCAGTATTTTATCTTTTGGAGTAGGTTTGATACTTGCATGGGCATTGTTGCCTTACTTCAATGTGTTGTCATCAAAATCTTTGACAATGCCATGGGCTGAATGGTACGTATTTCCTGTATTGCTGGTAGCGGCTATTCTGATTGGAATATTAGCGGGTTTATATCCATCGCTGTATCTCTCTTCCTTTCAACCCATTCAAGTTTTGAAGGGAAGCATCAGCAAAGGGAGCAAGAGTTCTCCGCTGCGAAGCACGCTTGTGATTTTTCAGTTTACAACTTCGATTGTTTTGATCATTGGCACATTTGTGATTTATCAACAAATGGAATTTATTCTGAATAAGAAAATTGGATTCGAGAAAGATCAAGTCGTGATTATCCAAGGAACCAATACGCTTGGGCAACAGACCACCACATTCAAAAATGAGTTGCTCAACATTCCATATGTAGAGGCTGTATCGGTAAGCGATTATCTTCCTATACGAGGAACCAAACGTAATGGCAATCAATTTTGGGCGGAAGGAAAATCAGGCCAAGACGAATCAGTGAATGGTCAGATTTGGAAAGTAGATCATGATTATATTTCTACACTTGGAATGAAGATCGTAGAAGGCCGCAACTTCGATGTCAACCATCTCACGGATTCTTCTGCCATCATTGTCAATCAATCGATGGCGAAGCAATTAGGTGGAGATGTGATTGGTAAGCGCCTTATCAATGGTGGACAAATTTCATGGACGATCATTGGAGTAGTGGAAGATTTTCATTTCGAGTCGATGAAGGAAAACATTGGCAACCTCTGCTTGCGTTTGGGCAATAGTCCATCAATGATTTCTGTGAAAGCAAGTTCTACGAACATGCAAGAGCTGCTGAGTAATCTAACGGAGACTTGGAAAAAATTTGCACCTCATCAACCGGCACGCTTTGCGTTTTTAGATGATCGTTATGCAGCCATGTACACCGATGTACAACGAATGGGTCGCATCTTTACCACATTCGCAGTGTTGGCAATCATTGTTGCGTGTTTGGGTTTATTTGCACTCTCTGCTTTTATGATTGAGCAACGCACAAAAGAAATTGGCATTCGATTGGTGATGGGCGCTTCGTTGAAAAACGTGTTTGGCTTGCTCACTTTCAACTTCATTAAGTTAGTGATTGTTTCCATTGTAATTGGGGCTCCCATTGCGTGGTACTTGATGAATAAGTGGCTACAAGATTTCGCCTATCGTATTGAAATATCGTGGCTCGTCTTTGCCCTTACGGGGATGATTGCCGTTGCGATAGCAATGCTCACCATTAGTTACCAAGCAATAAAAGCTGGTCTTGCGAACCCGGTGAAGAGTTTGCGAGTAGAATAAATATTAATAGAAGTATATGGATGTGGAATAGTTTGCCGTTTTTTATTATAAAATTCCCATCACTAAAATTCGATCCCAATGAGGTTATCTCTGATTCTAATTTTTATAGTAATAGGTGTTAGCCCATTGATTGGCCAGACACTTTCTCAAAAGTATATTGAAGTAAGCGGCTTCTCTGAAAAAGAAATTACCGCAGACTATCTCGAGATATCGATTATCGTCAAGGAGAATGACAACATCAAAAAGGACAATGACTTCGCTATTCGTGAGAAAAACGTGCTTGATGCCTTAAAGAAATTGGGTGTCAATGAAGCGGATATTCGGTTGGAGAACTTCAATGTGTATCGTTTCGGCTGGTCCAATTCCTCCAACCGCTATACGCTTTCCAAATCTTACATTGTGAAAGTGCGAAATATGGATTCCATCAATGAGTTTACCATTCGGCTATTCGAAGCAGGAGCAAACGATTTGGAAATCGTAAGACGCGTAAAAACGGATTTAGAAAAATACAAGGCAGAAGCCGTGAAGGAAGCTGTTGAAAATGCGCGCGCAAGGGCCACGTTAATTGCCACCACACTTAATGTTTCGATTGGCTTGCCTCTTTTTGTTTCCGAGTTGAATGAATATGAACGCGAGTCCAATTCACCACAAGATAGGTTTTATGCTTATCAAAAGCTTCAATCAACAGGTGCTGTTCATCGTGGTGTTTCTGATTCAGCACCAATACCTTCCGATTCTAATATTGATATTCGCAAGATGAAAGTGAGTTATCGGGTGGTTATTCAGTTTGAAATTGTGAAGTAAAATCAGCCATCGAAGCTCAAATTTTCGCCACCTAAAAAATAGTTGCCTGTTTCGTGCAACCTCTGGCATTAAGCGAAGTATATCTTCTTAACAACTCAAGAAGTTTTACAATTCGCCACGCTTACTATGCTTAAAAACTACATTAAAATTGCTTTTCGCAATCTGATCAAACAAAAAGGCTACTCATTCATCAACATTGCAGGGTTGGCGACCGGAATGGCGGTGGCTATTTTGATTGGCTTATGGATTTGGGATGGACTGACGTATAACACGTATCACCCCAACTATAATCGAATCGCGCAAGTGTGGCAACACAATCTCTATAATGGACAGAAAGAATCGCAAGTTTCTAATCCGTACGTGATGGGCGAAGAAATTCGCAATAAATATGGGAGCGACTTTAAATATGTGCTGCAAGCCACGTGGAACTTCACACGTATCTTGACGGTAGGTGAAAAGAAATTCAATAAAAATGGTTATTACTTCGAACCGGAAGTAACAGAGATGCTTTCGCTCAAAATGTTGAAAGGCACACGCGATGGGCTGAAAGATCCGTATTCCATCTTGTTATCCGAATCACTGGCGAAAACTTATTTTGGCGATGACGACCCCATGAATCAACTGGTGCGCATCGACAATAAATATGATGTTAAAGTGACGGGCGTGTATGAAGACTTGCCGTACAACACGTTCTTCCGAAATATGAATTACATTTTGCCTTGGGAGCTCTATCTGATCAGCAATGAGTGGATCAAGAAAATGGAAAATCCATGGGGCAGCAACTTCACACAAACCTTTGTTCAGATAGCCGACAATGCTGACATGGAGGTTGTGTCTAAAAAGATCAAAGATGTAAAATTCAATCAGCTAAAAGATGAAGGTGATCGTAAGTACAAGCCAGAGGTTTTTCTTCACCCCATGAGTAAATGGTATCTCTATTCTGAATTTCAAAATGGCGTAAACACCGGAGGGCGTATCGAACAAATTTGGTTGTTTGGTACCATCGGAGTATTTGTGCTATTGCTGGCGTGCATCAATTTCATGAATTTGAGTACAGCCCGATCGGAAAAACGTGCGAAAGAAGTGGGCATTCGTAAGTCGATTGGATCAGTACGTTCTCAGTTGGTAAGTCAATTTTTTAGCGAGTCGTTGGTGGTAGCATTCATGTCATTTTTAGTCGCATTGCTGGCGGTGCAATTGATGTTACCTGCTTTTAACATTGTAGCTGATAAGCATTTGTCTATTCCGTGGAGCAGTGTTCCGTTTTGGCTTTCAGGAATCGCATTTAGTTTGTTCACTGGCTTGGTGGCTGGTAGTTATCCGGCACTTTATCTTTCCTCATTCAATCCGGTAAAAGTTTTGAAGGGAACCTTTCGTGTAGGTCGTTTTGCTTCACTGCCGCGCAAGGTGCTCGTGGTGATTCAATTTGCCGTGTCCGTTATTCTTATTATTGGCACCGTTATCGTCTTCCGACAAATTCAATTTGCGAAAGACCGACCCATCGGCTACGACCGAAACGGATTAGTTCAAATGTTTATGATCACACCCGAACTGCACAAACACTTTGAAGCTGTACGTAATGAATTAAAGTCCTCTGGTGCAATCATAGAAATGGCTGAGTCAGGTAGTCCTCCCACACAAGTGTGGAATAGCAATGGGGGTTTCGAATGGAAGGGAAAAGATCCGGCTTTGGCTGTAGACTTTCCTAACAACGGAGTTACGTTTGATTACGGCAAGACCACTGGTTGGCAATTTGTAGAGGGACGAGATTTCTCACCCGAACATGCAACCGATTCATCCGCTTTTGTAATCAATCAGGCTGCGGCCAAATTTTTAGGATTTGAAAACCCGGTGGGCGAAGAGTTGAAGTGGAACGATAAATCGTACACGATTATTGGAGTTATCAAAGATATGGTGATCGAATCGCCTTATGAGCCTGCACGCGCAGCGTTGTTTCATATTTCAAAAGATGACGGCAATGTTATTTTGTTGAAGCTCAATCCGGCCAAAGGTTCGCACGAATCTATTGAGAAAATAAAAGCTATTTGTGAAAAGTATAATCCGGAAGCTCCCTTCGAATATCAATTTGTTGATCAGGAATATGCACAGAAATTTAAAGGAGAAGAACGCATCGGAAAGTTGGCCAGTTTCTTTGCAGGCCTCGCCATCTTTATCAGTTGTTTAGGAATTTTTGGCTTAGCATCTTTTGTTGCAGAGCAACGTGCCAAAGAAATAGGGGTGCGTAAAGTGATGGGGGCCTCGGTATTTGGCTTATGGAAAATGTTGTCAGGTGATTTTGTAGTACTCGTGCTCATCTCCTTTTTGCTAGCCGCGCCCGGGTCGTATTTTTTGATGGACGGATGGCTTGCCAAATATCAATATCGCACAGAGATTGCTTGGTGGATTTTTGTAGCGGCAGGGCTGGGAGCTTTACTCATCACTTTGGCGACAGTAAGTTATCAAGCCATTAAGGCCGCCTTGTCTAATCCTGTGAAGAGTTTACGTACGGAGTAGCGATCAGATAAAATGAGGTTGATCTAGAAGCCATCCGGTAATGCTGAGTCGCTCGCGTGTGGCAGGTAGCACTTCATGTTCGAGCAAATCGCTGCGAAAGCAAACGAGCCTTCCCGCCAAGGGTAGCACATCTTTCGTTTCGTTTTCGAGATAGATGCGCAACTGGCCGCCATCGGATTCTTTCCAATCGCTGTTCAGGTAACAGATCACTGAAAGTTTTCGGTGATCTTCTTTTTTGAATTGGTCGAGATGGCGTTTGTAAAAAGTGCCAATTGGATAAATTGTTTGGTGCACTTCAAAGTCCTTCAAACTGAGATAAAGATTTTGATTGACGAAGACAATCAATTCTTTCAGCTTCGATAGATAGACTTGGAGTGGAGGCTCTGCAGATTCGGGCTTAATCCACTGAATATAATCACCCCGAATCGCTTCGTTGATTTGCTTTTCTTGGCTTTTGCCGATGCCGGCTTTCTTGAATTGTAACAAACCGTTTTTAAATCCGTCCAGTTCTTGGATATTATGTACTTCTTCTAGACTTAAAAAGTCATCGATCACAGCATAACCCTTTTCGGCAATGCCATCGGCCAGTTGATTAAGTTGGTAGATAAATTGATCGTTCACTGCGTAAATTTACGATCGCTTTCCGCGAATGCGATTTTTGGCAGGAAGTATTTTGAACCGAGACGATAGAAAGTGCATCCGTAGGGCGTAACTTTGAAATTCTATGAGATTAAATCTGATAACTTCTTTTGTGATGGTTGCCTTGTGTGCGCTTGTTTTTTCGTGTGCCCCCAAGGAACAGGTAGTGTTTAAGTCGATCAATAATTTATTATTGGATGGCGACATGGGTGGTTCGCCCACATTGAAGGGCGATGCCCTATTTTTCAATCCCAACAAAATGCAAACACGCCTCAAGGAAATTAAAGTGGACGTGATGGTAGATGGCAAGAAGGCGGCTGAGGTAGATCAAATGATGGATATTGTCGTTCCTAAGCAATCCGACTTTACGGTTCCTATTCAGGCAAAGCTGGCGTTGCAAGACATGGGCCTGTTGGATGCGGTGATTGGCTTCTTCGGGGGCAAATCATATCAGGTTCAGTTTGTAGGATATATTCGAATTGTAAAGCATGGAGTTACTATTAAAGTTCCTGTGAAATATAACCAGGAAGTTAAGTTGAGATAAAGCCGGGTTTCCCCAAACATGAACTCCCCTATTGTTTTCCTAATTGGTTTGCTCATCATCGCCATTATTTGGTTAGTGGTTACCATTATCAAGCTGAAGACTAAAAACCGAATCATTACCATACAAGGAAAGGAAATTGAGCGGCAATTAGCCGAGCTCAATAAAAAAAGTGAAGAGCTAAAAGATATTATCAACCAAAATCAGCAAATCATCAGTTTGGTATCGCACGATTTGAAGGGCCCTTTCAATCGCATTTTTGCGTTGGTGCAATTACTCCAATTAACCTCTCAAGATCTTTCAGTTGAGCAGCAGGAGTACATTGATAAAATACATCAAATAGTAGCAGACGGCCTTGGCATGATGCGCAACTTATTGGACAATCGCAAGCTTGAAGACAAGGGGATTACTTTGGTGTATGAGAAGTTGAGCTTGTCCACGTTACTTCAAACACTAGTTAAGAATTATGAGATATTAGCTTCTAAGAAAAGGGTAACCATTCATTACCAATGCGAAGCTCCCGTTTATCTGGAAAGTGATAAAAGCTACCTGATTCGCATTTTCGAAAACTTATTATCAAATGCGCTGAAGTTTTCAGAAGGTAATAAAAACATTTATGTAAGTCTGACGGAAAAAGATAGATGCATCGAAGCAAAAATTCGCGATGAAGGCCCCGGCATCTCTCTGGAGGAAATTACTAAGTTATACCAAAAGTTTCAGCGACTGAGTGCCAGACCGACTTCCGGTGAGAGCTCAACCGGATTGGGATTATGGATTGTGAAAACAGTACTCGAAAAGCTGGGTGGAGAAATAGAATGCGAAAGTCAGGTGGGAATAGGCTCGACTTTTACAGTTCGATTAAAACCGACTAATTAAAAAGATAATCATCATCATTGCCCTCTAATACGGCAGTGAGCGACTCAATCACACTTTCATCTTTAATTACATAGTCGCGCACGCCTTTTTGAATGAAGCTCAATACCATGTTTCCATCATCCAGTGCGCTCAGCATAATAACTTTATGAGAGTCTTTGATTTGGCCTTTTATTGCTTCGAATAGCTCAATTCCGGTCATTCCGGGCAGCTTATAATCGACAATAAGAGCATCGGGTATTCCACTTTTAAGGGCAGCTAAAGCTTTCTCAGCCGAATCAAAATGAGTTATCTTATAACTAGGCTTAAGGCCAAGTGATTTCTTGATAAACTCTGCATAGATTAGGTCGTCTTCGATCAGGTAGATGTTCATGGCCAAATGATAGAACCCTGCAATATAGCAACGATATTCTTTTTCGTCACGACCCGAACCATTAAAAATGAAGGAGTTCGATGAACCTATTGGGTTTTAACTGTTACCCAGTTGGCAGCGGCCTTAGAAATCAATTCAGCCTGTTTTTTATTCCACTCTTCGCGCACCTTTGTATTGTAATTAAGGTAGAGCTTTCCGTCAACAATGGTCCACGCATCCGGTTGGGTTTCAGCTTTGTAGCCTCGGCTCATGCCAAAAGCGCAGTAGCCGCCAAATTGTGGAATGTATTTTTCGGGATCAGCTTTAAACAGTTCAGCGTTTTTGGTTGATACGAAGTGCCATTTTGCCGACTTATAATCTACCGTAAATTCAGCTTTACCTTTTTGAGGTACACTGTCTGTAAAATAGCTTACCGGATCATAGCCACGAATAGCGCCATCCTTGGTTGAAAAAACTTCTGGTTTTTGAGCCATAACGGCTAAAGATACAGCCGTCAATAGAATGGTAAAAGCGATCTTTTTCATATTCATTTTTTTGTAAATATGAACAGGTCGCTTTTCTCCAATAGTCAAGTTGCGGACATTCCTCTAATCAATCTTTCACACATCGGATCGACATACCGTCATTGGAAGTTCCAGTGCTTTTAGTGCGCAAAGAAGTCAAATTGTTAGTGAGGTAAAAAAACTCTGCCGACTGTGAACTCCACCAATAGCCATCGGTTCCAATATCAGCAAATAACCCACTATTACTTAAACAGATGCGGCAGTAAGATCCTCCTGGCAAACCTGTAAATCCACTTTCATTGGTAGCGCCCTCATTGGGTGTAGCCCAGGTGGTAGATATAGCCTTCATTCTGCCGCCAGCCAAATCTAAGCCTCCCAGCGAACTTGCCAACGAATACCAATCACTGCTGGAGGCGATATGCCAGCCCTGCATGCAAACATTTTTTGTGTTGGTCACCGTATATCCGTTGTAGAGATAGCCAAAGGTTGGCAAATTTCCTGCGTTGCCATTATAGACTGTGTAGGCACTTTCATTGGTGTTTTTAAAATCACTCTCCGCCAATGATGCTAACGAAGTGCCATCATTGAACTTCGTTACTTTTAGATTTTCAGCCATCCAGGTTTTTAATCCAATCACTACTGTTTTGTATTTGTTCCCATCCACGTCAGTTACTTCCCCGTAGACAGGTGCCGGCAGCAACAAAACTTGAATTTCATTTCCATAAAATGTACCATGCTTATTAATTGCATAACCACGAACATAATAAGGCACACCCGATGTAAGCGAAGTGATGTTGTGAGAGAACTCTAGACTGCTTCCGGTGTCGGTATGTTTGTTTTTAGTGACATCCGGATTTTTGGAGGTGCTCCAGCATATTCCTTTTTCGAGTAACGGATCAGTCCAACTATAATTTAATTTAATGGTCATCTTAGCTGAGGTTGCTGTTCGTTCAGTCGGATTTTGAGTAATAACCTCTGGGGTGATGATAGCTAAATCAAAGACGATCTGATTGCCGTAATAGGTCTTTCCGCCCAGCGTAACGTAAGCTCGTATGTAGTATTTACCTACACTCAATCCGTTGATTACAGTTTGAAAAGAGCCAGCCCCTATTCCATCTTCCGAATTTTCAGATGTGTTTCCCAGTTCCGGGTTGGACATTCGGCTCCAGCAAACCCCGCGTGCCGTTATTTGATTAGCAAGCTCTGTTGTAATTTCTCCACCTGTTGTAAGCGTAGTAAGCGTAACGTCAGATACAGGAGTGGTTGTAATTTTTGGAGGATTCACACCCTCTTCTTTTGAACACGATGACAACACATAACCAACAAATGCAATCCACAAAAAGCGTTTCATAGTTTAATGAGTTTATCAGCAAAATTGAATAGAACGAAATGGAAAAGAGCTATATAAAATGAGTGTGAGCAGAATATGTATTCAGAAAGTGTCGATTGATCTATGAACCGAATGACTCAATCAACAGAAAGAGTCGTTTATCATGTAGGAACCCCGACAAATTATCGTTGTAACCTTTTTCCAACTATCTTTCCATTTCTTTTCAAAATCAGATTGAGGTAATGAAGAAAGCAGGCGGTGTAGTTGTATTGTGGTGTTGCATCATTCATTTAGTCGGAGCACAGTTACAACCGCCCAATAGCAAACCTGAAAAAGACTTGATTGATGTTGGCGGCCAGATTTTGAAAGCAAAGTGGCTGACCAAACATGATACCATCTCTAAAAAATCGGGCCGAGTATATTTTTCAGGAGCCCCCTCTTTGGGGTATTCACTCACCAGTAATCTGGCAGCAATTTTTGTTGGCGACTTCGCCTTTTTTACCAGCGAGGTAGATGATCAGAAAATTTCGATCGTGTATTTGGATGTACTCTACACCCAAAAAAATCAATTTGTATTTCGCATTCAAAATAACTTATGGACGAAGAACAACACATTCAATATCGTATCCGACTGGCGTTACTATTGGTATCCGCAAAAAACGTATGGCTTAGGAATTCAATCCCGGTTAGACGATGCGGTAGATCAAACGTATTCGTATGTGCGGTTTCATCAATCCATTCTCAAATCATTTAAAACCAACTGGTACACAGGAGTTGGTGTTGCTATTGATCATCACTATAGTATTACACAAGAAAACGGAAGCCAACAATTAAATGATGAAATTGCCCGATATGGAATTGGAAGCCAATCAACCTCATCGGGTTTTCTTTTTCATCTATTGTACGATAGCCGTGTAAATTCAATTAATCCATGGGGGGGCGCGTATGCCAATTTTGTATATCGACCCAACTTCACTTTTTTAGGTAGCGATGGTGCGTGGCAAATGGTGCAGGTTGATTTACGCAGGTATGTGCCGTTTCCGAAAAAGAGCCAGAACATTTTAGCCCTTTGGAGTTATAATTGGTTTTCATTTGGAGGAAATGCACCTTATCTGGATTTGCCGGCAACAGCTTGGGATGCAAGCAGCAACATTGGCAGAGGATATATTCAAGGTCGTTTTAGAAGTAAGAACCTGGTCTATCTTGAATCAGAATATAGATTTCGCATTTCTCGGAACGGATTGTTTGGTGGTGTAGTGTTTGCCAATGCACAAAGCGTGACCGAATGGCCCTCTAATAATTTCAATTCCATTGCAGTGGGTGCCGGTGCGGGTATGCGGATTAAATTCAATAAACACTCACGCACCAATGTTTGTATTGACTACGCATTCGGGCAAGGCGGCTCTCAAGGCATGTTCGTTAACTTGGGAGAAGTCTTTTAACACACTCTGCAATTGGGGAGCAGGAAATTTTCTACTGTAATTCGCGCAGGTACAATTGAATCGTGTTTTCCAATCCTAAATAAAGTGCATCGCAAATCAATGCGTGCCCGATCGAAACTTCATCCAAATGTGGAATATTTTGTTGGAGGTAACGCAGATTGTTCAAATCTAAATCATGACCCGCGTTAATTCCTAATCCGATAGCGTGAGCTGCCTCAGCCGCTTCAATATAGGGTTTGATGGCGGCTTCTCTCTTTTGATGATAATGCGCTGCATAAGGCTCCGTGTAAAGTTCAATCCGATCAGCCCCAACTTGCTTGGCACCTTCTGCCATCTTTACGTTTGGATCAACAAACACAGACACGCGCACGCCTTGTTGCTTTATTTCTGAAATTATTTTTTGAAGAAAGGCGGCATGCGTAATCGTATCCCAACCTGCATTGGATGTAATCGCATCAGGTTTATCGGGAACGAGTGTTGCTTGAGCCGGCTTCACTTCTTTGATCAATTGAAGAAAACGCGCATCCGGATAGCCTTCGATATTAAACTCGGTCGTCACCACTTTTTTAAGTTCAACTACATCGCGAAAGCGAATATGTCTTTCGTCCGGCCGCGGATGAACGGTAATTCCCTGTGCCCCAAAACGCTCGCAGTCCATTGCCACTTTAATCACGTTCGGGTTATTGGCTCCGCGCGCATTGCGTAGCGTAGCGATCTTATTGATATTAACTGAGAGTCGGGTCATGGCAACAAAACTATAATTTTTTTAACCACTACCCTATGAAAAAACGCATTGTAGAATAAACTACATGCACTCACTTTTTGTTTTAATTAACAAGACAATGATCGTTCTGATTTCTCTTTCCCATTTTTTCTTCGCCAAATCTTGCACTAACTTTACAAGGTTAAATCAGATACACCATGAGTTTAAAGACCCAGATTGACAACGACATTAAAGCAGCTATGCTGGCAAAAAACAAAGATGAACTGACTGCTTTGCGCAGCATTAAGTCCATGATATTATTAGCTGAAACAGAAAAAGGAGGAAGCGGAGATTTAGCGCAAGACATTGAGGGTAAGCTACTCATGAAGGCAGCAAAACAGCGTAAAGAATCAGCAGAAATATTTCAGAAAGAAGGCCGCGATGATTTAGCTAAAAAAGAATTACTGGAATACGAAGTCATCAGCCGCTATTTACCCAAGCAATTGACTGAGGAAGAGATTTCAGCCGAGTTGAAAAAGATAATCGAACAAGTAGGTGCCAAAGGTCCGCAAGATATGGGAAAGGTAATGGGCACTGCAACCAAGCAATTGGCAGGCAAAGCGGATGGAAAAGTGATTTCTGAATTAGTTAAAAAACTGTTGGCTTCTTGAGCACCATTGACATAGTAATTGCACTGATTTTAGCAATTGGAGGATACCTTGGTTACAAACGAGGTTTTTTAATGGAACTGTTTTATTTGCTCGCGTTGGTGCTGGGTATTTTTTTAGGCTTTAAGTTGATGGGCAAAGGAATGCAAATCCTTCATGAGCAATTCAATGCCGATCAAACGTTTCTGCCTTATCTGGCCTTCATCATTATTTTTGTTTTGGTGATATTGTTGGTCATCTTTTTAGGCCAGCGAGTTAAAAATTCGGTCGATCAAACCTTTCTTGGTAAAGTAGATGCCATTGCCGGAGCAGCTTTGGGTGTGATCAAATACTCGTTTTGTTTGAGCATCATTATTTGGCTTGTTCAATCATTAAAAATAGAATTGCCCCAAAATTGGCTGGAAGGCTCTCGATTATATCCATTTACGGCCAAAGTGGCCGAAAGAACCTCCTCTTTTTTAGGTCAATTCATCCCTTTTTTCAAAGAAATATTCAGACAGTTCTAAGGTTCAGTTTTTTTTAGTTAATTATCATCAAATAAATCAATTCGAATGGGGCTGGTTGTAAAAGAACAACATGATTTTAAGTACGTAGACGAAGGTCAAGGAGATGTTCTCATGTTGTTGCATGGCTTATTTGGAGCCCTTAGCAATTGGGAAGGTGTGGTTAACCACTATTCGAAGCACTTCAGGGTGATCATCCCCATGCTGCCCATTTATGAAATGCCCATCAAGGAAGCAGGTTTAGGTGGCTTGCGCGAATTTACCGAGCGTTTTGTAGAGATGATGAAGCTCGACAAAATGATGATCATGGGCAACTCGTTGGGTGGGCATGTAGGTATTTTGTACACACTCCAAAATCCCACGAAAGTGACCAAGTTAGTTTTGACAGGTAGCTCGGGATTGTTTGAAAATACCATGGGCGGATCGTACCCGCGCAGAGGAAGTTACGACTATATTCGTGAGCGAGTAGCCTATACATTCTATGATCCGAAAGTGGCTTCGAAAGAATTAGTAGACGAAGTTTTTGAGACTACGAAAAGCATTCCAAAATGCATGCGCATCGTAGCGATTGCCAAATCGGCACAGCGAAATAACCTTGCATTAGAATTACATAAAATAAATGTCCCTACTTTATTAGTGTGGGGCTTGAATGATACGATCACGCCACCCATGGTAGGCCATGAGTTCAATCGACTCATTCCAAATTCGGAGTTGAAGTTTATAGACAAATGTTGCCATGCACCGATGATGGAGCATCCACAGAAGTTTAATGAAATAGTAGAAGATTTTCTGGTAAGACCCATTGCAAAATGATAGCTGAAGAGCTGATCAACCACATGATACCACCGTTGAAAACTACGGACGATGCCGATAAGGCTATCGTGTGGATGGAAGAGTTTCGCTGCAATCACTTGCCCGTAGTTGAGAAAGGACAGTTGCTGGGATTTATCTCAGAAGAAATCATTTTAGAATCCAACGATATCGGAAAAAACCTGGCAGCATTTCCATTGGTTGGGAAAGATTGCTTTGTGCACCAGCATGCGCACTTCTACGACATCCTAAAAATTGCGGGCAACAACAAATTGCAGATCGTAGCAGTGGTGAATGACGATCAACAATATGAAGGCGTGATCACGGTGCAAGATATGATGATTTCTTTTGCGCAGACGGCTTCGGTACAAATGACGGGAAGCATTTTGGTGCTCTCCATGGATTTGATTGATTATTCGTTGGCGGAAATAAGCCGCTATGTAGAAGAGAATAATGCCAAGGTTATCAGCAGCAACATGATCGAAGATCCGATGGATAAAGGCAAAATCAAGTTGACATTGAAGATCAATCAAACCGATTTGAAACGAATCGTAGCAACACTCGAGCGGTTCAATTATCGCGTCATTGGACGCTACCAGGAAGCTCCACGTGAGGCTGATGATAAAGATAAAATAGATATGCTGTTGCGCTATCTGGAAATCTAACCCTACTCGATGATCCGCATAGGTATACATGGCAAAGATTTTCAGAATAAATCCCTTCGGTTTTTGGAGCGGGTGCTCGATCACTTAAAAAGAAGTCAGGTAGAGATTTGGGTGTCTGAAAAGTTTTTGAAACAATTCAAATCATCGCGCATTAGCGCCTACAACCTGCGGTCGTTCAATCACGAAGACAACCTGCATTCGCTGAATTATTTTCTTTCATTAGGCGGTGATGGAACATTACTAGAATCAGTAACCTACATCGGCAAATCTGAAATACCGATTTTAGGAATCAACACAGGTCGGCTTGGATTTTTGGCTACTACGAGCCGCGATGACATGGAAGATTCACTCGATGGATTGCTGAACGGAAGTTATTCTATCGATAGCCGCTCCGTCTTAAAACTGATTTCGGCTCCCAAGCTTTTTGGCAAACTCAATTTTGCATTAAACGACTTTACCATCATGAAGAAAGATACTTCCTCCATGATTACAGTTCATGTTTATGCGGATGGCGAGTTGATTAATTCCTATTGGTCGGATGGAATCATTGTTTCTACGCCTACCGGTTCTACCGGATACTCGCTTAGTTGTGGAGGACCATTGGTTCATCCCAAATCAGAAAGCTTTGTGATAACGGCCGTTAGCCCGCATAATTTAGGAACGCGCCCAATCGTATTGTCGGATGATCGGGAGATTACCTTTCAAATTGAGGGACGTAGCAAAAAGTACTTAATTTCGCTGGATTCGCGGTTTGAAACCGTTGATGAATCTGTAAAGCTGAAGATAAAGAAAGAGAAATTTGAGGTGAAGCTGGTTCAGCTAAGCTCACAAAACTACTTTAATACACTACGCCAAAAACTCAACTGGGGTGTGGACGCCCGGAACTAGTTGTGGTGATATTAACCGAATTTTCACCCAATCCTATTTCTACTTAAAGTTAATTTTATACCTTTGTCATTGCCCCAATTTACCTCGTTATGAGAAAGTTATGTTTTGCTGTACTCAGTGTTGCACTATTAATTGGTTCAGCCGGTGAATCTTTTGCGCAATTCAACAGAAAGTCGATCAAGAAAAATAATAAGCGTATCGCACATTATCGCGGTAAAAAATCAGGCTTTGCTCGTCAAAATGTTTATTCCGGTATTGGGGTATCCATTAATGCGCTCAATTATTTCGGAGACCTTTCTCCATCCCCTGGTAAATTAAGCACCGATCTTTCTTTTACGAAACCAGGATTTGGTGTCTCTCTTTTCCATCGCTTTGGTCCACGCTATACGCTTTTAGCTCAATACATGTATGGAACCATCAAAGGTTCGGATGCAGAATCAGCAGCATTGGGTAGCGCAGAAAGCGAACCAAGAAATCTTCGAAATCTTTCATTCAGTAATTCGATTCACGAACTTTCTGTACTTGCCTACATCGATTTGTTTGACAATCAGGCAACCTATATTAGCCGTGTAAAATGGACTCCTTACTTATACGCAGGAGGTGCATTGTATCTTCACAATCCACAAGCTATTGCCCCTAAAACGGATCTAAGAGGTCAACCGCTGGCAGAAGCCGGCCAGTATGTAGACCTTCAACCTTTAAAAACCGAAGGCAAATCCTACAGTTTAGTGCAGTTTGCTATACCATTTGGCGCGGGCGCACGTTTTAGACTAAACGAAGTGATGGACCTTTGGGCAGATTTTGGTTTCCGCTACACATTCACCGATTACTTGGATGATGTTAGTAGCACCTATACGGACTTGACAAAGTTGACTCCGCTGGGTCAAGCAATGTCTTACAGAACCAATGAATTGGCCGGCTATCCGAAGGCGGGTCAAACGTTACCTTCTGGTATTACCGGGGTAGATGTGCAGTATGGCTATGGAAGAGAAGGCGACAAACGTGGAGGTGTTAATGAAAATGACATTTACATGGTTACCTCTATTCGATTGACTTACATTTTAGGAGCAACTTTCCACAAAGCTAAATTCAGATAATGGTGGGAGCGCGTTTCGCGAAATTACTCTTCTCCCCATTATTCCTTTTAGGTACTACGGCCTTTGGTCAAATCTCTCAGCGCACCGAAATTGGTGGAGGCTTGGGATTTTTCAATTATACAGGCGACATCACGCGCACTTATGATCTGACTACCGCAAAACCGGCAGCAACACTGTTTTACCGAACTAATATCAGCCGTGTGATCAGTTTTCGCACCTCACTTACTGGTGGCCAACTGTCGGGCAGCGACCGTCACGATCCGATTGATGCGTTTGCTGTGCAGCGCAATGCCTCGTTTGATTTGTTTTTGCTGGAGCTTTCCGGTTGCTTCGAGTATCATTTTCTGGATTGGAGAGATGATAAACGAAGACTCCGCTTTACCCCTTACCTTTTTGGTGGCGTAGCTCTTTTTGGTTTTTCCGGCATTCCTCAAAATAAAACGGCAGAATATAGCACCGTGCAGCTCGGCATTCCTTTTGGTGGAGGCATGAAATACGTTTTGAATCCACGCTACTATATCTCTTTCGAAATTGGCATTCGAAAGACCTTTTTTGATTACTTAGATAATATTTCAGATGGAAACCCCTCTTTCAAAACCTATCAATACGGGAATCCGAATGATTACGATAACTACTTTTTTACAGGTATAACTCTTACTTATACCTTTTATGACATCCCCTGCGCTACCAACCCATACAGGTAAATCCTTTCGTCAGTAGAACTATTTCAAAATTTTGATCATCACAACCTTACGAAGCCCGAACGCGATGGGATAAGTGGCTTAAAGTTTTGAAAAAAAGGCTACTTTTGCACCCTTGTGGCTTCGCTAAGGCAAAATATTGACCCTCATAATCTACCCAAACATGTGGCCGTTATCATGGACGGCAACGGAAGATGGGCAAGACAAAAAGGCGCGGCCAGAATTTTCGGCCACCGCAATGCAATTGAGGCTGTACGTCAGGTTATTGAGGGTAGCGGAGAGTTGGGGATCAAGCACCTCACTCTTTATGCCTTCAGCACCGAAAACTGGGGCAGGCCCAAAGAAGAAGTTGACGCACTGATGGAGCTGTTGGTGAATACGCTCCAGAAAGAAATCAGTTCGTTGCATAAGAATAACGTGAGGCTGACAACGATTGGTGACACGGCTCAGTTGCCGGCTGATTGCCGTGAGAATTTGAAGAAGGCAATTGAAGGAACGAAAGAAAACACAGGGTTAAATCTGTTGATTGCTTTGAACTACAGCGGCCGATGGGAGATTGTGAAAGCAGCCCGGCAACTGGCCGAGCAGGTTCAAGCTGGAAAGCTGAAGGCCGAAGAAATTACGGAAACGACCTTAAGCCATCTGATGGAAACAAAGGATATACCGGACCCCGAATTGTTGATTCGCACCAGCGGTGAAATGCGAATCAGCAACTTTTTATTATGGCAGATTGCTTATACAGAACTATATATTACACCGAAGCTTTGGCCCGATTTCCGAAAGGAAGATTTGTATGAAGCGATATGTGAATATCAAAAACGCGAACGAAGATTTGGAAAAGTGCTGACCTCAATTGCTTAACTTGAATGAACCGGATTTTACTAACACTCTTACTACTCTCTAGCCTTGCAGCGTCAGCTCAATTCAGAAGAGGACGAACCACCACCACTACAACGGATCCTTCTGCTTCTGGCGAATTGAATTATCGCACACCAGCCGAGTATATCATTGGTGGAATTGATGTAGTGGGTCTCAATGTATTGGATAAAAATGCAATGGTTTCACTGACGGGCCTGCGTGTAGGCGATAAAGTGAAGATTCCCGGAGACGCCATTTCAAGTGCCATTCGTAAACTTTGGAAACATGGTTTGATCGGAGATGCTACAATTTCTGTAGACCGTATTGAAGAAGGTAAGGTATATCTTTCGATCCGTCTGGCCGAAAGACCTCGATTAACGGATTTCTATTTTGTCGGCATCAGCAACAGTAAACAAAGCAGCTTGAAAGATGACCTTACCCTGATCCGCGGTAAGATTGTAAATGATGCAACGATTCGTAATGCGGAACTAGCCGTAAAGAAGCACTTTGTAAAGAAAGGCTTTTTGAATACGGTCGTAAAAATTGCGCAAGAGCGAGATACCCTCAATCGAGGTGGTGTGCGTTTACGAATCAATGTAGACTTAAAGTCGAAGGTAAAAATCCACGAAATTCAATTCAGCGGAAATGAAGATATCTCTTCCATTGTTTTGAAAAAGAAATTGAAAAAGACCAAGGAGCATGCACGTCTTTCCATCCATCGCGAAATTATCGGCACTTTGATTAAAACCCGAAAAGAAGATGTGAAAGATTTCTTGGGTGATTCGGTGCAACCGGTCAGCTGGCGGCAAGTGAAAGAGTTTTTTAATCGCACGGTGAAACTAAATTTCTTCACCAGTTCTAAGTTTATTCGGGCCGAATATGAAGAAGATAAGAAAAAACTGATCGAATTCTATAATACACAAGGCTACCGCGATGCAGAGATTGAATCTGACACGATTGTAAACTACAATAACTCTAAAATTGATATTCTCTTTAAAATCAATGAGGGAAAAAAGTACTATTTCAGAAATATCATCTGGACTGGAAACTACTTGTACACAGCGGCTACGCTCAATAAAATTCTGGACATCAAAAAAGGAGATGTGTATAACCAGGAAATGATTGACCGCAAAACTTCTTTTAACCCAAAAGGCGCGGATATCAGTGGATTGTACATGGATGATGGATACTTGTTCTTCCGTGTTACTCCGGTAGAGGTTGCTGTAGTGGGAGATTCCATTGATGTGGAAATGCGCATTTTTGAGGGCGAACAAGCTACTATCGATGAAGTTACCATCAGCGGGAATGAGCGCACCAGTGATCACGTAATTCGCAGAGAGTTAACCACCATCCCCGGACAAAAATTCCGCAGAGCAGATATCATCAGAACCCAACAGCAGCTTTCGCAGATGGGATTCTTCAATCCACAAAAAATAGAACAAGACATTCGCCCGAATCCGGCCAACGGAACAGTGAATATTGGTTGGAAACTGGAAGAACAATCCAATGACCAAGTTCAGTTATCTGGTGGTTGGGGTGGATTCTACGGATTTGTGGGAACAGTAGGGCTTACATTCAACAACTTCTCGTTGCGCAATGTGCCGCATGTGAAAAAATGGAGACCCTTGCCGGTGGGTGATGGACAAAAGCTTTCTTTGCAGGCGCAAGCCAACGGTAGATCTTTTCAGAGCTACAGTATTTCATTTACAGAGCCATGGTTAGGCGGCAGCAGACCGAATGCATTATCGATCAGCTTAAATTATTCCGTATCGCGCCTTCCTACACGTGGCTTTAATGGCATTGACTTTAGTGACAACTCATCGTTACGCCAATCGGGTATTACGCTCGGTTTTGGAAGACGATTAGAGTGGCCAGACAACTATTTCTCATTGACGCACTCATTGTCTTATTTGGTCTATGATTACAGTAACTACTTCGGATCGACTACGCTTCCTTCAGTTGGCACTACCCGAAATATTTCGTTGACTACTACCCTGGCGCGTAACAGTATTGACAATCCGATGTTCCCTACCTCCGGATCATCAATATCGCTGGCGTTGAGTTTAACACCGCCATACTCATTCTTCCGCAGTTCCGATTACTACAAAGACATTACACAGCGCTATAGTTTTGTAGAGTTGCACAAGTGGATGTTTGATGCCAAGTTCTATGTGAAAGTGATTGGCAGCCCCAAACCTACCGGCAGAAGCTTAGTGCTCGAAACAAAAGCACACATGGGCTTTATCGGAACGTATAATGATAAAATCAGCCCAGGACCGTTTGAACGATTCTTGGTGGGTGGTGCCGGATTGACGGGTGGTTTCAATTCTTTTGTATTAGGCCAAGATATTGTTGGTTTACGTGGATATTTGGATAACCAGGTTACACCACCTCTTTATTCGCAACGTGGCTTACAGGCAGTAAATGGCATTGAAGGAGGTATCGTTTACAACAAATTTGGAATGGAGTTGCGCTACCCGGTTGTAACCAGTCAATCAGCAACAGTGTATAGCTTTGTATTTACGGAGGCCGGAAATAACTGGGGCAATTACCAGGACTTTAATCCGTTTAATCTGTATAAATCTGCCGGTTTTGGAGCTAGGATATTTATGCCAGCATTCGGCTTAATAGGCCTGAATTGGGCTTATGGCTTTGATAAACTTCCTTTTGCAACTGAAAAAAGCGGATCGCAATTTCACTTTACCATTGGTCAGCAAATCAGATAGTAGATGCGATTTTTGTTAGTTTGTCTATGTTTTTGCGTTTTCGGCCTGAATTTTGCCGTAGCACAGAAGTTCGGATACTTTGACTCCGGCTTTGTACTATCCAAAATGCCCGAATATGCCAAGGCACAAGGAGAAATTGATCAACTTTCGGCTGCCTGGCAGCATGAAATTGAGGAAATGCAAAGCAAGGTAGATGCACTGTATCGCACCTTTCAAGCTGAACAAGTGCTCTTGACCGAGGAGATGAAGCAAGAGCGATTGGAAGAGATAAAAAAGAAGGAAGTAGAACTAAAAGAGTATCAAAAAAAGGTTTTTGGGTTTGGAGGATTATTTTTTTTGAAAAAACAAGAATTGATTAAACCTTTGCAGGATAAGTTGTTTGACGCAGTTGGAAAAGTGGCCAAAGCAAACCGGTTGGCCATCGTTTTTGATAAGTCGGCAGAACTGGTGATGATTTATACAGACCCACGCCACGACTACACTGACTTTGTATTGGAAGAACTTGGATTAGGAGACCCAAATGATAAAATAAAATAACCAGTAACTTAACTTTAAAATGAGAACACTTCTTGTAATTCTTTTTTGCGGCACGCTATTTTCCGCACAAGCGCAGACACAAAAAATTGGCTATGCCGATTGGGAATATATTTTCAGTCAGTTGCCTGAGTTCAAACAAATTGATAGCGAGTTAAAAACTCATGCAGATCAATTACAGAATCAGGCCAAGGCAAAACAGCAAGATTTTGAAGCAAAATACAAAGCATATCAAAATATGCCTGCCACTACTCCTGATGCCATCCGTGCTGATAAGGAGCGCGAACTGCAATCTTTGCAGGAGGGCTTCCAGAAATTTCAGCAAGATGCGCAAGCCTCTTTGCAAAAGAAGCAACAAGATTTAATGGGGCCAGTATATGCGAAAGTGGGCAAAACCATTGAAGACGTAGCGAAAGAAAACGGATACACTTTCATTCTTAATCCACAATTAGTATCAGGAGGTGATGTGATTCTTTACAGCGATGAACAGTACAACATTTCTGACTTGGTGTTAAAAAAATTAGGTGTTACACCTGCACCCGCAGCGCCTACAACTCCTTCCACCACTACCACTACGCCTGTTAAGAAAAATTAATCCAAAGGCATATTTATTTGAAACGCCCTGCACATAAGTGTAGGGCGTTTTTATTTGCCCCAACCGCCACCACCCGGTGTATGCAACAAAATGCGATCACCGGGCTGTACGGATAAGCTATCCATTCCTTTCAATTTTCTTTTCTTACCGTTAGCTGCAATGTGAAACTGCTCACCGCATTTTCCTGAATGGCCACCTTTCATACCATAAGGTTCTTCTGTGCGGTGTTGCGATAGTATGTTTACATCCATTGCTTCGGTAAATCGGATCTGGCGAACAATTCCATCGCCACCTCGCCATTTGCCTTTGCCACCCGAGTTTTTTCGAACGGCAAATTTTTCCAGAACTACTTTATATTTTAATTCCAACACCTCCGGATCGGTGATGCGGGTGTTTGTCATGTGTGAGTGAATAGAATCACACCCATCAAAATCCTTTCCGGCTCCGGTGCCGCCACCGATCGTTTCATAGTATCCGAGCTTGTTATTGCCAAACAAAAAATTGTTCATGGTTCCCTGACTACATGCGGCTAAACCTAATGCTTTCAACAGTGTGTCAGTTATGCGCTGACTGATCTCGGTGTTGCCACCCACCACAGCCGGAAGAGTACGGTTGTCGGATTTCGCAAAATCAAAATCAGCAAATGGATTCAACATTCCTTTGGGTAATCGAATGTCTACTAAATTCAATAAGCCTTCATTCATAGCGATGGGTTTGTTTACCCACAGCCGCAGCACATACAGCACAGCACTTTGAACAATGGCACTCGTAGCATTTAAGTTGCCCGGATGAATTTTGGCAGAACCACTAAAATCAATGATTAGTTTGTCATTGATCGATGACAGTGAAACGTTGATCATCGAGCCATCATCGAGCCGTTCAGTAGCTCGTAACCTTTTCTGTGGAAGAGTGAGCAGCTTACTTTGCAATAATCCGGAAGCGTATTTTTTCAACGCATCCATTTGTTGGCACACCTCATCAATACCATATAGCAAACACAACTCTTGAAGATTTTTTTCACCTAAGTTTACTGAAGCAAGAGCCCCATTTAAGTCGGCAAGATTTTCGTGCACCGAGCGCGTAGGGTAGCGCGCTTGCATAAACAGCATTTCAATTTCTTTCCACCGAGCCTCACCGGATTTAACTAAATAAGTCGGCCTGATAATCACCCCTTCTTCTTCCAATGTGGTGGCATCTACCGGCATCGACCCGGGCTTTTTGCCCCCAATCTCCGCGTGATGTGCCCGGTTGGCGACATAGCCCACTAACTTTTTCTGAAAAAATACAGGCTTGATTAATGTAACATCCGGGAGATGTGAACCACCATAAGCAGGATGATTCGTAATGATCACATCCCCTTCGTTCATGGAAATTGCTTTCAACACTTCACGCACACATACGCCCATACTGCCGAGGTGTACCGGAATGTGTGGTGCATTTACAATCAAATAGCCACTCGCATCCAACACGGCACATGAAAAATCCAATCGCTCCTTTACGTTCACCGAAAAGGACGTGCGTTGAAGCATGGCTCCCATCTCCTGAGCTACCGATGTAAAGCGATTGCTGAACAATTCCAATAACGCCTGTTGATTAAACTCTTTTTGCCGAATGGTTCTCTTTTCGGTTTTATCCAGAATAGCGTGGTTATGAGCATCAATAAAAAATTGCCAATCTCTTTCAATAAATGTAGTGGAGTTAAGGCTGATGACAAGCGCGGGACCTTCAATAGTCGCTCCGGCTTGAAGGTCTTCCCATTGAAAGATGGAAATGTTTTTTTCGCCTTTCTTTTTTTCGATAGGATGATAGGATCTTAGTTTCTTTTTTGAAGTATGCGTTTGCAGTTCATCCACTGTGAGAATTATCCGAATGGATTCCACTTCGATGGTTCGATTACTTACCCAGTGACCGTATATCGATTTATACTTCTTTTGAAAAAGATTTTTAATTGAATCGGGCTTTTCGAATTCAATTTCTAATGTGCTCTCTTGCCCTGCGAACCGAAGAAAGATTAGTTGCTTCGACTTTTTAACTTGTGAAGAAGGATAACCATCAGTCTGTAACTTTTTTGAGCCATTGGCGAAGATGGCATTTAAGATTTTAGGAAGATCCGGCAGAACAACATCCAGCGGTTTTAATACCAATTGTTCTTCAAAGCGTTCCACTTTGGCGTGACCAATTCCATACGCGCTCAGCAATCCGGCATCATACGGAATTAAGATGCGATTCATGTCTAGCATGCTGGCCAGCGCACAAGCGTGTTGGCCACCAGCGCCACCAAAACAAAGCAGCGCAAAATCAGCCGGAGAGTGACCTTGTTGAACAGACACTCGCTTGATCGTCTCCGCCATTTTTTCATTGGCGATCTGAATCAAAGCCTCCAGCGTATCTTTTGCGGTAGCATTCGCTTGAGCCGTGTTCATCTTTTTCACCAACTGATCCAATGCCTCTTTCGCTTTCTCGGGATAAATGGGAATAGCAAAAAATTCCGGATCTAATCGGCCCATTAACAGATTGACATCAGTGATAGTGAGCGGGCCGCCAGCGCCATAACATGCCGGCCCCGGATATGCACCGGCACTATGCGGACCAACGGTAAGTTTGTAACCATCAAAATCACAAATGGAGCCGCCACCCGCAGCGATGGTTTCAATCGCTACGGAGGGCGAAAGAATTTTCGTTTCGCCTACTTTCGATTCAAATCGATAATCCAGCCGATTGTTGTACAAAGACACATCGGTGCTGGTGCCACCCATATCAAACGTAATCAGCTTATTGATTTTTGATAATCGCCCTACGGTAGCAGCACCCACTACACCTCCTGCCGGACCGCTAAGGAGGCTATCTTTTGGATAAAAATGATCGGCATTCGAAAGACTTCCTGCGCTGGTCATAATTTTCAATTTCGCATGTGCAAGGCCGCGCTGGATGTTGTTGACGTAGCTGTGAATAATCGGAGCCAGATACGCATTCGCAACAGTTGTTTCGGCACGAGGAACAATTTTGATCTGACCCGATAAGCGATGAGAAGTAGAAATAGAGTGGAAGCCGGCTTGTTTCAATTTCTTTTCTAACAATAGCTCATGAACCGGATTTACATAACTGTTTAGAAAGGCGATAGCGATGGAATCAACTTTCGATTTTTTTAAACTGCGAATCAATTGATCAATCGCTTGATTGGAAAGTTTTGTGATAACCTGACCATCCGCACCGATGCGTTCTTTGATTTCCAGCGCGAGTGAATAAATAGGCTTTTCTTTTTCCACGTGCAAGGCAAAAAGATCGGGCCGCTGTTGAGTACCTATTAAAAGTAAATCCTGAAATCCTTCGGTTGTCACGAATGCGGTGCGCGCGCCTTTTCGTTCCAGAAGCGCGTTGGTGCCTCGAGTAGAACCCAGTTTAATTTCGATAGCAGGAAAAGTTTCTGCCAACCCGGTTTGAGTTAATAGCCTAGCAGCAAATACGGGCACCTCTTCATTGGATGAAATTTCGAAGGAGCAGCCTTCAACATTACGAAGAGTTCCTTTGATGGTCAGAACTTGTGTGATCGGATCGAGCGAATGAACAACTCCCTTTTGTTTGAAATTCAATACACGTAATTCAAATCTTTTGAAAATGTCTTGGGTGGTTGGCAGAGACATCTCTACCTGAAATGAATTCCGCGAAAGCGAGTGTAGAATTTTTCCACGCAACACGCCCGAGCTCAGTACCTTCAAGCGGGTTACTTTTTGTGAAGGGTCAATGGCAATGCAGTCGGTAAAAGTACCGCCCGTGTCCATCCATATTTTCCAGGGCGACATTATTTGATGCTTCGAATCACGTTTCGTTTAGACATGCGAATGCCCAATGCTTTGGTAAACTCTACGGAGCCGTCTTTCTTTTCAAGCATCAGTGGTTTGGTATACAAAATCGAATCTTTTCCCATTTTTTGAACATTGTCGCTTAAGCTTGCGCTACTGCCTCCTGTTATGTAGGCTTCAATTACTTTTTGTTCGATGGCACGCAGGGTGGAATCATTGGTTTGCATGGCGATGATTTCTACATCAAATGCTTTTTCGAGCGAATCGATCAATACTTGATTTGCCAATTGCTTATCTCTCTTTTCTAGTAATGCCGAGATCGTGCGCCCATTGGTAAAAGCAGCTTCTGTAATGTCAGCTTCCGATATTTTTTTAATTTGGCTTTCTTCGCGCTCTTCGCGAATTTTTCTTTTTTGTTCTTCCGTCAGGGTGCCATTGCACGCAACCAGCGACACGCAAATTATCCACACAAACTTCTTCATAGCTTAGAATTCGATCACGAAAGTTAAGACATAATCAGACACAAACATGGAGGTGTGTGAATTTGTAATGTGTCGCGACTTGATTTTATTAACTTTGCGCCCTTTACGGAAGTTATGATTGAAAAGTTAATCGAAATAAAGCACCGCTTTGAAGAGGTAGGATTGCTATTGGTGCAGCCGGATACGCTCAGTGACCAGAAAAAATTTGGCCAGTTGAGCAAGGAATACCGCGATTTAGAGAAGGTGGTCACAAAATACGATGCTTATCAGCAAACGCTGGACGGTATGCAGCAGGCAAAGGACCTTTTGCAAAAAGAGAAAGATCCGGAGATGCGCGAGTTGGCCAAGCTGGAACTGGAGGAGTTGGAGCCCAAGCGCGATGCCTTAGAAGCCGAAATTAAGGAAATGCTGATGCCCAAAGACCCGAATGATTACAAGAACTGTATTCTTGAAATCCGGGCGGGAACGGGTGGTGATGAGGCTGCTATTTTTGCCGGAGATCTTTGGCGAATGTATCAACGCTTTTGTGACCGCATTGGCTTGAAGATGTCGGTGCTGGATGTGACGGAAGGCACTGCGGGCGGATACAAAGAGGTGATCAGCAGCGTGGAGGGAGATGGTGCCTATGGTATTTTCAAATATGAATCAGGTGTCCACCGCGTGCAGCGCGTGCCTGAAACAGAGACGCAAGGTCGTGTACACACGTCCGCAGCTTCGGTAGTGGTGTTGCCTGAAGCCGAAGATGTGGACGTAGAAATCAATCCGGCCGATATCGAAGTGATCACTTCACGCTCGGGAGGTGCCGGTGGACAGAACGTAAACAAGGTGGAGACGAAAGTGCAGATGACGCACAAGCCTACAGGCATTGTGATTACTTGCCAGGTAGAGCGATCGCAGCACGGCAACCGCGCCCGGGCGATGGTGATGCTTCGTGCAAAGCTTTACGAATTAGAATTAGAGAAAAAGAATGCGGGCATCACGGCATCGCGCAAAAGTCAGGTGCGCAGTGGTGATCGCTCAGAGAAAATCAGAACCTACAACTACCCACAAAGCCGCGTGACAGATCATCGTATTGGCTACACACAACACAATTTACCGGCTGTGATGAATGGCGAGGTGGATGAGTTTATCAACCAACTAAAAATTGCCGAAACTGCGGAGAGGATGGCGAATAACACGAATTAATTCGGTGATTTGATAATTCGGTAATTTGTTAATGGTTTGATACAGAATAACCAGAGCTCATCAAATGATCAGATCAACGAATTAGCATATAGCTAGTTTGGAGATTTGATCATCCGATGATTGGTTTTGGTTTAATTCATATTCATCTAAGGCTATCATTACCGAATTACCAAATCAACGAATTAGCAAATTACTTTCCTTCTTCCGATTGCTTAATCTGTTCGTCTAGAATTTTGTCGATGATGGCGAGTTGGCGCTCATCAATTTTTTGGTTTACGCGGGCTTGTTTTTTCATGAAGCGAAACATGGCGTTCTTCTTGATTTCGTACGCGATAAACACGGTATACTTTTTCTCTTTTTCATTGTAGAATTTCTTCTCACCTACTTTTCGTAAGTCGGCCAAATCGGTATTCATCACTTCTCGTGCGAGGCTTTGAAATTTCTCGGCCACATCAGCACCGCGTTCATTTTCCGTTTGACCTTGATAGTTGTCGGCCACTTGTTTCATCGTGGTGTTTACCTGTCCGGCCAAGTAGGTTTTTGCTTCGATATCGGCTTTGCCACGGGCAATGTTATCGGATGAGCTTTCTCCTTTGCCAGTAGCGCGGAAAAAGCGATTGTTGGATTCATAAGCATTGCCGGAGAACGGCTCGCTTACTTTTTTTCCGAAAGGACTGTTGGCGCATGAGCTGGCAATGATAGCGATTGCAATGGTGATAAGTGCGTTTTTCATAGTGTTAACATTAAATCTGATCTAAATTAAGGAAAAATTGTGCCAGAATTTTTACGGAGATGGCCAAATAATCAATTGCCATCGAAAGGCCCATTTCCATTTTAGTTGATAGTTTATGATTCCGGCTCTGGATAAAATGCCTGCTAGTTCTGTTTTAGTAAAGGCCCGCTGTACAGAAAGTGGTGCATCGAATTTTACCATAGCCGATTTAGAAAAAAGTTGTGTTAACCATTTGATGGAGTAATAGGCCAGCGGATGACGATGGATGTCGTTTACGATTATTCCTATTTTGGTTTGTTGGTGCAGCGACTTGAAAATATCCACTAGTTGTTCTTCAGTAAAATGGTGGAGAAATAACGTGCAAAGCACAACATCAAATTTCCGCTCGCGAAATTCTTTTGAGAAAATGTTTACAGCCTCGAAAGAGATGTTATTGAATTTCAGGGAATGAGCTTTGGCGAACTCAATGATATTCGGATTGGCATCAATGCCCAGTAATTTCAATGATCGATTTTCTTGTAAAGCTCTTTTCCCGATTAGTCGTAACATTTCACCGCTGCCACATCCTAAATCGGCAATGGATACTTCCTGATGTTTACTTTGCTTTTGTAGTAATTGTTTTAACGCTTGGAGCGTCACTGCATTTCCACCGAGCCATTGATTAATAAAATCCAATTCGCGCAGCGTTTGGTCAACCACTTCACCCTGGCAATCCAAGTCGTCCATGATTTCAATTTCTGCAGAACGATTTTGTAAGGATGCCATGAACGGTTATTTATGATTTACCACTTCCAATACCATGCTTTCCAGTGTGAGCCCGGGACCAAAAGCAAAACTTAAAATTTTCTTCCCCTCATCAGCAGCTTGAAGTGTGTAGGCTAGTTCGTGCAAAACAAACAAAACAGTGGGGGAAGACATGTTGCCGAACTTTTTCAATACCTGATAGGCAAATTGATTTTGCTCTTTGCTGATCGACAACTCCGTTTCGATGGCTTCCAGAATTTTCTTTCCTCCCGGATGAATAGCAAAGAAAGAGATATCGGATAAATGAAAATTTATTTTTTCCAGTAGTGATGCCGTTAGTTTTTTAATGCCACCTTTAATTACCTCTGGCACGTACGATGAAAGCCGCATCTCGAAACCAAAATCACCAATAGACCAAGCCATGTCGTGCTCACCTGATGTAGCAATATCGCAAAAGAAGCTGATTGGTTTTAGGTTGATCCCATTTCGTGGCTGCGCTTCTACTAAAAGTGCAGCCGAACCATCGGCAAACAAAGAATTGGCCAGCAGATTGTCTTCGGTTGCCTCACGCTGAAAGTGGATGCTGCAGAGTTCAACACATACAATTAATACTTTTGCCAACGAATTTTGCTGGCAAAAAGAGTGCGCCAATTTCAAGGCATTGAAGGCTGCATAGCAACCCATGAAGTTAATACAAGTTCTTTCAATAGATGATTTTAAACCCAGCACTTTTACCAAATCAATATCCAAGCCGGGTGCATACATGCCCGTGCAACTCACCACTACTAAATGAGTGATTTCAGATCGTTTTATATCTGCGATCTGCGATAAGCATTTTTCAGCCGATGAAGTAGCTAAGTGAATTGCGTGCTTTTGAAACAACTCAGCCCGCTGTTTAGTAGAGGGAAAAGCATCGCTCGTGTTGGAATAAAACTCAAAGTGTTCTGTTTTACTATAGTCATTTAAAACAGAGTAGCGTGTTTCGATGCCGCTCATTCGATGAAGAGCGCGCAGCTTGCGTTCATCATCTTCGGAGAGTTTCATGGCCTTCACCATAAAATTGGCAATGGCGGTTTGTTCAATCTGATGCTCAGGATTTGCAATACCAATGGACGTGATGTAACTCATAGTTCAAGTATAACAAAATTCCCTTCGCAATGATTTACAAAAGTTTGAGATGAATTGAAATCAAAGAACTATTTTTAAGAATGAAGTATTGGTACTCTGTTTTTCTTCACCTGCGCATCCCCTTTTCATTTTTTTTGATGCCGGTGTATCTGTTTGCGTTGGCTATTTCGCCCAATTTTGGCGAAAGCCGATTAATCTGGTCGTTCATCATCATTCATTTGTTGCTCTATCCTGCCAGTAATGCGTACAATAGCTATTTTGATAAAGATGAGAAAAGTATTGGGGGCTTGAAGAACCCACCACCGGTTAATAAAGGTTTGTATTACACCTCGCTGGGATTTGATATTCTTGCCATTGTGTTGGGCTATTTGAAAATCAACACCTTGTTTGCCATCATGTTGTTGATTTATGGTTTGGTATCGAAAGCGTACAGTCATCCCTCCGTTCGCTTGAAAAAGTACCCGATTGCGGGGTGGTTAACCATTGGTGTTTTTCAGGGATTCTTCACTTTTTTAATGTGTTATGTAGGGATCAATGGTTTTGAATTAAGTAATCTCAATCAACCTAAAGTATTAATTCCTGCCTTGTTAACCAGCATTATGTTGTGGGGCAATTACCCGATGACGCAAGTGTATCAACATGAAGAAGATACAAAGCATGGTGATCGGACTATCAGTCTGATGCTCGGTATCAGAGGCACTTTTATTTTTGTGCAAGCCATGTTCACAGTAGCAACTATTTGCTTTTTGCTTTACTTCCTTCAATACCATTCCATGCAAATGGGTTATGCCTTTTTGATGGCGATGGCTCCGTTGGTTGTCTTTTTTATGTACTGGTTTTACTTGGTATGGAAGGATGCATCCCGAGCTAACTTTACCTTCACGATGTGGCTCAATTTCATTTCTTCCTGCTGCCTAAATGGGTTTTTCATTTATCTCTGGGTGAGTTCTAGTCACCTAGATCAGTATTTCTAGGCAAATCAACAATTGCCAGTCAACCGATTATAACTCAGTTGATTAAGAAATTTTGTTTAGTTTTGTTATGCCCAAAACCTAAAAACATGAAACAGCACTCCCTTTGGCTGCTTTTAATAATTATTTTATGTTCTTTTCATTCTAGAGCCCAGTCTCCCGGAGGAGTAAGTGCAAATTTGCGCACTTGGGTAAAAGGTGATGTAGGAGTTACAGGAACTACCAACGTGAGTGTGTGGGCCGACCAAAGCGGCTTAGGAAATAACTTTACGCAAGGTACTGTAGCAAATCAGCCATCATTGGTTACCAATGATTTAAATGGCCACTCCACGATTAATTTCTCAGGAAGCACAACGATTATGACGCCTGGGGCCGCGGTTGCCAATTTGAATACAACGGTTTTTACTGTGGCCGTTCCAATGATCAATACTTCATGGCGCACAATGTTCAGGGGAACAGCAGGCGATCATCCGCTCATCATTCAGTCTGGAGGAACTTCGCTCGGCTACTATGATAATGATAATGGTGGATTGCAATCCAGTGGTTTTACTTGGTTGCAAAATGAAGTGGCCTTGGTTGGCCTTGAGATGCGAGCAAGTGATGTAAATTTTCGCAAAAATGGGGTACAGGGTTTATCTATTTCATCAATCAATTTAAGCGGCCTCAATCTGAATTTTTTTGGTAACTATCAGGGAAATGGCCAGCCATTCGGTAAAATAGCTGAAACAATAATCTACAATTCCGCCACAGCACTCACATCCACAGAAAAGGAAAGAATTGAAAGTTATTTAGCCATTAAGTACGGCCTTACGCTAGCACATAATTATTTAGCGAGCAATGGATCTGTTTTGTGGGATTTGACTACCAATGCCGGGTATAACAATAATATTACAGGGATTGGTCGAGATGATGCATCAGATTTGGATCAGCAGGCCTCTACGAGCATAAACACCACCAGTTCGGTAAGAATGGACTTGGGTGGTGCTTTTGCCTCCAATCTAGACTTTATCTTATGGGGCGATAATGGCGCAACAGGATCAAGTTCAAATGTGTCATCGTCTTACTTTTTCAGATCTTCAAAAATTTGGCGCACAGCAGTCAGTGGCACTCCTAGTAACGTTACCTTTTCAGTCAATTTACAAACGATTGGATTTCCGGTAACTACATCAGCAACTGACTATGTGTTATTAAAAGATACGGACTCTGATTTTTCATCGGGAGCCGTAGCCCATACAACCGGTGCCAGTTTAGTGGGGAATACGTTAACCTTCACGGGAGTGAGTTTTAACAACGGAGATTATTTTGCGATTGCAGCTGTTAACATAGGCTTGCCAGGAGGAGTGGCCGGACCGATTTTCTGGGTGAAGGGTGATGTGGGAGTGACCGGCACGACAGACGTCAGTAATTGGGCCGACCAAAGTGGTTTTTCCGCAAATGCTACACAAGCCACACTAGCTAATCAGCCATCGCAACTTACCAATGATCTGAATTTTCATTCTACCATTGATTTTTCTGGTAACACCGACTTCTTTTCAATTGCCAACGCTCCTGTCAATTTAAACTCAACCGTATTTACAGTTGCAGTGCCACGAATAAACTCCAATTGGCGAACCATGTTTCGAGGAACAACCAGTGATCACCCGCTGATTATTCAAAGCGGAGGCACAGGGCTTGGTTATTATGATAATGATAATATTGGATTTAAGACTAGCGGTTTCACATGGCTGCAAAACGAAGCTGCATTGGTAGGCTTGGAAATGAAAACGGGAGATGTAAACTTCCGAAAAAATGGTGTTCAAGGAGCTTCAATTGCTACCATTAATTTGACGGGATTGAACCTGAACTCATTCGGTAACTACACCACCAATAGTCAGCAGTTTGGGCGTATAGCTGAAACCATCATTTATAATTCAACCACACCACTGACGGTTACTGAAAAAGAAAAAATTGAGTCGTATTTGGCCATTAAGTACGGCATTACTTTATCACACAATTACCTCGCTAGTGATGGCACCGTGCTCTGGAATGTTACCGCTAACGCAACTTACAATAATAACGTAACTGGTGTTGGTAGAGATGATCTTTCCTCATTAGATCAACAAAAGTCGTTGAGTGTTAACACAACAGGATCAGTCACACTGGACAAAGGAGCATCTTTTCCTACAGATAAGAGTTTTATCGTATTTGGAGACGATGCAGGTGCCGGCTCGAGTTCGAATGTATCCAATGCATATGCTGTACGTGCAGCGCGGGTTTGGAAAACAGCAGTAACCAACACACCGGGTTCTGTAGGCTTTAGTGTTAACCTTCAAACAATTGGTTTCCCAAATACAAGTAATGCTGTTGATTATGTTTTATTGCGGGACACGGATACGGATTTTAGTGCCGGAGCAACAGCGCATTCCACAGGCGTAACGCTGGTAGGAAATATACTTTCCTTTACAGGTGTTACTTTTAATGATGGAGATTTTTTCACAATAGCAGCCACGAATGTACCGCTGCCAGGTGGTATTGCGGGCAATCTAACGGTATGGTTAAAAGCAAATAATGGCTTGCAAAAAGCAGGCAATGTAGCGGCATCCAATGGCGATGCGGTGGTTCGCTGGGCAGATCAAAGCGGCTTTGGTAGAAATTACACAGCTGTTGCTGGACCAACTTTGCAATCCAACACACTTAACTTTAATCCCTCAGCTGAAATATTGTCTGGCGGTTTTGATGCACCCGTAGGCTCGGAATTATCCAATGACTGGACGGTGTTTTTTATCTCTCAAAAATTAGCTTCCGATAATAATGGTCGATTATTTGATGGACACACTTCGAATCATTTATGGGCGCACTGGGGAACATACACCAATAGCATTTATCTGAATAATTTACCTTCTAATTATAATTCAGGAATTGCAACTACTACAGGAATTCAAAATTTACATCTGCATTCTTATAAGCGCGAGTCTGTGGGCGGAACTTTAGAAGCACGAGCAGATGGTTCGTTGTTATCGACATTTGGTTCCAGCAATAGTGCAAACGGAATTCGAATAGATATCAATACAGGTGCATTTGGCGCAGGAGAAAGTTCTCACTCGCGTGTAGGTGAAATGATTATTTATAACTCTGCACTAACCTCCACCGATGTAAATAAAATTGAAAGTTATCTCGGTATTAAATATGGTATTACATTAACTCATGATTATGTAGCGACCAATGGTACCACTCTATGGAATGTAACATCTAATGCTGGATACAACAATAATATTACAGGTATTGGTCGCGATGATGAAGCAGGATTAAGCCAACCTAAGTCATTAAGCATCAATTCGGGTGGGTCTGTCACACTTGATAAAGGCGGTGCTTTTGGAGCAAACAAAGATTTTATTTTGTGGGGAGATAATGGCTTGACTGGAACGAGTGCCAATGTTTCTTCTTCCTACGCAGCACGGAGTAATAAGATTTGGAAAACCTCCGTAAATGGAACCCCTGGTGCAGTTGACTTTAGTGTGAACCTTCTTACTACCGGATTCCCTAACTCAGGAAATGCGGCAAGCTATGTAATCTTAAAGGATACCGATACAGATTTTAGCTCAGGAGCTACAACTCATAGTACAGGAGCTTCCATTGTAGGCAACACTTTGTCTTTCACAGGTGTCACATTTAATGATGGTGAATTTTTTACCATTGCAGCATCTAATATTGTTTTGCCTGGCGGAATTGCCGGAACTGTTTTTTGGGTAAAGGGTGATGTGGGTGTAACGGTAACTACCGATGTAAGCAATTGGGCTGATCAAAGCGGAATTGGAAACGATGCATTTCAAAACACTGCTGCCAATCAGCCATCGCTGTTGAACAATGCGGTTAATTTTCATGCAGCTATTGATTTTTCCGGAAGTACCGATGTGATGACCCCCATTACAGCGCCTGCTAACTTAAACACTACAGTGTTTACAGTGGCCATCCCCAACGTAAACACAAACTGGCGCACGATGTTCCGTGGAACGGTGAACGACCACCCCATTATTGTTCAATCAAATGGAACTCAGTTAGGCTATTATGATAATGATAATGTTGGATTTAAAACTTCCGGATTTAACTGGCTTCAAAATGAAACTGCCTTGGTTGCGTTAGAGATGCGCACCGGAGATGTTAACTTCCGTAAGAATGGAGCTCAGGGAGCTTCGATCAATACAATCAATTTGACTGGTTTGAATTTGAATAACTTCGGAAATTCTCAAGGCGGAACTCAGCCATTCGGAAAAATAGCGGAAACTATCATTTTCAATACAGCCTCGCCATTAACTACTACGGAGAAAGAAAAAATTGAAAGCTATTTGGGCGTTAAGTATGGTCTTACATTGACTCACAATTATGTTGCAGGTGATGCTTCGATTTATTGGGACCTTACCACAAACGCAGGATACAATAATAATATTACCGGAGTAGGCCGCGATGATGTTTCCGGATTAGATCAACGCAAGTCCAAGAGTTCAAATAGTGGCTCTGTTTTAACGATCGAAAAAACTTCTTCATTCGCGACTAATAAAGATTTCTGGATGGCTGGAGATGATGGAGGTTCATTAGGTGCGTCAACGACTAATACACATCCTTCTTATCCGATGCGGGTTACGCGTGTGTGGAAAGCAGATTTAAATGGAACTCCCGGTGTAGTAGATATTAGTTTTGATTTAGGAACAGGAATCTACAACAGTGGCTTGGTGGCAGACTATGCCTTACTATACAAAACTGGGGATACGGATTTTAGCACAGGCGCAACTGCTTATACTACCGGTGCGAGTATTGTATCGAATGTAATCACCTTTACAAATGTACCGATTGCCGATGGAGATTTTTTCACATTGGCCTTACCTCGCGTAGTTGCTCCGGGTGGTGTTATCAATGGGCTGAACGTTTGGCTAAAGGCAGATGCCGGAGTGTATTCCGATGCGGGTGTAACTCTTGCTACCGATGGAGGTACCGTACAGCGCTGGGGCGACCAAACAACCTTATCGAATCATGCAACGAATACGGGCTCTCCTGTTTGGAATTCTTCCAACAATCTCATCAACTTCAATCCGACATTATACTATGATGGAGCCAGCGGTCATAACTTGACTTACAGTTCTACCAACCAATATACGGTTGTTACTATGGGTCGAATGGAGGGAACTCAGAATAGAAGAATGTTTTCAAGCAGAACGGGTAACGTATTGCTTGGTACATGGAATGGCAGAGAAGATGTATTTTATCTAGATGCCAATCCAAGCCAACTGACGGGTCTTACGGCAAGCACAAATCCAAAACTATACACCACCACACGAGCGTCTTCAGGAGCTTATCAGTTTTTGCGCAATGGATTCCCATTATATTCAGGAGCATCTTCCTTTAACTCAACCGTACGTTTAGGCATAGCTAATGGCGGTGCGCAAGCAGGAGAAGCGAGCCGAGCATTTATTTCGGAAGTGATACAATATGATCGAGATTTATCAGCCTCTGAGTTAAACCGCGTTAACTCGTACATGGCCATTAAGTACGGAGTTAGTCTTGACCAGACTGCACCAACCAATTATGTAACTGCCAATGGCACGGTGGTGTGGGATGCCACTGTTAATTCAGGATACAAATTCAATATCACTGGTATTGGCCGCGATGATGCATCGGGTCTCAGCCAACCCAAGTCTAAAAGTATTAATGCCGGAGCCCCTGTAATTGTTGATAAGGGAGGTGCGTTTGCAACTGATTTGGATTTTATGGTATGGGGAAGTAACAGCGCATACCTAACACCAACCAATGTTAATGCGCATCCATCTTATCCGTATCGCGTTGGAAAAATTTGGCGAGTAGATATTTCAGGAACGCCCGGAACAGTTAATGTGAGTTTTGATTTAAGTGTCGGCATTTTCAACACGAACAATCCTGCCGATTATGCCTTGCTGATTAAAAACGCAGACAACAATTTTAACTCAGGCGCAACAGCACATACAACGGGTGCTACCTTCAATGGAAACATCATCACGTTCACAGGCGTAAACTTTAGTGATGGCGATTATTTTACTTTGGCCTTGCCCAATGTTCCAGCACCTGGTGGGGTAGTGAATGATATGACCTTATGGTTAAAATCAGACAAGGGTGTAACAGGAGTTTCAAATGCTTCACAGTGGGACGATCAAAGTGGCAATGGATTTAATGTGTTGCAAACTTCAGGAGGCAATCAGCCTGCCATTCAAACAAATCGTATTAACTTCA
>PJQF01000049.1_pt2 | contig 82368 bp, 89 predicted proteins | sample 1503741 | NCBI WGS metagenome assembly PJQF01 (sample SAMN07775949, study PRJNA414020) | Biofilm metagenome, whole genome shotgun sequencing project. | isolation source: biomolecule (vanillin) treated reverse osmosis membrane biofilm | place: India: Nagpur | collected 2017-03-21
TCCGTTCTTAAAATCCTCTTTTCATACTTCCTGAGATGGGCGAAGGCTATCGTCATATAGTCTTCCACGGTGCGCTTGGAGATGTGCAGGCGCTGGGCTATTTCGGTGTTGGAAAGGTTTTGTTCAAGGCGCAGTTGAAAAGGCTTCGCGACAGCGGGCCGGCAAGCCTTGCATTGATTCGTCAATGCGGGTATGCAGCGGAATAACGTGCCCGTGGTTTATTGTTGTCCACCTAAATGTTTCACCATTTCTGTTATTCTTGCCAAATGATGGTCATCGTGTTCTGCTACGAATAAAAATAAGTCCATTGTACGCATTGGAGTTTTCAGTCTTGGGTGTAGTGCCGATGTGAAAACTGTTAATTCATCAATATTTTCAAGCGATACAATAGTTTGCTGTCTTAATTGCCTGAATGTACTAAGGAGTTCATCCATTGCCGTGTCATTATGGTTGGCTAAATTCGTTTTCATATTCTGCAAGTCAGTAGGACGTAATTCTAATTGCCCGCTTTTTATATCTTCAAATCTACCTTGCCATAGCGGTTCAAGGTCTATTAGATGTCCTACATTTTCTTTGATTGACCACGTATCATCAATTCTTCTTGTCAAGATTGTTGATTTTATTGATTTGAATTTTTCTTCAAGTCTTAACGGTGTACCTGAAAGTCTTTCAAGGATTGAAGGGAAGATGTTTTGCGCTGTGTCAAAATTAAATCTTCTGTCAAACCATCTTATTTGTTTCATCTTTATATCTGTCTTTATCAATTGTCTGTGTAAATTGCTGCCAGCTCTCAAATATACGCAACTCTATTACGCATTTCCTTCCCCTACCTTCATGTTTTGTGCATGTTTCGAGTTGTTATAAAGACTAGCTAACGAAAAACTACTCCGTTCTTAAAATCCTCTTTTCATACTTCCTGAGATGGGCGAAGGCTATCGTCATATAGTCTTCCACGGTGCGCTTGGAGATGTGCAGGCGCTGGGCTATTTCGGTGTTGGAAAGGTTTTGTTCAAGGCGCAGTTGAAAGGCTTCGCGACAGCGAGCAGGCAAGGCCTGAAGGGATTCGGTAAGACGGGCATGCAACTCAATCATCGATGGCTCCTGCTCTGGGTCAGTGGGCACTATGTAGTTGGATTCAAAATGACGATAGTGCGCTTCGTATTTTCTTTTGACGGCCAAATGCTTAATGTAGCGTATGACTTTGTACTTGACAGAGGTGAACAGGTATGCTTTCAGCGAGTCGATTTCCAACACTTCCCTTCGTTCCCACAACGAAACAAAGACATCTTGTACAATTTCTTCGCAATCTTCTTTTACTTCGATACTCTTCCTAGCAAACTCAAACAACTCTTTGCTGTATACTCTAAAAATTTCAGCAAGGGCAGTTCTTTCACCCACCCGAAGTCTGGTTAGCAGCTTTGATTCGTTTTCTGTAACCAACGCCATAGCAATCCAAATTTAGTAAAATTTTATTAATGTGGGTATAATCACCCACATTTAAACCTAAAGCAAAGTGGAATTTTCAGCTGCATAAGAATATGCAGAATAAGAAAAAGAAAGAAGCTTTGGTGCAGTTTGGGAAGCGGCTTAGTTATCTAAGGAAAGCTAAGAAACTGTCTTTTCGTAAACTCTCAGTCCTGTGCGATGTTGACTACAGTGACATTAAAAAGATAGAAAAGGGTGACGTCAATATCACCGTTGCCACGCTGATGGATTTGGCCATCGGTTTGGGTATTCACCCAAAAGAATTGCTCAATTTTAATGATGATTTTCTTCACGAAGAGTAACATCCCTAAAACGGGCATGAGGGTAAGCCATTTATAGTTTTCGTCATCTTTAAAAGGGTGATTGCTGTTTGCCCCTCCGTGTTTTTTCCTTTTCAGGTCACTTATCTGAAACTCCATTTACATGATTGCTCTTCGAGTCCTCGCATTTTGCCTGGCCGCTACCGGTTTGTCTTTTGGGCAAAGTAATTCTACCGTTCGCTGGCAGTTCAGCGTTCAACATATATCGCCCCACGAAAGTGTACTTGTTCTTAAAGCTTCATTGTTGCCGGGTTGGCACTTGTACTCGCAACACATACCCGAGGGCGGGCCTGCCCCTACGCGCATTTACTTTGATGAACACGAAGGTTATCAAGTAAAAGATACCCTTACCGAGCGTGGCGAAGCGGTTACGTTTTATGACCACACTTATGAAATGGAAATTACCTGGTATGCCGGTGCGGTTACTTTTTTGCAGCCCGTGCTCGTACACCAACGGCCACTTACGGTGCGCGGCCGCATTGAGTACATGACGTGCAACACGCAGGTGTGCCAGGTATTTCAACAGCCATTTGTCATTCTGCTCAACCGCTGATTGGTATTTGTTTTGAAGCCAGTAACTCCCTTTCATTTGCTACGGCTGCGCGAAAAGATGCTTTGCCTATTGATTCAGGTTCAGGCCAGCACTCACCTGGTTGTAAAAAGAACGGTGAGCGAGCTATACTATAACCAAAAGATAAGGGAGTTGGAGTTGATCAGCTATTACTTTGAAAAAGCAGAACAAGTACTAGGCACTGCTCGGATAGAAAATCTTTACCACGAAGCCTTTTGTCAATGGCGAAAAGACGTGCGTTGGTTTCACTGGTTTGCACGGCATGTGCCAATTTTGTAGCGCTACAGCGATGATATGTTCTTAGTGAGATTTTGCAGCGTTTGCCGGATGGCTTCACGCGTACCTGATTCTATGTTATAATACTTGGCGCGTAAGCTATCGAATGAAATGACCTCCGCCCGCTTGGTAACGGTGGTGTGCGCAAGGAAGCGCAACAACTCAGATACATTGGGGTTGACGATGATGCGGGTATCTACCAAGGCCTTTACAAAGCAAGCCAGTTGCGAAACGGAGAACTCTGTGCGCAGGCGGAAGTTTTCTTCTGGGGCATCATTGACGATTGCCGTACCTCTGTGCTGCAACGACTTTTCTATATAAGCTAATTCCCCTTCTATGAATATTAGAAGTTGGTTGCGCAGGGACATTGCGTGCGGATGGAACCGAAGCGAGTGTTTTGCCTGAAGGAATTGGATCTCGCGGTGAAGATCGGTTAAGTATTTGCGTTTCTCTGTAGGCAATTCAACCTTGTTCAACTGTTTGGTTATCCTATTGCGCCAATAGTCAAAGATGGTATCTGTATTACATTCTGCAGTGATTAAAAATTTGCTCCATCCGTCTTCATTCAACTGATCGGGACTGGTAAGTTGTTGGTGGATTTCCGATATGTAGGTTTGTATAAATTTTTGCTGATGGTAGGTAATTCCTTGACCGAGCTGAACTTCCCGCAAGCAACATGTTACGGCTGCTTGCAGTGCTTCTGTTATAGTTGCCATTGCGAAGGCTTTGTGTAGTTGCTCAATAGTTTTGTTACATTGGTTAATGACTTGTTGCCTATGTAAATAGCTAAGGTCGCTTTGCGGATCGAGCAGGCAATGGAACTCCTCTTCTATATTTGTTTGGAGTTGCACTAAGGCATTGGTTACTTCTTTTTGTGTCTGCGATTTATTCCAACCCGCGTTGAGTAATTGAATGATTCCGTAATGGTGGGTGCGTATGTAACGCTGCACGTGTAGTTCGTCTGTTAAGGTAATTGCACCTAACAGTAGCGCGGCACGGATACGGGCAGTTTCAGCTATTATTTTACTCAATAAGGCATGGTTCGGTCTTTTGCGAGTGGCTAGCCACGCTTCCAACGAGAGCAACTCATATTTAACCGTTCGGTACATAATGGTGCCTTCATGGTCTATCTCTATTTAGTGGTTGTAATACTTTCGCGAACAGTTGAAAAAATCAATACCTGTTATAATCCCATTCATACCCACTGCGCCTGCTTACCACGTTCACCCTCAAGGAGAGTGAAATGCCGTGCATCACATCGCTTAGGGTGGAGGATTTCGAAAACGAACCTGTAAAAAGATAAGTTTCCAGTTCCTTGCCTATAATCTTAATTTTTATATCAAATTTCGTTTCAAGATGCGCGGCTACCTCCGTCAGTGGTGCATGGTTAAATGTCAACTCTTCATCGATGTGCTTATGACTGTTTGCGGTAGGCCATAGCCAATAGGCGATAATGAAAATTAAAACTAAACAGGCTGCTGCACGGAGTCTTTTTGTAAGTGTTTTTCTGTGTTGCCGCGTTTTCATGCACTCGCGTAGGCGCATCAGGGCTTGAGCGTTCTCAGGTTCCGGCCAGGGCTTTTGTGTTAGTTGCCAAAGTTGCATGACCTGCTTGAACTCATGGCGGTGTAATTCACTGGCGGCCATCCACTGGCTAAAGGTATTTACTTCAAGTTCGGTAGCCCGACCTTCTAAAACCTTCAAAATCGCCCCGTGGTCCATATTTCTGTTGTTTTTTAATTACTCTCTTAAGCGTTGCTTCACCCTATGTTTTCCTTTAATTATTTTTCTAAAACTCGTTGCGTGCCCATTTACGAAGACGTTTGTGCGCGCTGGTCAGGCTGCGTTCTACGGCTTTTATGGTCACACCTAATTCATTTGCTATTTCTTTGGTTGTCATCAGAAATTCAATTTTCATCTTTAAGCATTCCTTCTCACGCATGGGGAAAGCGTTGATCTTTGCTTTGATTCGATCTGTAATCTCCTGGTGGATGATCTGTGTTTCTGCATTCAGATCGGTAGTTGCGAGAAAGTTTCCGCTTAAAAACTGTCCGTAGTTTTCTTGCAGTCGCAACCCTTTCTTGTATTGGGTAATCGATTTGTTTTTTACCACGCGTGTTAGGTAAAATTGAATGGGCAGGTCGTGGGTGCGACTCAGCGATTTATGGTGTTCCCATACGTGGAGGAATGTCTCTTGCACAATGTCTTCCGCCAAGTGCCTATCGTGCAGGTATTTGGTGGAGAGCAATATCAAGCCTTCGTAGTAGTGGGTGTACAAATAATCTATGGCCTTGCCCGGTAATGTGCGAAGCAGTAATCGGAAGCGTTCGTTGTCCAATGTACCCAGCATGAGAAGTCGGTGGCCAAAGAGCGGAAGCAATCAAAAAAACCCTTTTTCTAAGATACGATAAAAGCAATACTAGTCGGATTCTTAACGTATTAGTCAACCCTCTGGAGTTAATGATTATGTATATGGTAAATTTTTCTTCTGTCAATAATTTTAATTTGAAAATAACATTCACACTCGTGCCATTAGGGGAAAAGAGATTTTACTTGTTTCACCACTTGTGCAGACTAAATTGGTAAACTCCTCCCAACTCAAAGTTAAAAGTCATAGCATCGCTGAGATTACACTTATTGATATAGGAGTGAATACACTTCATCACTCCGTGATGCGTTACTAATGCCGCACTTTCGATATTTAACTGCGATAATTCGATTAAGAATGATTCGACTCTTTCGTACAACCTTTGGTATGATTCACCATTAGGGCAAGGTTTGTTTACGTAGTCCGTCATCCAACTGTGTAGTGGTATTGTTTCTATCTCATCCCATCGCTTCATTTCCCAATCGCCAAAGTTCAGTTCTTTTAATCGCGCGTCTTCATGCAGTGGTATTGGTAGTTCACAACTAATTAGGGCTGCTAATTTTTTGCAACGAACCAAGGGGCTTGTGTAAACTGCCACGACTGTCCGCGGTATCTTCTTTAGGATTTTGGCAGAATCATTTTTAAAAGAAGCCTGTAACCCGATATCGGATTGACCATAGCAGATACCTGGTTCGATGGCTGGCGCTGTGTGGCGGATTACATAAATTTCCATAAGCCGAGTATGCTGAGTAGAAAAATCATTTCAGTGACTTGCTGTGTCGCGCCCAGGCAATCGCCTGTATAACCGCCTATCCATTTTTTGAAATAGCGCCCCAGGTAAATGGTTGCCACAATGGGAAGCACAATGGAAATTATTATTAACCAACTGGTTAAAAAAGTCAGGGCGATCAGTGGTAGTAGGCCGAACACTGCTCCAATCAACGTACTAGACAAATCAATTCCATTTGCAACAGGCTTTGCTTTGCTGTCCTCTTCATCACGCGCATAAGATAGCCCCCATATTATTGCCATGGCCAATGTGCGGCTTATAGTGTGCGATGTAATTACCACGAGAAAAAACACGGTTGAAGAGTACCGTTCGAGTAGTTCAACCGTGGTTCCGGTTTTCAACCCGATCATTAGTATCAGACCAGTTACTCCGTATGTCCCAACCCGGCTGTCTTTCATGATGGTAAGAATTTTTTCTTTTGTCCAGCCACCGCCAAAGCCATCGCATACATCAGCAAAACCATCTTCATGAAAAGCACCAGTCAGTAATATACTCGTAACAAGACCTAGCAATACGCTAAGCAACGGATGGAAGAGATTTGATGCGAGCAGGATAACCAACGCATAAAAACCACCGATTATCCAACCGATGAGTGGGAAGTATCGGATTGAAAGGTTTATGTAAACCGGGTTGTGATCAACCCATGCCGGGCATGGAATGCGCGTATAAAACATTACAGCGGTCAAAAAAATATGCAGTTCTCTTTTCATTCCAGTTTGGTTGAAACGTTTGCTGATTCGAAGCTTGCCATCTTGTTTAAAAAATTTACGGATGATTGAATGATGGGATAGGTTACTGCAATACCAGTGCCCTCGCCCAAGCGCATATTTAAGTTTAACAAGGCCCGGATTTTTAAATACTCTAACAAACGTGCATGACCCGACTCATGCGATTGGTGACAGAAAATACAGTAATCTTTCACATTCGGTTCGATAGTATGTGCAACTAAAAATGCGGTTGTGGATATAAAGCCGTCAATGAGCACCGTCATTTTACGCTCTGCCGCTTGTAAAATTCCCCCGGTCATTTGGGCAATTTCAAAACCACCAAATGTTGCCAACGCTTTCAGTGGTGTATTGGGCTTGCCTCGTTTCACCAACACCATTTTAAGAATATCTAATTTTTTCTCAAATGCCTTATCATTCAAACCTGTTCCCCGCCCTACACATAGTTGTAGGGGGATACCCGTGAGCACACACATTAGCAGTGCTGCCGATGATGTATTGGCAATACCCATTTCGCCAAAGCCAATAATGTTACTGCCCTTATCGGCTATTTGTGCCACCACGTTTGCGCTGGAATCAATACAACTCTGCGCTTGCTTTATAGACATAGCAGGTTGCCGCACTATATTGGCTGTACCTCTAGCTATTTTATTGTTGATAAGTCGTGAGTCCCCCGCAGGAAAGTCGTGGTTCACACCTGCATCCACTACATTTAATTCAATGTTGTTTTGTTTACAGAAAACATTGATGGCGGCACCGCCATTTAAAAAATTCATAACCATTTGCCATGTTACCTCTTGCGGGTAAGCACTCACACCTTCATGTGCTATGCCATGGTCGCCTGCATAGACCAGTACGTGGGGGAGTTTTAATTCAGGCTGAAGCGATTGCTGGATGAGCCCTATTTGCAGGGCCACTTCTTCGAGCTTGCCTAAAGAGCCAATGGGTTTTGTTTTCCCGTTAATCATTGCCAGTAAATCCTTGCGCAACGATTCATCTACGGCAGGTATTTTATAGCTTCTCATAAGTACTGCCAGGTTTTATCTTCATCGGTATTCCAGATACCATCAGGTAAACTTCGTCTGCTTGTTGGGCTATGAATTGGTTTGTCCATCCTTGCAGTTCAACAAATTTTCGACCCATCTCCGAGGCAGCATGCACGCCCATTCCGATTTCATTGGAAATAATAATCCAATGATTGCCTGTTAACCATGTGCGATTTAATTCCTCCTTCGCGAAGGTCAGTGACTGGTCTACATCATACTTATACTTTGAAAAAATATTAGTAAGCCAAAGAGTTACGCAATCCAATACTATTGGTTGCCCGTGGGCTGTTGCTTCACTGATGTTCAATTCTATTTCAAGTGTAGTCCATCGTTCGTCTCTTTCGGACCGGTGACGAGAAATTCGTTTCTCAAAATCACCATCCCATTTTTTGGCGGTTGCCAAATAGATGGGTGAATCGGTGAGCGACAACGCAAGCTGTTGGGCAAAACTACTTTTACCTGATCTTTCGCCTCCTGTTATAAAATAAATCATAGTATAGTTTTTTTAAACCCGTAAGGACAATGGCGGCAACCGCTTTTGCAACAATGCCCTCTCTTCAGGTGATACTTCTCCGTGAAAACAAACAAGCCATTCTCCAGATAATAATCTTCACCCTCTTTTACTGGAGTTGCCTTATTTAGTTTAGTATCCTTTATCTTTTCACTTTTACTCACACAAATTCATTTCTATGAACCAATAATCTCTGAAGTGAGATTTCGCACCAAATGCCACATTAACCTTGTGTTTAAAGAGGGGAGTGTTGACCACCAGTGTATGATACTCTCCGTTTTCACCACAAGCATCTACTCCGATTTTTTCAAGTTGATCGACCATCTCTGCGGTAATCTTTTCACCTAAATATTTCTGGCCCATCACATCATTGCACGAAACAATATACGCTTCAATGCCTGCGGCTATCATTTCAAGCACCAACGTTTTTCTGCTTTGTTGCCAAAGCGGAAGTAGAGCTTCTAAGCCATTTGCTTTGCACACTTTTTCCTCCCAGTCGCGATGCGCCTGCAAGTCAATATCACCAAATACACCTGCTTCAAGATGGTATTGACTTTTTAAGTGAGCCAGCGTTTCAATGAAAATGCTCTCATACGCATCCCAACTGGCAGGCTTGGTTACAATAGGTATGCCGAGCATCGCTGCTTGTTTTTCTAGAATAGCTCTCGGTATAGCATGGCTCCGGCTCACCAATCCGTTTTCGTTCATCATGTTTAATAACACAACCGTACGTACGCTTTTCGTATGTGCCTTCATCATAGCATAACAGCTATCTTTTCCCCCACTCCAACTTACAAACGCATTTTTTAGTAATGTCATGGTTTTTTGTAAATAAACATGATGACGGGTATAATGGCCGTGATAACTATTATAACGTTAGCTTCCTTTGGCAATATAAATTCGACTGTTGCCAGTATGCTCATAATCAGCAGCAGGCTGTAGAACAATGCAATGACAATTTTTACTTTGCGAGGCACGACTTAGTATTTAGGTATTTTGGGTTGGTCATGCTAGCCGTGGTCGCAATACCGTAAACCTTTTTTGTAATAACTCGAATGCCCCAAAAAATAACGCGCTAAAGAGTAGGTTGCCGATGAGCATATTTTTCATAAATGGCAATACGAGATAGTAACAGGTAAGCAGTCCGTTCCAATCGCGCGTGTAGGGTAGGCCTGTTAGAATATTTGTGCCACCACCCAGCCAAACTCCAAAGTCGGCAATAAGCCAGTGCAGTATTGCAGCCGCTACCGCTGATAGAATCACATTTTTAAAGGTTACGTTTTTAATGAAGTGCCCTATTAAAACCATCAAGGCAAAACTGATGTATACCCAGGCGAAGCCATCATAAAAGAAAACCCATTCATGAAAGTAGATAAATCGATTCAGGATAATATCGGTTAACCAGAGCGTGAGTAGCGGCACTAAATATGCCTTCCATTTATCGTGATAATAACAGCCTCCAAAGAGTGCCATCGCTCCTAATGGAGTAAAATTGGCAAGAGGTGTTTGGATACCACTCGCCAGGAACAGACGAAAAAGGCCGGCTGTTAAAATAATAGCAGCCAGTACAAAGGGGCGCGGATTAATTTGTCTTTTCATAAAATAGAATTATATCTCTTTTGAAGGATTAAGAGAATGTATGGTTTATAATTTGAAAGAAATTCCTGTATTGATGTTGAAGCGAAGCGTATTATAGCCGAACACTTCTTCGTACCGTTGATCTAAAATGTTTTTAGCGTCAACAAACATTTTCAACTTATCCTTGAATAATTTATATTCAGCATATAGATCCAATAGCTGATAGGCCGGCAGGTTGACCTGTTTAGATGAAAAATCAGTTAAATCAAAGAAGGTATCCTTACGTTCACCAAATGTTTTGAGATTGAGGCTGACAAACAGCTGTTGCGAGAACTGGTAGCCGATGTTAACCCCAAATGAATTTTTTGGTCTGCGAATAAGATTGTTGTAGGTAGTGTCTTTTCCCAAAAAAGTCTTAGTTGTCACCTCGCCATCTACAAAGGCGAAAAATGCCCTAACGAAAAGTTTTTCACCTGCACGAATGGTCGGCTCTATTTCAAAGCCGTGGTCGTTCTGCTTATCCAGATTGAGATATCCTGTTGAGCCATATACAATGGCATTTTCAATTTTGCGGCTGAAATAGGTTACCCGAATATCAAATTTGTTTCCAGGAACGATGTACTGCACACCACCCTCAGCATTTTTGCTTTCTTGTGGTTTCAATTTGTCGTTTGCCCCAAATTGGCCATACAATTCGCTAAGGGTAGGAGCTTTAAATCCGGTAGAGTAGTTGGCAAAGAGTTTTACCTGCTTGTTGATCAGATAGGATGGATTGATGCTGTAGGTAATCGTATTGCCAAATTGTGAATGATTGTTGTAGCGTCCACCTACCTCGGCAGAAAACCCATTTACATTCTTGATAAAGAAAGACGCATACGGGCTGGTGATAGCCACAGACGGATTCTTTTTCACCGCTTTTTCATCTTGCATGTTCAGGTTTTGATAGTTGACGCCAGCGAGCAGTTGGAAATTACTTCCCAAGTCGTGGTTCACAAACACCTCAACATTATCAAAATTTCCTTTGAACGGATATTTACCAAAAGCATTCTCAAAGTTGCGTTCTGTTTCGCTTCGTCCATATTGCAAATGGAGTGCGCCCTTAGCCAGGGGATATTGACTTGTTAGTCCGTAACTTAGCAGTGTAGATGTATACACCGCGGTTTCATCGTCTACCAAGGCACCACCATCGTATTTGCCATCATAGTCAGTGTAGCGTACAAAAGGACGAAGCGATAGTTTCTCTGCTAACTTAAAACCGAGATTTAATTGAACAGAGTTTTGGTTGTAGCCGTCTTTGTCAAAATTTCCACTACCTGTTTTATCTGTTGCTTCACCGATACCATCGGTTTGAAACCGTGTGAAGCTCAGGTTATAGTCTATCTTCTCAACACTACCGGCAATACCTGCGTTGCCTTTAAAAGTGTTATAGCTTCCGAAGCTCAAGGTGCCAAATCCGCCAAGAGGTTTGTCGCCTTTCTTTTTCGTGATGATGTTGATGACTCCGGCAATGGCATCTGTGCCGTACAAGGTAGATTGGCTTCCTTTCAGTATTTCAATACGTTCCACCTGATCGAGTGGCAGCATGCGCAGATCAAAAGCCCCACCTACACCTGAAGGATCGTTTACAGGGATTCCATCCAATAAAATCAATGTGTATTGCCCTGCGGCACCGCGTAAAAAAACAGACTTATCCTTACCGGGATTGCTGTTGGCACCGTTTATGACCAGACCCACCTGCTCATTCAACAATTGTGAAATGTCTTTGCCGCTGCTGCGCTGCAATTGTGCCTCATCAATCACTGTAAGCACTTTGCCTGTTTCGGTTTGGCTTTTGGGGAATTTTGTAGCGGTAATCACTACCTCATTCAGTGTGCGCACTGAATCCTGATTCTGCTGGGCGTTGGTTTGATTTGGCGCCAGCCACCAAAAGGCAATTAAAGATATTGCCCAGACTTTTCTCTCTTTTCTCATTTTTGAAAAAGTTTAAATGATTTGAAAAAAGAGTAAAAGGCTGGAATGGGACTATGAATACATTAATTATCATGTAGGCAGATAAGCAATTGCCAATTGTGATAATCTCAGTAAAGGTCACATTCGTTGCTTTTTACCCGAAGCACTGAATTGAACGATGTGAAAAGGCAGGTCTCCTGGCTTGCATCACTTGCCTTTACCTTCCCATGCTGACGTGAAGGTCAGCACAGTGGTAGATGATTTAAGGCAAGCATTTACCGATGCTTACAGTTGCGGGTACAGCTTCCGTTTCGAACGGAATTCCCATTTAATTCCATGACCTCATGTAAGAGCATGGAAACCAAACCACAGCCGTAAAGATAGATATTTTAAACTACCAGACAATTCTTAAGGAATGGGCAAACAGTTTTAAGAACGAGTCAAGTGCCAACATTTAGATAAAAAGTCTGTTATCAAAGCGATGATAGCAAAATTAAAATGATTAATACCTTTTTTTTGCAGCACCTTCACTCGTGGCTTTCGACTCACTTTTCTCGCGCATCGAAAAGCGAGATATTTATCCATCGTGGAAAGGCCATTCGCGGATATGATGTTGTTGCTTTTTTTGATGAGAGCAAAATGAAACCTGGTAGTTGCCACTATACTTATGTCTGGAAAGAGGCGTTGTGGTTATTCTCCACTTCGTACAATCGAGATTTGTTTGCATCATCACCTGAAAAATATGAGCCTCAGTATGGTGGCTTTTGTGCTTTTGGTGTAGCGCGTGGCTATAAGGCGCAAACCGACTTAGGAACTTGGGTAATTCTTGAACAAAAACTTTATCTCAGCTACAGTAAAGAAGTTAAAGCAGGTTGGGAGGCAAACCTAGTATCACTGATCAAGCAAGCGGATAGCCAATGGATGAGGGTGAAAGCGAAGGCAACCCAGTATACCTTGCCGTTGCTTACGTTGGCCAGTGCGATTTTCCAATGGTCTGGTTTTAATTTCTAAGCCTTACTAACAAAACACAGTGTAAGATGTTCATCGAATTCCTTATTTGTTATTAGTCGACAAGGTTTTAGCCAAAATCCATTTTTATATTTAATTTACTTCAGCAACTACCTTATTACTATGACAGATTTTATAGGCGACACGCATGGCCAGTGGTTAGTCACTCATGTGCTTCAGGTGGTAGGCAGGCCGATTGAAAGCGTATCCCATTTGCGAATAGAAGAAAACATACACCCTAAATCACTAGAAGGCGTGTGGGCACTTCGAGGCTTTACCAGTAATATTCGTTATGCCGAAAAGGTGGAGAAAGAAAATCTGATTGCTATACAGGAAGGGCTGGGCAGACCCCAGGCTACTTGTGCTGCATTAATTCCCATTCGCAAGAATGAGGATTGGTGGGCATTGGCACAAGACGAGCGCAGAGCCATCTTTGAAAAGCAATCGCATCATACCCAAACCGGCTTAAAGTATTTACCCGCCATTGCCCGCAAACTGTATCATTGTCGCGACATTGGAGAGCCTTTTGATTTTCTTACCTGGTTTGAATATGCTCCCGCAGATGCCGAGGCATTTGAAGAGTTAGTTGCTACCTTGCGAAAAACAGAAGAGTGGAAATATGTTGACAGAGAGGTTGATATCCGCTTAGTGAAGGTTTAAGCATCTGACTACCTTGAAATAGTTTCGCATATTTATAGACAGACAAGCTATCTTCCTTATATTTCTTCGCTCATAGTGTATAAACCATTATAATTATTCAAAACGTTATGCACTCGAATCGACTAATGACAGAGTATTACTTAATGGTTATTTTTGAGATTGGGCAATTCGATTAAGAACTTTGTACCTACTCCCTGCTGGCTTTCTACCGTTATCTTCCCGTTCAGCTTTTCCAGTGCCTTCTTAACAATATACAATCCTAAGCCAGAACCATCGGAAGTATCCGTAGCGCGCTTAAACATTTCAAAGATTGACGATATATAGGCTTCATTAATCCCACAGCCGTTATCTTCAATGGATATAAAAATAGATGAATCATTGGCGATAGCTTTTATTATAATGAAAGGAGCCCCCTGCTCGGTGTTGTGGTATTTTATTGCGTTCGATATCAAGTTGCTCATCACCACGGTAAGCCTGAACAAGTCTGAAAACAAAGGGGCGTTAAAGTCTTTAGCAATTTCAAAGTTGATTTTGTCGACACCTTTCAGATGCCGATGGTTGTCTATTATTTCATTGATGAGTTGATAGAAATCAATTTCGCTGTGTTCGCTATCAATGTTATTGTTGCGTGAGTAATGAGCCAACTGCCGTATAAACTTATCCAGTTTTCCCACGCTCTTTTTCATCATGTCAAAATTCTCCTTGGCATGGATTGGGAAATCCATTTCTGTTATGTTTATCAATCCCGCCAGCGAGGTAAGCGGTGCTCTTAAATCGTGCGAGGCTTTGTACACAAAGCTGTCAAGTTCGAGGCTCAAATCTTTCAGTTGAATCTCTGTCTTTCTTCGCTCCGATACATCGTGCAAATACAAAAGATAGCCGCCCACACGATGGTCGTCTTTCAGGTTTATCACGATGCCATCGTAAAAATTTTCATAGTTAAATAGGCAGTAGATGATAAAATCTTTTACAGTCTGCTTTTTTCTGTGTTTTTTATGTAAGTTTTTTACTACTGCCTTAATCGTTTCGCTTGTTTCAGCATTTACAATGGATAGCAGGCTTTCGTTAAATATTTCACTCTCTGGCCGGTGTAGTGTATCGCACAAGGTATGACTCATATACTTCACCCTAAAGTCATCATCAATTACCATTAATAGTATTTCACGTTTTGAGACGAAAGCTGCGTAATTCTCCTTAAGCACGTCAATGAGTTCGGCTGTCTTGAGCTTTCTTTCATCAGCGCTCTGCATAGGCGTTTCTACTTCGCCTTCAAAAGCATTTTCAATGAGGGGTTTCATATTACGTATTGTTAAGTAGTTCAGACATCATTAAATCAATTGATTCTTGAAACGAAACAGTTTTAGTAAGGCGGGTTACCAGCACACCCGCCATAAGATTGTTGAAAATGGAAAATGCCTTGATACTGGCATTTCCCTCAAATTTGAATTTCTTTTTTTTACGGCCATTTTCTAAAATAGTGGTTAGCCAAGCGATGACTTGTTCATAGTCAATGACTACTTCTTTCTGCACTTTCTTCGGCAAAGTCATAATGTCTGAGCCCATCGACCCGATCGGGCATATCATGCCCCCGCGGTTGATATCGCCATAGATGTCAATTAAAGCGCGCAGTTGACCCTCTTCTGAGGTACTAGTTTCATTCAAACGCTTGATCAATGCAGCAATACTCTCTTGTTGTTGCTTTAACATGGCTACGCCCAGATCTTCCTTTGAGGGAAAGTAATAATGGATGGCTGCATTTTTTATATTTAACTTCTTTGAAATATCGGCATAGCTCATCGCATTGAACCCTTTTTTCATGGTAAATTCTGTTGCCACTTTAATGATCTTCAGTTTGGTCGTTGTCACAAATAATGGGTTATAGAACACAAATGTAACTTACTTTCAAGTAAGTAAGTTCAAAATTAGCTTGTCTTTGTCTTGCGGGTGACATGAACTAGTGGAAGCAGCAAATCATTGCAACCAAAATCAACGGATAGCAGTTGATGGTAAAAAAATTATTGCATGACTGCCATTTTTCCTGAAACCGAAAAAGCTATTACCGTTTACAAGTCTGAATATGCAGAGACTTATTATGATCCAATTACCGATTGCGTGATGATTAAATGGATTAAATTCTCTCCCAGTATTTTTTTTCGCGAGATTTTTGAAAAAGTATTACCCGAAATACTCAAATCTCAGCCTCAACGTCTTCTGCTTGACCAAAGAAGGATAAAGATTATTGCCCCGGCCGATCAGTTATGGCTTATTGATGATTGGTATTTTAAAGTAAGTTCTACAAATCGGTTCTATAAGGTTGCATTTATTGATGCCGATGATTTATTCGGCAAGCTGTCAATCAAAAATATTGCAACCAAAATGAGCACCACTTCTAAAGTGTGCGAAGTGAAAATTTTTAATCAACTAGATGAGGCCCAGGTTTGGCTTAACCAGTAGGTAGGTTACGATATAAAACAATTAAACTATAATATTTTATGAATCAAACAATGGTAAGTGCCAACGAAGAATTGCAACAGTTGAAAAAGGAACTGTATTCTGACCCAGACGTGTTGCAAGTAATTACAGATAGTATAATAGAACATGAACGAGGCAGTGTGCGTGGGCTTCAGATTGGCGACAAGGCACCTGATTTTACGCTTCCCAATACCAGCAAGGGTTATGTGTCGCTCTATGAGGAGTTGGCGAAAGGCCCGGTGGCGTTGGTTTTCTTCCGAGGTGAGTGGTGTCCTTATTGCACTTTTGAATTGCGAGCGTTACAAGAAATAAATAATTCTGTTAAGGAACTAGGAGCGCAAATCATTTCCATACATCCCCAGGATCTTAGCGTATCAAGCAACGTTTCGAGCAAGTATGAACTTGATTACGAAGTGCTATCGGACGCTGACCAAAATGTTATATCCGATTATAAGATAAAATACACCATTGGAAGCGCTGTGAAAAAGTTGTTTCTTGATACATTTAGTTTGGATTTGGAGAAAGCCAATGCAAACGGCATGTGGAATTTACCGGTACCAGCTTCTTTCATTATTGATAGAGACGGTATTATCAAAGCGAGACATTTTTCCCATGACTACACCTATCGCATAGAACCAACTGACATTCTCGCTGCATTGAAAGCTTTACCTGAAGTGACACCGGAGTTTGTTTACCAATAGGGTTGTAGTAGTGTAGATGCAATCAAACTGTTACAGTCATTTGTAATACAGTTAAAGTAATGTACAGTGTGCAACTGCATTTAAGTACCTAAAGAAGATAATAGATTAATCACCTTGTAAAAGTATATCCATGAAAACCAAAACAACAAAAATATTTTACTGGCTAACAACCGGGTTAGCCGCAGCCTTTATGACCATGTCTGCTATACCAGATGTTACATCTAGCCCAGAAGCCATTGCCATTTTTTCGCACCTGGGTTATCCACAGTACCTCTTACCATTTATCGGTTCACTCAAAATAGCGGGGTCAATTGCCATTCTCATCCCCGGATTTCCCAAAGTGAAGGAATGGGCGTATGCAGGTTTAGTCTTTGACTTAGCCGGTGCTTTTTACTCACACATTTCATCAGGCGATGGAGTTGAATTTTGGGCTTTTGCGATAATTGGTCTGATCTTAGTTTCATCGTCTTATTTTTTCCTTCGGAAGTTGCTTGTAGAGCCACATGATGTGGCAGAAGCTTAATGTGCTGCTGTGTAACGTGCAGATCGGCACCAAATTTCACAAAGTATAGTTCGGTTGAGTGACGTTGATTTTATCTTTAAAAACATCTTTATTGCTAATTACAACGTGAAAAAATTACACGAAATGAAGATAGGTATAATCGGTTTGGGCTCTATGGGGCAACCTATAGCAGCTAACATTATAAAAGGTAGTTTTGAAACTATAGTTTATAGTCGCACTAAGAGCATTATGGAAAATTTAGCTGGCAGGTCAATGTTGGCAAAATCACCCAATGACCTAATCAACCGGGCAGACATTGTGCTTTTTATTTTACCCACTGATAAAGAGATAAAGAATATTGTATCGGCTTCGCAAAAGGTTATTAAAGGCAAGATTTTTTTAAATCTAAGTACTGTGTCGCCCGTCAGTTCAATGGAAATGAGCAAGCGGATAAAAGGTTTGGGGGGTGAGTATTTTGAATGCATGATTTCGGGCTCGCGAAAACCTGCGATTGATGGAACGCTGCTGCTTCTGACGGCAGGCGAACCTCAACGACTTCAGGCAATGGAGACGCTATTTACCTCTTTCAGTAAGAGAACTGTTTATTGTGGAGAGATACCGGGTGCATCGAAAATGAAGTTGGCCAACAACCTGCTATTGATAACGATGTTTAATGGCTTGTTGGAAGCGGTAAACTTTGCCGAGCAAATCGGTATTCACAAAAAAGATTATTTGCAAATGATTGATTCCGGACCCATGTCTAATGCGGTATTTGCCTCAAAGTATCAAAAAATAGAACGAGATGATTTTAGCCCTCAAGCACCACTCCGACTTGTTTACAAAGACGCTCGCTTAATCTGTGACCTGGCCAAAGAGTATGGAGTTTCGATACCTCTTTTTAGCAACCACAAAAAACTGTTGAAGAAAGGATTTGAGAAAGGGCTTGGTGATCTTGATATCATTTCGATAATCAAGGAGTTGAATAGCAGCAAGTAATTATATTGAGATACGCAAAACATATTCCATCCAGAGGGGCCATACTTATATATGGATACCGATTTATCTAAATGTTGATTTTTGTAACAGGAGTCGGAACGGCTGAATTTGCGAGCACGTTTATCCCGTTCCAACAAGGAGCATTCACCCTCCGATATTTGCAATTGATAAACTGCTAGAATTTGAATAAACACCTAAACTAAATGGGGAAACTATCGAATGCTCCTTAGCTTTAAAAAAATAAGATATTTCGTTGTAAGGCTAAAGAGTTTATTGAAAACAATGAATAGTGACCTCCGAATCAATTGTTGAAAAAAAGTAACCATCCTCGTAAAAACATTTCAGTCATTCGTATTTACTCGGCTTATATCTTTGGAAAAAAAAGATATGAAAATTGCAGTAGTTGGAGCAACGGGTCAAGTAGGTTCAAAGATGTTACAAGTTCTATCAGAAAGAAAATTTCCTGTTTCAGAGCTATTGCCTATAGCATCAGAAGAATCGTTAGGTAAGGAAATCGAGTTTAATCAAAAAAAAATAAAAGTAATTGGCATGGCTTCAGCAATTGCTGCCAAGCCAGACATTGCGCTTTTTTCTGCTGGCAGTGAAATATCGCTCGAGTGGGCACCAAAGTTTGCCAGCGCGGGAATTACCGTAATCGATAATTCATCAGCATGGAGAATGCATCCGCAAATACAATTGGTTGTACCTGAAATAAATGGCGATGTGCTGACCGTTGATGATAAAATCATTGCCAATCCCAACTGCTCCACCATACAAATGGTCATGGCGTTGAACCCACTGCACAAAGTTTATAAAATCAAAAGAATTGTTGTTTCTACTTATCAAAGTGTAAGCGGTTCTGGAGTTAAATCAGTTAGACAACTTTCCAATGAAAGAGAAGAAGCTTTTTTTCCATCCGAAGGCCAAACGCACGAAAAGGTTTATCGTTATCCTATTGATTTAAACGTTATTCCGCAAGTGGATATTTTTATGGAGAATGCCTATACAAGGGAAGAAATGAAAATGCTGAACGAGACCAGAAAAATTATGAGAGATGAAACGATAAGGTTGACCGCAACTGCTGTTAGGGTTCCTGTATTTTACTGTCACAGCGAGAGTGTCAATGTTGAATTTGAACATGATTTCGATGTCAGAGAAATAAAAGAGATTCTCGCTCATACCAAAGGGTTAACATTGAGGGACGATATCGGAAAATTTGAATACCCGATGCCTTTGCATGCTGAAGATAAAGATGATGTCTATGTGGGCAGAATACGTAGAGACGAAAGCCAGCTAAAGTCTTTAAACCTTTGGATAGTGAGCGATAACTTGAGAAAAGGCGCTGCCACCAATGCTGTTCAAATCGCTGAAACCTTGGTAGAGAAAAATCTGATTTGATCTTTTTAACGAATGAACCGATACAGCAATGCTAAGAATATTATTTTTACGAGTACAGTACTTTTACTTTGGGCATCATCGTATGTTGCCATACGGCACGCTTTAGAGCAGACTACGCCTGAAAACTTAGCCTTTTTAAGATATTTCATTGCGTCAATCGGCTTTATTATCGCTGGCTTTTTTACTAAAACAGAAAAACCTCGCATAGCCGATATAGCTGGATTCATATTTCTTGGCCTAACAGGTTTTGCTCTATATAACCTATGTTTGAATTGGGGCGAGCGAACAGTCACTGCCGGCATAGCCAGTTTCATCATCAACACAGTTCCATTCTTTACTATGATTATTGTTTTTGTAAAGAAAGAGGAAAAACTATGGGCAAAAGATTGGATCGCTATGCTCACAGCTTTTTCTGGAGTAGCGCTGATTATTTTTACCCAGAATGGCGCTACACGCATCGACTATAATTCGTTGCTGATACTTGTGGCAGCAGTATGCCAAGCGATTTACTTCTCGTTGCAAAAAACATTTTTAACTCGTTACTCACCTATTACTTTAACAAGGTATGCTGTTTGGTCGGGCACGGTGTTCTTATTTTTCTTTTCCGATAATTCTTTCCAATCGCTTTCAAGTGCAAACACATCGACCATTTTAGTTGTATTTTACCTCGGGCTATTTCCTGGCATGCTAGCTTATTTAATAATGGCCTTTATTTTGGGCAAGCAAAAGGTCACTAATGTATCAAGTTATCTTTTTCTAATCCCGTTTATAACATTATTGCTGGGGTGGTTTTTCAAAAATGAATTGCCTACCGTTTGGGCATTTGTTGGAGGTGCTTTGGTTGTATTTGGCATTGTTTTAAAAAACTGGAATGTTGAATGAATGGGATAACTTTGAACGAACATGGAAATCCGGCATTTAAACTTAATAAAAGCGATCGTTGAAGAAGGAAGCATTTCGAAAGCTATCAACAAGCTGCATTTAACTTCAAGCGCACTTAGCCATCAGTTAAAGGAAGCCGAACTGCAATTGGGCACCAGAATTTTTTTTAGAATGAGTAAGAAACTCATTTTGACCCCTGCCGGAGAGAAATTATACGAAAGTTCGAAAATAATCTTGGGAGAGCTTGAGCGGGTTGAAAGCGATATCAGTCAGCTTGTAAGGGGAGAAAGAGCACTTATAAGATTAAGCACTGAGTGCTACACCAGTTATCATTGGCTGCCTTCAGTTTTAAAGCATTTTAAGGAAGTGTGTCCAGGAATTGATGTGAAAGTAATTGTTCAATCTCCTTCACGACCTATCCAAAAACTTTTGGAAGGGGAAATCGACTTGGCTATTACAAATGACCCCATTTCAAACAATAACATTGAGTTCATCGAACTTTTTAAGGATGAAATGTGCGCCATTGTATCAGACGAACATCACTGGGCAGAAAGAGAATATATTTCTGCAGCTGATTTTTCAGATGAAAACCTCATCGTTCACTCCGAGCCGTTGGAAACCGTTATTATTTATAAAAAATTATTGCAGCCTAACGGAATCAGTCCGAAAAACATCACCATCCTTCCACTCACAGAGGCGGCCATTGAAATGATAAAAGCCGATATGGGCGTGATGGTTTTGCCGAAATGGACGGTGCAGGCGTATGTTAAAACCGGGGAAATAAAGTTGGTAAAGGTAACCCCGGAAGGCATGTACAGAATACAATATGCGGCCATTGCCAAAGCCGAAAGCTATCCAGATTACATGAACCACTTCGTCAAATTTTTAAGAGACGAACTATTCAAAAGACAATAGACAATGAAATAAAGCCATTTAAGTTTGAATGGGTTTATTCTGTACATGAATTTATAGCAAAATATCTTTTGTTCGGCCTTGATCGCAAGGCAATGACTCTTTTACTGAAAACTGAAATTTGAAAATATTTAGTTAGGGACATGGACGAGGCTAGCTAAGACGAGAATTCATCTAAATCTTTGAGAATTTTCCAGTGCATATTTGCTTTTATCGTAAACTTCAGTCTATAACAATAATGCGTATATTCAGGTGCTGTGGCCAACCTTCTATAACTCAGATAAGATAGACGAAAGTGACGACTGTTCGTTACTACCGAACGACCTTCTCTATCTATTTTTAAAATTGACAACTACCTGACATTTTGATCTTTTTTTATCTCAATCTGCTCGTACTGCCTCATCAATACGAGGCATTACTCTACTAAATCAATAGATTTACACAATTAATGTGAATAGTATGCACGAAATTGAAAAACCAATTGGAATTTTTTACGAGCACCCGGCATGGTTTGAGCCGTTGTTTGCTGAACTAGAGAAACGAGAGATACCATTCGTTAAAATCCACGCAGAACAGCACCTATACGATCCAGCCGAAACAGACTCACGTTTTAGCTTGGTGATTAACCGCATGAGTTCATCGGCACATTTGCGTAATCACAAGCAAGGTATATTCCACACCAGCGATTACCTCTATCACCTTGAGCGGTTGGGGGTGCAGGTAATAAACGGGGTAGCTGCACAAACCATTGAAACTTCAAAAGCAAAACAGATTGATCTGCTTACACGAATTGGACTAAAGGCCCCTCGATCTCGCGCTGTCAATCATATCAACCAGATTATTCCAGCCGCCAAGTCGCTTCGTTTTCCGGTTGTGGTGAAGGCCAACATAGGCGGTAGCGGGGCAGGAATTGTGCGTTTCGATACGTTGAAGGGATTGGAAAGTGCTGTTGCTGCAAATCAAATTGACCTAGGGATAGATCATACCGCCTTAGTACAGGAATACATTAAGCCAAAAAACGATCACATTGTGCGGGTAGAAACCTTAAACGGAAAGTATCTATATGCCCTCAAGGTATACACCAATGGCGAAAGCTTTAATTTGTGCCCTGCAGAATTATGTCAAGTACCCGATCCTACCGATGCACAAGCATGCCTTACAGAAGCGGGCAAAAATGGAATTCGAGTGGAGGGATACAAGCCACCACTTGAAATTATTGCCAAAGTTGAACAAATAGCCAAAGAAGCAAAGCTTGATGTGTGCGGAGTAGAGTATTTGCAGAGTGAAGCCGATAATGAAATCTACTTTTACGATATCAACGCACTATCGAATTTTGTTGCGAACGCGATAGAGGTTGTCGGTTTCAATCCTTATATCAATTTTGTTGATTACATCGAAACTCGAGTAACAAGTGCCAATAATCAAATGGCGGCATTTACCGAGATGACCCTTTAAACCAATTAATCTTACCTATGAAATTTGGATACTGGATGCCCGTATTCGGGGGTTGGCTGCGCAATGTTGAAGACGAAAACATGCCGCCAACTTGGAACTATGTAAAAAAGCTAGCCAAGCGAAGTGAGCAGTTAGGCTATGACACTACATTGATTGCCGAACTGAATTTGAACGACATAAAAGGAGAATCAGCACCCTCTCTTGATGCATGGAGCACGGCAGCGGCCATCGCTGCCGTAACCAGTTCTATCGAAATAATGGTAGCCGTACGCCCCACGTTTCACTCGCCTGCACTGTTAGCCAAGCAAGCTGCAAACATCGATCACATCAGCAATGGAAGGCTAACCCTCAATGTTGTATCGTCTTGGTGGGCAGATGAAGCAAAAAAGTATGGAGTGCATTTTGAGCAGCACGATGACCGTTATGCGCGAACAGAAGAATGGCTTCATATTGTTGATAATTTGTGGAAGCGTGATAATTTTTCTTTCCAGGGAAAATTCTATCGCGTGGAAGACAACGTTCTTCAACCCAAGCCGATTTCAAAACCGAGACCTTTCTTATATGCAGGTGGCGAATCGGAAGCTGCAAAAGAATTGATTTCGCAAAAATGCGATGGCTATGTAATGCATGGCGATTCGCCCGAAGTAATTGGCAACCGAATTGCCGATATGAAACGCAGGAGAGAAAAACACGGCCTGCCGCCCATGAAGTTTGGCGTTGCAGCCTACGTTATTGTGCGCAACACGCAGCAAGAAGTAAAAAAGGAAATAGAACGAATCACCAATGTAAATGCTTCGGCTAAAGGATATAACAACTACCAACAGTGGCTTTCTGGTACACAACTTGAAAAGCAGGTTTCGCTGGAAGAATATTCTGTTTCTAATAGAGGCCTTCGCACCAAGCTTACGGGTACTCCTTCTCAGATCATAGACCGGATTGCCGAATATGAATCAGTGGGTGTAGATTTTTTCTTGTTGCAGTGCAGCCCCCAATTGGAAGAGATGGAGCGGTTTTCTGAGGGCGTTATAAAGGTGCTCGGTAAAGTTTTGGCTTGATTTTCCCCAATCAATTATTTTACTGAGAACTGAAATTTGAAAATTGAAATGTTTAATTAATTAGGAACTTCCAACTGTGGATATAAAAAATGCTAACAATATTTTTCAACAAGTCTTTGACGAATACTATTCTGAAAATAAAGATAAATATCTCTTCATCCAGTCCTTCACATAGTTATTAATTCTAATCACAACCTTAAAGACCAATGAAAAGGCAAGCGCTGAAATTCGTCACTCATCATTTTATGCCGACAAACTAACGATTCATCCGAATCACTTGAATGCTGGTAATGCTGCCAGCGCCCTAATTCAAAATCAGTTAACCACTTTAGCTAAGTCGCTATTGAACCAGACAACCCTTTCAATAAAAGAAATTGCTTACAGGCTTCATTTCACGGAGCCAAGCATTTAAACTCTTTTTTTAAGAAAGCCATAGTTCTTACTCCTCAACAATATCGGGAGAGTCGCATTCTTTGATTTCTATCGCTGCGAATTGGTGACATATTTATGTTCACGTTCGGTTAATCGTCACTCTAACTCCTCACAATTAAATCCAAATGAGTTGAGTAGTTCGATAATAGCCGTTACGTCTAAAGTATCGGCTTCAATTCTCAGAACTTTGTACAATCATGCAAATCAAATTCCACTTAAGAATCTTAATATTACTGAGTCCCAGTGCAATTTTTTTAATTTCACATTCCAGAGCTACCGAAGTTTTGAATACAAAAATCATATTCGGGTTTCTTAATTAACTACCAGGAAGTTTTTGATTTTGCAGCGCCAATTGCGTGATCTGGCTAATCCTCTTCTGCCTTGTTTTAGAGCTCTTGGCAATTTTAATATGCCTAAGCATAAAACGCTTGCTGGAATTTCCAAAGGCGTCAAAATTTTTTAGTGCGATAGGGTTTTCTTTTAAACATTTTGCAAAATCTGATGGTATTAAAAGCGCGTCTACATCATCCATAAGATTCCACGTTCCATTTTGTTTTGATTGCTCCACAGCTTTTATCCCGGCTTCGGTCATCCTGTTTTCTGCCTTGAGCACAGTTATTCTTTTCTTATAAGATTCCGCCCAATGCTCAATTCTGCGAGGAGATACTAAAAGCAAGTACATGTGTTCGGTAGCTTTTCTGGCCATACCATCTATCCAGCCAAAGCAAAGAAGTTCATCAATGATATTGATTTTTGGTACGTAGTACTTACCAAATGCTTTTTTATACAATACTAACCAGACGCTCTCATTTTGAGTATGATTCGCCTTTAACCATTGTCTTAATTTGCTCGCTGATTTAATTGAAACTTTAACAAACCGTTCCGTTTTAAGCATAGTCTGTCGACAATAATTTCTTTCCTCAATTGTAAACCGGATTCTTTATGCGTGCTGCAAAAGCCATAGACAGTATAAGTATCGCGCTACCTACGAGGAAAGGAATAGAATGGCTAAAGCCATATAGCGAAGATGCCGCGATCGGGCCAATTATTCTTGCAAAAGCAGCAGTACTTTGATATTGACCTAAAATAATTCCCAAATCCTTTTGCTCGGTAAACTGTGTTACTAAAGATGCTCCTGTTGGTAATGCTAACGCATAGCCAATAGCAAATACGATAATCAATGGCATTTCAATCGACAAAAAATTTTCAGCGGGAACCAATGGCATTACTCCTATAGAAATGGCCATCAGTAATAGGCCAAAAACCAATAATTTCTTTTCAGAAAACTTAGCAGATAGTTTTCCGATCATCCCTTGTATCAGGCCTGTAACGATTCCTATTAAGGCAAACGTATAACCTATCTTGGCATCACTGAGGCCAAATCGATCTTTCCAAATTAGGACACCGGTGATGGTCAGAAACGTAAATCCTAACATGAATAAGAAGTAGGTAGTAAAAAGATTTTTCAATTGGACGGATGAGAAAACTTTTTTCAAAATATGAAAGTCTATAAATGTAATTTTTCTGCTATCTATTTTGGTGGTTAATGACTCAGGTAGTTTTATAAAAGCTAATATCAAATTGACTACGGCTAACGATGCAGCCAAGTAGCCAACCCATGCAATCCCTAAATATTGCTTTACAGCCCCACCGATTGGTGGTCCAAAAATAAATCCTAAACCGAGGGCAGCTCCGATAATACCTAATGCTTTCGTTCTTTTCTCTACTGGTGTTACATCGGTAATGTATGCCTGTGCAACGGATATATTTCCTGATGCCGCCCCCGCTAAAAGTCTTGAAAAAAGTATTATGTACAAGGAACTAAAAAATCCGAAAATAAGATAGCTTACTATGCTTATCGCAATAGTGATCAGTAATAATGGCTTTCTGCCATACTTATCAGATAAACTTCCTAATATCGGTGCTGCTATAAATTGTGCAAGGCTGTATGACGCGGTGATAATTCCTATTAATGTAGCCGAAGCACCTAATGACCTGGTGTAGTCAGGCAACAAAGGGATAATTAATTCATAACCCAGTAAGTCTAAGAACAATGTTAGGAATAGGACAGAGTTGTGTGATTTTGTTGACATGGTTTGTATTTTTCACAAACCTATGCCTTGGGTAAAGTTGAAAATTGTAAAAATCGGTCATTCTTGTTTTTATGAAGTTCTTTGGGCTTGTAGCCTGTGTGCCTTTTAATCTCCTTTATAAAATGAGCCTGATCGTAGTATTCTTGCCGAGGAAAAAGATTACCATCTCTGATGTCGAGGTAAGAGGAAGCGCAGCGCAAAATATTTGCGTAGGCTTTAAGCGTAATTCCAAACTTGTTTTTAAAATACCGATTGATTTGTCGGCTGCTCCAAAAAGTCTGCTTAGATAATTCATCTACGGTTAATGAGCCATTTGACGTGAAAAGCAAGTTGAAAAGATTTTGCATCCTATAATCAAAAGACTTCACCTTTTTCAAGGTAAACAACATTTCGCTATTTATTTCCTTAACGAATTTTGGGAAGCTTTTAAGATTACGATTGTTGATGTTCCAAAAGTCGTTTGATAAAGTTTTAAAGCCGTTTAGGTTTTTGGCAATATTCTCATTTAAAATATATTCTGCCGAGAGTGGTTTTAAGCAAATACCGAGAATGGTTGTATTTGCCGGAATGATAACTTCAATCTCTTTTGTCCATAGACCAAACAACGAGATGCCTTCTAACTTGTTGTTTGTAATTTTTATAATCAGATCAAAATATCCGTCTGGTAGTATCGTATAATTTAAAGTGAAAGGGGTTGAGTTTTCGAAGCGCCAAAACCGCTTGACAAATTGATTCAATGAATGATGTGGTTCTATCTCTTGATAATTCATTCCATGCCCTCTGCATTAGGTAACTCTATTGTTATATTCACTCCAGCAGAAATGTTCTGTAGATTTCATTTGGAGTATATTCTATATTGAAGTTAGCATTTAATGTTTGCTTATCAAAAATATGATTTGCGAGAATAGTTATAATATGAAAACCCCTTTCTTTGAATTTTGCCATTTCTGCGTTGAATCGTATTACGCCTGCTATAGTTGGCTGTCCCAGCCTTGGATTGTCAAACAAAAAACAAAGATAATGAAAAAGATCATCGGCACAATCACCTTAATAACTACAATCGTAGCCTTGTGTTCTTTCTTCGATGAAAATACACTGCCATTAAATTCCAATGGCAATTGATTAGCCAACAATGTACCAGCAAATGATGAGTTTTTGGCAAGGGTTCCGCAGGAAGCGAGATCAACGGGATAAACATCAACAACGTTGACAGTCTTGTCGCCTCATTTGATCCTGAAGGTAGAGTCGAGGACGTTACCCGGAACATCGTTGGTAGCGCAGTCATCAGAATCTAGGCAAACAACGAAGTAATGGACTGGTAGTTTAAGAGTCCTGGAAATCAACCGACAGTCGAAAGGATATGCACGGTTATTGGTTCATTGGCTTCAAGGTGCTCTTCAGGCTGGAGAGCCTGATATTCTTTCAGCGATGCCACTGGCAAAATTACCATTGCCGACCTCGAGGCAATTTGGGCTTTGAAAAAATAATTGATGTTGGATGAAAGGGTAAGCAATTAGTGGCTTACCCGATAAGATTACTTAAATTGGTTGCGCAGAACAACTAACGCTCATGCATAAAACCATTTACTTATTGGCTCTTTGTTTGCTTTTAGGTGTAAATTGCACAACAGAAGAGAATAAAGTTACATCCTGTGACAAAGACCTAATATCAAAGTCTAACAACTTTCATGAACTAATATCGTCTCTCCCAAACTATATTGTTTCAGGGCTAACGAAAAATCCAGACTCAAATGGAGCGCTGGGACGAAATTTAGATGGATACTTTCATGTGCGTTTTCAAATGGACATTGGATTCTTGTCTTCATATGCCTGTTATTTTAAAAGTGACGATGCCCTTCAAAAATTTATTTTAGCCACTGAGTATTCTTTCGACAGGCAGAAACCAGAAGGTGACTTCGAATTAGTTATTCCAAATAATCTAGCGTATTTAGGCCCACCATCACAAGTAGATCTTGTAAGTGGGACTTCCTTTTTTATTTCTGCGATGGGTTCATCACTTGTTCTCTTAAAGCAGTCACCTTGGTTTACAAACAGACCTAACGATGCCTTAAAACAAAGACTTAACGCATTAACAAGCAAATTTCAACTCTCACTGGACTACTTGAAAACTCAAAAAGAAGTATTAAAAAATTATGATATAGTTGCCCCAAATAGACTATTTTTTGACGCCTTGGCATTTTACTCCTTAGGTTCATATTTAGAAGACAGCGAGGCGAAGACAATCGGACTTGAATTTATTGAATTAGCACTAACCAAACAGGATTCAGCAGGGTTCTTCATTGAAGGAGATGGATTTGATAGCAGCTACAATGGGGTTTCTATTCGCTTAGGATTAGTTCTGTTAGGAATGATATCAGCGCAAGATGATGTTTACAAGCAATTAAAAAATTCATTGAATTGTAGTGTGCAATGGCAAGCATCCAGAGTTTTAGAGACAGGAGAAATTTCTCTTGCAGGGAATACAAGAGTGTTTCCAGGTGGAGAGAATTTTTTGGGTTCTGCAAAAGAAATTGCTTGGGTAGAATCTTTGCTTGCTTTTTACTTTACCTATTCGTTCTCGACTGACAAATATTACGAAAACCTTTCCAAGAAAATTGAGACGTTTTACAATTAACTGGTTTTCTTTTCCACATATTCATGGTTTTGGTACAATTGACAACACTACTTTTTCCTATACCTTTTGCGTATTCAATTCTTAAGACTCTGGGCGTTTCTTATCTTTTATATGTAGCATATCAAGCCATAAGACCCAATAGCAAAAGTATCTTCGAGGCCAGAAAGGTAACTGTTAGTTTTTCCAACAATCTTATTATTATTATTATTTTATTATTATGTTGACGGCTTCTAAAGTTGCAGTTTTTTTTGCTCAGAATCCGACATGGGTGAAAGTTCAAAAATGGTTTATGGCAAGTGTCTTAACGGCTTTGGCAATTAAAATGGCATTGACTAAACAAAAATAATACGGCCGCTACCATTGTGATATATAACCGCATAGTTAGTTATAAACTTATAACTTTGGTTCAAATTGCTTTTGGTCGTCTGGAACAGAATCTTTTTTCTAAAGCCCACTACTGCTCAAACAGAAACGCTATCAGTTATTAAATTGTGAAAGGTACCATCTAACAATAAATGTATGAAACGAATAACGTTACTTATTGCCTTTGTTGCACCATCAATGATGCCTGTAATGGCACAAACTTTCGCGCCCAAAGCAAACATTTTTGGTGAAGGGGCGATTTCGTCAAAAGACTTTGAATTTAATGCTGCCTTTACGCCAGATAATAACACGGTTTATTTTACAAAAGCTTTACTGCCAGATTGGCGAAGGTTGAGTGTTGTATTCTCAAATTTTGATGGCAAAAAATGGAGTCAACCAAAACTTGCGTCTTTTTCGGGTCAGTTCAGAGATGCCGATCCCGTCATCTCATCTGATGGTTCTAAATTATTTTTTATCTCCGACAGGCCATCGCCTATAAAAAAGGACACAACAAATTACAATTTTTGGTACGTTGAAAAAACAGAAAGCGGGTGGTCTGAGCCGAAGCATCTTGGCGGAGAGTTTTACAATATGACACCAAACCCCGTTTACCCGGCTATTTCAAAAAGTGGTAATATTTATTATTCAAGTAAAGGAAAACTTTATGTTGTACGATTCTTAAACAACAAATATGCGCTACCAGAGCCATTAAGCTTTAGTTCAACAGAACATACCGATATTGACCCGGCAATTTCTCCAGATGAAACTTTTCTCATTTTTAGCAGCTCGACAAGAAAGGGATTAGGAGGAAATGACTTATGGGTTAGTTTTAACAATTCAGGCAAGTGGAGTGACCCCAAAAATATGGGTAGCACCATAAATTCATTTGATAAAGAAGGGCAACCGTCAATATCAAATGATGGTAAGCAACTTTATTTTGCAACGCCCAGAAATAAGACCAATGTCACCACAAAAAGAGTAAAGCGGGTAACACAAAAAGAATTTGAGGAGGAATTAAATTCAGTTGTTAACGGGTTGCCAAATATTTGGGTGGTAGACATTTCTGAAATTCAATTACTCAATGGTAATAACAAGTAGTGCTAAACACTATACACGTTAGATGGCTTCTAAAGCGCAGTATTTTTTGCTCAAAATCCCACATGGGTAAAAGTGCAAAAATGGTTTATGACCAGTGTCTTGACTGTACTTGTAATTAAAATGGCATTGTCTAAACAAAAAATAATACTGCCACAGGTTTATTATGCGCGCGGTTTATAACAACAAAAAGGGCTAAAAGCTACTTTCGTAAATTGCGTAGAACAAATTCAGAGGTAGAGCTTTTTTAAACTAATGAATGATGTTTATTAATAATCGTTTGCGGAGGTGTTAATATGAACATTGAAAGATTTATGGAGTATAGAGCAATTTATGGTTAAAGCTTCACATCTTTTTTTAAAGAGCTAGGAATATGGAAATACACATAAGGCATGGAAAGAATATGGATAAGGCCGAGTTACTCGAACTTTATCGGGAAGTAGCTAAAATGCCTGATGGGATTATAAGACAACCAGAAGAAATCAATAAAGATTATATTTCGCATTTTTTAGAGCCAGCATTAACAAACGGCTTGATTCTAATTGCAATTGGAGAAGGTAAAATAGTTGGCGAGATTCATGCGGTTACTCCACCTCTCTTTGCCTTTCAGCATATGCTAACTGATTTAACGATAGTAGTCGCACCCTCAGCACAAGGACTGGGTATTGGCAGAAAGTTGTTTGAGCAATTTTTAGATATTGTTAAATCTGACTATCCCACCATCTTACGGGTTGAACTTTTTACACGAGAGCATAATGTTAAAAATGTAAAGTTCTACGAAAGCTTGGGATTTGTAAATGAAGGCCGGCAGGAAAGAAAAATATTTGTTTCTGAAAACAGTTTTCACACACCCCTACACATGGCTTGGTTTAACCCTAATTATGGTGGAGCAAAAAATTGATTGCTTTAAACCTGAGGTAAAATAAACTGATTTTTTAAATTCTACTTTTTAGGCCTTCTTATTTTGCTATGGTTTTCTTCCCTGATTAAATCAATTGAGTATCGGTTTATCGGTCTATGACTATTCTTTTTTTGTTCTGTGTTTGATACTACGCAGTCATTCACCCTTGCCGCTTCTTGCGATTGCTTTTGTTGTGCTTTTCGATTGACAAAGGAACGGAACGATTCGCCACATTCTCGCTCATATTGATCTTGTGCTAAACATGAAATTGTCAGCAGCAACATTAGCTGGACGAAAATTATCTCTTTCATTTTTCAAGCAATGTTCGTCTGTCACACATCTCACATCAACCTGATTCTTGCTAATTGAAATTTATATTTAGCAAGATTCGGGTTTTATGCCGTGGCTTCTGTAAGGTTATTTGTAAAAAAAATAGTATGAAGAGGTTTTTAACCTTGATCTTATCAATCACTTTATTTGTAGTAAATGGACAAACCGTTTTCGATCCACCATCTCATGACGATAAACTAAAACTCAAGGCTATTGAAACAACGGAAGAAATGGTACTTGATGGAGTACTGAATGAATCCACCTGGAAGGCTTGCCCCATAGCCGGCAACTTTGTGCAAGCCCGCCCTGACCAAGGCAAGCAGGCAACGCAAGAAACAGAAGTGCGCATAGCTTTTGATCAAGTTAATCTTTACATCAGTGCTGTTTGCTTCGAGCCACTTGGTAAAAAAGGAATTTTCGTTCAGGACTTGCGAAGAGATTTTTCGTATTCGCAAAATGAACTTTTCAGTGTTACGTTTGATACGTTTCAAGATGTGCGAAATCCCATTCCAACTTTTCAAATCAGTCCGTATGGCAATCAGCGCGATCTATTGATTTTTGATGACCGCGTTTTCGATACCGATTGGGATGCGATATGGAGTGCGAAGTGTAAAATAAATGCTGATTCTTGGGTGGTGGAGATGGCCATTCCGTGGGCAAGCCTTCGCTACCCAGCTGCAGCCACAGAGTGGGGCATTAACTTTAACCGAAATATTCGTAAGTTAAATGAACATACGGGTTGGTCGCCATGGCCTCGGGCTTACACAGTGGGGCGCATGCAATATGCAGGGTTGCTGCAGGGCATTCGCCCACCCGACCCAAAATTGAATTTGCGTGTGTTGCCCTATCTCCTTGCCGATGAAGCGCAGAGTAGTGGTGAACGACCTACCGCTCAATCGTATTCACTCAAGGCGGGGGGTGAAGTAAAATGGGCCATTACGCCCAACACGATTGCCGACCTAACCGTAAACACCGATTTTGCACAGGCAGATGTAGACAGGCAAGTGGTGAACCTTACACGTTCGTCTATATTTTTTCCTGAACGCAGACAATTTTTTTTAGAGAATGCCACCTTGTTTTCCGCTGGCGAAAATGGAATAATTCAGCCCTTCTTCAGCCGCACAGTAGGGCTCAGCCCTACCGGACAACCGCTGCCCATTCAGGTTGGTGCCCGCGTCATCCATCAAGACTCTCGTAAATCGTATGGTGCATTGGTGGTAACACAAGGAGGGGAAGACACCGTGAGAAACACACAATTTGGCACCCTGCGCTATTTGCAAAACATAGGCGGCAAGTTCCGTTTAGGAGGTATGCTGAATTATCGGAACGATAACCTGGAGAATGGCAACAGGCTGAACAACGTAGTTGGAACAAGTGACTTTTTCTATCGTCCCTCTCAGCCACTCAACTTTCGCGGCATGATTTCACTTTCGCGCGATGACAAAGCGGGAACGGGTGCGGCTTATTTAACCGGAATAGAGTTCTCAAAAAACTGGATCAACGTAAATTGGGTGCAGGTTCTCTCATCAGCAAACTATTTGCCCGCTACGGGTTTTACAGCCAGAACAAATTTTATCTACACAAATCCTTCGGTTGAATTCTTGATTCAAAAAAAATGGTTGCCAAAAAGAGTCTGGTACCTGGGCCCCACTTTCAGTGCAGAAATTTTCCATCGGGCAAGCAATGGTACATTTCAGGAGGCAGACTTTAAAATTACGCCAGCCCGTGTGGTATTTAGAAATCTCTCGTCAGTTGCAGTCACCATCAACCCAGTGCGTCAGGCATTGCAGGTGCCGTTCAATCCCTTGCCGGGAATTTACTTCACTTCTGGTGATTACAGTTATCTACGCTATCAGATTTCGGCTGAGACGAATCTGAGTGCTAAATACAGTGTGCAGTTCCGCGCAAGTACAGGTGGATACTTTAGTGGAGACTTAAACAGTGTGGTGTTAACGGGGCGCGTGGCTCCGCTTCCCCATGTAGCGCTTTCATTAACCTATACAGGCAACTGGTTTACTCACCGTGAGCAATCAACAGCTGATGCAGAAACACACTTACTCGCTCCTGAACTCCGCCTGGCAATCAATCCTTTGATTCAGCTTTCTACCTTTTATCAGTACAATACAGCTATTAACAATGGCTCGCTCAATGCTCGCTTCTCTTGGCAGTACCGCCCGTTGTCATTTATCTATTTAGTTTTCAATTCCAACCAAGCCATCAATCCAACACCAGAAGGAATTATAAACAGCAATCAATCTGCCATCTTAAAAGTATCATATATTAAACAGTTCTAAATCGAGCTAATTCCAGATGAGATTGAGATTTTGTGAACAGCTGCGAACCCGCAGCTTATTGGAATTTAAATGATCCAGTCATTTCGAGACGCACGAGTAAAAGCTTTACGTTTTCTGTTGTTCGCACTATTCATAGAACATCTATCGGAGGCACAACAATCAACCTCCAGGAATCATCTATCATTAATTAATAACAAAAAATTAATGTTTAAACATGGAACTTTAGTCGTTAGATGTTGCTTTTAAAGCTAATTCACACAATCTAAAACCTTAAAGACAAATGGAAACAAAATGGATCTTAGACCCCTCGCACAGCGAACTGGTCTTTAAAGTGCGCCACCTGATGATCACCAATGTAAAAGGCGAATTCAGAAAATTTAGTGGCGAGGCAACCTCCGAAGATGACGATTTCACCAAAGGCTCGGTGAGCATCAACATCGAGACCAATTCAATTTTCACCAACGAAGACCAGCGCGATGGCCATCTAAAAAGTCCAGATTTTTTTGATGTCGCTTCTTACCCAACAATCACCTTCAAAGGAACGTCACTAAAGAAGGTAAGCAATGATTATCAACTTGCAGGTCAACTTATTATCAAGGGCATTACCAAAGAAGTGTCATTAGATGTCGAGTTTGGACTGAACAAAGACCCTTACGGAAATCAAAAAGCAGGCTTCTCTGTTACAGGCACTATTAACAGAAAAGACTTTGGCCTTACATGGAACGCACCACTGGAAACTGGCGGTGTGGTGGTGAGTGACGAGGTAAAAATAGAAGCAGAAGTTCAATTTGTGAAGAAGGGATAAACCATCACAACAGAGAAATAGTAAAAACCCGTCACCAGAAATGACGGGTTTTTTTTGAAATCAAAATTACAATCCAGTGCATCTCAATGCCATTCTATCAAACACAAGCAGTTTTGAACCAGAAGCAGAGAGCAGCTTGATTGATCTTTACATTATTTCGTTAGTGTCCAATTCAAAAATCAATTTATGAAAATCAAAAAGTGTAGCGCACAAAAGGCACAGGAAAAAATCCTTGCTGATATAGGTTAGCAATTGAATTGGTTCTGGCATTATACGTTTGTGCGAGTATGTTTTGATTGTTCGTTAAATTCTGCAAATCCAAAGCAAATTCCAACGTACTCTTTTTATACTCTTTTCTATAGGCCACACGAAAATCGGTGCGGAAGTAAGAGGGCTGCTTTTCGCTAAAGGCTAAGCTCTCAAAATATACTGCCTGGCCACGTACTGCAGACGCGGCTGCGTCCAGAGGAGTAAGGTAGCGACCACCGATGCTAGTTACCTTTAAGTTTAGGGTAAGAAAGTTGCGTTTTTTTCCGACCCTGAATTCCTTTCCAGCCAAAGCATTAAGTACATACTGGGTGTTGAAAGCAGTATTGCGCTCAATGTTGTCGCTACCTTTGTATTTCGAATCGAATAATGAGCCCGTTACTAAAAAGTAGTAGCCTTTGTTGAAAAAGCGTTCCAATGTCAATTCCACTCCGTAATTAGCTCCAGTTCCCTTGCTCACTAAATTGACTTGATTGTCAGGCGTCAATTGAGTGGCTGTATTGATGGCTGAGTAGGTAGAGGGGTATCTTTCAACAGGCAGGTTGCTAAGACTTTGATAATACGCTTCGGCCTTGAATCGAAGCGTCTCGTTGATGTTCCAATCATACGTGAGTACGTAGTGATTGCTTGCTATAAAGTCTAATGTTTGGTTTGGGTAAGTTATCGTATTACCAACTGTCTGTTGTGCATAAGACGTAGTTAAAAGTGGGGCTTGATGATGCAAGCCATATCCAATACTGAGAGACTGAGTTCCATTGATTTGATAGGAGAAATTGCCTCGCGGTTCAATCACGGATTGTTTGTTCAGGCTATAGTTTTGAAAATGTGCCCCGGCTGTAAATGAGAACTGGCTTGAAAAGCGATGACGCCACTGTGTGTAAACCTGCGATAAAAGGTTATTATCTTTTAAATTTAATCTAACGGTATCCTTATTCACGTTTTGATAAAAGTCTCCCCTAAATAAATCGAAATTCAGATAATCAACATATATGCCGGATGTAAGTGAGTTTTTTGAATTAAATTTAGTACGTGTATAGAAGACAAATGAAGTTTTATGCGTATAGAATTTATCTTCTGCCCGCTTGGTTTTGGCAATTACTTCTAGGTCACTATTTCGGGTGATGGAGTCCGCTGTAAATTTTTCACTTTTATAGCTATAGCCCAGTGTAACCTTGGCAAACGTTTTTTTGGATAGGCTCTTTTCAAAACTTACGCCAGTAACGTTAGTCGCGTATTGAGAGTGAGAGTCTTGATTCTCATCTCCATACAGATCTTTCTTTTGCTTTTTTAAATCTGTCTTACTTCCCAATAAATCAATTGAGCTAGTTCCCCCAATACCAAACACGGTAAGCTTACCGTTGCTTTTAAAAGGAAAAGTTAATTTGTAATTGATGTCTTGGTAGTTAGGCACATTGCCACCAGTACCAAATTCAATACCCAGCTTTTGGAAAATGCCCAGCGTTGAGTAACGATAATTGATAATGAAAGAAGCTTTCTTGTTTTTCGAAAAAGGTCCCTCCAATCCAAATTCAAAGCCGTTGAATCCTGCCTGTGCCACTTTCTCTAACTTTTGATTATTCCCATCTTTCAACTTTATATCAAATACCCCTGCCGTAGCGTTTCCATATTGTGCCGGGAAAGCACTCGTAATAAAATCTGACTTATCCAAGTTGTTATTATTGAGCATGCTCACCGCCCCGCCAGTACTCGTCAAAGACCCAAAGTGATTTGGGTTTGGAATATTCAAGCCTTCCAATTGCCACAGCATACCAGTGGGGGAGTTTCCGCGAACTACAATTTCGTTGGTGGCATCATTTCCTCCCACTACGCCTGCAAAATTAGCTGCCATTCGAGAAGGGTCTCCAAGCGCACCTGCGTAGCGTTTGGTATCTTCTACATTGAAGGATCGGGCGCTCACCAACGCCAAGTCATTATTAGTAGCTGTTTTATCTTCTTTGGTGTTAGCTGTAACTACCACTTCGTCAAGCTGACTGGCACTTTCGGTGAGGGCAAAATTAAGCACCACTTCCTTTCCTGCTGTTACTATAACATTGGCAATCGTTTGCTCTTCATAAGAGATATAACTTACCTTGATGGTTTGTCGCCCCAACGGAACCGCTAAAATTTTGTAATCTCCGTTCTCGTCCGTTGAAGCTCCCAAAGGGGTTGTTCCGTTTACAACAATAACATTCACCCCAATAAGGGGTGTTTGGCTTATCTCGTCTATTACCTTACCACGAATCGTTTGAGTGGTTTGTGCCATCAGAAGCGGACCGAACAAAAATGAGAATAGAATTATAAGGGTTGCTTTAATTTTTTTTGCTTTCATATTATAACTTTTAGATTATTTACGCAGAAGACACCTGAACCTGAGATCAACCCCTATACTGAGAGACTTTTTTTTATAATATCACAGACAGAATAATTTCATGAGGCGTTTAACTTTTGTTCAATCGTTAACTATAGATGATAGACCGGAGTTTATCATTAGATTCACTACACCGATGCGGCAAATCAATATGACTAGACATGCGATTGTTTATAATAAAATGAGCATTAAAGCATTTAATTATTGTAAACAGATTTTTATCAAGCGATTATTCCAATAAGGACAATTTCTATCAACGCGGTAAAACTATTTAATTACATTTTCTCACAGTTTGACTTAGATCAAATCAAATCACTTTTTTTTGGATATGTCTTTCGCTGTTAGTATTTCCAGAAATAGATGCAACTAGTGAAGATGGTAATTATTCAATTTGCGTTAGCCGGCTACACAGTAATCAAAGGATCTGTCAGATTGAACATCTGAGGAAGGATTTCTATTGGTACCCTGTATGCGTTAAGAATCTCTATAGAGACAAATCATACGACTTGACTTTTTTAGAATGTGGGTATACGTTACGAATCCTAAAAGAATTACTTGCCACAGATTTCACAGATATTCACAGATTAAATTTCTGTAGTTCAGTGTAAATCTGTGCTTTCTGTGACGAATAGGATGTTAAGCGGATACTCAAATTTTTAGAATTCTATTCTATTCAAAAGAACTGGGTTTCCCATTTTCTTAGAAGTAGTTTATATAAATCAATGTCAAGCTGATTTTAGAGAACATGCGCAGTTACTGAATGGATTTGCAGAAAGGAATTATTCATCGCGTAATGTCTTTACTGGATTCATTCTGGCAGTATTGTACACTTTGAAGCCAATGGTTAAAACTGATACGAGGAACAAAATAATTGTTGACCAAACAAATGTCAGTAACGTTGCCGCCTGGTAAAAATCCCAGATACTGTCCATCAATAACTCAGACATATATGCACCTAAAAAACATCCTGCTACCGATGCAATCAATAAGATAATTATAAACTCGGTATTGATCACGCTGGCAATATTGCCGATCGAAGCACCTAATACTTTGCGAACCCCGATTTCTTTCATTTTCTTTATGATGTTAAGCGAAACCAGTGTAAATAATCCGGTGGCAGAGAGCATCATAGCCACTACGCCAAGAAATATAAACATAGTGACTATATTATTGTTCACCGTAGCAGCCTCAGCAAGGCCATCGTCCATGTACCGGCCGAGATAAGAACGATTGGGAAAAATCTCCTTCCATTTCCTTTCCATGAACTCATTCACCTTTACAATATTTTTCGGTGCAGCAGTCACTACAATGTGTGTATATTCTTGCTGTGGTGTGAAGCGAATCATTAGTGGATCAGTTTGATTCCACAATCCTTGTGTGTAAGCATCTTTCACAACACCAATCACATAAAATTTCAATGAGTCCATCAGCATGATTTCTTTACCAATAGGTTTATTCCATCCAAAACTGCGGGCCATCTTCTCAGTAATAATTACCGATTCTTTATAGTCGGTTTCTGAATCCTTTATAAAATCGCGACCTTCTACCAGTTCCAAACCAGTTGTTTTCAAATATCCATCGCCCACGTGCATAATATCTGTCTCTATCTCTTTGCCTTCATGCTTAATGGGTTGATTGTAACTGCTGGAGAAAATATGATGGGTAGATCCTGCAATTGAAATGATGTCTGGATTCAGCTGTATTGCATTTCGATAAATTTCAAATTCATTACCATTACTGATGCGTGTATACACTACTCCATTTTGATTAAACCCGAGATCAAAATCACGTTGGTAGCGGGCATTACCAATGAACGCAATACTACATACAATTGCTATTAGGGAAATGGTATATTGCAGGAACAGCAGAGAACGGGTGAAGAAATTAGTGCCTCCAAATTTTAAAGTGCCTTTTAAAATACTGATGGGCTGAAAATTAGTAATATAAAAGGCTGGATAGCTACCTGCAAGTATTGCTGTAAACAGAAGTGTTACAATTATGAAGATAAGGAATTCTGGCTGGCCTGCATAATTCGTAGACAGTTTCATATATGGCCACAGTGTATTGAATGCAGGTAGCAGAAATAAATCAGCGATCCACATTCCCAACAACAATGCTGTAAAGCAAATCAAAAATGTTTCACCCATGAACTGAAGGATTAACTGCTGCCGATTACTTCCCATCACTTTGCGAATTCCAATCTCTTTCAGTCTTCGTGATGAAACAGCTACCGAGGTATTTGTTAGATTAAAACACGCAATCAGTAATATGAGTATACCCATCACTCCTGTGCCTACAACACCCGCAATCGGACTTGCATGTCTTGTCCAGACGCCTTGGCGATCTATGCTTTCATCCCGTGTTGCCATTCCTCGAAGGGGATCAAGTTTGAATCCGCGAATTGTAAAGTCTTCGCGTATTTTATTGCTATTGGCTGAATACGGTTTCAACTGTGCTTCTATAGAAGATACTCGTGCCGGATCGGTGACCATGATAAACAACGTACAGCGATAATGCCAATCTGCTCCGTTCTTTAGATCCGGCTCATTGTCTAGGTAATTATCATAAAGTACAAAAGCATTATCATCAAAACTGGAATTGGTTGGCTGAACCTTAAATACCCCTCCGATGGTGTACTCCTTCTTCCTGTTCTCTCTTATTATCTGGGTTACCGTTTTGCCCAAGGCTGATTCATTTCCAAAATACTTTATGGCAAGTGTTTCGCTGATATACAACTTACTCTTGTCTTTTAGGTCTGATGGGTTTCCCTCTTTGAAGTTGTAACTGAAGAGATTAAAATAACCTGCATCTACATACGATATACCTGTAGAAAATAATTTATCACCAATACGTATATTGCTGCTTTCCAGATTATAACGAACAACTTCATTTACATCACCCACATTCTGCCTGATCACATCACCTAACGGCACTGGTGCATGCCCGTATTCTGTTACGCTATTCTGAAACTCACGCTGTGAATTGACTCGGTATACCTGGTCAAGGTGTAGGTGGTGATTATCAAAATTATTATTGAAATCATAATTATAGTAGGCCACAATACAACTGGCAATAGAAATAGCCATTCCACAAATGTTGATCAGAATAAAAACTTTGTTCTTGAGCAAGCTGCGGAATGTGATGAGCAAATAGTTTTTTATCATTGGGTGGATTGTTCAATAGTAGATACAAGAAACAAATATCAGGTTGTGATCTTGCCAACAATTATGCCACACTTCAGCTTCGTTATTCCATTCAAAACGTCAATTCAGTTTAAGTGGGTTGTTCGATAGCGAACAAAAGTGTTCAAAATAGCTCTTGACCGAATCAGTACGTGTTGACCTAGGTCAAAACATTTTTTTTCGTATACGACTTAATCTTTCGTTTGTAATTCCTAAAAAGGATGCGATTAGAGTAAGAGGAATATCTTTCATTTGTGAAGGCTGGCTATGCAATAATTTTTTGTACCTCGCTTCTGCAGTAAGTGATGAAGCGTCAAAAAGACGAATTTCCATCGTTTTGATATATTCAATCAGTAAGACATTTATTATCCCAACGAAAACTTCATTGTTTTTAAAAGCCAGTCTGAATTTATCTAAGTCTATTTTTACTATTTCACTATCTACAATGGCCTCAATTGTATAACTATTTTTATTGATGCCAAATAGTGATGCAGGGCTGCAATCAAAATTACCACTAAATGTAAACCCGATCACAATTTCTTTATCGTCAACCATTTTAAAACTTTTGAAAATTCCCTTTTTAATGAAAAACAAATCAGAGCATTCACCTCCTTCATTGAGTAGTGTTTCCCCTTTTTTCAGTGTCTTTAGTTTCCCATTCCTTTCAAAACACTTCACAAAGTCGATAAAAAGTCTGTCCTTTTTTAAATGTTCACTTACATTATAATTCAGCATGTCGTTTTTTTTTTAATGTTAGCAATATATAGCTTATGCAACAGCACACAAACACAACTCAACGCACTTGAAGCCTACGTAAAAGGTCTATTAAACAAAAATCAGGACGAAAAATTCTCTCACGGTGAGTGATTTGGTAATGACGCGACTGGATCAAGATAGATAACTTCGCAAAAAAGAGAATTGCGGTATTTTATGACACAGTCAATTTACACATCCGTATAGTTTGTTATGAGTCACGAGTAACGAAGAAGTATACACAAAGGATATACCGGATTTTTTCGGAGCTTTTTCGTATAGTAAAATGAATCTTAACTCATCTAGTAAACATAAGAACAAGAAATAGGCCTAAAGGAATCCTTGGTGTCATTATGAAGATTTTATAAATCTACGGACCTCTCTGGGTGTTATCCTTTTCTTGCGATAAAACACCCTGTTGAAGTAAGTGATGGAGGTAAACCCTGATTTATAGGCAATAGATGAAATCGATTTGTCAGTCTCCATCAATAATTGATAGGCATTTACAATGCGCACATCGTTCACATAATCAGAGAAAGTTCGTCCACTTATGCGCTTAAAGAACTTACAAAATGCACTTCCTGATAAATGAATTAGCCCGGCAACTCTCTTAACAGAAATCTTTTCTGCAAAGTTGGTTTGCACGTATTGAAAGATAACGTTTATCCGTTTCTCGTTTTCAATTCCCCTTACCGGCTTAAAACTCTTGGAAGATAAGGTTTTGTAGGGACAGTGTGATAATTTTTCTAATACTTTTAGCAATTGTAGAAGTAAATCAAATCCTTTCAGGCGAACCATTTGTCGAATCAATTTAATGACTGCCTTCTTACCTGCCTGATCAAAGACCAAACCATTACCGGTTTTCGAAAGAAGTGCTTTTATGGAATTAAGTTCACCATAGTTGGATAAAGGCTGAAGAAAATCGGATGGAAATTGTATTACAATGGCACTGTATGTTTTATTCTTTGCCTTCTCACCGACCCATGTATGTGGCAAAGATGAACCCAGCAGTACTAGGTCTCCCTCGTAAAAGTCCTCGTAGCTATCACCTACCAATCTTTTACCGCTTCCTTTAACAATGTATGTTAATTCAAATTCCGGATGATAATGCCATTTAAATCGAAAGGCTTTCGCTGAAAATGAGTAACTCAGAATTGATTGATCAATGGTTTTATGACGTAAAGGCTCAAGCGTTGGTCGCATCGTGGTAAACCTATATTATTTAAAAACAGTGGCTTTTATCTATTAATTGACAATATAGTGCTGATTATTGGACATTGTATGCCATTTAGCAACGCAAATAATGGCTACGTTTATAGAAATTAAACTGCGTGAAACTACCTGCTTCTGTTACGGACGTTCTGAATCAACCTTACGAAGTGTCGGCTCTTGACATTGCCTATTACCAACAATACGGGTATATCAAACTAAAGGCAGTGCTCAACGATGAAACGATCAATTTTTTTAATGAGGCAATTTCCGCGCAAGTCAACCTGATGAACAAAGTTGCTACTCCATTATCTGACCGTACTACGTATGGAAAAGCTTTTTTACAGCTGTTTAATTTATGGTGCGAAAATGAAGTAGTCAAACAATTGATTTTCAGTAAACGATTAGCGCGTCTGGCAACCCAGTTAATGGAAACCGATGGCGTACGAATCTATCACGACCAGGCCTTGTTTAAGGAAGGTGGTGGTGGAATAACTCCGTGGCATGCCGATCAATATTATTGGCCTTTGGAAACAGATAAGACCATCACCGCATGGATACCGCTTCAGGCAACTCCACTGGAGCTTGGCCCATTGGAGTTTAGTGCAGGCAGCCAGATGATTGTGCAGGGAAGAAATCTAAAGATTAGTGATGAAAGTGAATCTATTATTCAGGAACAATTGCGGATAACCGATTTCAAACATGTGATCGAGCCGTTCGATGTTGGAGAAATCAGCTTTCACTCCGGTTGGGTCTTCCATCGCGCTGGTGCTAACAGCACCGACCAGCTCAGAAAAGTGATGACGATTATTTACATGGATAAAAATATGCGACTAAAAAATCCAGAAAACAAAAATCAACTTGATGACTGGAACACTTGGTGTCCGGGCGCAGAAATAGGTCAAGTGATTGACACTAGACTTAATCCAATACTCTTTCAATACTAAAAGCCATGAAAATGAAATATCTACTCACCACAGTCTTCACTGCGTTAGCTTTTACTCTTTCTGCACAAATTGATCATGTGGAGCCATTGAACTGGTGGGTGGGTATGAATAACCCTAAGCTGCAACTTCTGGTCAATGGAAAAAATATTGGTGAAACTAATCCTGTTATTCAATATGCTGGTGTCACTATCGAAAAAGTAACACGTGGCGGTAGCAAGAATTATTTATTCATCGATTTAAGTATCTCGAAAGATGCTAACCCCGGCACGTTGAATATTGACTTCATGAAGGGCAAGACGCGAGTCGCTACCTACAACTACGCTTTACTGGCAAGACAACAAGACGCTTCACAGTTGAAAGGGTTTAATTCATCGGATGTAATCTATTTACTTGTACCCGATCGTTTTGCTAATGGTGATTACAAGAATGACGTTGTCATTGGGATGAAGGAGAACAAGGTAGATAGGAAAGTTGACGGTGCACGGCATGGTGGAGATTTGAGAGGCATCATCAATAACCTGGATTACCTACAGCAAATGGGCTTTACCGCTCTATGGCCTACACCGTTGTTGGAAAATAATATGGATGCCTATTCTTATCATGGATATGCCATTACCAATCATTACAAAGTTGACCCTCGCTTTGGTACGCTGAATGATTACAAAGAGCTTGCTTTAAAAGCAAAACAAAAAGGTATCAAGCTGATTTTTGACGAAGTCCTGAACCACGCGGGCACTGGCTATTGGTGGATGAATGACTTGCCCTTTACCAATTGGCTGAATAAAGCTGATTCTTTTCAACTTACCAATCACAGAAGAACTGTGAACGAGGATTTGTATGCATCAGAGTATGATAAGGACATCTTGGCCAATGGTTGGTTTGACAAGACAATGGCCGACATGAACGGGCAAAATCCTTACATGGCGAACTATCTTATCCAAAGTACACTCTGGTGGATAGAAACATTACAGCTTGGTGGAGTTCGGCAAGACACGTATGGATATTCTGATAAAAACTTTCTAAAAGCCTGGAGTTGCCGAATCTTAGAGGAGTATCCCAACTTCAGTACGGTGGGTGAAGAATGGAGCCTAAACCCGATTATCACTTCTTACTGGCAAAAGGGCAAGGTGAACCGTGATGGTTACGAAAGCTGTTTAACAACCACGATGGATTTTCCAATACAATCCGCATTGGTAGAAGCTTTGAAGGAGCCCGATAATCCTAACTTCGGTAAGGGTCTTTATCGGTTATATGAAGCTCTTGCAAATGACATTGTCTATGCCGATCCAAATCATGTGATGCTATTAGGCGATAATCATGACATGGACAGATTACTAATGCAGTTAGATCAGGATGTGGACTTAACTAAAATTGCCCTTACCTATTTACTGACCATACGCGGTATTCCACAAATTTATTATGGCACAGAGATACTAATGGATAACACTCCGTACCACAAAAACGATGGCTTAATCCGGGCTGATTTTCCAGGCGGTTGGAAGGAAGATTCTATCAATGCATTCAACGGAAAGGGACTTACCAAACTTCAATTGGGAATGCAGCAATACTTAAAGAAGTTACTCAATTGGAGAAAGAATAATGCAGCTATATCGCAGGGCAAGACGCTACACTTTGCGCCCTATGATGGCATCTATGTTTACTTTAGGTACACCAATGAAAAAATGGTAATGGTTGCTATTAATAAGAATAACAACAAGAGAGAAATAGACATGAAGCGATTTGCTGAAATTTTAATAGCCAAAATCGGTGCTACAGACATCATAAGCGGAAATACCTTAAGCCTAAAACAACCGTTACTCTTGAACCCTAAGTCAGCAAGTATTTTTGAAATCAACTAAATCCTAAATTATGCGACCACTTTTACTCTCAGCTATCCTAATTTTCAGTTTCGCAGCTTATGGTCAGTTACCAAATGTTTTTTCGGGAATGATTAAAAGGCATGGAGATTTTAAATCAAAATTTGTTGAAGCACGAAACATAGACGTTTGGCTTCCTGCTCACTACTCCACTAAACAGAAGTACGCGGTTGTATACATGCACGATGGTCAAGTGCTATTCGACAGCACTGCTACCTGGAATCATTCCGAATGGGGTGTAGATGAGACATTGAGCAAACTAAAAACGGATAATAAGATAGACGATTGTATAGTAGTTGCCATTTGGAATGTTCCCAGCAAACGCTTTGCAGATTACTTCCCTGAGAAAATAATCTCCCTTATACCCGAACCCACCCGGACCACAATTTTAACCAAACAAATCGGGGGATCTCCGAATGCTGATAACTATCTCAAGTTTATCGTGACAGAGCTTAAGCCTTTTATTGATAAACAGTATTCTACCAAAAAAGATGTCAAGCATACATTCATTATGGGTAGCAGTATGGGCGGACTGATTTCTGCTTATGCCCTTTGCGAATATCCAACCGTTTTTGGCGGAGCGGCCTGTTTGTCCATTCACTCACCCCTTGCCGCGTATGAATTGATTAATGAGAAGACTGATCAGGAAGTTGCCAGCAAGTTTCGGGAGTATCTATCTACCCGATTGCCGGATGCAAACACCCGCAAGATTTATTTCGATTATGGAGACCAAACAGGCGATGCTTTTTATAAACCTTATCAGGATGCGATTGACGAAGTAATGAAGTCAAAAAGATGGGATGATAAACATTGGAACACATTATTCTTTGCCGGAGAGAGTCATTCTGAAAAATCATGGAGTAAGCGACTTAGTACTCCGATGTTGTTTTTGTTAAAGAAAAATTAAGATCTATGTGTCGCAAATACTTTCTGTTTTTCTTATCCGCCCTTTTGCTTTTAAGCTCCGGTGGTGTCGCGCAAGAACAAAATGAAATTCAACCCATTATCTTCAGCACTAAGAAATTGATCGAAACACTTGACTTTCTTGGTGTGCCAATTTCTTCTTCAGATAAGCAACGCATTAACACTGCTATTGCCACATACGATTATTCATCTACTGCCGAGATTCAGAGGTCATTGGAAAAGTATTGTTTGTTTCATGTAGAAATCAATCCCGAGAGCAGAGTAAAAGTAGCGCAAGGCATAGCTAAACCCATTTTACAGCGGAACGGTTGGGTCACATTTTTAGTGAAGGTGGAGAATCAGGCGGGTGTCACTTCACGGTTAGAGATATTCAGTGAACAGGCAAAAAGGAATTTTGATGGTGGCGAAAAAATTTACGGCTTCGGTAATCCGGATACCAGCAAACCGCTCAATAAACAGGATATCCAAGATAGATGGCTTGACATGAGCCTGTTTACAAAAGAACCCATGAGAAAGGAACTGAGCGGTTTAACGTTTGAATATTTCATCGTTCAATTGTACAGCAGAGACAGTGGAAAAAGATCAGCTGGCTTTAGCTTCACCTGCGGACAAGCAACACAAGATGTAGGATTTAGGAATCAGGCCAATGTATTGTTTGATTGTTTGCCGTCTAAGAAAATTGATTTGATGATACGAGATGAAAACGGACAACCGGCTACTGCTTCACTTATTATTCGCGATCAACAAGGGAATATTTATCCAAGTCAAAATAAACGTCTGGCACCCGATTTCTTTTTCCAGCCGCAGATTTACAGAGCTGATGGTGAATTTCTTGATTTGCCACTGGGGAACTATACTCTTGAATATGCGCGAGGCCCGGAATACTTTACCCAGAAAATTGACTTTAAAGTAGAGGACGCAGGCAAGCAAAGCCTAGATATAAAATTAAAGCGCTGGATAGATCCTTCTAAACTAAAGTGGTATTCAGGCGATCATCACATTCATGCCGCGGGTTGTTCACATTACACTACCCCTACAGAAGGTGTCGACCCGGGCGACATGATGCGCCATATTTTAGGTGAGGGCGTAAATGTTGGAAGTGTTTTAACATGGGGACCCGGGTACTACCATCAGAAACAATTTTTTGAAGGTAAGGATAACTCACTCTCTACGTCTAATAACATAATGCGATACGATTTAGAAGTTTCGGGTTTTCCCTCGGGGCATGCAGGGCACTTGGTTTTACTTCGGCTTAAAGACCAGGACTTTCCTAACACCAGCAGAATAGAAGACTGGCCAACGTGGACGATCCCTATTTTAAAGTGGGCAAAATCGCAAGGTGCTGTTACCGGGTACGCACACTCAGGATTAGGATTAGAGGTAAAGGTCGACAAACTACCTAACTACGAAATACCGCGCTTTGATGGTATCGGAGCCAACGAATATGTTGTTGCCGTTACACAAAATCTTGTTGATTTTATTTCGACCATGGACACACCCCCTACATGGGAGTTAAACATTTGGTACCATACACTCAACTGCGGCTTTCGTACGCGCATCAGTGGTGAAACCGATTTCCCATGTATGAGCGATGAGAAAGTAGCGCACGGAAGAAGTTATGTGAAATTAGATAGGCAATTAAATTTTGATGATTGGGCAGAGGGGTTGAGATTGGGTCGGTCTTATACATCTGAAGGTAAAAGTCATATTATAGATTTTACTATTGATGGCCTGGAGGTAGGCACGAAAAATAGTGAGCTGAAGATTGCAAAAGGCAGTACCATAAAAATATGTGCGAAAGTAGCAGCCCACTTAGATCAAAAGATCAATCCAACTGTTTCGCCTCTAGATTTAAGCGGTAACGTATGGACACAGAAACCGTTTTGGAATATTGAGCGGACCAGAATTGGTGATACAAGAACCGTCTCCTTGGAATTAGTGGTGAATGGTGAAGTGGTTGAATCTAAACCTATAACTGCCGATGGTACACTACAAGATATTTCGTTTGTTACCAAAATTAATCAAAGTAGTTGGGTCGCACTCCGTATGCTGCCATCATCACACAGCAACCCAATTTTTGTTTTGGTTAATGAGCAACCCATCCGTGCATCAAAAAAAAGTGCCGAATGGTGTTTGAAAGCTGTAGATCAGTGCTGGAGTCAGAAGTCGACAAAAATTTCTGAAAAGGAAAGAGATGAGGCACTGAAAGTTTATAATCTCGCAAAAGAGATTTATGGCAAAATAATAAAGGAATGTAAACAATAGTATTTGACTCATTCTATCCTTCAACAATCGTACTTTAAAACTGAACTGTTAACCAATTAAATATTAACAATGATTAAAATATTATTTTGTACTGTTTTTATAGCGATTATTGCTTCGCCATTAGCCGCTCAAAAGAGTGAATCGCCAACGAAGTTGGAGCATGAATTCACTAATTTTTTAATTGGCAAGTGGGCGGGCGATGGAGAGTTTGCCAGTGGCAAGAAAATCTCCTCTGATTTGACTTTTAAACTATCGTTGGATAGTTGTTGGATAGTATATGAACACACCGACCGCGCTCCTAATCGCTATAAAGCACTTTCTATGTGGGGCATAGATAAAACTTCGGGAGAGTTTGTGGCTTATGCCTTCGATAATTTTCATGGGCATAGAAAATTTGTGAGTGATGGATGGAAGGATGGTAAACTCGTTTTAACAACCTCTGAATTCAATGCTCAAAAAGGACTTCTATTCCAGCACTTCATCTATGAAAAAATTTCTGAAAGATCGTTTAAGATGACCTACGAGACCAGCAAAGATGGTATCGGTTGGAAGTTGGGAGACTATTTGGTGTTCACAAAAAACTAACGCAAGAAAATTGAGTTACTGCAATTTCATAACTAAGCTTTCGCTTGATGCCATGGCCGTCCATAAAGTATATCACGACAAACATTATGGATTTCCAATCGAGGACGATAATGAGTTATTTTGCAGGCTCGTTCTTGAGATAAACCAGGCAGGGCTGAGTTGGACTACCATCTTGAAAAAACAAGAAGCTTTTCGAGCTGCCTATCACCAGTTTCAAGTGAAAAGAGTGGCATCTTACTCCGAGAAAGATATAAAGCGTCTATTAGCCGATCCAGGAATTATACGCAATAATTTAAAAATTAATGCAACTATAGAAAATGCAAAAACCATTCTAAAGCTTCAAAATGAATTCGGATCATTCAAAGCCTGGTTAGATTATCATTACCCGTTATCAAAAGACGATTGGGTAAAGTTGTTCAGGAAGACGTTCAAATTTACGGGAGGGGAAATCGTAAATGAATTTTTGGTAAGCACCGGATATCTTCCGGGTGCTCATGATGAGAATTGCCCTGCTCATAAAAAAATACTGAAGGCGAAGCCGATGTGGGTAGCCCGGCCATTGAACAATCAACGTCAATATAAGAGTTAACTGCAAAAACGCTTTCTCCGTTTGCAGTAAATACATTTTCCGTTATGATTGAAAGGTTCAGCTATCAGGATGTCACTGGTTTTAAGTTTTGGAAGCCACCGTTTGGCTCAGCTAAAATGGCGTCTATTATCTACTTTGTAGATGGTTTGCTGATTGATACCGGCCATAGCAACATGAGAAGCGAAATCCGTTCTACTGTACAACAGTTAGGGGTCAATCAGCTTTTTATTACCCACCATCATGAAGACCACACCGGTAACGTGGCTGAATTGCAGGCTCATTTTAATGTTGAGGCATTTGCTTCGTTGCCATGCTGCGAGGTGATGAAGGCTCCTCCGCCTATTAGCCTTGCGCAAAAACTTCTTTGGGGCTCGAGACCTGCATACCATCAGTTAAATGAGATTGGGAGTAACCTCCAAACTGAGAAGTTTAACTTTAACGTCATTCCCATTCCTGGCCATGCGGCAGACATGGTGGCATTGTACGAGCCTACTATGAGGTGGTTGTTCTCGGCAGATCTATTTATCAACACGCGCATCAATTACATGCTGGAAGGCGAAAGTATTCTGCAACAGATCAAGTCCATTGAAAAAGTGCTTGCATTGGATTTTGATGTATTGTTCTGTGCACATAACCCACAACTAAGTAACAGTAAAGAAAAACTGAAGGTTAAACTCGATTTTCTTCGGCAATTTTATAATGATGTAGAACACCACTATTCGGAAGGTCATTCTGCCCTTTCAATGTTCAAACTGCTACACCTTGACGAAAGTTACTTTGTTAAAATTCTTTCCGGGGGCATGCTGTCAAAATTGAACATGGTAAAAGCTGCCATGCGCGATTTGGAGAGTTCAAAATAGGATTAATCACTTAGACTACTGCTAGACTACTGCCAATCGATCTCCGTTGCCCAATCATCAAAGGTCTGTGGACTTACAGGTAAATGTACAAGGGTATTATCCCTCAAGTCATGCGCTTGCAAATGATCAACATGATCCCTTACAAAACGGTATATATTTGCAATTTCCCTTGCGGTCACCTTTCCGAAACTTGCCGTTAATTGACTTTCGAAATCATCGGGGGTTACTGACACAAATTGAATAGTCTTTTTTGCATACTTCGAAATAACACGTGCCATTTCTTCGCCAGTTATTTGCTGGATTCCTCCAATATAGAATTTCTTTCCGGCTAAGTCTGGGCGGTGCAATGCGGCAATTACAAACTTGGCCAGATCTTTATGGCTAATCCACGCAATTCTTTTTTCACTAGGCACCGGATAGGGCAATATGTTATTGGCTTTAATTACGGGAAGCAAAAATGGAGCTGATAAATTGTCCATATACAAAGTGGGTCGTAAAGAAATGTAGGGCAATTTTTGGGCATCAAAATATTGTTCAATGGATAGCTTGGTATCGAATGCGGCAAGCCCTGTTTCGGTGGGGAAAACAGGAAGATTGGTGTTGAAAATGAACAACGACACGTTTGATTTTTTCCAGGCAGCAACAATATTTTGTGCAAACTGCATGAGCTGGTCTTTATCAAAGATTAGTGGAAATGAAAGGACCACTTTATCTACCCCGTCAAAAGCTTTAGTAAGACTCTCCAGGTTTTCAAAACTTCCTTTAACAACTTCTACTCCCAAATCTTGGAGATGTCGTGTGTCGTCTGTTTCTAATACAAAACCTTTAACGCTAAATCCGCTGTGGATTAATTCCTTCGTGATGGCAGCACCTTGGAAACCAGTTGCGCCTGTTACCAGAATAGTATTCTTCATTTTGTTTATTTAAGTGTTTGATGATACAAATCTATGTACATTCGCTATAGATACTATACTACTATACCAGAGTATACCAGTATCTAAAAGTATAGCTGATTAAAGTAAACGAAAATGAAGACAAAAGAATGCGTGGAATACATTCGTCCCGTCAGGGACGTTTTAGATATCATCAATGGTAAGTGGAAGTTGCCAATTCTCATTGCCTTATCGTTTGGCAACAAGCGATTTAAAGAACTTGAAAGACAAGTGGAAGGGATTACGCCTAAGATGTTGTCGAAAGAACTCCGTGACCTTGAGATAAATCAATTGGTGATACGAACAGTTTACGACACCATTCCGGCCACGGTAGAGTATAGCCTATCCGACTATGGCAAATCATTGGACAATGTAATTGTTCCGTTACGTGAATGGGGTAAAAAGCACAGAACTAAGTTATTTAAAAAAGCCTAAGCGGATGTGTTGGCTTAATGATGATCTTTTATTTAATTAAATTAAGTACCCGTTTTATTTAATTAAATTAAGTACCCGCTGTTTCACTTTGGATGTGTCAATACCGTGTTTTCTCATTTTATCGTCCGCCTCTTTTTCGATTTGATTTTTTAGTTCAAATAGTGTTGGATCAAATAGCACATGCTTGTCCATCATAAACGTCATATCATACTCAATTTCCTCCCACGTTGAGAAATCAGCGTGGTTGTGCTGAAGTTGAACTTCTAATTTATCTAAGGCGTTGGCCACTTTTGATTCATATGTTTGTTTCTCCTCAAATTCGTAGAACAGATCATAAATTTCCTGGCCATTTGTATCCTTCAAGACCAGACGCAAGTTCTCAATAGCTTTTTTCTCCCTTTCAATTTTTTCAAGTCTTATTTCCGGATTTCTTAGAACGTCTAAAGCTGAAATGTCGGTTGCTTCGGCCTCTACTAAGTCATGCAGGATTATCATTTTTAAAAGTCGGGCTGTATCAACTTTTTGTTTTAATAAAGGCTCAATTAAAATAGCCATTAACGACATTCTCCAGGTATGTTCAGCCACACTTTCCTGTCTGCCACTTGAAGTATAACTGTGCCGGAGCTCGAATTTAAGACGCTCTCCAAGAGCAAGAATTTTTAGAATTGATGCAATTTCCTTTTCCATAATATTAACATTTATCTGCTGGCGTTTATTTCTTGAACGCAAATATACCGCTAAATGATGCGCTTTTTTGAGGAAACCAACTACAATACTATTTCTTTTGGTGATTGCAATTGCAATCGATTGTGATTTCAGGGTGACAGTCGATCAAACCACGAATTCTTTGCTTGCCAAATATAGTTGCTTGGGTTGTTCGCAAAGTTTATTTATTCAACCAACATTTGTATTCAGCTTTCAAATGGCCGATCTTCAGGGGAGCTTATCTGTTTCGAATACTAAAAGTATTAATTGCCACTGATTTCACAGATATTCACAGATTAAATGTTAAGCGGATACTCAATTATCTTTAAAACTTAATAATACCAACGCAATAGCACTACCCATAATACCCACAGTAAGTGTAGCGGCAATAATATCTAAAATCATTGGTATTGAGCTTATATAAAAATTTGATGTTCCGTACCAATAAGTATCTGTCATTGTTGCTACCAATATGCCTACTATGGCACCAAGCTTGAAACCTCCCTTAACATTCAATGATGTATTTATCCAATACAACATTAAAGAAGATAACAACATTGCATAAGCTGCACAAACTTATAATCAACATTAGTGTACTTGACTCTTGTTCGGTTTTTTTGAAACCAGCTATTTGTGTAGTGTTTCTATTTGTATATGAACCGAGTATAAATTCAAATACTATCCAACCTACTACGAAATAGACAATTGTTCCTGTCAATGTTCCTGTAATTAGCTTAATTAATTTCATTTGAATTTGAAATTTGATGCCGAGATGAGTAACTCTTTGTACAGAAAAAGTAAGAGGTCATAACTAGAGTTTTTTGGATTTAAATCTTTGTTGGACTGATAAATTAATTCAAAAAAAATGTTTTGTGTTTTTTTGATTACAATCTACTTGCAATCTCTTTTACGCTTGGTCGCTTGCGGTAATTTTCATCAAAGTGGCGGTAGGTTATTTTTCCTTCTTTGTTGATGATGTACACAGCAGGGACTGGCAGGTTTGCGCCATTGTTTCCATTTACTATGTCGAAATCAACGCCATAGGTTTTATATTTACGAATGGTTTCCATATCGAGCATAAAAGCTACTTTATAGCTGTTCATTATTTTCAAGCCATCGTCAAATAGCACAGAAAACGTTGCTTTTGTTTTCTCAATGGTTTTGACAATGTTATCTGGCTTTTCCGGAGTGACTGCCAATACTGTTGCGCCTTTGGCTGTAACAATCTGCAGCGAGTCTTGCATTTCACTTATTTGTTTATTGCAGTAAGGGCACCACTCTCCTCGATAAAAAAGCAAAACCACCGGGCCTTTTTTGAGAAGCGAAGAAAGGCTTATCGTTTTGCCGAATTGGTCCTTTGCAGAGAAGGGGGGTGCTGCGCTATTTAGCTCGAGGCCGGTTGGCTTCTCTTTGGTCTTCTTCTGTGCAGTAGCAGCTAAAATAGCGGAGCACAGTAAAACAAGAAGTAATAACTTTTTCATATCAAAATTTTTTGTTAATCAAGCAAACAAACCTACCACAACGGCTTCAAGTCTATTGTCTGGCGCAATACAATACCGTAAATCGCAAAAAAAGTTTTGTGTGCTGGCTGTGAAGTATCTTTAAGCTAGACTTCGAAGTGGCGATAAAGAGCAATCTTATCTTGCAGGACTACTTCAGGGGTAAGTTGTTGATACTACTTTATTAACACATTTTCGCAATTCACCTACGGCCTGTTTTTCAAACCAAGGGTTTTTCTTTTGCCAAATGCGGTTGCGTGGTGAAGGATGAACAAGGGGAAAGTAATGCGGCAGATACTCTTCAAAGTTTCTCACCGTATCCGTAAGTGTCGATTTGACTTTTTCTTTCAGGTAATAGTTCTGGGCATATTGACCAATCAATAAAATTAAATGAACATGCTTCATCTCTTTTAGCAATTGCTGATGCCATAACGGGGCGCATTCCTCTCGTGGGGGCAAATCGCCAGATGTCCCTTTACCCGGATAGCAAAAGCCCATCGGTACGAGTGCAAAAAGAGAGGGATCGTAAAATTGTTCAGTAGTTATGTCTAACCATCGCCTCAATTCGTTGCCACTGGCATCGTTCCATGGTACACCACTGGCATGTACTTTAGCACCCGGAGCTTGGCCGATGATTACAATTTTAGCCTGCTTACCTGCCTGCACTACCGGCCTGGGTTTGTGCGGCAAATATTTTTTGCATACGGTGCACGCATCTATTTCGTTCAGTAACTTATTCATGATTAAATTAAATTAGATTTCTTACACAATTATTGACGCTAAAGAAAAACAGCAACACCTGCAAGCTATCGCCCCAAGGTGTTGCTCTACCAACCCCACATTTATATGCTCTCTATTTCTTGCTTAGGTCTGTCCAGTTGGCATCAGCTTTTGCTACCAGTTTTTCATGGTTGCCGTCTTTCCAAAGCTGACAAGCATCTACTTCTACATCATTTAAGAATAAAAAGTATTTGCCATCCTTTACTACAAACTTATTTGGATCAACACGAAACTTTGCGCCCACCGATACACCGAATGCACAATAGCCACCGTATTGAGGTAAGTACTTGGCCGGGCTTGCGTCAAACTTACTCTTTTGTTCTTTGCTGGTGAAGTAATAGTTTACACCATCTTGTGTACTTTTGAATTCCTTCAAGCCTTTTTGTGCAGAACCTAAGTCAAGATAGGAAACAGGGCTGTAGCCTTGCAATGCAATTTTGCTGTCGTCAATGTTGTTGGCTGCTTTTAGGTTTTGCGCCATGCTTACGTTGGCGATGATCGCCAAAAGAAGTGCTGATACTAGTCTGATTGTTTTCATTTTCTGTTTTTTAATTGTTGATTGAAATTTGTTTGAGATTAGCCTTTGAAGTACTGCTCGTGAGTGATTTCACCATTTTGCCATACTGAACGGATGATTTCGTGCCACACCACTTTGCTGCCGTCTTTCATATCGAAGTTTACATCCAGCTCTATGAATGTTACGTTTCCACCCACGGCTGTATGCAGTGCCTTGAGTGAATTTACTTTTGCAATAGAGCCAGCAAAGTTTTTCATTTTGGTGATCATCTCTGCCTTGTTGTTGGTAATCGTGCCATCGAAGTCAACCGTTTTGGCGTTGGCTGCTAAGAATTTTTCAGTAGCATCAACAATTTGGCCTTTTTCGATTAGTGCCACTTTGGTGGCCAGGAGTTCGGTTAAGTTTGCCATGATGTTTTTAGTTTTGATTGTGATTGATTTTTTGTTTGAAGTTGGGGCGTTGCAGTTCCGCGGCCTGCTTTTCCTTGCTCTTTTGTTGACACAAAGGTGTAGCTGATTTCCGTACTGGTAAGTACAAAATCGAATCAATAGAGTGGACTTTTGAGGTGACTTAAATTCTATCGATCAACTCGGAAGGCGTTTTTCCCGTGTTAATTTTTACAAAGGAGGAGAAGTGGTTGGCTTCTGCAAAGCCAAGTTCGTAGGCTACCGTTTGCACGGAAAGGTTCTGTTTAAGCAAGGCAATCGCTTCGTTGATCAATTTCTCTTTCATCAATTGATTAAACGTAACACCCAATTTATTTTGCGTTTTTCGTTGCAGGGTTGGCAACGACACCGCGAGTTGGTTGGCATAAAATCCTGCAAAGCATTGACTTTATAATTCGCATGGAGTAGTTCCATCAACTCATTTATTAAAGGTATGAAGTTAGGCTGACTAGTCTGCTAATTTCGCATATATATTACATTTTGAAAATTGTAAGTTATGGAAGTGAGATTTTAACTCAATTTCATGGTAAAAAATCTACTCCTTAACAAATTAGCAAAATGACTACATTGTGTGTTATCGAACAATATCATGACTCAAACAGAAGCGCATAATCAACTTTTGCAGCATTTTGAAGAACTGATTGTGTTAAGCCAACCCGAGCAAGATTACGTAAGGAAGCTTTTCACTATGGTAAGGCTTCAAAAAAAACAGATATATCTCTACAAAGACGATGTGTGCCAGAATTATACTTATGTAGCCGATGGCTTGATGCGCTCGTACGTGCATGACTCGAAGGGTAATCTCCATATTCTTCGATTTGCATCACGACATTATTGGATTCACGATTTGGGTAGCTTCTTGGATTCCAAACCTGCTAAGCTATCAATTGATGCGCTGGAAGATTCTGTTCTTTTGCAAATATCAAAGGAAAATTATGAGTGGCTATTCACCACAGTGCCGCAGTTTAACCTTTTTTTCAGGAAGAAGCTTCAGAGAGCTTTCGTTTCCCTGCAAGACCGCATATTATCAATGGTATCTCTTACAGCCGAAGAGCGATTTAAAGAATTCATGGCAAGATACTCAACGCTCGAGCAACGAATACCACAGCATCAAATTGCCGCCTATCTAGGTGTAACTCCTGAGTTCCTCAGCCGAATCAGAAAAAGCTGGGCAGAAAAGGGTTAGTCCAATCTCTTAAGTCACTTCAAATCTATACGAAGGCTAAGCTCATTTGCTCAGGTAGCAGTTGCTTCTTTTTTTCGATTCTGCTATCCCATCATTTATTGATCTACATCAATGGCGCTTCTTGAAGTATGTCAAGGATTTGACCGCATTAAGTCTCGCACCTTTGACTCATCAAGAGCACAATAAATTTTTTGATCTAGTTTAAGATGCATTCTTGTTGTAGGTCAAGGAAATGTGCGCGCTAAACGCTGCAATATTGCTGCGTGAAACGGAGATAAAAAAAGAAATGAAAAAGACAGAGCTTCCATCTTATGACCAACTGCCGACTAAAAGTCAAGCGATAGTCAGGGCTCTTGCTGAAAAATTTGGCAAGGCACCTGATCTGTTCAAGCTGATGGGCCTATCAGAAAATGCGTTGGAGAATTACCTAAACTTTAAGAAATGCAACTCGAAAGGAACATTTAACGCAAGAGAGATAGAGGCGATCAATCTGGTAATATCAGAAGTTACCAGTAGCAAGTATTGCCAATCAGGGCATACCGTATTTGGAAAAATTCATGGCCTTTCTGATGGGGAGATTTTAGAAATACGTATGGGACGACATAGTAATCCAAGGTTGCAGGCAATCATCTCAATAGCAAAAGAGATTGTAGTTATGCATGGAAATGTTTCGGAAAAAATACTGAGCAACTTTCAAGATCAAGGATTTGATACCAGCGCATTGATTGATTTGAATGCCCTGGTGGTAGATGCCTTGCTGACCAATTATATCTGCAACATGACTCAACTGGAAATCGATTTTCCAATAGCCAGGCAAGTGATAAAAAGCTAAAACATGAACCAACTTCTTTTGAAAACAAAAACTACAAACATTTCACAAACAACTAAAACCAATTCACTTATGAAAACTTCAGTAATCCTCGCCAGTGTTTTTCTAGGATTAGCAATGGCAACCGCGGCCTTAGGCCAAACCAAAACCAATTCAACGGGCTTCTCCTACAAAACAGAGAAGGTAGACGGATTGGACATTTTCTATCGCGAAGCTGGGTCACCTTCAGCACCAACAATCTTGTTTCTGCATGGATTCCCTTCATCATCACACATGTATCGCGATGTTATGAATGACTTAAAAGATTCCTATCATGTGATAGCACCGGATTATCCAGGCTTTGGTAATAGCAGCTTCCCGAGCAAAGATGAATTCAAATATAATTTTGATAACCTGGCCAGTGTTATTGAAAAATTTATCGATGCAAAAGGCTTGAAAAAATTTACTCTCTATGTGCAAGATTATGGTTCGCCTGTTGGCTTCCGCATCGCATCCAGAAGACCTGAACTGATCAGTGCGTTAATTATCCAAAATGCAATTGCCCATCCTGACGGCATTGGTCCGTACTTGGCAGCATTCCCTCCCTTCTGGAAAGAAAGAAATGCAACCACTGAAAAACCATTGCGTGACTTCTTAACCATCAATGGAACGAAACTGCAATACCTGGATGGTGCTGAAAGCCCTGATAAGATCAGCCCCGATGCCTACAACTTAGATCAGTCGTATTTGGATCGTCCAGGTAATGTGGAGGCACAATTGGACTTGTTCTCCGACTATCAAAACAATGTTGCTCAATTTGCAGTATGGCAAGATTACTTCACTAAAAAACAGCCTGCCGCGTTGATCATTTGGGGAAAGAATGATAAGTTCTTTACGACAGCCGGTGCCGAAGCGTATAAAAAACAATTGAAGAACGTAGAGATTCACTTGTTCAATTCGGGGCACTTTGCTTTGGAAGAACACCATGCTGAAGCTGCCAAGCTGATAAAAAATTTCATGACTAAAAGAAATATTAAATAGGCTGGTCAAAGCAGGGTGGCACTTGTGGCTACTCTGCTTTACTCTACAAAAATCAAAATGCTTTTAGCTTTAAGATTATGAAAACTATCACAGAACTTTCTAATACAAAGATCTTCGGACTAAACTTGAATGTTACAACCTTTGGCAGAGCTACATTTTGGGGCGGCTTGCTCGCAGGCACACTAGACGCTGCCGCAGGCGTGGTGGTGTATTTCATTTACTTCAAATGGAATCCCTTGCAAGTGCTTCAATTTATTGCGAGCGGAGTTTTTGGCCCGAGTGTAATCAATGGTGATTTTATATATGTGGTCATTGGCTTGATTTTACATTTTATCATCGCATTCATAGCAGCAGCCTTTTACATAGCAGCAGCAACTACTGTCAAAGCATTCAATACTCATAAAGTTGTAATGGGGCTTGCCTATGGCGTGATCGTTTGGCTCTTTATGAATCTATTAGTGCTTCCAGTTTCAAATGTGCCCAAGGGCCCGTTTGATGCAGGCTTGGCGGCTATTGGTATTGTCTGGCATGCATTATTGGTAGGTTTGCCCATAGCGCTAGTAAGTGCTAAACATTACCTAACCAGAAAATAAGGGTTATGGTTGGTGGATACTGGCCGCGACTTGCAAAGGTTTCGGTCAGTCATTCCTTCTCACTTAAATAAAAAATTCTATATGGAAACAAGTATGGCTCTCGCTTTTCTATTGTTACGCGTTACGCTTGGCCTCAACATTTTGCTTCATGGTTATGTACGGCTGGCAAAAGGACCTGGCAAATTTGCCGAGGCATTGAAAAAGGATTTTGAATCCACCGCACTGCCTCAGGGATTGGTTTCTCTGTTTGGAAAATCATTACCGGTGATTGAGTTTGCTATCGGCTTATCCATTACACTTGGCATCGGCACCCAAATAGGGTTAATTGCGGGAAGCATCGTTATCATTTTGTTGATGATTGGAAAATCGTTGAAAGAAGATTGGGTGGTGGTAACATACCAATTGATTTATTCCTTAGTATATGCCGCTTTGCTCTTTGCTATCAGATACAATTCATACTCTGCCGATCAATTGTTAAAATGAAAAGAATGAATAACTCCATTTACACATTGATGACGTTAACGGTGGGTGTATGCATTCCAGTAATGTCGTATGCCAACGGTTCATTAGCAAAAGTGGTGGGTAGTCCGTTTGTAGCTACGCTAATTGCGTTTACGGTGGCTACTCTTTCCATGACGATAATTGTTACGCTTACAAAAACTCCGCTGCCAGCAGTAGGCACTTTTTCACAAACACATTGGTACATGTGGATTGGTGGGCTTTTTATTGTATTGAACATCTTAACGCTCACCATAGTGCCGCAGAAGTTGGGTGTTGGCAACACGCTCATCCTATTTGTTGCAGGGCAAATTCTTTCTTCCGTGGTGGTAGATCATTTTGGCTTGTTCAATTTTTCGCAACATGCCATCAATTGGCAACGTGCCGTGGGCGTGTTGTTGTTGATCAGTGGAGTGATTATGATAAAAAAATTTTAATAAATAACTTTATAAAAGTACATGGTGTTCAGGTATTTGCTGATTCAATAACTATTAAACCTTAGAACGAGGTGGAAGATCAGACTCCAAATCCTCTGGATTTGTTTGAACCTTCTCTTAGTCACTTATTTAAAACATGTAAAATTATTATGGAAACTAATGAATCTTCTGTAAACGATGAGTGTGGCGACTTCATGTGGGACGATGCCCTGCAAGCTAATGAGGCGAAGGTACAATCCGGTATTTCAGCAACAGTCGAGCAGGAAAAAGTAGAAGTAGCATCTAGCAATGAGGCCAATGCTACTGCAATTAGCTAAACACCAATCAACTCTGTAGGTGTTTTGCCGGTATTGCTCTTCATAAAAGCAGAGAAATGATTGGCTTCGGAAAAACCAAGCTCGTGGGCGGCTGCCTGCACCGAAATGTTTTGCTTGAGCAGTGCAATACCTTCGTTCACCAGTTTCTCCTTCATCAACTGGCTAAAGGCCACACCCAACTTGCTTTGCGTTTTTCGTTGCAGGGTTGGCAACGACACCGCGAGTTGGTTGGCATAAAATCCTGCAAAGCGTTGTCTTTTATAATTCGCATCGAGCAGCTCAATCAAATCATTTACAAACGTATCGGCACGGTCTACCTCAAACTGTTGGCGAAACTCCCACGGGGTTTTGCTTGTCTTCAATTTAAAGTAGCGATTAAAGTAGGCTGGGTCGCTAAAGCCTAATTCGTAGGCAATTTCTTTTGTGGATTGGTTGGTGAACACCACCTTGCGCTGGGACTCCAACAACAATTTTTTATCGGAAAGCTGCCGGATGGTTTGGTGAAGTTTTTCGCGCGTAAGTTGCTCTACACGGTGCGATTTTTCGTGTACTTGTTTTGAAATTTCAACAGTACTCATTGGCTCAATGTAACGCTTGTCAATAATGTCTTTAATATCAAAGAGCAATTGTATTTCGTGCCACGATGCACCAAAGGGATTGAATTCGATCCAATCTTCAATGGCAGTGCTAAGCAGTTGGGCAACATCTGTTGCTACGTTGATATATTCTAACTTATTGAGGTGAAAATTCCTTGCAGCGGTTAAATCAATATGGCCGAGGCTTACGAGATGCTTAAACAGAATACGAGAGTTTTCGAGCTGCTGAATGTTTTCGTTAGGAAACTCGTAGAGCGTAATGTTGAAGCTGCCTGCCAGCAGTTGAAAGTATTGACCGGGTGAAAGAAAGATTGCTTTGTTTGCGCCAAAGTTGTAGTTCAGAAAATCAACCTGAAAAGTACCATGCCCCCAGCCTATTAACAGAAGGCAGTACGTATCGAAGACGTAAATTTTGTTGAGTTGAGGAACAAATTTTTTTTTCATTCAGGAGGTTGGGGTTCAACATGTCAAGGTAAGATTTATTTATCCTTTACTTTGTCGTGTATTTTACATTTTATGTTTGTTATTTACCAAGTAGCATTTATTGATCATTTCTAAATACCTTTCTGATAGATACAATATCAATCTTTTAGATCTACGGGCGTTAGAGTGAATAGAGTTTTTTGATTCGAGATAAATGATCAAGTATACTTTATCCAACATAGATTTACTGTTAGCATATTATAAAACAGAAAAGTTTAATGATTAAAATTGCAGATATGGATAATGTATTAAAAGTAGGCCTTGCACAAATCGCACCGGTATGGTTAGACAAAAAAGCAACTATTGCCAAGGTAATCGATTACATAAAGCAAGCTGGAGCCCAACAATGCAAATTAGTAGTGTTTGGTGAAGCTTTTATTCCAGGTTATCCATTTTGGATTGAACTCACCGATGGAGCGAGGTTTAATTCTGACGTACAGAAGGAGATGCACGCTTTTTATATGAGTCAAGCTGTATCAATAACTGATGGAGATTTGATTGACGTATGTGAAACTTGTAAGGATAACAAGATAGCGTGTGTGGTGGGTACGATAGAAAATGCAAAAGACAGAGGAGGGCATAGTTTGTATTGCACATTGGTTTATATCGACAAGAACGGTTCGATACAAACCACCCACCGTAAATTGATGCCGACCTACGAAGAGCGGCTTTCGTGGTCGCAAGGCGATGGTCATGGTTTGCGGGTGCATAAGGTAGAGGCATTTACTTTAGGTGCACTGAATTGTTGGGAGAACTGGATGCCTTTGGCACGGACAGCTCTGTATGCCATGGGCGAAGACCTCCATGTAGCCATTTGGCCAGGCAGTGTCCGCAATACGGAAGACATAACCAGATTTATTGCTAAAGAATCAAGGTCTTATGTTATATCTGTGTCAGCTCTTCTTCATAGAAAGGACATCGGTTCGCATATTGCTCATTACCAACTTATAAAAAGTAATACTTCGGAATTGTTTTTGGCAAATGGCGGCTCTTGCATAGCCGCACCTACGGGCGAATGGCTGATCGAACCAATCGTAGAAAAGGAGGCTTTATTGATAGCAGAGCTCGATCACAACCAGGTAAAAATGGAAAGACAAAATTTCGACCCCAGTGGTCATTACTCACGGCCTGACGTACTACAACTTTCTGTAAACCGAGCACGGCAAAGTGTGTTAAATGTTAAGGACGAATAATAGCGGGTACTTAGTTGCCTTTTTCTGGTCAGGGTTCACGCGTACTTTTCCAGGTTAATGGGTTAGTCAGTTTTTCTTAATCTTGGCGCACTCTTCATCGGCTTTCTTTATTAAAGTTCCTTGAGCTTTCGTCCACTCTTCTATCACTTTTGATTATAGTTAAAATACAATTTATTGTCAACAATAGTCTACGTATCCGTTTCTGTGGGTGCAAGTTAGTTCACATAAGTGAAGAGACTGATTCTGACAATAGTATTTACAGCGTTGTAATAACTAGTCTGTTTGTTTTGCGTTTCACCAAAAACCACGATATTCATAATTCCCAACCAGCATGGTTCAACCCGAAAGCGAAACGATCGATAGAAGTAAGTTCCTGATACGGATACTTCCATGGATTTTTCCTTTGTTGGTATTTGTTCCTGCCAGCATGCTATCCATGCAATTTGTTACTCCAGATGGCTCAGCTTTATTTTACCTTCCGCTCACATTGTCCATTGTATTTATCCACTGGTGGGGGCCACGTATTTTGCCAGCCCTGATAGTAAGTTCGTTCATTATTTTAGTGGTATGGGATTCCGATAGTTTTGAACATTGGCCCATCTTGATTATGCACGAATCGGCAACGGCACTTGCCTCGTGGTATCTTTTTGGTCAATTGTATAAAGGCAACATTTGGTTACCAGACTTAAAGAACATGGCCATGTTTCTGTTGCTCGGTCTTGTGTTACCAATTACCCTAAATGCAACGTTCATTTTTTTTCTGAGCAAGAATGAGAATATCGTGCATCACACCATGATTATATGGGCAGCAGATTTTGCCATGGCATTTTCTATTTGTTTGCCAGCACTTTACTTTCTCACACCCGTGCTAGAAAAAAAGAATTGGATATTACCAGTGGGTTCACCAAATGAAAGCGTGGCTCCAAAATCGTCACGAAAAATTACTTATGCGCCTCAGTTGATACTTCCCTTCACTGTACTATTTGCGTTTGCTATATTTTTGCCGATAGGCCAATATTGGTACATATATGGTGTGCTCACAATGATTGTATCCATCTGTTACGGCTTTGGAAGTTCACTTTTGGCAAACCTCTTGGTGTTTATGGTTACCTACATGGTGCCTTTCTTATTTCCAGAAAACCATACCTTTTCGTGGGCGTTAGAGTCCCATGTTATTGAAGTACATCTCGGTATGATTTCATTGGGTCTTACTGCTTGCCTTACGGGGAGGGTGGTAAGCGATTTACGAAATGCGGAAGCTATTTCGCAAAATCGGTTTTTGGCGTTGGAAAAAGCCCATTATGAATTAGATAAGTTTGTGTACAGTGCATCGCACGATTTGAGCGCACCCGTAAAATCAATTTTTGGATTAGTAAACATCAGTAGAAAGGAGCCCAATGTTCATGAACTACCGAAGTACATCGATAAATTTGAGGCCAGCGCCTATAAACTGGAGGGATATATTGAGCATATTCTCGATTATTTCAAGAACAGCAGGGAAAGGATAGCATGGAGTGCTATTAACCTTGCGGAAGTAGTTGAAGCAACCATGCGTAGTTTACAAGCTGAAGAGAACTATCAGTTTATTTCATTTCGTTTGGATTTAAAAGCAGAGCAGGTTTTTGGTGATGCTTTTAGAGTAAGGTTAATCGTGCATAACCTGTTGGCAAATGCCATTCAGTACCACCATGTAAACAGGGACGCTACACCCATTGTGTGGATAAGTTCATTCGACAGAGAAGGTCACATCTACCTTGAGATAGAAGACAACGGGCAGGGTATACACAAAGATGCAGAGCAAAAAATATTCGAAATTTTTTATCGCGGTAATATCTCATCAAAAGGTTCAGGCTTGGGCCTTTATTTAGCGCAGGAAGCCGCCATAAAAATGAATGGGGTTATTCAATTTGAAACCGTGTGGGGTAAGGGCTCAACGTTTACACTTATCTTGCCGATGGATAAATTGTCAGAATAAGAGCAAGTGCCTAGTTGGCGGCAATGGCGTGTCTCCGTGGACAAAGATGGGGCAAATTTTAATATTTGGTCAACAGAAAAAACCTTTATCCGCTGACAGTTCGGTCCGCTTTTTCCAAGGACTGCTGGACGACAAGGCGACTTCAAGAAAGTTTGACGACTTTGCAAACAAATGACTAGGACTTAAGAAGACCAATTTTGAAATTTTGCAAAAAAAGCCAATGAAAGTTCCTAAATACAATTTGGAATACTTCGGACAAATCACAGCACCATACATTGACTGGGTTGCTGGCGGAAACTTTGACGGGTATTTGATTCAAAAATCCTTAAAATTTATAGAGCAAAACAACAAAGTTGAGCTCAATACAAAAGTAGTTCATAAAAAGAACTATGACGGTTTTATTGAAGACTCAATAATCACCGGTTCATTTAGACAAACCGAAAAGGAGACATTAACATTGACTTTTGAGCATTTTGAAATGCGAGGAAAGATTTTGGGAGAAAATGAAGAATTAATTGCATTTTCAATCTTGAACAGTCTATTAAATAAAACCGAAGTATATAGACTTGAAGAATAAAAATTGGCTCCAAGATGGGTTTGAGGTAATTGAAATGTCATGACTTGGGACAAAACGCCACAGCCGCCAACAAAAGCTAAAACCAATGGCGGGGTTCAGTATAAATTTGTAGTTTAGTTTTCAAAATACGTTTGGTGTCGTGGGACAATGACGCGTTTCAAATTCCCGCCACTGGTTATAGCCAAACGATAACGTAGTTAGTGGGCAATCCTATGGCTACAAAAACAGGACAATGAAGTTATCATTCAGAATAAATAAAAACATTGACCTTATTTTTGATCACTTAACTGACATGCAAAAATTCGTTTCGGTGCATCCCGTAATTTCTAAAATCGACAAAATCTCCGAAAATAATTACATGGTTCACGAAACATTAAAACTTGGCTTCATTCCATTTTCATTTACATACCCAGTGACGATAAAAAAAAATCAAATTGACCAGACAGTTATTATTCTGGCAACTGTATTTAAATTGATGCAAATAGAAATGAAGTTCGCTTTAAATACAGACAAAGATTATACAATTATTGACGAAGAAATTCAATTTAAATCGCCTCTACCAGTTAAATTCATAATGGAAAGCATTTTTAAAAAGCAACACGACCACCTGTTTAAAAATATTGAAATGAGGAACTTAAAATTGCGACAAACTATTGACCAGAAAATAAAACAGACACTAACAACAAGTGAGCGCGAAAGCGGTTTAAACTAACTGGCTATTTACCATTCTGCGCATGCTCGCAAACTGTGGGTGGCTATTGTAAGACCAACACAAGACGAAAATCGAATTTAATATGTTAGCAAAATATATTGATACAATCCTTCCTTATCTTAATAGGAATAGGGTATTCAACAATAAGTATGTTAATCAAATTGAGGGAATTCAATTTTTGGAACTTGCCAACTGCTGGGTTAGGTATTTGGTGAAAGGAGAGGGAAAGCACACCATTGTTTTAGCCCCTGACTCACCAGTAACCATAGAAGCGTACGACCAAGTGATTGATATTTTATCAAAAAAATACAGGGTTTTGATATTTGAAATACCTGCATTTGGTTTCTCCATACCTAAAATTCAATTTGATTTTTCATATAATGGCTGGACAGAAACTATCGCAACCTTTTTGAAAAAAGTAAATTTGGGACCTTATATTTTGGCTATTCCTTGTGTGGCTGGGTTATCTGCGATTGGTATTGCCAACAAATATCCCGAAATGGTCAAAGGCATTGTATCCACTCAAACACCTTGTTGGAAGGATGAGAGAAATTGGGTGCGATCTTGGGATATGAAAGGCGTAATGACTGTTCCTTTTTGGGCCCAAATACTGGGACAATATTTAAAAACACGTAAGGTTCATTTGATCCACAGAGTAATTACCAACAAAAACAAAAAACATTTAGAAGGATTAAGTAAAAAGACTTTAAAAGAGGGGGCTTGCAATTGTTTAGCGACTGCTTGCCAATACTATTTGGTTAAGGAGAAACCTGAACTTCTAACCCCTATCCAACAACCTGCCATATCTATTTGGGGCCAGGCTGACAAATCTCACATTCGGTCGGGTACTGTCAAAACATCTATTCTTGATTATCTGCCAAATGCTGAAATCATATATCTTAAAGAGGCAGGGCATTTCCTTGAAGTTGAAGAACCAGAACTTTTTACACAAATTGTCATTGGATTCATCAGTGATAAAATTGAATATAGACAGTAACAAACAAGGCAAAGGCACCCTAACATCGGTTATAATTCTCATTTTTGTTTCTTGTCTTTAATCTCCTTTTCAAGACATGAAAAAAACGCCCAGGAAATCTCCCGGACGTTTACAACCCCCACTAAATCATTTAATCTTTCTTAATTCTGGGCCACTGCTCATCTGCCTTCTTTATTAAAGTCGCCTGATCTTTCGTCCACCCTTCTTTCACTTTTTGATTGTAATTAAAATACAATTTATTGTCCACAACCGTCCAAGTATCCGTTTCAGTAGGCGCTTTGTGCCCTCCGGCAGTACCATAGGCACAATAGCCGCCATATTGCGGGGCATACTTTTCTGGGTTAGCCATAAATGCTTCCTTGTTTTGTTTGCTTGCAAAGTGCCAGGTAGCCCCATTCCATTCGTAGGTAAATTCATCGCTGCCTTTTATCGCCTTGCTCTCTGTGAAGAAGGCAACAGGATCATATCCCTTAATGGCTCCCTTGTCAGTAGAAAATACTTCGCCCTGCTGGGCAAAAGAAGCAATGCATAGAAGTACTAATGGAAATATGGTTAGGTATGAAATTGTTTTCATGATTATGTTTTTGGTTTTGTTAAAAGTATAAAGCGTTGTGATTTTGCTCAGTCGGCAAACAGACATTTGCTCATCTTGGTTCAAAATGGGTTGAGCGTCAGTGTGCCCACTATTTAATTTAGCTACCAGCTTTAGGTTGATTATCGATACCTTGGTAATCCGTGATCAGCCACGTAATAAATATGGCCGCAGCCATACTCAAATAGAAAATTTTCGATTTAATACCATCTATGCTGCCTAACGCAAAAGCAACACCGATCAGCGCAAGCGAAACAATAACCTCAATCCAGCCATGAATTTTGAGCGGTACTATTTTTAATAACCCCGCCTCAAAATTGGTAGAAATAGTAAGTGCAAAATGGATCGCCCCCAACACATAAGTGAATATGCTGGTGGTTGATGGCAAATCGAATAATGTAGGTGATAGCCACAAGAAAAGAATAACACCGTAATCAAGGATGCCATGAATTTTTGAATTTATCTTCATCATATAGAGTAGCATTAAGTTATAATCGTTTGAAAATTATTTTAGTTCAGTTGATTTAAGCTGCTGGTAATAGACATTCCTTTGGTCAGTAATTTATGAACCGGGCAGGCATTTGCTACCGAGAGCACACGTTTCAACTGGTCTTCTTCCAGAGAATGTTTTAGAAAAATGTTTCTCGTTATAATAGGTTCAGTATCATCACTAGTCTTGAGCTCTACGTTCACATCAATAGATTCTACCTTCCAACCTTTCCGATCGAGGTACATTTTAATGGTAGCAATGGTGCAAGATGCTAGGCCCGCAATAAGCAGTTCGTAGGGATTAAACCCTTTATTTTGTCCACCTATCGCCATGGGCTCATCCGAGATGATTGAGTTTCCCGCAGCCGTTATCAATGAGCTATAATTTTGGCCATTGAAAGTGGCTTGCACAATGTCTATATCAAGTTCGTTCATACTACTTTTTTCGGATGCTAATTACTTGCTGTTTAGGAGTTCGCAAGGGCACTCTGAATTTTCCATAACGCGATTGTGCTGCAATCTTTTGAATTTGTAAAATTGACAAGCCACCAATAGCTGCACTATCTTACTATTCCGCGTGAGCTTACCAAAGAAGTAAACCCACTTGTTAGTCGGCAGCAAAACCACCATAAGAAAATTGAAGAGTGCCATCGTTTTGGTTTGTTAAATTTTATCAGCTAATGGAAAATCGATTTCTAAACCGGTAAGCGCATGTAAATAGTTGCTCATGATTTTGTCGCCTACTACAATCACTACATCAATCAGGTTAGCTTCTGTGTAGCCAGCAGCAAAAAATGCTTGCTTTGTCTCTTCCGTTGCTCGGCCACGGTTTTGCACCACTGATGCAGTAAATTGTGCCAGCGCATCTAATTTACTGTTGAAACTGGCAGCACCTTTTCTTACTTCAAGGATTTGCTCTTCTGTAAAGCCTACCATTTTACCCAATGCAGTGTGTGCGCTTTGGCAATAGCGGCAATCGTTGATCTGGCTGGTAACTAAGTTAATTACTTCTCTCTCTTTTACCGAAAGTGTGCTTTTGCGGTTTTGTAGGGTGAGGTAATCTCCGAGTGCTGTTTCGTTCTTGCCGAAGTAGGCGTAGAGATTTGGTACAAAGCCTAAGTTCTTTTTGAGGTTATCAAAAATGCCTTGGTTGTTGGCAGATACTTCTGCCCTCGTTGGGACTGCGAAAGTCCGTGTTTCTGTTGTTGTCATTTGTTTTATGTTTAATCGTTTTGTGTCGTTATTGACGATACAAAAGTGCAGGAGGCGCACGCGGATTAAAATGACCTGGTTTAGGAAATTCGGTTGATCTATGTCAACATTTCAAGAATAGATCAATAGTATATGCGGCCAGCGGAGACCGACATAAGAAACTAGCTTTTCGACACAAAAAAATTCTAGCAAAGAAACACTTGCTAACTTGCATTAATGGAAAATCTGATACATAATTTACTTCAATCTGGGCAACTTAACCAACAGCAAATTGACTTGGTAAAAAGCAAGGTAAAATCAATAAAACTAAGAAAGGAAGAATATTTTTCAGAAGCAGGGAAAATTGCACGGCAAGTTGCGTTTGTGGACACCGGAATATTGCGAGTTTGCTACTACAATAATAAGGGCGAAGAAATTACACGTTATTTTATAGACGAGAATAATTTTGCTGTTGATCTCAATAGTTTTAGTTATCAAATTCCTTCTTCTGAATATGTTCAGGCGGTGACTGACTGTAATCTTTTGGTATTTTCAGCAGAAGCACTAAAAGATTTATCAAGTTCCATCAGTACATGGAACAGTATAGTTAACCAAATTACAGCAAAGTCGTTACTTGAAAAAATAAATCGGATTAGCCCAATGCTAGCAGAAGACGCAACAGCTCGTTACTTAAGTTTCCTCGGAAAATTTCCGCAGCTTGCTAACAGAATACCTCTTTCATTACTGGCTTCCTATTTAGGTATAACGCAATCGTCACTTAGCAGAATTAGAAAAAGTATCCGTTAGCTAACTTTTTGCCATTTGACAAATGTTGCCCAAAAGATACCTGCAACTTTGCATGATAATTTAAATACTATGGCAACATTTTTAATAACAATCGGATTAACAATAGGTATCATAGGAATTGCTGTTGCTCAAGGTGGCAACAGGTATCCACAGACAAAAATCATAATGACGGTCAACGCACCCATCGACAGTGCTTTCAACTATATTGTTCCTGTGGACTTATCGCATATCTTCAGAAGATACAAAAATTTACCAGCCATTACGAAGACGGATGAAACAGAAAAGTGGATAAAGGCAGGTTTAACGAGAACAATATATTTTGAGGACGGTTCAATATCGAAAGAGACTTTAATATCAGTTGTACCTCATTCATCATTTTCATATAAAGTTGAGAATTTTACATCACAACTTCGCTTTTTAGCAAAGCGAATTGAAGGTGATTGGGTATTTACTGAACTCAGTAACGGTCAAACCAAGATTGAATGGACTTATAAAATAGTGCCCAAAAACTTTTTGGCTCGTGGACTTATTAAGTTGGTCTTACTCAAAAATATTAGAGGCTTATTGACTAACGCATTGACAATATTAAAAGCCGACTTGGAAGCAACAGACGAAAGAAATACTGGCAGATAACAAGTGTTGGGTGAAATAAGCGATGAAGTGCTAAGATTCAACATCAGCAAACACATCTAATATGTTTGGAACCTAAGCTAAGGTTTTGCACATTCCCCAACTTCGCAAACCCCGAAAACGGTACATGTTGCCTTAAAAGCGTTCTCCGTGAACTCTTAAACTGCATGAAAGCCATTATCAGTGATCTGATCGTCAACAGGTTAGCCGAGGGTATACCAAAAAAAATTATCTTAGCATAAAAAAGCAATGGCTGCTCCTTCATTAGGTCAAGAACAACTTCTGAAATTTGTAAGCCGATTCGTTGATTTAGATGAGGCTGAGAAAAAAACTTTTTTGTCCGCTTTTGCCGAAGTGCGGGTGAAGAAAAGGCAATTTATCATTCAGCCAAATTTTGTTCCCAAATTCAGAAGCTACGTGGTGCATGGCGCATTTCGTTCTTACTTGGTAGCCGATGCAGGCGAAGAACATACCATCTCATTCGCTATAGACGATTGGTGGATATCCGATTATCCGGGATACATCAATCAACAGCCCGCCACTATGTTTGTAGTGGCATTGGAAGATTCGATCATATTACAAGTCAGTTATGAACACGAGCAAGAGTTAAAAAAGACAAACCATAAATACGAAACACTCTTCCGCATCATGGCCGAAAGAGGGTTGGCCTATTATATGCGCAGGTTGGTGGCCAACCTGACACAAACATCAGAAGAGCGGTACGAAAATTTTATAGCCAATTATTCAAAAATGGTGCAACGTGTACCACAGTATGCCCTGGCTTCCTTCCTGGGCATGAGCACCGAATACTTGTCACGATTAAGGAATAACAAAGTACAAAAGAAGCCTGATTAAGCCTGAACGATATCAACAATGTTCAGCTAAAAAACGGATATGGATACGACCATAATTTCGCTTTAACAAGAGTGAGGGATAAAAAAATGCAATTGGCGGCAATTGTAAAAGGCGATAAAACAGGAATAATAATGAGTGTATTTACAGAAGAACCGGGATTGCAATTTTATGGCGGCAATTTTATGCGGAGTAAAAATAACATCAAGGGAGGCGGCAAAGACGATTACAGAACTTCTTTTGCGTTGGAAACACAACATTTCCTGATAGCCCCAATCAATCCAACTTCCCTTCCGCTGTTTTAAAGCTAGGGCAGGTTTATAGAACCAGTTCTGTATATAAGTTTTCTGTAGCAGGTGATTGAAAAATATGGTTAAACGGATATCACACTCTTATTTCCTAACCCTTCATGCACTATTAAGGTTTGTAGTATTGTTGAGTATTGCATCGTAATCTCAGATTATTGGTGTTTAGCAATCCATTATTGAAAGTCTTACGCAAGACATATCACTGAATTCTTAGCTTCTGCTAATGGAGTTGTCCATCGTTTGACAAGTGAGTGAGGCAAGCCGGTCTATCATTACTAAAAAAAGCATGACTGCCTTGATGTGGACAATGCGCCTGATAGCAGCACTGTTGATGTTACAAACGCTTTACTTCAAATTCAGTGCACACCCACAATCGGTTAAACTGTTTACCAAAATTGGTATGGAGCCTTGGGGGCGAATTGCCGTTGGAATTGTTGAGCTAATAGCATCTGCTATGATTCTCTACTATCCTATGACGTGGGTCGGATCAATTTTGGGGATAGGGTTAATGCTGGGTGCAATCTATTTTCATTTCACTAAAATCGGCATCTACTTTAATGGCGATCCGTTGCTGTTTATTTATGCTGTTATCATATTGGTGAATTGCTCTGGCTTGGTTTATTTGCTTCGCCAAAAGGCATTCGGTGATTTGCTTTCACTTATTCCATGATCCAAATGTGGTAATGTCATTTTAAAACCTATTAGATTGGTTTTGAATCTGCGGCTACTATGTTCATTTCCGCATCTTGCAGATAAAGAATAACCATCAGCTTCTTGCTGGAAGTCTTCAATTGCTCCAGAGTTATTGCGCCTCGTAAACTTGGGGCAACGCTCTTGAAAGTGCGTACTACATTATTGTGTTGCAGTTTCCGGCCACTATTTTCTCCTGCGGGCACTTCATTCTCTAGGCTCTTTTCTACAATGGCAATTTGTAATTGTGTAGCCTCTGGCACTTTGCTCAGCGCATAGCCAACGGTTATGATGTTACCTTCAAGTTTAATAGTGTTGATGCTCAGGCCGTAATTATTTTCCATTTTTAATTGAGCATCAATCGCCTTGATGGCCGCACTTTTGTTAGACCCAACAAATTCATTTCTGCCGTTCACGATCATTTGAGGCGTATAGATGGAGTTCAGGTTCAGTATGCTTGCATATTGCCGCTGCCGCTTAGTAAATTCCTTGCTGCTGTAAGGATCTTTCCATCCTAAATTATTCCAATAATCTACATGAAAAGAGAGACCAAACACGGGTTTACCTTGTTGGTTGTAGTGTTGCAGCAAATCGGTTAGATTTTTATCTGCGGCAGGGCAGCTCGAGCACCCTTGCGAAGTAAAAAGTTCAACGATAACGGGGTTGTTTTGTGATTGCACAGCAAAGGCTGTCGTGCTAAAAATTAGTGTAAGCAAGAATTTCATAAGTACGCAAACGGTAAGTGTATTTAGTTGTTTCTGGTTTATGAATGAAGGTGATAAACTTATGTCAATGTATCTCAGACTATGAAATACTAGCAAGACTCAGGGTATCAATCTCAATCTGTTGTCGGCTGTAATTAAGTATTCCTGCAGCGCGTAGGTCGTTTAAGATTTCTGTTACCGTCTGTCTGGATATAGAGATAACACTTGCCAATACTTCGTGCGTCAGGTTATTTTTAATAATGGTTTTTGCACCTGTAACAATACCTTCTTTTGAAGCCAGTAATTTGATGTAGTCCAGTAACCGCGATCTTGCGTTCTTTCTATTGGTGCTAACGTATCTGCTTTCCACTTCATTTAGCTTTTCTCCAATCTGTTTTATATAGCCAAATGTAATGGCTGGGTTTTTATCCATAAACTCCATTAACTGGCTTACCGAAATGCTTCCATACACAGCCCTTACAGAAACTACCGTTGCCCACTCTTTTAGTGGCGTTGTCTCGGCCAACAGATAGTCTCCAAAAATGCCGCCCATCAAAATCAAATCATGAAAGAGTGATTCATCAGCAGAAGTTATGCGTTGTACCAGTACCCGCCCGCTTAGCAGGAATCGCACCGTTTGCGCATCTTTATCCGAACGAATCGAATCACCTTTTTTTGCGTGATGAATAGACATTGCCATGCCTATTTCCTTTTGAACACCTTCTGGTAAATTTTTAAAGAGAGCGATTTGTTTGACCCAAATTAATGAAGAATCCATTTTATCTTTATTTATGTTTTTCAGTTATTGTGGCTAACCAATTCCACCCTAAATGCAACAATTACTCCTTTGCACGTAATTAGAGTGAGTGCCAGTACTTGGCGTGTAAGGTGCGTCAACCATAGTTGTAGATGAGACGCTGTAAAACCATATTGGCAGCATACACCGTTTACAATCGCTTTTAAGAAGGTTAGGAAGTTTTGATAGGAGAGCATGGTGAGTAATGATTAAAAATTTTGAGCTACACCAGCATTTGATTTGTTCCATCTCGGCACGTGCAAAGCTCCGTAAACGAGATACAAAAGCAGTGCGATCATGAAGGCGATTCTAATTTTTTTCATAAAATAGTGTTGCATTGATTTTTACTAGTGAGATTTATGGTGATGGGCATAATACGATTGAGCCTTGAAGCCTGCCTTAGTTCCCTGGTTGGAGATGTAGCAAGAAGTTTCTTTGATAGAGCCACACGATGACATTATTAGTACTACCAAACCTACCAGAATAATAAATGCGTTTTTTTTCATAGCTGTTTCTTTTTGGGGTTGTTGTCGTTTTTAATTATGCATCAAAGGTGGTTTAGATAAACAGAACGAGTAGTTGATGTAGTTTAAAAAATAATGTTGACATAGATCAATCAAAGCCAGTTGCGTCTCAAATTCGAATAATGATTTAGTAATATATCAGCCTTTTAAGCATCGCCTGGTGACTTTCAGGCCTTGAGTTGGTTAGACCTCCTCATTCATGAAGAGGCTCGTCAAAATTGTCAGATTCCAGACATTTTGTAAAATTCAAATTAGCGGGTTGGGGTGTTAGATTTTGAAAGTATTTAATATTTCTAATTAAAAAAATATCATTCTATGAATACAATCTCCCCTTTTGAATATGTTACCGTTCTAATTTCTATAATCTTAGGCATGGGTATTACCCAATTGATTTCGGGTATTACTAATGTTGTTGTGAGATGGGAAAGCGTCAAAACCTATTGGCCTCACACCGTGTTGGTACTCTTGATTTTTATCATTCACATACAAGATTGGTGGGCTACTTACGAATTGAACTCATTTCAGTATTGGCGGTTGACTACATTTTTATTTATCATTCTTTACCCCGTCAATTTATATATGCTTGCACGGATTTTATTCCCAATACGGTGGGGAACGGCAACGGACTTAAAGAAGTTTTACCTGGAGAACTATCGGAAAATATACCTCTTCATGACTTTTCTCCCACTTCACTCGATTATAGATAATCACTTTATTGGAGGTTATGAGTTTGAAGATCAGATTTTGCAGATAGCAGTATTACTGCTGCTAATAGCTGTAATTGTACTTAACAAGAAAGATGAACGGATACATCAAGCAATTGCTATTATCTTTCTTTTAATATCCATAGGAACATTTGTGGTAGCCGGAAACACCTTTTTAATAAGTGCAAAGTGAGTATCTATGGCATTGATTGAATTCATTACGGCAGATTTAGAAAAGTTGAAGGAAGTATTGTTGAGTATCGAAAACAAACTTTACTCCAAAAAGATAGCTTTACTATCAGGGGCCACGGTGGGCCAGCATATTCGGCATATCTTAGAATTTTACCTGGCTGTGGTGAATCAAATAAATACCGGCATGGTAAATTATGACGAGCGAAGGCGTGATTATGAATTGGAATCGAATGTGATCAAAGCAATGGAAGTAATCGATAGTATTATTGCAAGAATTAAGGCAACACATGAAGATCATTTTGTGATGCTTTGCGCTAACCCATCGCTCAACTCCAAGTCAGTTGCCCTTACGGTCAGTTCTAGTTTGCACCGAGAACTGATCTATGCGCTTGAACACAGCATTCACCATCAGGCTATGATAAAAATTGGGCTGAGAAGCACTGGAGTACCCGAAAATCTAATTGATACTCTGGGTGTATCGGCCGCAACGCTTAGATTCAGAAATGAGCGAGAATAAGAAACGATTATATCAATGAAATGACAGCAGAGAATATTGAACATAGCAATAACAAGAGCACCAGATTGCGCGACAACTTGGTGCATTACTCGATTTATTTAGTAATCGGTTTTATTTTGCTCAGTACGCTACTATCGTTTTGGAATCGGTATGTTACCTATGACACAAGACGAATAATAACACAAACGGAGCAAATACGCGACTTGCTTTTGGCTATTGAACATGATGTTTTAGACCAGTCTACTCTTGCGTTGCAAGCCAACGCGCTTTCAAGGCGAGAAGAGGCTCAGAGGCTTTTTTCGCAGGCAATCCGACAAAAAAATTCCATATTCTCCAGCCTTCAATCGTCTCTTGCTGAACAGAAATACCCACCACAGGGTTTGCAAAACCTTAAGAAAATAATTGACATTCATTTTGATGTTGTTCAAGTGGAATTGAACAACAGTACACAGACAGATTCCGTAAAGATGGCAAACGTCAATTCCATATTCAGTGATAATGCTACGAAGGCCAGCTATCGAAGTTACTTTAATGCGGTAGAGGTCTTTGAAAATGAAATCAGAGAGAATGCACAATCTGACTATGAGTGGTCAATTGCAGACAATGCCATTATTCAAATTATACTGGTCATCCTCAGTCTTCCTATTTTGTTGATATGCTCATCCCGGTTGCGGAAAGAAGTGATGCAACGCAATGCGTTGTTGAAAGAGCTTAGTGATAATAACGAATTGTATCTCTATAATGATGGAAACAATGCCATTGCAGATGGGCATGGGGTCATCGGTAAAACAATTGCCAGCCTCAAACTTGGGTTCACATTCATAGAAAACGTAGCGAAAGGAAATTATAAGCAAGCTCAATCACTAGTGCCCAAGGAGGTCGAGCCTTTGAATGAGACAACACTAATGGGTGCATTACTACGAATGAGTACAAAACTGGAAGGCGTGGAGAAAGAAGATAAAAATCGGCAATGGGCGTCAGATGGACTGAATGAGTTTTATGGTATCGTAAGAAATTATCAAGACAATGCTGAGGCGTTGGCCGAGCGGGCTACCTGGTTCTTAACAAAATACCTGTTGTCGCAACAGGGGAGTTTATTTGTATTAGCCAGGAAGGATGAAGAACCTTTTTTGGAAATGGTTGCATGCTATGCATTCGATAAAAAGAAATGGATCAAGAAAAGAATCGAAGTAGGTGATGGCATGGTTGGCCAGGTTTATTTAGAAGGAGAGGTGGCGATGTTTACAGATATACCAAATGGCTATACCCATATTACCTCCGGGCTTGGCCATGCAACACCTACTTGTTTAATAATAGTGCCATTAAAGTATAATGAAAAAACAGAAGCAGTGATTGAGCTTGCCTCTTTTCGCAGATTTGAATTATATGAAATCGATTTTCTGAAGAAGGCTGGTGAATTTTTGGCTGCCGCCTTGCAGAATGCAAAGAATAAGCATGAGATGGAAACCTTGTTACGTCAGTCACAAGAGCAAGCAGAGATACTCCGTGCACAAGAAGAAGAACTACGACAAAACATGGAAGAACTGGAGGCTACCAATGAAGCATTGAGCAGGCGTGAAAGGGAGTTGAGAGAATAATCCATACCTATTTACTGAACAGTAATAGTATTGGAGACTTTGTTGCATGCTTAAGACAGACATCAAAACAAATTTACTTTATGCTTGAACTTCCCCAACAACTCCTCACGAGCAACGATCCGCATCGATCTATTGACCTAAAGGGGTGTACGATAGTAGAGAGTTGTTTTTATGAAAATCAAATGCATGATACAGCGTTACTATTTGAACATCAGGTGATTCATATTCTATCTGGAAGAATTATTATTTCAGAAGGAGACAGACAAACTAAAATTGAAAAAGGAGAAACCGTTTTAATCAAAAAAGACACCTACTTCGAATTTACGAAACAAGCAAAGGTTATCTCCCAGGATTACCAAAGTGTACTCTTTTTTCTAAAGAATGAATTTATATCTGATTTTACTAAAACTTATCAGATTGAAAATGCAGGGATCGATAAACAATTTCCGAATGTTATTAAGTTTCCAAACAATCCCTTAATCACCGGATTTATACTTTCCCTTATTCCTTACTTTGGCAATCCGATGGGAAACAAGTCAGAAATATTTCGACTAAAAACTTTTGAATTTTTATTTCAGCTCAATGAATTGGATAAATCGTTATTCTCTTACTTCTTTCAACTTTTGAAACCTCACAAAATTGATTTGGTGAAAATTATGGAAGAACACTACACCAAAAATTTATCGCTTGAGCATTTTGCAAGATTGAGCAACAGGAGTTTAGCAACGTTTAAAAGAGATTTTCAAAAAACATTTAATTTATCACCAGCTTTATGGTTAAAAACCAAAAGGCTTAAATTAGCTCATTACCTTTTGGCTAACACCTCCAAAACATCTTCACAAATTTATCTCGAAGTAGGCTTTGAAGATTTATCTCATTTTTCAAAGTCTTTTAAACAACAGTTTGGCTATCTACCCTCATCAGCCAAACAAGTGAGCCAGAAAGACAAATAACCTGAACTGAAGGGACTAACGCTCCCCTTTGAAAGCAGTCTAATTTTGCTGAAACATAAAATTTCAGGAAATGAAGACGCGAACGCTTTTGTTGACATCTCTAATTTTGATGGCATTTGTAACTATATGGTCTTGCTCCAATAATGAAATTGATCCTGACCCTGAAGTAAATGCAATGTCACGTGATAGCTTGAATGTAAGCCGGTATTCAAGAGGGTGGGTGCACTATGCACAAGTGACTAAAAATGGAAATTACTTTCGGAGGATGTTTATAGATAGTGGCTCGGCTGCTGTAGTTTCAAATACCGCTGAGATACCAAATGAGGCTCTCTTTGCGATGGAAACCTGGTTTGGACATGAGCAAAGTACTGTTTTCATACGCCAAAGGAATTCGCAATGGCAAAGTGGTTCTTTCAGCCCCGGCAATCCCTCTTATTCAGTGGCGACACAAAATTCATGTAATAGCTGTCACAGTCGGGCAGCATCTACCGATTTTACATTTACAAAACCGCTTTTAGTCAAAGCATTGCAAAAAAGACAGGTGCAATTTGTTCAATGTAATCAGGATTCATTTAATCCCTGTGATCTCTCGGTCTACCTAGGAAACTAAACAAAAGTATTTATGAACAGATTTCAATTTTTAAAGTCGTTAGGAATAAGCGGAGCTGCGGTAATGGCTGTTTCATGTCTGGGGGGTTGTTCAGAAAACAACGAACCAATGCTCAATACTATGAGTGTAGATTTTACCCTCAATCTTAATGATAGTGTAAACGGTTCTTTGTCTGTCAACGGAGGGTTTATTGTTCGGGATGGCGTTATCGTTGCTCGCACAAACACCGGTAATTTTGTTGCTTTATCAAGTTTATGTACCCACGAATACACTGAACTATTATTTGAGCCTGCAAATAACCGATTTGTCTGTCCTAATCATGGGTCAACATTTAATGTAAATGGTGCAGTAACTAATGGACCGGCCCGTTTCAATCTCAATCAATACATTACCACATTTAATAGCTCAAATAATACACTTCGAATCAATTCCTAATCAAGAATATATATGAAAAATATAATAGCGCTATTGGTTTTTTTAGTAATCGCAATTGCTTCAAGCGGTCAAGACCGAAAACAACCTTTGGATTTTAAAGGAAAGTTTTTCGTGTCCGCGTCTGATGGCGACATGGTATCGTCTGCCTATGTTAATGGACTTCTCGGTGAAAAAGAAGGCAAGGACGCTTTGAGCATAGTCTCTCTAACAGGAGATTATCAGTCGTGGAAATCTTCGGAGACAGAAGTGTCTAATTCAGTAGCTGGCCCACCTTCAGTTTTAGACGTTACTCCAGACGGGCAATTTGCATTTGTAATCGAAACATTTACTCAGGCACCTGACAATGGAAGAAATTTTAGCGATTTGGCTTCCGGCAGTTTACTAACGGTTATAGATCTATCAAACCCCGATAATCCACGAGTTTCAGAAAAAATAAATATTGGTAAACGTCCTACCTCAGTTGCTGTTCATCCTGATGGCAAGCTTATCGCAATTGCTTTATATGAGAACGGAGCGAATAATTTGGCATTGGTAAAATTTGAATCAAACAAGCTGGGTAAAATTTATTATTTCTCTATTCCTCAAATAGCATCGAAGGAACCATTGAATCATGTTAGCTGGCATCCATCTGGAAAGTACCTTGCTGCTGTTTTCGAAAAATCCGATCAAGTTGCTTTTGTTGAATTACAAGTTGAAAAGAGTGCGCTTCAAGTGAAGCCTTGGGGAAATGTAGTAAAGACAGGCAAGTTTCCAATGAAGGGGCTATTCACCCCTGACGGAAATTTTTTCATGGTGAATTGTCTTTACTGGGGCAACGATATTGATGGTACTTGGATAGATGCTCCCCATGGACAAATTAACAGCATTCGCTTTGATACAACTATGAGTGATAAGAAAGTACAACATTCAAATATTTCTACAGCACAGGCAAGTATAAGTCCAGAGGGAATTACTATTAGTAATGATGGTACTTTGCTTGTGACAACAAATTTGGAAAGGAGTTATTTACCTTACAGCATTGACAAAAGTGAACCAAGGATTACCTGGTATAGTTCGCTGACATTAATTCATATCGATAAGCAAACGGGTAAACTATCAACAATTAATCACTTCTATTTTGACGGTATATTGCCTGAGTCAGCCGTTTTCGATGCGAGCGACAAATACTTGGCTGTTTGTAACTACGACCATTTTGATGATAAAATAAAAGGATCGGCTATCGATTTTTGGAGAGTGGAACGTGAAAATGGTGAAATACCGAAATTAATTAAAACCAGTCATTCAATTCCGGTGTCAAGGGGTGTTCATTCAATGGTGCTTGTAAAGTAGGCAATTGTTCAAGAATGCCTTCTTGGTCCATCGGGGTCTGCGTAGCGACCCCGATTTAACGAGTAGAGTGACTTTCATAATTTAACAAGTCTCTGGCCCTGCTTGGTACTCTTCACTAATTAGCATACTGAACCTTTAGCCGTACCCGGGGGTTATCATCTGATGTTTTTTGTTCGGGAGGTAAAACAGAATAATCGGGATAACGGAACGGCAGATATTTTATTGGTTTCTCGGTTTCAATCTATGCTGGAGACCTTAATGACCAATGAAGAGGCAAACCCGGAGATGCGTCATCCTTCATTTTATGCTAACAAATTATTAATCAAACACCGCAGGCGGTCTCTGTGCATCAACGTTGTGAAGAATCTGTTCTGATTATACCTCAGGAGCGGGGTAAGGAAACCCATAGTTAAATGAATTTATATTTTCATGTAACTATGGGTACCATCCTTATCAACTTATCGACTACCTCAAAATAAAGGTTCGCTATAATTGGTGTTTCATCGAGGCCGAATAGAATAACGCATTCTCTATCATTTGCTTTCTGTCTTGGTATGCTAAAATAATGCACGCTACTAAGACAATGACTGCGTACGAGAAAAGTAAAGCATCGCCACCAAAAAATATTCCTATAAAAAACAGGTGAAAGAATATGGCACCAGTCATCAGGGAAATGCCTAGCAGCGCACCCATCCATGTTGTTCTGGGATACAGTATGAGGGTAGCAGCTATCAGCTCTCCAATTCCTACTCCTATCCTTCCCCAAGGTTCCATACCGATTCGTGTAAACAATTCGACCGATTCCGGTGCCGCAGTAAATTTAAAAAAGAGTGTTTGCAACATAATTGCCGCAGCTGTTACTCTCAATATCCATTTAATTATTAATTGTGTTTTCATATAAGTTATCATTATTGATTATAATATTTAGCCCAACTCTGGTCGGCTTTTTTTCTTAAACGTACTTCATCCTTATTCCAGGATTTTAAAGTATTGTTGAAGTATTTATTGTAAAACAGGTACAATTTTCCGTCAGCTATCTTGAATGTTTCAGGATCAATTTCAACCTTCTCTCCATTAGCACCCATGGCATACGCACACCAGCCTCCGTATTGAGGTTCATATTTTTTGGGGTCAGCTTTAAATAAATTTAGGTTAGCCAGGGTGACAAATCGGTAGCGCACTCCGTTGTAATCATATGCGAAATCTTTTATTCCTTTTTGAGGTTTTGCATCCGTGAAGTAGGCAACAGCATCATACCCCTGAATAGCAAAGTCATTTTCCAGGTT